>Ga0100401_1001076_pt1 | contig 22489 bp, 17 predicted proteins | sample CryGeymeta201525_FD_80421 | JGI IMG/M metagenome (GOLD analysis project Ga0100401, IMG submission 80421) | Groundwater microbial communities from Crystal Geyser aquifers in Utah, USA - Crystal Geyser metaG 2015-25 | ecosystem: Environmental > Aquatic > Deep subsurface > Groundwater | place: USA... | reverse complement strand
TTCCTGTGTTCGCCTGCAAGTTCACCGTAATCGTACCATTGTTACTCCCGCTCGTCGGACTCACCGAAATCCACGACGCGTTGTCACTCACGCTCCAACTCACGTTCGAACTCACCGAAACCGTGTAACTCTGTGTCGACCCGTCCTTCGTCGCACTCGTTGGACTCACACTTAGACTTGGCACTTTGTAGCCTCTAGCACCAACTTCATTGAAATCACTTAAACCACCAGTTGAAGTTCCGTGGTCTGCTCTGATCCAGTAGTAATAATCTACTCCCGCACTGGCACTCGTATCAGACCATGGCGCGTCAGAAGCCTGGAAGTTTGTCCTCAACACAGCTGCATTGAGAGGATTCGTGGTTGTGCCACGGTAAAGCACATACGATTGGGCACCGTCCACCACTGACCAATCCACCAAAATTTTGTCGGATCGTAGAGTAGAAGCCGTCACCACGAGAGGAGCTGCAGTGTAGGTCACTTCCAGCCTCAAGTTACTTATCCTGTAGTGATGATCGTCATTGGCGAAGGGAGCGTCCGATTCATCAGTGCTTCTGAAAAAAACCCCAAAATCAACACCGGGCACAATCCAATTCTTGTTTATAGACATTGGATTAGACCAAATCGGCGCATTTGGAGTCGTGTCACCAATAACGATTGATGCAGCGGAACCTATCGAAGCATAAGCAGTCGTAATGTTGTCAGCGAAGTCCGCCCATTGGCTCGGTGCATAGATTGCTTCAACGTCACCGAATCCATCCGTGTCAACACTGGAGCGTGTATTATACATCCGAGCTGACACCACTTCGGCATTATCAGGAAGCCCGTCCAAATTCCAAAATGCGAAGCCTCGGTAGATATTATCACTACCGACATTGTCCTGCACTCCGCAATCAACAGAATTCAACTCACTGTAACTAGATCCCGTTCTTTCAATGGACCCAAGAGCATTACCATTCGACTGAAATGGCATGTTGACCACTTTTCCTATAGCCACATCAAAAAAGCTTAGGAGTAGACAGAGGACTATTCTAGGTAATCTTTTCATAGTAGCTAGGTTGTTAGTAAAGAGTGATTAAAAATTTATTTGCTGTGGCGCAACACTAGTGCCAAAAGAACACTTGGACGGCACCCATCCCCCTCCAACAAAAAAATGACTTGGCTGTCAAAATCCATCACCCACCCGCAGTTCATCCGAAAGGGGGCTCTGAAAGCATGAAAGGGGGCAGCCCCGGATTTCGAGCATTGAACGGGAGCCATGGATGGAATTAGCCTCGATAGACGAGGGCTAACCGCAGCAACAGATGGGTTAATAAGACCCACTTGGAAGATCAGCAACCGAGTTTCGCATCCCACAATCTTGCTCCAACTCTTACCTCGCCCGCCTTCCCGCATGGAAAGTGGATGATTCGGGATTGCGTGGGCACTCATAACCGTAACACCACGTATCCCAAAGCACTCATCTCCAGACTGCCAATCATATTCCATCAAAACCCTGTCATATTCTGATACGCCATGACTTTCAGAGAGTTGATTCAAGGACTGATCATTAGCGTCAACGTTCGCACAAACTCCAGAGGAGGTGGCCCATGCTCTCTCAGGCGCTTTTCTGATCGCCCTCATTCGCTGCCTCTCTCCTCTCTATTTCCCCGCAGCCTCTTCACCAGCCTCAGCTCCTCCTCCAGAATCTCGGGAAACTGAGGGTCACAGGATTCACGGATGATCGCTTTCAGGTTTTGTTCGAGACGTGACCTGAATCGGCTGAGCGCCACCCGCCCATTGCCGGGGGTGCAGTCGAGTTTCTTCCAGGCATCAGCTGCGCTCGTATTCCCTTCTGCCACCGCGAGCAGGGTTTCAAAATGGTGAGGCCGGGTCCGGTAGTAACTCTGGGTGCGACGCACCGCTTCCTCAAACATCTGGAGGGCGCACTGACGATCATAGGCCTCATCTGGGCGTTCGTAATCTCTCGCACTCAACTCTACATCCTCGTGATCCACATGCTGAGCACTCCCTCCGCGCTTCTGCGAGGCGGACTTACGGCGCTGGTCGAGTAGAAAGCGGTCAAACTTCCAGCGCAGGAAGGAGCGGAGCTTGCCGAATTCCCGGTCTGGCTTGTCGATGAAGTTTTCCTCGAGGAGATGCTTGAAGAACTGCTGGACGGCATCGTCCGCGTCCTCGGGCGATAGCTGCTTGCCGACCGCCACCAACTGAAGCGGGCTCCAGTAAACGCGTGCCATGTAGTCCCAGATCTCCTTGCGATCCGCCTCATCGGTGCGATGAGAAAAGATGCTCCAGCGGGTAGTGGGAAAGATTGACATGCGGGGGGAAGTGGCGGTCGGCTAGTCATCAGCAATGTAAGGCTCACTACTTTGGAAGCCTGAGATCGCGCGGCGGGAATTGGAAAGCACCACCGTCCGCGCGGTCCCAAGCACCCTCGCCTTGACGGCGATGTGGGCCGAGGAATCCAGAGTCGCGATCACCTCGCCGTTCGCGGTGTCGGCGAGCACCACGCTACCAAGGGTGCCGCGATCGGGCTTGAAGGCAATCAGACGCTGGGAGTCAGGGATCATGACTTTAGGAATCAGCTTACACCTAATACTCCGTAATTCGGATCGATCCGTTACCGAGAATTCGCGAATTTCTTTTTTCCCATCGCCAACCAGCACCTTGGACTCATCAGCGGTGAAGGCGGCTCCATTGAAATAGCCCTGATAGAGAGGCGTATTGGTCCCTTCTTGGACATCCACCAAATTCACCGGGCCCTTCCGCTCGAAGTCGCCGCTGATCCAGAATCGACCACTGGGTGAGGGATCGAAAAGACGGCCATTGCCCAGCTCTCCAAGGGATTTCCCTGTTTGAGGGTCAAAGAACAGGAGTTTCCCGATGCTGATATCGCCGATCAGCTTGGAGCCATCGGGCGCGAAGTCAAAATTCGTCCATTTGTGGGCACGGATCGGACGGTCACTCGCTGAGAAGCTGCGCAGCGGCTCGATGACGGGAGGAGCATCGGGATTTCCTTCGTCCAGCTGATAGATGACGATCCATGAATCTCCCCAGCTGTCGTTCACACTGAAACTTTCGGATTCATGAAGCACGACCGCCAGAGTCTTGCCGTCCGCGGGTGAAAGGCTCAGCCCGCAGCAATAGGCGACTCTCCCCTTCTCCGGTGTCGCCAGTGACTCAGGCCACGCGAGCTTCCACCGGCGGGTGACCTTTCCCTCACCATCACGGGCCTCGAGGTGGCTTGCCCGGGCCTTCACATCCCGACCTGGGAAGCTTCCGAATGAAGGCTGGCCACTGGTGATGGAAAGCACCTCATCTCCCGCGTCGCAAAAGGCCCACTGCTCGGTCGGAGCTTTCCAGTGGTGGTCATTGTCCTCCACCGGTGCGATCTCCAGTTTCCGCATGTCGAAGAATAGCAGTCGCTCGGTTCGCTTCTCCTCTGCGAGAACCAGAATATCATATTCCTCGGATAGTCCGTAAGCTCGAAGATTGCGCGGATTCCATGGCTCGATGGAGTTGGGAATCAGGGTCTCCACCCGTGAGCGTCCCCCTTCCCAATCGACGATGATACGATTGATGTTGTCCTTCTGCCAGAGACTAAAACGCTGATAGGACCCCTTTGTGGGTTCGGTCGAGAAGTCGATTTTCCCCAAGCCGAGGTGAAGGAAGGGCAGATCGAGCGTTCCTGTCTTTTGGCCCGCGCTGAGATCATCAAAGCGCACAATTTGCGCCGAGCCACCGCCATTTTCCCGCGACCAGAGCCCCAACGTGCTTCCGTCGCTCATGGCGTAGTGATTCTGGATCCGTCCCTGAAACTTCCCGACCTCAGAACCATCGGACGCCTGATAGATGGCACTCGCCTGCTCCCAGGTTCCCCCTTTGACGAAGACCTTCCCGTCCTGAAAATCGATCCGCCAGTTTGAGAAATGGCTGAACTTGTTCGGCCATGGGTGAGAGTCGATCAATCCACCATCGCTGAGTGCCCTGAGTTCGAAGCGTTCCCCATCGCTGAGGACACCCAGCCTGCCGCTTCTCCAATCGATCGCACCGGCATCGACGAAACCTGGAACCTCGAAGCGCGCGACCTCTTTCAATTCCTCATCGAGAAGCAGCATGTGACTTGTTTCATTCGGTCGCTTGCCTTCAACTTGAGCAAAGAGGAAGCCCTTGGCCGAGTGGCCTTGCCAATACCAGCGGCCCTCCGGCAGTGAGCTACGGCGAAGCTCGACGACCTCGCGTCGTCCGTCGAGCTGGCGCACTTCGTAGATCGTGAGTCGGTCTTCGCGATCAAAGACCGCTAACTTCACGGCATCCGGATCATCGAGAAATCTCACCATCTTGATCGGGCTGGGATGATCGAGAGTAAAAAATCGCACCGCCAACTGCTTCGCCTGAACTTCGATCTCACGCAGCAGATGCCCGATCTCCCATGGGGGCTTGGCTCCGTCTTCAAATGCCTGTGAAAGCAGATCCCAGGCATCCTGAAGTCGACCGCGTTCGAGCAGATTTCTCGCTCGCGCCAGCAAGGCTTGCTGGCGGGCAGCGGTTGCTTCGGCCTTCGCTTCCGCATTGGCAATTTCCGCTTGATGCCGCGCCGATTCGGCCACGACAAGAAGACTCTCGGTCTCCTTTTTGGCCTCCAATGCTCTGTAGGCGGCATCTTCAGCCTCCGTGCGCAAGCCAGCTTCTCGCTCACGACCATCCACCTCGCGCTGATAGCCCAGCAAACTGATTGCAAGGATTACCGCGAGCGCCGCCGCTCCGGCGAAATACGACCAAGCAAACCGCCTCAAGTGCTTCCCGACACGATAGAGCCGCTCCGTGTGCGCACGTGCTTCCACGGCCTCGCCCTTGAGCCAATGATCCAGATCTGCCACAAAATCATCCATCGATTGATATCGCTCCTCAATCGGCACCCGGATGGCTTTATTGATGACGGCGGCAAGATCATGAGAGAGTTCCGGCTTGAAGCGGCGTGGATCAGGCGCTGAACCCGCTTGACCCAAACGCTCCAGAGCCTCGTTCGTCGACTCCCCGGGGTCGTAGGGAAGTCGACCAGCGACCAACTGAAAGCAGACCACTCCGAGACTAAAAACGTCAGAACGTGTATCGACTTCCGCCCATTTCCCCAAAATCTGCTCAGGTGGGGCATAGCCCAAAGTCCCCGCAGCATCCCCCTCCCGGGTAAAAGCTGCTGCTGTTGCGGGCGACTGGGTCAGGGTTTCCTCGATAAATGCGCGGCCCAAACCAAAGTCCACGACCTTTACCTCCCCATCCTTCGATAGCAGAATATTGGAAGGCTTCAGGTCGCGATGAAGAATGCCGCGCCGGTGGGCAAACGCGACGGCTCTGGCCGTATTACGAATCCACTCGACGATGACCCGTAGCGGCTCGCGATTCGAAGCGGTCAAAACATCCTGACCATCAACCCATTCCATCGCAAAATAGGGAGGGTCATTACCCAAGTATACTTCATATAATCGAACAATCCCGGGATATTCGAGGCGAGAGAGCAGTTCGGCCTCTCTTTCAAAGCGAAAGCGGCGATCTCCTCCGGCAAACCAGCCATCGCCGCGCCCAAAGCCCTTAAATATCTTTAAGGCGACTTCACGCCCGGTCCTCTGATCCACAGCCCTCCACACGACCCCTGTCCCACCTTCACCCAGCTTCTCAATAAGATCAAAGCTCCCAAGCGATTCAAATTCCTCCTCATCCACTAACATGGAACGAAATTAGTTGTCCCAGTTAGTTTCCCTCAACGAAAAACCAATAGATTGAAGGATCATGACAGAGGTAATCAGCCGTCTTCGGCACCTACGACTACGCCACATCCCTAATTTTTCTAATCACTGCCGATTCAGCACTCGGCACTCTTACTCAGAAGACCTAACCAACCGAGCTCCGCAACCAATTCCCGATGTCCGAATTCGAACAAAAAAAGACGCCTCAAAAAAGAGGCTCGGCAAACCGTAGAGTCGCGGTCGGAATGGAAGGGTTATGACTCGCTGAGTTCGCTGAAGATCAAAGAATTAGGGTGATCACTTTGGTTGAGAAGCCGGGCTTCCGGTGGCTCATCTGCCGGGTGGATTTCAGCGATGACGCAGGGGTTTGGGTGTCAGGGTTTTGACGAAAAAGCGTTTGATGAAAGTCGGGAGCACTTCGGGCAGGCAGATTCGCCTGCCGCTCATTCAGTTGATTTTCTTCTTGCTTGATACCCTGTTATGCAAGGCAGCTGGTGGCAGTGTTGCGACAGTCGTCAGAGTGGTTTGAGAATTGGAGGGTGCAGATGCGCAAGGGATTGCTGGATCTGTGTATTTTGTCGGCGCTCTTGCAGGGGGAGTGGTATGGCTACGCGCTGGTGGCGATTCCGGGGATCGGTGTGGCGGAGGGCTCGATTTATCCGCTGCTTTCTCGGCTAGGGAAGCAGGGCTTGGTGACGACACGATTGGAGGAGGGGGGCCTGTCTATTCTGAGTAATCTAACAATAAGTATCGGGGTTGGAAGCGGTTGATGTTCTTTGGCGTGATCTTTCCTGCGGCGGTTTCGGTTTTCGAAATCGTGACGGGATTCTGCGGTGCGGTGTTTTTCGATCCAGTGCCGACGGTTTTCTATGCGGTGCTGGTTCTGTTAGTGCCTGCTTTCAATTGATGGCTTCTGTTAGGGGGAAGAGAGTCGGTTCGCGGGTGCAGGGATTGGCGGTCGGGGTGGCGGTGGCGATTTCAGCGATTTATACTCTGCTGTTCATTCCATTGGTTCCGCTTTCGTTCATCGCGCTGATTGTTTGGGGAATGGGGATGCTTTCGCTGATAAGTCGTTCAACTCGGTGGCACCGCCACGGATGGTGAGGGAAGATTCGACGTTTGGGGGGCGCGGTCGGGCATTTGATGAGTTCGAGTTTGATGATCATCTACCTTCATTCGCTGATAATCTTGGTTTCAGCTTGCGGGTCGCACTGACAGAAAATTCGTTCAACACCTGCACCGATATTCGCTCGTTTGGGTTTTCCCGGAGATCATCCAGGAACCGGCTCGAGATGAGCCGCTTGTCAGGCTCGGATGAATCCCTCGAATCAAGCAGGATGCGTATCCACAAATAGGTCTACTGCAGAACTGTTCCGCATGACCAGCGGAGGCACTCCACGCCCGCGAAGGGCCTTTACGACGGCCAGGGTCACCCGATTCTTCGGCAGGTTTTCATACACCTCCTCAAGGGAAAGCACTCTCAAGGAGACGGCGACGCCAGTTTTTCCATCCTCCGCCGCTGCATATCGGCCCGCAGCCGCTGCTCAGACTCGCCGTCCCAGTAGCCCGGTTGGAGTTCGAGAAAGACACTGCTGTAGGGTAAGGCCGTCGTCGTCCGGATCACTAAGACATCGAAACTCTTCTGCGCATCCTGCACCAAGGTCAACAGCGAGTCCTGCTCCATCTCGATGACCTCATGGCCGTGCAAGGCCGCATCCAGCACCTTGCGATACTCATCGATTCCCGGAGCAAAGTCATTTTCGACCGACCGCAGTTCACGGGTCGAGTAGATGGTCGGGCGAACATGCTCGGTCTTCTCCAGCGTCGTGAGCACCTCGTCTAGAACCACCGGGATGGGCTCGTAGGCATTGATCTGGCGCGTCCCAGGTCGACTGTGAGCCGGAAAGGAAGCTTCCGCGATGACGATCCAGTTCCGGTAACCAAGCTGCGCTGTCTGCACCTCCACCGCGGTTTTCCAGCCATCCTTACTGGTCAAGCCACAGGTCGTGAGGACGAGCACGACCGGTATCAGGATCAGACGATGGAAGAAGCTTGGCAACGCGCCAAATTAATAGTCGGCAATCTCCAGCTGTCAACGTACGCGAATCAATCATTCACCAATCACCACTGGACAAGCTGCCGTCCCATCACAGGATTCAGCATGAACGACCCTGTCCTCATCATCGGAGGTAATTCCGGCATCGGACTTGCCACCGCCCGCGAACTCTCGGTTCAAAACCGCGCCCTCATCGCTGCCGCACGCCACGGCTCCGCCCTCGAAGAACTTGGCATCACCACCCTGCCCTTCGATGCGGAAAACCCCGATCTCAAAGCCGCCCAACTCCCCGATTCCCTCGCCGGGCTCGTCTATTTCCCCGGCACGATCTCGCTCAAGCCCATCCACCGCCTCACCGCCGATGACTTTCAGCGCGATCTCCAAGTGAACCTTCTTGGTGCCGTCCAGGTGATTCAAGCCGCACTGCCCGCCATGAAGAAAAACGGAAATGCTTCGGTTGTGCTTTTCTCTACGGTCGCCGTCACTCAGGGCATGCCCTTCCACGCCTCCATCGCCGCCGCAAAAGGTGCCGTCGAAGGCCTTGCCCGCTCGCTTGCCGCCGAACTCGCGCCGAGTATCCGCGTCAACCTCATCGCTCCGGCCCTCACCGACACGCCGCTCGCCGCCTCCCTGCTGAACTCCGATGCCAAACGCGAAGCCTCCGCCAAGCGCCATCCTCTCAACCAAGTAGGCGATCCCGATGATATCGCGAAACTTGTTTCCTTTCTCCTCTCCGATGCCTCAAAGTTCATCACTGGCCAAACCTTCCGCCCCGACGGCGGTCTCTCATCCATTCGACTCTTCGCCTAATGCTGACCATCACCGCCACCGACATCGGAAACATGGACAAACTGGTCCGTGTCCAACTCGCCACCTCACTTCCCGGGGTCAAACCCGTTGCTCTGATCGGCAGCATCGATGCAAAGGGCCAAACCAACCTCGCGCCCTTCTCCAGCGTCGTCCACCTCGGCTCAAACCCCGCCCTGCTCGGCATGGTCACGCGGCCTGACGTCGTCGACCGCCACACACTCGGCAATATCCTCGCTAGCAAATCTTGGACGATCAACCACCTCACGCCCGCGCTCGTCGATCAAGCCCATCACTGCTCCGCCCGCTACCCCGATCACATTTCGGAATTCGAGGCCAGTGGACTCACGCCACACTTTGAAAATGGAGTCGCCGCCCCCTTCGTCGCCGAATCCCCCTTCCGACTCGCCCTCGAACTTGAGGACCTCATCGACATCCCCGTCAACAGCACTAAGCTGATTGTTGGGCGCGTCACCTTCATCCAAGTGCCTGACGAGCATTTCGGCGAAGATGGCTCCATCGATCTAACAGGCATCGGCATCGTCGGCTCCACTGCCCTCGACACCTACTTTTCGATCGCCCCCTTCAAGCGGCTCCCCTATGCCAAGCCCAAGCACTGACCGTGTCTACCGCCACCCTGATTTACCCGCATCAGCTGTTCAGTAGCTCCGCAGCTCGGATCTCCGGAAACACCATCTACCTCATCGAGGACCCGCTCTATTTTGGCACGGACCGCCATCACCCGCTGAGCGTCCACAAGCAACGCCTCGCGCTTCACCGCGCCTCGATGAAGGCCCACGCCGTCGACTTGGAACGCCGCGGCCATGAGCTTCAATACATTGAGCTTCCCCAAGGATCGCGGAGCAGTTCCCTCACCGTCTTGCGAGCCGCTATCCCGGCCAGCGTGAAACGCATCGACATCTGCGATCCTCACGATGACCTGCTTTCCAGGCGCATCAAGCGTTTCGCCGACGAACGCGGGATCGACCTGGTCATCCACCCCTCGCCCAACTTTCTCACCCCGCCCGAGTTTCTCGAAAAGCACACCGGCACCCGCCTCAAGCGCCCCTTCATGGCGAACTTCTATAAAGCCCAGCGCGCTCGCATGGGCATTCTCATCGAACCTGATGGATCACCCCACGGCGGCCAGTGGTCCTACGACGCCGAGAACCGCCAGCGCTTTCCAAAAGGACAAGCCGTGCCGGAAATCCCAAAGTCGCGGGCGAACGAGTCCACCAAAGAAGCCATTGACTGGGTAAACGATCGATTCCCTAACAACCCCGGCTCACTCGGGTCCTTCGCGTGGCCCGTCACCCCCAACGCCGCCAAGTCCTGGCTAAAGAGCTTCCTCGAAGAACGCTTCAAGGACTTCGGCAGCTACGAGGACGCCATTTCAAGCGAGCACCGCATCCTATTTCACTCCGTGCTCACGCCCGCCCTCAACATCGGCCTGATCAATCCCGACGAGATCATCGAACAGACCCTCGCCTTTGCGGACGGAAACGACATCCCGCTCAACTCCCTCGAGGGCTTCATCCGTCAGATCATCGGCTGGCGAGAATTCATGAACGGCATTTACCACCACCGGGGCGTCGCGATCCGCAACGGGAACTACTGGAATCATCGTAGAAAAATGCCCGCTGCCTTTTACAACGCCAGCACCGGCATCCCACCCGTCGACGACGCCATCCAAAACGCCCTCGACCACGGCTACTGTCACCACATCGAGCGCCTCATGGTCCTCGGAAACTTCATGCTGCTTTGCCGCATCGACCCCGCCGAAATTTATCGCTGGTTCATGGAGTTGTTCGTCGACGCCTATGACTGGGTCATGGTTCCCAACGTCTATGGCATGTCGCAATTTGCCGATGGCGGCACCTTCACCACCAAGCCCTACCTCTCCGGATCGAACTACATCCGCAAGATGTCCCACTACCCGGCAGGCGACTGGTGCAAGATCTGGGACGGCCTTTACTGGAGCTTCATTGGGGACCATCAGTCCTTTTTCTCGCGAAATCATCGCCTCTCGATGATGGCTCGAAGTTGGGATAAGATGGACCCCGGAAAGAAGGAGTCGCACCGGAAACACGCCGAAGGATTCCTCGACTCCCTCAAATAGGCGCAGAAACCGAATCGCCGCCTTGCTTTAGCTCATCAACCTGTAAGCCTCCGCCAGACAACCGACCCATCATCTTTATGAGAATCCCAATCGCCGCCCTAGCTCTGGCGCTAAGCAGCTCCGTATCCGCCGTCGATATCTCCCAATATATCGACGCGCTGACCCTCCGGGCCACCTCCTCTTCGGGCATGGATCTGGAAAACTCGCCTGTCGAGTTCGACTACACGGAAGTCAGCCTCTTGGCCTTCATCACCAAGCCGATCGATCTTGGTGGCAACTGGACCGCCATCTCCTACGTCAATCTGGAGACTTCAAAATTCAACTTCGATGGCAACGCGCTGATCGGTGCCTTCGGCGACGATCTGGAAAGCGATCTCTACCGGGTCGGCATTCCTTTTGTCATCGCCCACTTTCACGAAAGCTCCCGCTGGACCTACGGCGCATGGATCAACCCCGAGATCTCATCCGATTTCAAGCATATCGATGGAGATGACTTCTACGTCAGCGGAGCCATCGCCGCAGGATACAAGGTCAACGAATGCTTCACGATCGGCGGCGGCATCTACGTTTCAGACATATTTCATGACGTTTGGGCCATCCCTGGCATCGGCTTCGCGTGGGTACCAAACGAAGACTGGCTGATCGCTTACTACGGCCCCCGTTTTGTCGCCCGCTACGACATCAACGAACGCAATCAAGTTGGGCTCGAAGTGGCCAACAACGGCGGCGTTTGGAACATCGATGCCAATAACAACTCCCTGGAGATCGACTACCAGTCATGGCGCAGCGGTCTCTACTACCGCTACAACCTGACCGGCGAACTCTGGCTTGAAGCGGCTGCCGGCTTCACCTTTGCCAACGAATTTGATCTGAACACACGTGGAGGAACCGAGCTATTCCCGAACCGCCTTGGTAAGGCTGAAACTGGCACCTATGGCTTCATCGGCCTAAGTGTCGCGCGCTGGTAAAGCCGATCATCCATCACCACCAAGCCGGGGGATTTCCTCCGGCTTTTTTGTTGGTTTCGACCTCCTACTCGAAGGTCGTATTCTCGATGGCGTTCTTAATCGGACGCTTCACCACCTAGCCCGCATGGGTTCTGATTGTCTTCGCGTTTGATGCGACGCCCGGAGCGGTCGCTTGTCGCCGATGCCTGAAAGGACTACGCTTGACCGACTCCCTCTTTCACAAGGCCAAGCAAAATGAGCATCCGCAATCTCGACAAAATCTTCAACCCGAAGCGCGTCGCCGTGATCGGCGCGAGCAACACGCCTGGGAGCGTAGGCCACACGGTCCTGCACAATCTCGTCACCGGAGGGTTTGCTGGCGTCGTCTATCCCGTCAATCCGAAGCACGAGTCCGTCCAGGGGATCCTCGCCTATCCGAAAGTCGCCGCGCTGCCGCATGCCCCTGACTTGGCCATCATCTGCATCCCGGCCGCAGACGTCCCCGCGCAGGTCGAGGCCTGTGGCAAGGCCGGCACCCGCGGCATCGTGATCCTATCCGCAGGCTTCCGTGAAGTCGGCAAGGAAGGCCTGAAACTGGAAAAACAGATCCAGAAGATCGCCAAACGATTCGCCGGCATGCGCATCGTCGGCCCTAACAGCCTCGGAGTGATCGTGCCACGCATCGGCCTGAACGCGAGCTTCGCCGCCTCCATGCCCAAGCCCGGGCACCTTGCCTTTGTCTCGCAGTCCGGTGCCTTGTGCACCAGCGTGCTCGACTGGGCGGCCCAGCACAACGTCGGCTTCTCCTACTTCGTCTCGATCGGCAACATGCTCGACGTCAGCTTCGCCCAACTGATCGACTACGCCGCTGAGATGGGCGACACCAAAGCAGTCATGCTTTATGTGGAATCGATTCCCAAGGCACGATTGTTCACCTCGGCGGCGCGCGCCTACGCGCGGACCATGCCATTGGTTGCCTACAAGGCCGGACGCTTTGCCGAGTCCGCGGCCGCCGCCAGTTCCCACACCGGTGCCCTGACGGGTGAAGATGACGTTTACGATGCCGCCTTCCAACGTGCCGGCATCGAACGCGTCTACGACATGCACGACATGTTCGACTGTGCCGAGCTGCTCGCACGTCACCGCCTGCCGAAAGGCGGACGACTCGCGATCGTGACGAATGCCGGCGGCCCCGGCGTGATCGCCACCGACTCGTTGATCGCGCTCGGTGGCACGCTTGCCGAGCTTTCACCCGCAACGATGGCTCAGCTCAACGAACTGCTGCCCGCCGCCTGGTCCCAGCGCAATCCCATCGATGTCCTCGGCGACGCCCAAGCGGACCGCTTCGCTGAGGCCACCAAGATCGCCCTTGCCGACAAGGGCGTGGATGCAGTGCTGGCGATTCTCACACCGCAAGCGATGACTGATCCCACTGCCACCGCGCAGGCCCTCGCCGACTTGGCGGAGAAATCGAACAAACTCGTGCTCGCGGCCTGGATGGGTGGCGTCTCGATGGCCGAGGGATTGGAGTTGATGAACAAAGCAAGGGTGGTGGCCTATTCGAGCCCCGACAACGCAGTGCGCGCCTTCATGCACTTGGTCTCCTACAGCGATAACCTACATATTCTGCATGAAACACCGGCCGAGGTGCCACTGAGCTTCCAACTCGATCGCCAACAACGCCTCGTCTCGTCCAAAGAAATCATCAAGGGTGCCCCGGCGACACTCTCGGCCAGCGACACCAAAGAACTTCTCGAAGTTTACGGCATTACCGTGGCCGGCACATGGGAAGCGCGAACCCCGGCCAAAGCCGTCGCTGCCGCAAAAAAATGCGGCTACCCGGTGGTCGTGAAAATCCATTCGCCTCAGATCATCCATAAGACGGATGTCGGCGGAGTGGAGCTGAACATCCGCGACGACGACCAGGTGAAGGCAGCTTTTCAAAGGATCACCAAGGCAGCGAAAAAGCACTGCCCCGACGCTGAGATCAAAGGCGTAACCGTCGAGCCCATGATCTCCTCTGACAGCGCCCACGAATTGATTGTCGGCATGAAACGCGACCCAACCTTCGGCTCGGTCATTATGATCGGCACCGGCGGCACCACGGCGGAAGTCATCCGCGACCGTGCGCTCGGCCTGCCACCTCTCAATGAACGCCTCGTCCGGCGGATGCTCGAAAGCCTGCGGATCTGGCCGTTGCTTGAAGGTTACCGAGGTCGGCCCGGTGTTGACATCGGCCAGCTCGTCGAGACCTTGATTCGCTTTTCCTATCTGGTCGCCGATCACCCGGAACTAGGCGAATTGGACATCAACCCGCTGCTGGTTTCCCCGAGCGGAACGATTGCGCTCGATGCGCAGGCCTTGATCTCGCCGACCCGCCACCTTGGCAAAGGCCGCTACCCGCATCTTGCGATCAGCCCTTATCCCGAGCATTACATCACTCCCGCCAACATGTCGGATGGCCAGCCCATGACCCTGCGGCCGATCAAGCCGGAAGACGAACCAATGTGGCTCGAAATGCTCAACAGCTGCTCGGAGGAATCCATCCGGATGCGCTTCTTCTCCCTGATCAGTGACTTCACCCACGAAATGGCCGTGCGCTACTGCGTGTGCGACTACGATCGAGAACTCGCACTGGTCGCAGAAGTGGAGCAGAACGGTCAAAGAAAACTCGCCGGCGTCTGCCGACTCATCTCAGACCCCGACCACTACACCGCCGAGTTCGCCGTGATCATTACCGACGCTTGGCAAGGCCGGGGCATCGGCGTGGCACTCACCGACGCCTGCCTGCGGATCGCCAAGGATTGGGGGATCCGCCAGGTCGTCGCCGTCACACTCCGGGAAAACGATCGCATGATCGCGATCTTCAAGGCACGGAAGTTCAAGGTGACGATGGACGCTGACCATGAAACGATCACCGCCATCAAAAAACTCTAACCGCGTCCTAGCACCCATTATCTAACATTTTTCAGCAAACTACCAAGATAGGCAAACATGAGAACCATCTATGACCCCATTTCGCTGGACCACGACACCGGCATGCACCCGGAAAACATCAAGCGCCTGGCGAGCTTGGGACTCGTGGAAGAAGTGGTCCCAAGCGGCGAGCCCTACCTGACGCTCGTCCACACCGAAGACTACATCCAGCAAGTCAAGGAGGCCTGTATCAAAGGCGGGCACCTCGATGCCGACACCGTCGTCTCCAGCCTCTCCTTCGAAGCTGCCGTGCGAGCGGTCGGAGCCACCGTGATGGCCTCAAAGGAAGGCGGCTTCGCGATCGTCCGCCCTCCGGGCCATCACGCGTATTCGGGCCATGCGAGCGGCTTCTGCCTCTTCAACAGCGTCGCCATCGCCGCACGGCGGCTCGCCAACGAGGGCAAGCGGGTGCTGGTGTTCGACTTCGACGGCCACCTCGGGGATGGAACATCGATGATCTTCGATGAAGATGATCAAGTGATGTACTGGTCGATCCATCAGTTACCCGCCTTTCCCGGTCACGGCAGCGAGGAAGAAATCGGCACCGGCAAAGGACGCGGTTTCACCATCAACGTCCCCCTCCCGCCGTGCAGCGGCGACGACCTGTTCATGGAAGGAATCAAGCGAACGCTGCCGGTGGCAAAGGCATTCAAGCCGGACGTCGTCGCCGTCTCGGCCGGCTTCGATGCGCATATCCATGACCTGCTCCTCGATCTGCGGGTGACCACCCATTCCTTCCACCAAGTCGGGCAGATCCTCGCCGCCGAATTCGATGATGTATTCGCCACGCTGGAAGGCGGCTACAACATCGAGCTGCTCGGCAAATGCATCCAGTCCTTTCTCGATGGCTACCACGGCAAGCCAAACCAAACCACTGAGAAGAAAACCGAGTCCGCCTTCCGCTTGCACGACGAGTTCGACATGCGCATGGCCACCCTTGAAAGTCGCTTGGCCGACTACTGGACCCTGTGAGTCAAGGGATTCGTCCTTCCCATTCAACCCGGATTTTTCTATCGGGCTAAGGCGTCCTCGAGTTGTCAGAATCGCCTTGGAACGTCTAGGGAGAGGGTGCCATCAAGCGAGAAGAGCTGAGAAACCCATCCGGATTATCCAAGAGATCGAGCGTGGTGAGGGAGGTCCAGTTGGAAATAGACACGGCGGAGCCCACGCCGTAGCTTGTGCGGCAGGTAATCCATATTTTCGCTCCCCAGCCTAGTATCTGCCCCCGACTAATCCTCTGAACCCAGCAATTCCCATGAACCCCCGCAGCCTGTTTTTCTCAATTCTTTTCATCAGCTCCGCTTTAGCGAACAAGCCCAACGTGCTGTTCATCTGCGTCGATGACCTCCGACCTGAGCTGAAATCCTTCGGTGCCGAATACATCCATTCCCCCGCCATGGATTCGCTCGTGGAAAGTGGCCGCGCCTTTACCCGCCACTACGTCCAGGCACCAACCTGCGGTGCGTCGCGCTACGCCCTACTCACCGGGAAATACGCGAAAACCGGAGCGCAAAGGGACAACGGAGCCCTCGAAAGTTCCGCAAAGGATGCGGATCAACAGCCTTATCCGATGCCGAGGCAGTTTCGTGAGAACGGTTACCGCACGGTCTCAATCGGCAAGGTTTCCCACCACCCCGGCGGACTCGGAGGAAAGGGTTGGAATGATCCTGCGAAGCCCGAAATGCCTGGCTCATGGGATTTCAGTATGATGCCGACGGGTCCGTGGGAAACCCCGCAAAAGGCGATGCATGGCTATGCCGACGGCGTGCCGCGCAAGGCCGGCGTCACCCCTACCTACGAGCACAAGGAGGGAGATGACATGACTTATACCGACGGCTGGGTCACGCGTGAGGCACTCAAGCAGATGGACGACCTTGCGACAAAGGATCAGCCCTTTTTCCTCGCCGTCGGCATCATGAAGCCGCACTTGCCCTTCGCTTGTCCCAAGTCCTATCTCGACATCTACAAGGACGTTAAACTCGCGCCCATCCCCCACCCGGAGAAGCCGGAAGGTCTTTCGACATGGCACTCCAGCGGTGAGTTCCGGCAATATGCAAGCGGTGGCCGCGATGCGTGGAAGGATGCCGACTATGCCAATCAGCTCCGCCTCTCCTACGCCGCCTGCGTTTCCTATGCGGACCACCAGGTTGCACAACTCCTCGCCCGTCTCGAAAAGCTCGGCTTGAAGGAGAATACCATCGTCGTCCTTTGGGGGGATCACGGCTGGCACCTCGGCGAGCACGCGGTGTGGGGCAAGCACACCCTCTTTGAGGAATCCCTATTGGCTCCTCTGGTCATCCGCTTTCCAGGCATGGCAAAACCCGGCGCTAAAACCGCTGCGGTCGTCGAATCCATCGACATCTACCCGACCCTCTGCGAACTCACCGGGGTGCCCACGCCCGTCGGGCTTTCCGGGAAATCCCTTGGTGCACAGCTCAAGAATCCACACGCCGAGGGAGGCGCCGCCATTTCATATCGGCAAGCGATGGAGACCATTCGCACCTCACAGTATCGCCTCATCCGCCACCGGCATAAGGGCGGCGAAACCGCCTACGAGCTCTATGACAACACCGGTGCCAATGGCGAAACCACCAACTTCGCGGCCGAGAGACCCGATGTCGTTAAGAGACTCAGTACCCTGATCGACAGGAAAATGAAGTGAACAGCACGCCGGGAATCAAGCGCTCAATCCCGGCCATTTGGCTGCCATCGATTGGCTAAAGGACCCTAGCTTTGCTGCCAATCCCCACGGATCGGGTGGCTCATGCTCTTGTTGAGCGACTCCGGCGAGATAATCCGATACGCTTTGGGATCCCAGACGACCTCCTTGCCCGATTCGATCGCCATGACGGAAAGGTGACTCAAGGCATCCGAACGAACGGCATCGTCGATCGGCCCCACCGAAGGCTTGTGCTCACGCACGGAATCGACAAATGCCTGATAGTAACTCCTCTCGTAAAGCACGCGCTTGGTGCCCTCGGCTTGGACCTCGCGGAACCATTCACGATTGCTCGCAGCCACCCCACCACGACTGAGGCTTACCCAACCTTTTGAGCCGAAAAAGGTAGTCCCATCCTCACACCAGTTTTTGCGATAGGCACTTACAATCGGCTTGGCGACGTCTTCACTCATGAAGTGCGCCTTGATGCCGCCGCCATACTCAATGTCAACGTCCCAAGTCGTGACCGTATTAAAGAGAGCGTCGGGAGTCGCGACCGTGCCAGTCCCACGAATTTTCATGGGCCCCGCCTGGTCGTAATCCTGGCCCCAGATTGATATATCCAATGGATGCGCCCCCCAACCGGCGATGAATCCGAGCGCGTAGTCCGAACAATACCATGATCCACTGCTGGTGATACGATCCGCACTGCAAGGTTTCATCGGCGCAGGACCAAGGTAGAGATCATAGTCCAAGCCCTCGGGCACAGGAATCTCCTCAAGTGAGCCCCCACCCTTCCCCCCCGGCGACCAAATGTCGATGCGTTCCAAATCGCCGATCTTGCCATTGATCACCAACTCAATACCACGCTTCAGAATCTCCTGACTACGCTGCTGCGTGCCGTATTGGAAGATCCGGTCATGCTTCTTGCAGGCATCGAGCAGCGCTTTGTTCTGAGCAAGCGTGTGACCCAGCGGTTTCTCAATATAGACATCCTTCCCCGCCCGCACTGCGGCCAAACCAACAGGCACGTGCCAGTGGTCCGGCGTCGCGATCACCACGGCATCGATGGAAGGATCATCGAGAAGCTCACGAAAATCGTTGTAAAGCTTTGGCGTGTGGCCTTGCGCATCGATCACAAGTTTCTCCGCTCTTTTGCGCCTCTCCTCAAAAGGGTCGGCGATGGCAACCGAGATTGCGCCCTTCATGTTGACAAAGTTCCGCAGCAGGCCCGTACCTTGTCCACCCACGCCAATGTGACCGATCCGAACCGTCCGCAGCGCCGCGTCCTGAGCGAATAAGGATGAGCGGGAAACCACTAATGGCGCGGCAATCGCAGCGGCAGTTCCAGATAAAAAACGACGTCGTGTGGGATTCATGGAAATAAGAGTTTGATTTAGGATTTCGACCAAGTGCGAAGACGTTCAGCAGAAACTTTGACCGCTTCTTCGCCAGCGATCTCCAAGGTCGTAGGACCATCGAAGCCGATGGCCTGCAGTTCTTTCACGATGGCCTCGATGCCAACCACGCCGTCCCCAAGCGGGATCAGTCCCATCCCGCAGCCAAACTGCGTGCCGCGTTTTGGGCTCCATTCCTCAGGCATATCCTTCCAATGCACGTGCTTGATGCGTTTCCCAAAGATTTTCACAAACTCTAGGGGATCCCCGCCACCAAGCCATGAGTTTCCTGTATCCAGATTTACCCCGACCGTCTCCTCATGCCCCAGTGCCTCCAAAATGCGCGTCATCCCGTCGACCGTGTCGGTGAGAATCCCATGTGGTTCCAGCAATAACTCGACGCCAAGTGTCTCAGCCCAGCGAAGCGGTTCGTGAAGCTTTTCACAAATACTGAAAAGGCGCTGCTCGTCACTGAGGCGATGACCAAAGCTCGTCTTGGGATCACCCTCAGTCGTGATGACCTGCTTCACGCCAAGGAAGTGAGCAAGCTTGATCGCCTTGATGATTTCCGCCGTGCCATAGCGATCCGGCGATGTGGGATCCAATAAGTTGGCGTGGGCACAAACGCTCGTCAACGTGAGATCAAACTCATTGACCATCTCCATGATAGTCGCAGGATGGGAGTCCAAACTGAACGACGCGGAAAACCCATATTCAGTCCCGAGCGTGGCCCCATCGTGATTGTCGGTGAGATCCGCATAATCGAAACCAAGTTCGCGGATGAGTTCAAATTGCCGCCGCATTGGCGAAAACGGTTGGATTAAAGCAAAGCATCCGATTTTCATGATCTTGAAGTAGGGGTTAAAATATTCAGGGGGTCACCCCAGAGGCAAACGCACGCCAATCCGCGTCGATCTGATCCGCCGTCATCGGATTGCTATGGACCAAGACACGGTAATTGAATGCCACCGACTGCCCTGCTTGGAGCATCAACGGTTCATTAAATAAGAAGGCTGGGCTGAAATAATTCATCGGCTTCTTATTGTGAAGGTACCACGGGGATGGGTAGCGGAGGTTTTTGGGGTGATCGCACACCGCAATCCCGGGACCGGCAATTGAAAAATCGACCCAACGGAATGCTTTACCATGCGCATCGGCAAAATCACTGGGGCCATCGCTCGTCCGAATCGACCAGGCGTCGTCATGTGGCACCAACCTCAACGACAAGCCGGCATAACCACCATAGTTTTTCCCATCTGGCTCATGTTCTAAAGGCGTCCGACCCAAATCGACAGGTGCATTTCCTGCCGTGAAACTGCTGTTCCAATCGATTCGATAGCGACCATCCCTATCGGGCTTGGTGACCAAGATGGTGCGTAGCTCGGTCATCACAGAAGCTTGCCCCGGCGGATGATAGCTGATGCTCAACTTAGCCGTCGCGGAAAAATCGTCACGAGGCGTGAACTCAAGCGCCGTCAACTCGGTCACCCCTTGGCTTTTTCCAGTCTTGGGGTTTTCCTCCCAGTAATTCAGTCCGTTGATGTATTTCCAAGACCACCACAATCCACGATGCCATGGATGATCCGCAGGCTTCAAATTCGTCAGCACCTCTCCATCGAGCGATGCAAGTGGATGAAAATACGCTTTGGCTTCCTGCGGATCGGCCACCAATTGCCAAATCACCAGATCTCCTTTGCACAATGCCAGCTTGGTTTCGCTCTGCCGCCAGTGCCATTCCACTTCATCGGCATCGCTACTTTGCATCGGCAATAGACCCAAACTGCCATGGAGCGCCACCGCCACCATGATTCGGAAGACAGCCGAACATCGGAATCGCATTCACTGAGGATAGCATGCACTTCGCTTGAATGCTTGCAAAGTCGATCACTGGTAAATATTACACATGTCAGCAATCGATGAAAAAGCGCACCACGCTTCGCTCCGCAAGCGAACTCTACCACGCGGACACCTGCGAACCACTCAAGGCAGCGGCTGAGCGAGGCGACCTGAAGCTCGATGCGCTTGGGCACGGCAGCTACCCGGGCACCCGCTTGCCCAGGAACGAACTCCAGGAGATTCTGATGGCTGGTTATTGGGACGCTAGCTTTGATCAGGACTGGGGCCTTGACTGGCATTGCAACGAAGGGCTTGAAATCGGCTACCTTGGAGCAGGCAAATTGCCCTTCAGCGTTGACCACAACACCCATCAACTCAAGCCAGGTGATCTCACGATCACCCGGCCTTGGCAGCGCCATCGCGTCGGCAATCCGCAGGTCCCAGCCAACCGATACTCCTGGCTCATTCTCGACACCGGAATGCGCCGGCCCAACCAGCCATGGACTTGGCCAGACTGGCTGTTGCTAGCGGATTCCAGCCTCAAGCGGCTCACCGACCTGCTGCGGCAAAACGAACAAGCGGTGTGGAAGGCAAATGCCATGATTGGCCACTGCTTCGAACGCATCAATGAAACCGTCACGGCAGGGGTCAACACGGCCAATCAAACCCGTCTCAAGATTCACATCAACGAACTGCTGGTGCTGATCGTCGAATTGCTTGAGTCCCGCAAACCCCAACTCGACGAGTCGCTGGTTGGCCCAGAACGCACGGTCTCGCTATTTCTCGATGAGCTGAATCGCCGACTTGATGAGCCATGGACTTTGGATCTGATGGCTGAAGCTTGTGGTCTCAAACGGACCCAGTTTGCAAATTACTGCCGCAAAATTGCCAACGTCCCACCGATGGAATACCTTGCACGCCGCCGACTCGAATGCGCGGGCAAACTCTTGTTAGACCACCCCGCGATGAGCATCACCGAAATCAGTTTTCTCTGCGGTTTCCAATCCAGCCAATACTTCGCCAAAGCCTTCCGCCAACATCACGGCCATACTCCAAGTGAATACCGCAATCGCGGTGGCGAACGGGATTTTTCCCGTGCGTATCGAGAATCCTGACCTCCGTGCCGCGGCTGACATCGCCTTTCGATCACACCCCCCAAGACCGGCCACTTGGGCACTTCCAGCTGACAACCAAAAGCGAGCTCAATAGCTGGCCACCCTATCGTCCCCATGTCCCGGAACGACTGTGGGCGAGCATCGCGGAGGCCTTGGGCTTGCCGACGACCTGATCCTCATTCGCCGCAGCAATAGAGGACGCGCTTGATGTCTAACAATGAGCTCCCAATCACTCCCACTCGATACTTGCCGGTGGCTTCGTCGAGACATCGTAAAGCACGCGATTGATCCCCTTCACCTCATTGAGGATCCTGTGGCTCGTCTCACGCAGGATCGAATAAGGAAGCTCCACCCAGTCGGCAGTCATCGCATCCTCACTGATCACCGCACGCAGCGATATCGCCCACTCGTAGCTCCGCTCATCGCCCTTCACACCCACCGTTTTCACGGGCACGAGACCGGCATAAGCCTGCCACACCTTGTCATACCAACCCTGCTCCTTGAGCTGATTGATGAAAATCGCATCGCACTCGCGAATGATGTCCAAACGATCCTGAGTCACGACGCCCGGACAACGCACCGCCAATCCCGGCCCCGGGAACGGATGACGATTAAGAATATCCGCCGGAATCCCCAGCGAAGTTCCAAGTGCACGCACCTCGTCCTTGAAAAGCTCGGCCAGCGGCTCAAGCACCTTGCCCTCAGCCTGCAGTTCGAGAATCCGAGCCACCCGGTTGTGGTGCGTCTTGATCACCGAAGCCTTCGACTTCGCGTTCGAGGCACTCTCGATCACATCCGGATAAAGCGTTCCTTGGGCGAGCATTTCCGCATCACCC
>Ga0100401_1001067_pt1 | contig 22534 bp, 21 predicted proteins | sample CryGeymeta201525_FD_80421 | JGI IMG/M metagenome (GOLD analysis project Ga0100401, IMG submission 80421) | Groundwater microbial communities from Crystal Geyser aquifers in Utah, USA - Crystal Geyser metaG 2015-25 | ecosystem: Environmental > Aquatic > Deep subsurface > Groundwater | place: USA... | reverse complement strand
TGGATGTTCCTGTCCACAAAACGGCCCAAGAACTGGGAGTCACCCGCACCTCGATTTATACCAAATACACTGGACTCTCGCCTCCCTAATTCATTCACATAACTCCGGCGAATCTGTTTGTGACGCCATAACTATTTTTGATCCTTATATCGGAGTTCCAGTGTAAGTTGTAGTCCAATGTATTTTTTCCTTGACAAGCTTCAATCCTCTGTGCTATATGGGCAGAAATCCCTACTGATTATAATTCTATGGGGGAAGTTGTCGAAGCTAAAATTGCATTACTTTTATTGATAAGAATCAGGGGAGATTTGGGCTATTTAACAGATTAGACGCTTTTTAATATTAAAGGAAAGGGGGGAAGTAGAGGTACAACATCCAATTATAAGTTTATAGGGAGAGAACAGGTTGAGTGAGTTGATGTTTTGATCAGAAAAAACACTTCAAAAGAAACAACTGACTAAAAAAGAGAGGAGGAACAAACAGTGACAAAAGCAGAATTAGTAAGTAAAATAGCAAAAGATGCAAAGATAAGTAAATCAAGTGCTGAAAAGGCTTTAAATTCATTTACAACTAACGTTACCGGTGCCTTGAAAAAAGGCGGAAAGATGACTCTGACTGGTTTTGGTACATTCTCTGTAGCTCAAAGAAAAGCCAGAAAGGGCAGAAACCCTCAAACAGGAAAAGACATAAAGATTCCTGCTACTAAGGTAGCCAAATTTAAAGCAGGGAAGAAATTAAAAGAATCAGTTAAATAGATTAGGATTGCAGAGTTAAAAAATCGAGGTGGATAAACAAAAGGCAAGCATAGATCATATATGCTTGCTTTTTGTTTATATGGTAATTTCTCTATGCTAATGAGAACTGTAAAACTTGGGGCAGGCATAGCAGGATAATTAAATAAATCGTTCACCGTTAAACCGTGAACTATGAACAGTTCCTTAAAATACCGGGGTCAGGCCTAGATGGATCAAAAAAATGCTGCCAGTAGCGAAAGGGGGGGGGGTTAGTGGAGAATTATTTAGATAGTACAACATTCCCCTCCTCGTTCTTTATGACTAGAAGCCATTCTTTATGATAATGAGTCTCACCAGTGCTGTGTGGTTCAACGATCTCAATCTCTTCCAGCTTGAGAACTTTAAACAGACTGAATAATCCCAGGGTTTCATCCTCAGTGAAATAATGGACATCAAGCCCCTTAGTTTTAAATGTGTTTTTTCCTGTCTCTTCTCCTTTTCCATATTGATTATCGGATGTTGAAAGAAACAACAAAACTGCTATACCACCTGGAGTAAGTATCCTTCTAACTTTATTTATAAAAATAGTGAGTTCTTTCTCTCCCAGGTGATGAATTAGATTAGAAACGAGAATGCCGTCGAAGGAGTCTGTAGAAAAGGAAGATGTCAAAAAGTCGATGCATTTAAATTCAATGTCTAAGCCTTCATCCCTCTTCCATCTCTCAGCAATGGATAAACCCTTTCCTGATATGTCTATTCCTCTAACCTCGAAACCCTTTTTTGCCAGAAAGATACAGTCCCTCCCATATCCACAAGCGATATCCAGGACTCTTGCTCTATCCTTTTTTCGCAGATATTCTCTCAAGATTTTACAGGTAATCGTAGGCTCTGTACCCCATTCATAATTACCATTCCTGTATATTTCGTCCCAGTAGTCCATTTTACATGGTCCTTTTAAACTCTTGATCAAGCCTAACATTTCTACCATTTGAATCTGATAAAATCAAGCATTTTCGCCACTCTGCCCCAAGCCGAGCAATTGGGACAAATCACTATTACACCCTAGAATACTTTGAGATCGTCCATCTTTTCTCCTGCCCATTGTGCTCGAATCCGAGCATCCATTCCTTTTCTAAAACAGATCCTCCATATCAAAATTGAAAATCAAAGACTTTAAAATACCTTATAACTCAGCTAGTTAGGGGTTTTCTGGGCAGCACATCTGTTTTAAGGGTAACCCTGGCACAGGAGTTGCTAAGGAAGAGAGGTAAATCGACTTTCAAAAATAAGGAACAAGATTATGAAGACTATCCTGGTATTCGACAGATACCCTAATATGTTGAAGGCCTTTGACAGATTCTTATCTCAGGAGAAATACCGGGTGCTTACCACTAACACGTTAGAGGAGGCTTTTGGGATCATTAATGTAGTAAGGGTGGATTTGATGATTATGGATACAGGAAAGAATTCCGAGGAGTTGATCTTGAAAACTGAGAAAATCATAAGGGAGAAAAATTTAACCCTCCCAATACTTCTCACTGCTACTTATAATGACACGCTGACAGAAAAAGCAGCCAGGGAGTTGGGGGCAGCGTATATTATACTGAAACCTTTTGATCCAAAGGATATGAAGAGGGTTATCAGGGAATTGATAAAGAAGAATAATCTCAACTGAGGTTTAGTGGAGTAAGGAGGTGGAAGAGATGCAATGACATGTTGGCATGGTTTTGGTGGTTATTGTGTCAGGAGGAGAAGATGAATTCCTTAAAAAATAAAGTTGGGAAAAGTAAAGAAACAATCAATGTTCTTAAATGGAGGAAAACGATGAAACCCAAATTAACAATAGTAATGTTATTAGCGAATTTACTCTTTATTACGGGTATTGCCCATGCAACACCTTCAACAACCTACTGGACGCCGATGACAATGGATATTCAGCCATACGGTGTTCTTCACATAGGTGTGGATGACTATTTTACCGTATTCAGAAAGGCATCCAGCGGTGGCGGTTCTTTCCCGACAGATTTAGGGCTTACCATGGGGGTGCTCCCCTTTGAAAAGGTACAGATGGAGGTTGGCTTTGATCTTTTAGAGTCGTCAGATTACCCCCTCTTCTTCAACGCCAAGATAGGTACTCCTGAAGGGTCTCTATTTAACGGTTCACCCAGCATAGAGTTAGGAATTTTCAATGTGGGAACTGAGGACAAAGTCACCAACCAAAACGTTGTTTTTGGTGTGATTGGGAAAACCATTCCCGGCGTAGGGCGGTTTGCTGTTGGTCCCTATGTTGGCAATAGTTCAGTATTGCGTGACAGTGAGGGAAGCAAGAAGGATAGCGGCGTTATGGTGGCATTTGACCGGGGGTTTATATCTGTGAAGGATAAAGAGGGCTATGAGTACAACAAACTTGTATTTGCTGCCGATTATGCGTCGGGAAATAACGCAATAGGTGGCGGAGGATTTGGTCTCTATTATTACTTCACCAAAGATATAAGTTTACTGAGTGGTCCGGTCTGGTTCAATGATGAGGGAATCAATGGTAAGTGGAAATGGACGATACAGCTTGACATTAATCTGCCGATACTTGGCAAGAAATGAAGAGGAGATTTGAAATGAAACGATTATTAGTGAGTTTGTTGGTACTACTGAATTTTTTGGTGATAGCAGGCTATGCGCTTGCCAAAGAACAAGCACAACCTGATCATTCTGCCCCTGTAATGACTGAGCAGGTTGTACCTGCTCAGTCAACAACTCCTTCGGTTCAAAATACGGTAAAATCAAAGTTGGATACCGGAGACACTGCATGGGTCTTAATATCTACGGCCCTTGTTATGCTGATGACTCCCGGACTTGCGCTCTTTTACGGAGGTATGGTCAGACGAAAGAATGTCCTCGGCACCATCATGCAGAGCTTCATAGCTCTCGGCGTGATGTCTATTCTCTGGGTTCTTTACGGGTACAGCCTTTCATTCGGCCCTGATGTCGGACATATCATAGGAAATCTTGACTGGGTTGGACTTAAGGGCGTGGGACTCGAACCTAACCCTGATTACGCGCCTACCATCCCTCATCAGACATTCATGATCTTTCAGATGATGTTTGCTGTAATCACACCTGCTTTGATAACAGGCGCATTCGCCGAGAGGTTTAAGTTCAAAACCTATCTTGCATTCCTTGTACTATGGGCGACATTTGTGTATTTTCCCCTTGCCCACTGGGTTTGGGGAGTTGGAGGCTGGATAAGAGAGCTTGGCGCACTTGATTTTGCCGGGGGGTTGGTAGTGCATATAAGCTCTGGAGTTTCTGCCTTGGCTGCTGCCATTGTCGTTGGCAGAAGAAAAGGCTACGGAATTGAACAGATGGCTCCTCATGACGTTACAATGACACTTATGGGCGCTGCGCTTCTGTGGTTTGGGTGGTTTGGTTTTAATGGAGGAAGCGCTGTTGCATCCGGTGCATTGGCAACCTCTGCCTTTGTTGTCACACACATCGCAACTGCAGGAGCTGCGCTTTCATGGATGATAGCTGAATGGGCACACAGAAGCAAACCGACAGTACTCGGAGCAGCATCAGGGGCAGTTGCAGGGCTTGTGGCAATCACACCTGCATCAGGCTTTGTTGGTACTATGTCTGCCCTGATTATCGGATTTGTTGCAGGAGTTATATGCTATACAGCAGTGAATCTCAAAACAAAGCTTGGATACGATGATTCACTGGATGTAGTTGGCGTTCATGGGGTAGGCGGTACATGGGGCGCAATAGCAACGGGGCTGTTCGCATCAAAGATAGTAAATAATGCAGGGAATGACGGATTGCTGTTCGGCAATCCATCGCTTTTATGGAATCAGCTTATAAGCGTTGGCGTTGCGTGGGTCTATTCCTTCATTGTCACATTCGCCATTTTAAAGACCCTTGACTGGACTCTCGGTTTAAGGATAAGCGAGGAAGAGGAGTCTGATGGTCTTGACCTTAGCCAGCACGGTGAGAGCGGATATACATTATAAACAGTGAAGAGCGCCAGACCAGAGATTTTTGCTGACACTGAATTAGGAGGTAAAATGAAAAAGATAGAAGCCATAATAAAACCGTTCAAACTTGATGATGTAAAGAAGGCCCTTCATGAGATTGGGGTTCAGGGTATGACTGTAACAGAGGTGAAAGGATTTGGAAGGCAGAAGGGTCATGCCGAGATATACAGGGGGAGCGAATACAAAATCGACTTTGTCCCAAAGATCAAGGTAGAGGTTGTGGTCTCTTCCGAGATTGCAGAGAAGGCGATGGAGGTTATTGCCTCTGCTGCCCGAACCGGAAAGATCGGAGATGGGAAGATATTCATTCTGTCTGTGGAGGAAGTAATACGAATAAGGACAGGTGAACGGGGAGAAGAAGCTATATGAAGGACGATTTCTCATTCATCAATTTTGCCCAAGGGCATAGGGCATTCCCCTCTGCCCTATTTTGAGAAATCTGCTCAAAAATGAGCATATGATGCTAACCGGTTCTAGACATTGAAAATCCACACATTTTAGCTAATATCCACTGTCTATAACTGCTCGAAGTCGAACGCTTCATCTTTTCCAGACAGCTTCACCTGTTTGTAAATATATCTCTAACTACTTATATTTAAATCTGTTTCAGAAAATCAAACAGGTTTCTATGGGTTTGGTATGGGTATTGCTAATGTAATTCTACTTTGACATTTAACAGGCTGTTGAAAAACTGAAAAGCGACTTTTTCAACAACCTATTAAGGGAATAAACTTGGAAAACCTGAAAGGTTACATAAAAGACAGCTTAGACCGATTAAGGGAAGAATACTGGAAGGGACTATGTGGTCGAGACCTGGTCAGGAGGTACTCTTCCCTTATAGATGGATGTCTCAGGGAAATCTTTTCTTCGAGGCCGGCTTCGGACGATGAGAAAACAAAGAACAGATATGCCATTGCTGCAGTAGGTGGCTATGGGAGAGAAGAACTAAGCCCGTATTCTGACATAGACCTGCTGTTTTTCATGCCGGAGAGGTTTCGTGGCAACCTGGAGGATGTTACAGGCAAGATACTCTATCCACTGTGGGATGCAGGGCTGACAGTGGGATACAGCAATATGACGTTGAAGGATTGCCTTGCCATGATGAAAGAGGACATTAAAGCAAGGACTTCCCTGATAGAGATGCGGTATCTCATGGGAGACAGAAGCCTGTACTGCGAATTTGAGGACACAATCTATAGGAACGCATTTTCTAAGGGTGTCAATTCCTTCATCTCAGAACAGTTGAAGGACATAGAGTCAAGGCACAGGTATTATGGGGACTCGGTCTACCTTCTGGAACCACATCTGAAAGAGGGGGAAGGGGGCTTGCGGGATATTCATAGCGCCCTCTGGATAGCGAAGGTCCAGTTTCAGGCAAGAGGGATAAATGAATTAAAGGCAAAGGGGGCATTATCGTCGTGGGAAATAGCTCTACTTGAGGAGTCCCTGGAGTTCCTGTGGAAGGTAAGAAATGGCATCCACTTCCTAAGCGGCAGGAAGAATGATCACCTTGCCTTTGAATATCAGGAAAAGATGGCGAATCTCCTGGGTTGTGCTGATCCTCATTCAACTGCCGCGGTGGGACGATTCATGCACAACTACTATCAGTGCGCAGAGGACATAAAGTACCTCTCCTCTGTGTTAATCGACAGGACGAGAGAGGATCAAGGAAAATCTAAAAAGGGGGATAAGGGCTTCTCGATAGGTATGGATAAGGGCTTTGAGATAGTTAATAACAGAATATCGGTTGTCGATCCTGATCTTTTCAGGCGGGCACCCCATACCTTGATGAAGGTCTTCAAATATTCCGTGGAATTGAAGAAAGAGGTGAGTTTCGATAGCCAGGAACTGATTAGAGGAAATCTCGATGTGATAGGAGATGAGTTCAGAAACTCCAGAGAGGTGAATAGCTCTTTCATGTCTATCTTGGGGGAGGGGAAAGGAGTAGCAAAAGTTCTGAAGACGATGCACAGACTTGGATTCCTGGGCAGGTTTGTCCCTGAATTTGCCATGATAACCCATCTTCCACAGTCGTATTACTACCATGTCTATACTGCTGATATTCATACCCTTTTTGCCATTGAGGAATTTGAAAATCTCCTTGCGGGAAAGCACAAGGAAATGTTTCCTTTCCTCACCAAACTGGCCAGAGAAGAAAAGAGGATAGAACTGATTTTCCTGGCCCTTCTTTTTCATGATTTGGGGAAGGCTTTTGATACAGACCACGTAAAGAAAGGCGCTAAGCTTGTATACACAATAGCAAATAGAATGGGGTTATCCTCCCAGGATACAGAGCTGTTAGGTTTTCTTGTGGAAAATCATCTTTATATGTCCAGCATAGCCCAAACCAGAGACCTTTCCGATGAAAATTTGATAATAAAGTTTGCCCAAAAGATGAAAGACGGTGATAGCTTGCGAATGCTATATATTCTGACCTTTGCCGATATGAAGGCATCGAGGGCAGAGGCATTTAATTCCTGGAAGAATACCCTATTTCAGGAACTCTATATCAGGGCATTCCATATTATTGAGAAGGGGGACTTTACCATGACTGATACAGCCTGTAAACTCGATAAAATAAAAAATGAAGTCATATCCGAGCTGCGTTTAAAGATGCCCATGGATGATATTCACTACAACCTGGATTTAACGCCATCTCGATACCTTCTCAATAACAGCCCTGAAATAATATCGAATCACATCCTGTTGTGTTACAACCTGGAAGATAAAACCCTTGCCTTTGATGTAAGGCAGAAACTGGATAAAGGTTATTATGATATCCTTATAGCTACACCGGATTCCCATGGTTTGTTTTACAAGGTCTGTGGCGTCATGGTCTATCACAATATGAATATCCTGGACGCCCAGATAGATACGAGGAGTGACGGCATAGCCATGGATATTCTCAGGGTTAACCATACAAATGGTGATGAATACGTGGATCGGGAGGAGTGGAAGGCAATACAGGACGATCTTGAAAAGGTAATCGATGGGAGGATCAAAGTAGAAGAATTGGTAAAAAAGAAAGGATATTATCTTCACTCTGAAAAAAAGGGGCTGAAGGACATAAAAACTACCATAAGGATTGATAACGATACGTCTGACTTTTATACGGTGATTGATATAGAGGCTAATGACAGATTCGGTCTTCTTTATTCGATCACAAAGGCTATGTCAGACATGGGGATATATATCTATATCGCAAAGATAACCACACGACTTATGCGTGTTACGGATAGCTTTTATGTGAGAGATATATTCGGACAGAAGGTATATGATGAAAAGGAAGTGGAGAGGATCAAACATAGTCTCTCTAGGGTCGTAGAGGCTGTTGAAAAACCAAGAAGAGGCTTTTAAGACGTTCACTATAGGCAGGAGGATACTATGAAGAAGATAGAAGCTATTATCAAACCTTTTAAATTAGATGAGGTTAAGGAAAAACTTATGGAAATGGGTGTACAGGGAATGACGGTATCAGAGGTAAAAGGCTTTGGCCGTCAAAAAGGCCATACTGAGATATACAGAGGTGCCGAGTATGTGATCAACTTTGTACCCAAAATAAAATTAGAGATCGCAATTGGGGATGACCTGGTCTCAAAGGTTGTGGAGACCATAGAGAAGTCTGCAAGGACAGGGAAGATAGGCGATGGGAAAATCTTTATTATACCAATGGAAGAGGCAATCAGGATAAGGACAGGAGAGCGAAGAGAAGAAGCTTTATGAGTGAAGAGTTAAGGTTTTAACGACCCAATTGCCAATCCATTAAAGAAAGGGGGTGAAAAAGGTTGTATTAACACCCAAAAAATGTTAATAATAGTCAATAAAGCAAATTTTAAACGTCAGAAAAGGAGTAAATTCTGTTAATTGATAACATACCTAAAGGAGAAGATATATGATCTGCAGCACAAAAGAAGATGTAATGAAAATCGTTAAGGAAAGAGATGTGAGTTTTATCCAATTATGGTTTACCGACGTACTTGGGTATCTTAAGAGCTTTGCCATAACACCCGGCGAGCTCGATGAAGCCCTGGACGAGGGAATGGGTTTTGATGGTTCTTCTATCGAGGGTTTTGCCCGCATAGAAGAAAGCGATATGATCGCCAAGCCTGATCCCACCACCCTGGAGTTTTTGCCCTGGAGGGATGAGGAGAAACCTGTTGTCAGGATGTTCTGCGACATCCTTGAACCAGATGGAACGCACTACAAGGGTGATCCCCGGTATGCCTTCAAAAGGCTTTTACAAAAGGCAAAAGACCAGGGGTATACTTTTTATCTGGGACCGGAGCTGGAATTCTTCTATTTTACCGATAACAAGAACCCAATACCCCTGGATGAGGGTAGTTATTTTGACACTACACCCCTGGATACGGCCGGGCAGTTACGAAGAGAATCCATCTTTGCCCTGCAGAAGATAGGCATAGATATAGAATACAGCCACCACGAAGTAGCTCCGGGCCAGCACGAGATTGACATGAGGTATGACGAGGGTTTAAGAATGGCTGACAAGACTATGACCCTGAAGATTATAGTGAAAGAAATAGCAAGACGCAACGGGGTTTACGCTACATTTATGCCAAAGCCAATCTTCGGAATCAATGGAAGTGGTATGCATACCCACCAATCCCTGTTCAAATCTGATCAAAATGCCTTTTACAATTCCAAGGATAAATATCACCTTTCGGACATCGGCAAAAGCTATGTTGCCGGTCTCCTGAAACATGCAAGAGAATTCACAGTGGTAACCAATCAGTGGGTAAATTCGTATAAAAGGCTTGTTCCAGGCTACGAGGCACCTGTCTATATTAGCTGGGCCAGACGTAACAGATCCACTATGATAAGGATCCCTATGTATAAACCTGGTAAAGAGAAGGCCACACGTATCGAGTTTCGCTCCCCTGACCCGGCCTGCAATCCCTATCTTGCCTTTTCCGTGATGCTGGCCGCAGGCCTCAAGGGTATAGAAAAAGGCTATCCTTTACCAGACCCTATCGAGGAGGATCTCTATCACTTCAGCCCTGAGAAGAGGAAGGAGATGAACATCCAGGAACTGCCGGGCAATCTCTATGAATCCATATTAGAGGTGGAAAAGAGTGAGCTTGTGAGAGAGGCACTGGGCGACCATATCTTCTATAAGTTTATCGAAAATAAAAAGATTGAGTGGGACAGGTACAGAACCCATGTGAGCCAATATGAGTTGGATACGTATTTGCCCAAATTATAAGGAAACCCTGTGATTCAGACAGTAGACCATAGACATTAGACTTATGGGAAAGAAATGTCCAGAGATTATACAAAGATAGAGGGTATCCGTTCACAGTTTATGGTTTGCAGTTAACAGTTGGCAAAAATGCTCCAAGCTTTATATAACAGCGGGCTTAAGCCTGCTGTTGTAATTACCGTAAACCGTAAACTGAGAACCGTGAACGGTTACAAAAAAGTCTGGTGTCTAGAGTCTGAAGTCCGGTGTCTGAATTGCAGAGGAGATACGCTTCTTAAAAGAAAAGGATGGATTTGGAATATTGCCTCTACTTCGCATTGCTTTAGCACAGATCAATACAACTGTTGGTGATCTTTCAGGAAATGCAGAGAAGATAATCTGTTATATAGAGATGGCGAGGGAGAAAGGCGTAGAGCTCATCACATTTCCCGAGCTTTCCCTCTGTGGGTATCCTCCGGAAGATCTCCTTCTAAAACACCAGTTTCTTTGCGACTGCCAGAAAGCCCTTGAGGACATCGTAACCAAAACTTCAGGGATTACTTGTATTCTTGGCTTTCCTGAGATTTCTGAATCCTTTGTTTATAATGCTGCTGCCCTGATCCACAATGGTAATTTAATAGGCACCTATCGCAAAGTACTCCTTCCCAATTACGGGGTTTTTGATGAAAAGAGGTATTTTGAACCAGGTAAAGAGGGCTTCGTCCTTGTCTTAAACGGCGTACCTATTGGAATAAATATCTGCGAAGATTCCTGGTTTTCTGAGGGGCCGGCGAAGGTCGAGGTTCAAAAAGGTGGCGCCAGGGTGATAGCCAATATCTCTGCCTCTCCTTATTATGCAGAAAGACGAAAGGTAAGAGAACAGGTAATGAGAAAACTTGCCCGGGAGAATGAATGTTTCGTCTTTTATAACAATCTGGTAGGAGGGCAGGACGAACTGATATTTGATGGCGGGAGCTTTATCCTCGACCCCGAGGGGGGACTCCTGGCCAATTCTATACAGTTTGATGAAGACATGCTGGTGTTTGACCTTGAGATTACACAAGATGAACCTTCATGTTCAGAGAATTCATTGATGCTTTCAGACAAGCCTTCATCAGGAGAGGTTCGAATGTTCTCTATCTCTTCGGTTGTTCCCTCACAAAAACAGAAAATTCCTGAAGCCAGAATCCGTTGGCTTGACTATCCGGAAGAGGTCTATTCAGCTCTGGTTCTTGGGGTAAGGGATTATGTTAGAAAGAATGGATTCCCAAAGGTACTCATTGGCATCAGCGGGGGGATAGACTCTGCATTAACTGCCGCTATTGCTGTTGATGCCCTTGGAGCTGAGGCAGTCGTTGGAGTAACCATGCCCTCACGGTTCAGCTCCGAAGGAACAAAAGAAGATGCCTGTTTTCTATCAGACAATCTTGGAATTCGACTTATATCCATCCCCATTGAACATGTCTTTAACTCCTATCTTGACATACTCAAGCCCGTATTCGATGGAATGGCGCCTGATGTAACAGAGGAAAATATCCAGGCAAGAATCCGGGGGAATCTCCTGATGTCCCTTTCCAATAAATTCGGGTGGCTGGTGTTGACTACGGGCAATAAAAGTGAAACTGCTGTGGGATACTGTACCCTGTATGGGGATATGGCAGGTGGGTTTGCTGTAATAAAAGATGTAACCAAGACCATGGCCTATAAACTGGCTGAATTTAAGAATAGGCAAGCAGGAAGGCCCATAATCCCGAAGAGTATTATAGAAAGGGAACCGTCTGCTGAGCTAAGACCCGATCAAAAAGACCAGGATTCCCTGCCGCCTTACGACAAACTCGATGCCATCCTTCGTGCCTATATAGAGCAAGACATGGCTTATACCGAGATACTAAAGATGGGGTTTGATGGAGATATGGTCAAGAGAGTTATTCAGATGGTGGATAGAAACGAGTATAAACGTAGACAGGGACCCCCAGGGATAAAGATTACGCCAAGGGCATTTGGCAAAGACTGGAGGCTTCCGATTTCCAACCAATACACCAAACTGTACCTGGGTAGTTCATCCTGAAGGTTATCATATCTTTATCCACTCGTTTAAAAAAACTGGATGAATCCCTATAAAAAAAGCTCCCCCATCACAGGGGGAGCTTTTAAACGCAAAATGAAGCTCAGGTCCTACAGCTTCCGAACATTCTCCGCAGCCGGACCTTTGGGCCCGGCGACAACTTCGAAGCTTACCCGATCACCCTCTGCCAGCGATTTAAAACCCTCTGCCTGAATCGCGGAATGATGCACGAAAACGTCCTTGCCACCGTCTTGCTCGATAAAACCAAAGCCCTTTGAATCATTAAACCATTTAACCGTTCCTTCTGACATCTTTACCACTCCTTTTGTATTGGGTTCCTCTGTGGAACCATTTAAAATTTTGCCGAACTTCCGGCTGACAGTCTGTTTGTGTAAACTAAAAACCGCACTTTCCATTACTGAGGATTGTGCGGTCGTCTTCTTTGTAACTACGGTAACAACAAACAGGTACTGCACATCAACTGGAATTCATACTACATGATATTTTATGGAAATGCAAGCTTTTTTATTGTCCTTTATTGTCCTTTTTCAGAAGGGAAGAAAGGTTATAGGAAAATTTTCAACACCACATAAATGGCAGCCGAGATCAGTGCTGATATAGGGATCGTCAATATCCACGCCCAGACAATAGTACCGGCCACTCCCCAGCGAACAGCGGTTATGCGCTTCGTTGTACCCACCCCCACTATGGCGCCAGTAATGGTATGGGTCGTGCTGACGGGGATACCGGCAAAGGAAGCTCCAATGATGGTAATGGCTGCCGCAGTTTCCGCGCAAAAGCCACCGATAGGTCGCAGCTTTGTGATTTTCGTGCCCATTGTCTTGACGATGCGCCATCCTCCAGCCATGGTTCCCATGGCAATGACGGCATGACAGAGGATGACGATCCAGAAAGGAATATAAAAGGTCGGTCCCAGGAGACCTCTGTTATAGAGAATAATGGCGATTATACCCATGGTTTTCTGGGCATCGTTCATACCGTGACCCAGGCTGTATACTGCCGCGGATATAAGCTGCAACTTGCGGAATATCTTGTTTGATCTGGCAACAGTGGAACGGTAGTTGATGTTCAGGACTAAGATCATTATGGCCAGGCCGAGTACCAGACCCATTGTGGGGGAAAGAACGATAAAAACGGCTGTTTTTATTATGCCGCCTAAAACAAGTACCGCGGTGCCCCCCCCTTACCAGACCCGCGCCTATGAGGCCACCGATGAGGGCATGGGAAGAACTGCTGGGCAACCCGAAATACCAGGTGATGATGTTCCAGGCAATGGCCCCTCCCAGGGCAGAGAGGATGATTCTGTTTTCAACAATGGCGGGGTTGATGATGCCGGTACCAATAGTATGGGCAACCTGTACGCCTATCAAAAAGGCAGCCACGAAGTTGAAGAAAGCTGCCCAGATGACGGCATATTGCGGTGAGAGGACCCTGGTGGAAACAATGGTTGAAATCGAGTTGGCAGCGTCATGAAAACCGTTAAGAAAATCGAAAACCAGGGCTACCAGAACAAGAAAAACAACAAAGGTTAAAGACTCAAGCATTTTTTAGAACGATACCTTCTACAATATTGGAGACATCCTCGCAAACATCCATAGCCTCCTCAATTATTTCAAATATTTCTTTCCATTTAATCAGCTCGAAGACATCTTTTTCATGTTCAAACAGAGAAGCCATTGTTGTTCTCATGATATGGTCAGCTTCGTTTTCGAGGGTATTGATCTCTACACACGCATCCAGGATCATTTTGGCATTCTTCATGTCCCTGAGACCATGAACGATTCTCTTTATCCTTCTGATTGCCTCATTTAAAATCTTGGCCTGAGCCACAATCTCCTTTGCCGGTTTTTTAACCTTATAAAGGTACATCCTTGAGGCTGAGGCCTCGATCATATCGAGGACACTATCCATCTTGTTGACCAGGTTATAGATGTCTTCGCGGTCTAAAGGGGTAATGAAGGTCTTGTGCATCTTTTCATAAGTCTTATGAGTGATATTGTCTGCCTCGTTTTCGATTCCCTTCAGTTTTGCAATCTTTGGTTCGGAATACTCATAGCTTTCAACCATTTCCAGAAAGAGTATCCCTCCCTCTTCGATCTTCTCCGCGAGTTCTTCAAAATAGTCAAAAAATTTTCCTTCCCTTGGTATGAATCGCATCAATCAGCTCCCTCAATTTTGTACTTCTCTTTTATCGAATTATCCTGGAAAAAGCAATACCTTTTATCAACCTAAATCCATCACCTAATCACCCATCTGTATCTGACCAGCTAATCTATTTTAGTCCGTAAATACCTCTTTGAGTTGAAAAGCTACCGTTTCAGGTAATTCAAACCACTCCTCCCTTCGAAGAAGCAGTTTCTGCCTCCACGTGATATCACTTGTGTAGTAAGGTGGCAGATAACCTCTTGTAACAATCTTTATGCCCGGCCAGAAGTACCCCTGTTCTTCTCCCAGAGGCCCTGAATAGGCAATAAGATTGAAGGAGGTTACGTTCTGGCTGCTATAGTACTTTAAAACCATGGACAGCCCTTTTGATAGGTTTTCTATGTCTTCCTTTTCAAACTCGATAAAGTTCGATTTGCCTTCTATAAATCCCTGTACTTCTTTAGTACCACTTGGGGCATAGGGTACAAGCCAGTGGGTATTACCAACCGTGCCAATGTACCTCTCTCCTTTTTTCTTCTCTGTCTCAACAAGATCAGACCAGTAACTTTTGGAATTTTCATTGAAATAACGCCTACTCTCTGTAGCCAATCTCTTTATGGAATCAAAGGGAAAGGCAGTTACAAATAGGTGAAAGTGGGAATGAACAGTAGACGACCCAGCAGGAAAGAGATAATTACAGCCGAAAGCAGCATGTTTTGCCTTTTTATCTTCCTTGTATACCCTTTTTATGAACTCCAGTGCACAGGTAAAGGTATCAATCAGGACTTCAGGGGTATATTCATCTAAACTGAAGAAGTGGTTATCAGGATAGGTGAGCACAGCAGAATACCTTGCCAGCCCAAATGTATTCGGGAACAGGATAGTCTGCCCAACCCTTAGCCTGCCTTCAGGCAAGATATTCTCCAGATATTTAGGGGTAGCTTTACTCACAGTTTCTTTGCACATGAAACAGCCCTTCCGTGACTTTTCGATGGTCTGCTTTAGCTCCTCATCATCCATCGCCAAAGACCACTTCGTCCCTGCTTCAAGTGCAGTAATATTAAGATAGGTGCTATCCTTGGTCAAAGGATCCAATCGGTATTCGATGATCTGTGTGTCAGGTTCAAAGTCCTTCATCGGACTTAAAAACTTACACTCTTCCGTGAACTTCTCAAAGGTTATAGCCATCTTTTATACCTCCAGAGTATTGTTTTTATGATGTCCCTACTGTATTACTGACCTTCTGGATAATACACATAATTCAAATTGAAAGTCAATTTTAATGTCCGATTATCTGCAATTCAGACACTGGACTTCAGACTCTAGACACCAGACTTTTCTGTAACCGTTCACGGTTCTCAGTTTACGGTAATTACAACAGCAGGCATCATAACAGCAAGCTTAAGCTTGCTGTTATTATATAAAGCTTGGAGCATTTTTGCCAACTGTTAACTGCAAACCATAAACTGTGAACGGATACCCTTTATCTTTGTATAATCTCTTGCCATTTCCTTCCCCTTAGTCTATAATGTCTGATGTCTATGGTCTACTGTCTGAATCACAGAGAAAGATAGAAGATTCTTGGCTTGACACAGTTCTTTGTGGTTGATATATTTAACATAAATATTATTAATATTACTCCTGCATTTTTTTGTCTTGTCATTCTGAACAACCGTAGGTAGTAAAGAATCTCATATGGAGTTCCTTCGCTATGCTCAGGACAAGCCTTGTCGCCTTGCTCCTCGGAATGACCATTTGTCGGAGTAGGATTAAAAAATGACAGAAAGGGGTGAGATTATGAAAGTAAAATGTGACATCTGCAAGACAGAGATAGAAGAGGATGAGGCTGTGAAGGAAGGAGAGGCTGTTTTTTGCGAGGAGTGCTACATGGAGAAGATAAGAAAGAGGTGTTAAGAGGAACTCTATACCTCCCTCCGGAGGAGACCTGAAAAGCTTCCTGGGGGAAGGGGGATGAAAGGGGAACGCCCACATGCTGGTAAAAAATTGGATGTCCAAAGATGTCATTACAGTTGACATTGATGATTCAATGAAGACTGCAATAAAGTTAATGGAAGATTATAACATTCGCCGCATCCCTGTCTTGAAGAAGGATAGACTAAAGGGAATAGTATCATATCTTGATATTAACAGGGAGTCTGCTTCCCAGGCCAATGCCCTGGCAGTCAGTGAACTGAACTATCTTATTGAAAAGATTAAAGTGAAGGATATCATGAGTGCCAACCCAAAGACTATCTCCCCCCACGATACGGTGGAAGAAGCCGCGGTGGTCATGTTAGAACAGAAGATCGGGAGTCTTCCAGTGATTGATTCCAATGGAAAACTGATAGGCATAATTACCGAATCTGATATATTTAAGGTACTTATCAGCATGACTGGTATTAAACAGGGCGGTATTCAGTTTGCCTTTAATCTTCCCGATAAATCTGGTTCTATCAAGGAGGTAGCCGATGTATTCCGGTCCTATGGGGGAAGCATGCTTAGCATCATGACATCCTATGAACATGCTGAGAAAGGCTATCGGCAGGTTTATATCCGCATGAAGAATATCGAGAGGGAAGAACTCAACAAGTTAATAAATGAACTAAAAAGATTCGATCTTCTGTATATTGTGGACAACCAGGAAAGAACCAGAAAGATATTTTACGAGTTCTGAAATGCCCAATGATACCGGAAACTCTGGTCGTAAAAGCAAAACAACTGATGGAAGATAAAGGATTTGTTGAAGTAGCCCTAAGTCTGCCACTTTCAAAGACCTTTTATTATCAGGTGCCGGAAAACTTAAGGGACAACCTGGAGATAGGCAAAAGGGTGCTGGTTCCTTTGGGCAAAAGGAGGATAACCGGTTATGTCCTGGGGTTCCCTTCAGAGATCGAGATCAAAAATACCAAAGATGTCCTGGATGTCCTGGACGATCTTCCTCTATTTAAGAGAGACGAATTAATCTTTTACCGCTGGGTCTCAAGCTACTATTTCTCTCCTATAGGGGAAGTGATAAAGACTGCCCTGCCCAAGGGAATTAATATTGAGACATTACAAATACTTTCCCTTGCTGAAAAGGGTGCCAACATTCTCGCATCATACAATGGCAGCTCTCCTGTTTATCCCGTCAGGGATGCTGTCCCTAACGGAACTTATCGGATATTAAAGGAAATTTCAGGGGGAAAAGGCGTTAGATTAAAGCACCTTATAAAGAGGCTTACTGTAAATAACCCCCGCTCTCTGCTGTTTAAGTTAAGGGATGAAGGGCTGGTTAATATAGAATTCAAACAGAAGGGGAGAAGGATTAAGCCTAAAACTGAGAGATTCGTAAAATATGAAAGGGATAGCCTATCTAAAGAAGATTTTACCTCCTATATGGATATATTGGAAAAAAAGGCACCCAAACAGGCCACTATATTCAAATTTGTAAGAGATAAAGAGAAGGTGCCTTTTCGAATGCTTAAAAAAGAGTTCGGCAATCCATCCATCAGTGTTAAAAGGCTTAAGGAGAAGGGATTAATCTCTGTGTCCTATGAAGAGGTGTATCGTGATCCCTTTGCAGAATATGCTTATAGCCAGGATACCCCACCAAGGTTGATGAAGATGCAGCAGGAGGTTCTAAACAGGATTATTAAAGGAATCAGCTCCGGCAAGTTCTCTCCTTTTCTCCTCCATGGTGTAACAGGGAGCGGCAAGACCGAGGTCTACCTGAGGTCTATTGAAGAGGTGATAAGATTGGGCAAAGAAGCAATCGTCCTGGTTCCCGAGATATCCCTGACACCTCAGTTAGTGAGTCGCTTTAAGTCGCGATTCGGCAATAACATAGCCCTCTTACATAGTGGGCTATCGGAAGGGGAGAGATACGATGAATGGAGACGGATAAAGAAAGGGGAGGTCAAGATAGCCATAGGGGTTCGCTCTGCTATCTTTGCCCCTTTTGGAAATCTTGGGATAATTATCGTAGATGAAGAACACGAGACTTCCTACAAACAGGAAGATAAGCTACGGTACAGTGCAAGGGACCTGGCAATGGTAAGGGGTAAGTTAGCAAAGGCAGCAGTAATTATGGGTTCGGCTACACCCTCTCTGGAATCCTATTATAATTCCAAAACTGGCAAGTTGATCCCCTTGAGTCTGCCCGAGAGGATCGAGAATAGGCCCCTCCCATTGGTAGAAGTGGTAGACATGAGAGATGAGGTTAAAGAGAGTTTCCGGAAAGGTCTGATATTTTCAAATAGATTGGAAAAAGCTATCGAAGAGACTCTGGTAAAAAAAGAGCAGGTTCTCTTATTTCTAAACCGACGGGGGCTTGCAACCTTTGCTATCTGTGAGAAGTGCGGATTAATTATTAAATGTCTTAACTGCAGTGTCTCCCTTGTCCATCATCTCAAAGGGGATGCCCTCCATTGCCATTACTGTGATTATTCCAAACAAATGCCAAACCTCTGTTCAGGATGTAGAAAGCCAGGGGTCCGATCGTTTGGGCTGGGTACCCAGGGGGTAGAGGAAGAAGCAAAGAGGCTTTTTCCTGGTGCCAGGGTTGCAAGGATGGACAGAGATACTACTGCCAGAAAGAGATCTCACCATAGAATATTAGAGAAATTCGAAGCAGGAGAGACAGATATACTTATTGGTACCCAGATGATCGCTAAGGGACATGACCTGCCAAAAATAACTCTGGTAGGGGTTATTTCTGCCGACACCTCCCTGGGTTTCCCTGATTTTCGGGCAGGTGAAAGGACCTTTCAGATGTTGACTCAGGTAGCCGGCCGGGCTGGAAGGGGGACACTCCTGGGAAAGGTTATTGTCCAAACCTTTAATCCCGAGCATTATAGCATACAGCAGGCCAGACTCCATGATTTTACAAATTTTTATAAAGAAGAGATTGTTTTTCGGAGAGAGTTGAACTACCCCCCTTTTTGCCGTCTTATTAACTTCAGGGTTTCAGGTAACAGCAAAAAAAATACGGCAGAATACGCCGAGGACCTGGGAGAATTCAGTAAATATCTGTTGGAGAAAAACAGTAATTACCATAAGTATATAGAGATACTTGGACCGGTTACTGCACCCCTTGAAAAGCTAAGAGGTAAGTATCGATGGCAGATGTTGATCAAGGGTAAGAAATCAAATCTGCTTCACTCTTTCGCAAAACAGGTAATACAAGAAGCACCTTTAAGGATAAAAGAAAGGGGGGTTACATTGTCCGTGGATGTTGACCCGATTAATATGCTGTGATTATTGCCTACCACACCTGGGGCAAGAGGAAAAAAAGATATGCATCTAAGTGAGGCAGATACCAAAGCGAAATTGATTGACCCTGCTCTTCATCAACGGGGCTGGACAGAGGATCTTATTCGTCGTGAAGAGACTGAGTGCGGAATTGATATTATTGACGGTAAACCGAGGAGGAGAGAAAGAGGCAGGACAGATTATCTTCTAAGGGTAAGGGTCAATATCAATACCCAACCTGTTGCCATTGCCCTGATCGAAGCCAAGCGAAGTGACGAACCCCATGATAAAGGACTTGAGCAGGCAAAGAAATATGCCCGATTGAACCATGTGCCTTTTGTCTACTCCTCCAATGGTCACCTCTTTGTAGAATATGACCACTTTAGGGGAATAACCTCACAACCCTTGCCAATAAAAGAATTTCCAACTCCATTGGAGCTACGCCAACGCTATGAGAATGGCATTGGCGTCTCATTGGAGAGTAAAAATGCCGAGCCCTTACTAGTCCCATATTCTGGTGGTGAGGCAAGTCGTAGATACTATCAGGATGCTGCAATCCGCGCCGCATTGGAGAAAATAGCCAGAGATGAGAAGAGAATTCTTCTCTACCTTGCCACAGGCTCAGGAAAGACCTTTATCGCGGTTCATGTTTTGAAAAGGATTGCAGATGCTGGGCAGCTACGCCGGGCTTTATTCGTTTGCGATAGAGACGAATTACGAGATCAAGGAATTCGTGCTTTCAACCTTGTCTTTGGGGCTGAGGCCGCAGAGGTCAGCACAGGAAATCCTCAGAAGAATGCCCGCATATTGATTGCAACTTACCAAACACTCAATGTGGCAGGTGAAGCCGAAGATGCCAAATTTTTTCTGGAAAACTACCCGGAAAATTATTTCAGTCATATCATTATTGACGAGTGCCATCGAAGTGCCTGGGGCAAATGGAGTATTGTGCTGAAAAGGAATCTGGATGCTGTTCAGATAGGACTTACAGCAACCCCGCGCCACTGGGAAGGCGGATCAGAAGAAGAACGTAAAGAGGATGCGGAGATAACGGCTAATAATCTCCAGTATTTTGGTGAACCGGTGTATGAATACGATATGGTACAAGGGATTGAAGACGGTTATCTCCCTGCGTGTGAAATCATCAGAAGGATAACAGATTTAGACGAGAGAGGGGTAACTCGTGAAGATATTGAGCTCTTGGGAGCGAAGGATACCATTACAGGACATCCCCTTATGGTTGCGGAAGCAAGAGCGCGATACGAGGCTCCCTCCTTCGAAGCCTTGATTCAACTCCCGGATAGAGTTAAGGCATGGTGTGAAGACCTTTTTGAGATGTTTCTTCAAACAGGGGGACCTAATCAGAAAACGGTCATTTTCTGTGTCCGTGATACTCATGCAGATACTGTTGCCGCAGAGATGAACAATCTTTATGCTGACTGGTGTCTCAAAAATGGGCAAGAAAGATTGGAACCTTATGCCTTCAAATGCACTGCTGCTGTTGGCGGTAGCCAGTACATTTCTGATTTAAGAGGGTCTGAACGAAGTCACCTCATCGCTACCACTGTTGATTTAATCACGACCGGTGTTGATGTTCCCATTCTTCGCAATGTGGTCTTTTTCAGATATGTTCGGTCGCCCATCTCTTTTCAGCAGATGATGGGGAGAGGTTCGAGGATTCATCTTCCGACCAACAAATTAATGTTTCGTGTTTATGATTACACGAATGCCACGCGGCTCCTGGGTAAGGATTTGATCGCTAGGCCTAAACATCCAACTCCACCAGGTCCTCCATTGCCTCCTGAAAAGATAATTCGTGTAGAAGGTTTTGATGTGCATATCAATCCTGCTGGTACTTATATCGTTACAACGGTTAAAGGTAAGCTTGGAATGGTCTCGGTTGAGGAATGCAGACAAATGATAGCTTCTCGTTTAACCGAGGAGGTGAAAACCCTCGATGATTTGAGGGATTCCTGGATAGATCCTCAGAAACGGAAAATTCTCATAGACCAACTTCCTGATGATGGAAGAGGACTGCGATTACTTAGGGAGTTGCTGAAACAGCAGGATTACGACTTTTACGATATTTTAGCTGAAATCGGATATGGGATTGCTCCAAAAAATCGGCAGGATCGTGTTTCAAGCTTACAACATAAACACAGTGATTGGCTAAGGAAACTTCCGGGGAAAACTAAGGATACCTTACTTGCCCTTTCAAAGCAGTTCGAGAAAGGCGGAACTGAGGAGTTGGAAAATCCTCATGTGTTTAATGCGCCTGATGTCATTCAAGCCGGTGGTCTCCAAGCTCTAAAAATTCTCGGCGACCCTAAAGATATTATAAAGGAGACCAAAGAAAGGCTGTTTACTGCATGAAGCAATATAGAATATTCGTAAGCGCTCATCAGAAAGAGCTTAAAGAAGAAAGAGCAGCAGTAAAGGAAATAATACTTAGCAATTCAACTTTACGAGATTTTTTTGATGTATTTCTTTTTGAAGATTCACCCGCAAAAGGGAAATCACCTGTCACAACTTATCTCAAACAGATAGATAATAGCGATATCTACATTGGGATAATCGGTAATGAATACGGTATTAAAGGCAAAGATGGTTTTTCTCCTACTGAAAGAGAATTCAGAAGGTTTATCAAAACAAAACCTAAAGAGGAAGTTTTGATCTTTATAAAGGGAAAGAATGACTCTCAAAGAGACAAAGATACTCAAAAGTTCGTTGAGGCTGTCAGGAACTCATATATCTATAAACGTTTTACCAATAAGGATGAATTAAGAACACAGGTTCTTAACAGCCTCATATCTTATCTTGATGGAAAAAGAATAATAAGCAAAACTCCTTTTGACCAGATAATCTCAAGAGAAGTTGGATACGAATTAATAGATGAGAAAGAGGTAAAGGATTTTTTAGAAAATAGGGCAATTAAACTTAATGTGGCGGTTCCGAAAATCTCGTTAAAAGACTGCCTGATAAAAACCTTAAAAATGGCTCCTCGCTAAAATGTATGGGTAACCCGGCTTGAAATATGATAGAGATCCGTCATCAAGAGATGAAGGAGGTTAAGACGGATCACTATGAGAGATACGGAACTATTTCAGTTGGCATT
>Ga0100401_1001060_pt1 | contig 22661 bp, 21 predicted proteins | sample CryGeymeta201525_FD_80421 | JGI IMG/M metagenome (GOLD analysis project Ga0100401, IMG submission 80421) | Groundwater microbial communities from Crystal Geyser aquifers in Utah, USA - Crystal Geyser metaG 2015-25 | ecosystem: Environmental > Aquatic > Deep subsurface > Groundwater | place: USA... | reverse complement strand
GGAATAAAATCAGGATCAACAGCTAAAACTGATTCCCTTTTAATATCATTATTAAAAAGATAATCTTGAGCGTTGTTGGCAATTAAAATGAAGCCATCTGACGGAATGGTAAGATTGGGTAATATTATTTCATTATTAGTACCACCTGCTCCAACAAGTTTAAAATTAATTAAATTAACAGCTCGATCCCCAATATTTTTTAGTTCTAACCATTCATCGGCTGTCGAAACTGAAGACCCTGCCCAGGCGATTTCGTTAAAAATTATTTTTGGCGGCTGATTTTCTTCTGCCTTTGTCGCAAAAGGAAAAAATAAACTAAATATAAAACCAGAAATTATTAATGCTTTGAGTACGTTCGTGCGCCAACGATTAACCACCTTTAATTACTCCCAGTGGTTTGAGTTTGGCAATTTTCAGTGATATGCCGGCTTTATGGACAACATTGACAACTCTATCAATGTCTTTGTAGGCGGCCGGCGCTTCTTCCAACAACCCTCGTGGTGAACGACATAACGCCAAAACCCCTTGCTCTTTCAATTGCCTGAATAATTCCTGTCCGGTGATTGACCGCTTGGCTTCTCCCCGCGACATCACGCGACCAGCGCCGTGAGAAGTAGAGCCAAATGATTCGCTTTCTGCTTTTTTTGTTCCTATCAAAACAAAAGATGCTGTTCCCATACTGCCGGGAATTATAACTGGCTGGCCAATGGCCCGATATTTTTCCGGCACCTCTGGTCTATCAGCACCAAAAGCCCGAGTGGCGCCTTTGCGGTGAATCAACAATTTTTTGCCGTCATAACTTTCTATTTTGGCAATGTTGTGGGCAACTTCGTATAAAGTTTCGGGAGTATCGGAGAAAAATCGCTGCCAAACTTTCCGAATCAAAGAAACTATAATTTGCCGATTGGCAAAGGCATAATTAATAGCGCAACCGTGGGCTTGAAAATAGGCCTGGCCTTCATCGGATTTGTAGGGCGCGCAGGCCAGTTCTCTATCGGGAATTTTAATCTTATATTTTGCCATTGCCTCTTGCATCAAATGAATATAATCACTGGCTACCTGATGGCCGAAACCGCGCGAGCCAGTATGAACCAAAATTGTGATTTGATTAGGAAATAGCCCAAAAGTTTTGGCAATATTTTCATCATAAATCTCTTCCACCCTTTGAATTTCGGCAAAATGATTGCCAGAGCCAACTGTTCCCAACTGATCCCGGCCGCGAGAGGAAGCATGCTGGGAAACATGGGAAGGATTGGCTCCTGCCATACAACCATTTTCCTCAATCATCTCTAAATCATCATTGGTGCCATAGCCATTGGCCACTGCCCAGCCGGTCCCTTTTGTCATCACCTCATTCAATTCTTGATCGGATAATTTCATTCCCCCGCCTCGTCCCAATCCCGCAGGAACAGTTGCATAAATTGCCCGGGCCAGATCTTCTATCTTGGTTTTGGCCTCGTCAAAAGTTACTTCTGTTGTCAAAAGCCGAATACCGCAATTGATATCATAACCAACAGCGCCAGGGGAAATAATGCCGTCATTTTCAATATCAGTGGCAAAAACTCCGCCAATCGGCACCCCAAAACCTTCGTGGATATCAGGCATAGCCAGAGCATATTTGTAAATACCGGGCAGGGTAGAAGTATTAACTAACTGCTCCAGCGAGCGATCTTTTAAAGTATCCTCCAACATCCGCTCATCAGTATAAAAACGGGCTGGCACGCGCATATCCGGCCGATAATTTTTGGGTATTTCCCAAAGATATTCCTCAATTTTATGGAGAGCTTGCTTGGAAAACATATTAACCCCCAAATTATTACGCCCCTACCCCTTCTTGCGATTCTCTGACCTCGCTCTCCTGCTCCCGACTAGCATCATGAAGTTGCTGGATTTTGGCAGAGATTTCCAAGGGATTGGGCACATCTTTAAATTTTAAATTCAGTGTTCCCTCGCCGGCAGTTTCCACCACCACATTGCCAAAACCAAAAAGAGTTTGGAAAAAACCTTTAATTTCACCAGTCACATCCTGCACCCGCAAAAGAGGAATTTCGGTAATTTTGCGATTAAAAAGTCCCTCTTGGATAATGTCAACTATCCGTTGGTTAGTGACAATAATAATATCAAAATAATAACTTATCCACTGGAGAAAAATAAAAGCCGTCATTATAAGATAATAAATGCCGGCAAAAACCACTACTATTCCCCGCCAGGGTTCGGCAAAAATTACAGGAAAATAAAAAATGGCAATTATAAAAATAACTAGTGGAACTATATACAAAAATAAACCTAAAAATAAATTGCCCAAAAAGGCAACCCAGTGGCGACGGGCAAAAATAACAATCTCTTCATCGGCATCCATCATGCCACCAGGTACCGGCACATGATATTCAGACATGCCACTCCTTAGAAAATAGATTATTAGATGATCCGCCTCGGCTCGCACTCGGCGAGACGGGTTAGATTATTGGATAATTAGAGGTTCCCCCAATCATCTGATCCTCCGATCATCCAATTATCTATTTATCCAGTCATCCGCCAATCAGCTGGCTGATTGGCGTTGACCAATCACAAGTAAAAATAAAAATAATGGTTATAATCACAACTAAAGCAGTGGTCAGTATATAAAATAAAAGGCCAAGAGCAGTTTTGTCATTGTGTAGCCGCATTGCCCAAAGCCGTTTTATCATATACAAAGAGAAAATAGTAAAGATGAGAAGAAAAAGGAAATAAATTATGAGGAAAATATACATTGTAATATAAATCCCAAATCCAAAGCTCAAATGTCAAATGAATGACTTAAATCCAAATTTCTTAAAATATATTTGTCATTTAGCCATTTAAATATTGATTTGACATTAGGATTTTGTCATTTGGATTTTTATTATAGGTATGCCATTGGATCCACTGGCACGCCATTATAGCGGATTTCAAAATGAACATGGGGACCGGTTGTCCAACCAGTCATGCCAATATAACCAATGACTTGACCCTTCTCAACATGTTGGCCGGAAGAAACGGCAAACGACATAAAATGACCATAAAGTGTTTGCCAACTACTATCATGAGAAATTATAACATAATTACCATAACCATAGCTTAAAGAATTAACAGTTGAAACAGTACCGGCGGCAGAGGCAACAACTGGCGTACCAATAACATTAGCAAAATCAACGCCGGTATGAAAGTTTTGGAAAGGAGTAGAAGTACCAAAAGTAGCGGTAATAGTGCCTGCTGCTGGTGGGCCAAACGGAAAAGGAGAATTGGGATTACCGCCGGCAATTCCCCGCTGGGCCGCCGCCTGGATTTTATAAACCTGGGAGTTAACATCGGCATACATTTTCTTGGCATCAGCAATCTGCTGTTCAATGGTTTTTTGGGCGGCATTAGCCGAAACTAAGGCATTTTGTTTTTGGTTTTGTTGAATTTGCAGTCCCTGCTGAAAAGCCTCCTGCTGGTTTTGTAAAGTCTGCAGATCACTTTTTTCTTTATCAAGTTGTGTCTTCTTTTCTTCTAACTGGTTTTTAAGTTTATTAAGTTCTTCAATGTTAGTTTGTAGTTCTAATTCCAGCGCGCCGACTGATTGATTGTAATCAATCAACTCCGAAAAAGAATTAAAGAATAAAATTCTCTGCCACCAGGGTTTATAGCTGGTTTGATACATTAAAATCAAAGTGTCGTGGAGTTCGCTCGTTTTTTGGGAAATTTCACCCTCTTTTTGTTTAACATCTGCATTGGTGACGTCAATTTCGCCATTTTTGGTATTGATATTCATTTGGGTATCGGAAATTTTGCCCTCAATGCTTTGAATATCTCGATCAATTTGGGCCAAAATTAATTTCAGCTGTTCGGCTTCTTTTTTCTTCAAACTTAAATTTTTTTGCTTGGAGGAAATTTCGTCGAGAAGTTTTGCTCGCTGGGCATAGAGTTCTTGCAAAGTGGCGGCTTTGGCCGGAAAAAAGGGAATCAACAAAAGCAGAAATGCCAAAATCACGAATCCTTTAACTATAAAATTGGAGTGTTGTTTCAACTTCCTCTCCTATTCTTCATCATTATAGCACAAAAATGTTAAAAGTTAAAAGGTAAATGTTAAAACAATCATCGCGAAGCGAGATCCCGCTCCGCAGGACAACTGAAAAGAAAAAAGATGATTTCTCCTTTATCTTATTGTTTTACCTTTTGAATTTTTAGTTTTAACTTTTCTAGATTTTGATGTATTTTTGTACACTATATAAAGTGGCCAAAACTCCAACCCCCACTCCGGCTAAAAGTTGAAAGAGAGCAGTTTTGATAAAATTGACCTGTAAAAAATTGCCTAAATCAAAAGATGAGCCGGCAAAATAAGCCGTTATTGTGGGAAAAACAACTCTCAGGATAATGCCCAAAACAACAATGGAAATTACCGCCGCAATCAATCCATATAAAAAGCCCTCAACAACAAAGGGCACTTTGACGAAAATATTATTAGCACCAACCAAACGCATAATTTCAATCTCATCTTTGCGTGTAAAAATAGTCAGCCGAACCGCACTGATGATGACAAAGAGGGATAAAATGATAAAGAAAATAGAAGTACCCCAGCCAACAATTTTGATGATATGAGTCATACCAAGAAGTTTATTAACAACTTGCTGATCAATATCCAAACTTGTTTTGGAAATAATGACTTTATAGGGTGAGGCCTGTAAATATTGCTGCAATTGCGCCAGAGATGTCGGGTCTTGGGGTTGAACTTTCAAGCTGCGGGGTAAGGGATTATCTTCCGGGGTAACTAATTTTTTTGTTTCTTCACTAATAGGATAATTTTTGAAATTTTGCAGCGCTTCTTCTTTAGAAACAAATTTAACTGATTTGATATCGGAGCGGTTGGCGAGGGTGGTTTGTAGGTTTTGGATTTCTTGCTGGGTGGCGGCCTCAGTTAGAAAAATGGAAAAATCAAGCCGGTCTTTTACCGCCATAGTGATGGCACCAATCAAAAATGAAAATAAAAGGAAGAAGCCGATGACTAAAAGAGTGATGGTCATAGTAAAAGTAGAGACAAAAGAAAGCCAGCGATTGCGCCAGAAATTAGTAAAACCAAGACCAAAGATTCTTTTGAAAGTTATATAATGCATCAATTTCCTCTACTAATTACGAATACTACATATGTACAAATATTTATAAATATTATTCCAAATTAACTATCCGTTTGAATTTAACGCTATCTCTTGTAAAGTTAGCAAGAATGCCGAGTCTCAAACCAGTAGATTTCAAATAGGAATAAATCTGCTCAATATTAGATTTGCGGAATATGCTGTCTTTTTTAATCTCTAAAATTATTTTATCTTCTATCAAAAAATCTAAAAAATATCTGCCAATATTTTTATTTTGATATTTTAAAGGTATTAATACCTGTTCTTGAAATTTCAAGTTATTTTGTTGAAAAGCGATTTTAATGGCATTTTGATAATATTGTTCTTTATGACCTGCCCCAACATGGTTAAAAACATCATACAGCAAACCAATTATCTTATAACTTAATTCTGGATAAATTATTTTATTCTTAACTTTTGGCATTCGTACATTCGTAATGATATGTAATTCGTAGACTATTGTTTAAATGATAAATTTTCCCTTGAGCTTATCGGCTATTATTCTACCATCTTTTAATGAAATGACTCGTTTATTTAAACGGTTAACCACTTCTTGATTATGTGTTGCAAGTAAAACTAGTGTTCCCTGCTGATTGATTTTTAACAAAAGGTCAATGATTTCGCGGGTGGTTTGAGGATCAAGATTGCCAGTTGGCTCATCAGCCAGCAAAATTTTGGGCATATGAACCATAGCTCGGGCAATAGCCACCCTTTGGCGTTCGCCGCCGGAAAGCTGGTCGGGGTAATTGGAAGGCCGCTCGGATAAACCCACCAGAGATAAAATTTTGGGAACGCGGGTGCGAATTTCTGTTGGCAGGGCATCGCAAACTTCCAGGGCATAGGCGACATTTTCCCAAACAGTTTTTTGGGGCAAAAGTTTATAATCTTGAAAAACAACGCCGACTTTTCGCCGGAAAAAGGGCAATTCGTGGGCTTTGAGATGGCTAATATTGCGGCCGGCAACAAAAATTTTACCTTTAGTGGGAAATTCTTCGCGAATGAGTAAACGAACCAGTGTTGATTTGCCCGCCCCAGATGGCCCCACCAAACAAGCAAACTCGCCCCGGTCAATTTTGATCTTGATATCCTCAAGGGCTTTAATCTGACCTCGTTCCCCATAAATTTTTGACACATTTTGTACATCAACTAATGGTCCTTCGGGCATTGGGCCACCTCTTGGTTTGATTATATCATTTTTCTTCTTCATTATAAAACCCCCGCCCATGGGCGGGGGATGAGAAAGGACCAAACATTACTACCGGAGGACAAAGGGAGACCCATCGTGGGCGCTCGGGTCACTCACAGGGCGCGTGCCAAAGCTGAGCCGGCGACTAAAGCGGCCAAAGTAGCGTCCAGCAGCGTCGCGGCCGAAGTAGGGAACGCTGCGGAACTTGCGATCGTCCTCGAACCTATATTGGTCGCCAGCGTTGTCAATCCAGAGATAGCCGGATTTCGGCAATCTCTGGAGGTGGGTGAAAAGTCCCCAGCCATTACACCAGCTGGGGGTGACGATTCCAGAAAGCAGGTTTTCTGCCTCCCACCTGGAGGCAGTGACGCCATAGCCGGCTAGTTTCCGACCGAAATTGAAGGGCCGAAGAGCGAAGTCCCCAGGGATTTGGGCCTCCAGCTCCTGGAGCCACTGGGATACGGATTCCAGGGGCAGGAAGCGGTCGGAACACATTTGAAGTTCTCGGGAGTTTGTAAACTGGGGAAACTTCTTGGAAAGGTTAGGAAAGAGAACTTCCTCGCACAAACTTCCCCAGAGACCCTGGCCTTCTCTTCCCTTGGCGATGTCTTCCCAGAGATTACCCCAATTAAGTTTTTGGACAACCCTGTCAGGAAGGGGAAAGACCAGAAGACCATCCCAGAGGGGAACTTGCCGGCCCCTGAACTCAAACTGCTGGCTCCAGAGCTTGGTTTGGGAAAGGTAGAAATCGGCCTGCTCTGTTAGACCATCAACCGACAGTTCGGAAAGAGCTCGCCGGAGCTCTCTCAACTGCTCCTGCCAACTCAACATTTGGAAATCCGGCGAATAGTCCAAGGTGGGGGTGACGATGAGGTTGGAAAAGGGATTGACTATTGTTTCTCCTCCAGGGGTCACCCGTGCACTCACGGTAATCCCTCCTTGTGGGTTGTTGGGTCCCACTCCCAAGATTGTCAAGGAGCTTGCTTTTGAATTACCTTTATCCTAACACAAATTGTGAAAAAATAAGAGAACTTAAAAAATTTACCTTTCCAACCACTCCAGTAGTTCTTCGTACCCTTTGGTATTCCAAATATCCTCTTTTTCCAACCATCCCCGGCGGGCCACGGCCACCCCAAAACGCATCAAATCCAGATGTTCCAGCCGGTGAGAATCAGTACAAATGACAAATTTCACTCCCTGTTTTTGGGCCGCTTGGCAGAGAGAATCTTTCAAATCCAACCTGTCTGGAAAAGCATTAATTTCTAAAGCTGTCTTGGTTTTCGCAGCGGCTTGGAACAACTTTTCCCAATCAACATCATAGGCCTCCCGACGACCGAGTAACCTGCCTGACGGATGACCAATAATATCAACATGGGGATTTGCACAAGCCAAAAGCAGCCGTTTGGTAATCTGCTCCTGCGATTGGAAAAAGGAAGAATGAATGGAAGCAGTCACAACATCCAATTTGGCCAAAAACTCATCCGGCAAATCCAAACTGCCATCAGCTTTGATATTCACTTCAACGGAATTTAAAATTTTTATCTTAGGACAACTTTTTCGTGCCTCTTCAATTTCCTTTTCCCTTTCATCAAAATCAGAAATCTTTAGCCCTTGCGCCACCCCCAACCCTGGCGAGTGATCGGCAATGGCAACATATTCATATCCCAGTTTTTGGGCCTCCGGCCCAGAGCGGCCTCCGGCCCGGAGGGCGGCTTTGGCAATGTCCTCAATTTTATCACTGCCATCTGACCAGTTGGAATGAAAATGCAAATCGCCTTTGATATCTTTTAATTCCACCAACTTGGGCAGCTGGTGCTGCAGGGCGGCTTGGATTTCTCCCCGGTCCTCTCGCAGTTCCGGCTCAATATAATCCATCCCTAAAGTTTTGTAAACTTCTTCCTCGGTGGCACAGGTTATGAGTTTTCCTTGCGGATTTTTGATGCCGTGTTCAGAAACAGAGTATTTTTTACCCACCGCATAAGTTCTAAGAGCAACATTGTGTTCTTTGCTGCCAGTGAAATGCTGCAATAAAGAGCCATATTTTTCTTTGGGTAAAATTTCCAAATCAAGCTGGACGCCATCTTTGTGAATAATTGTGGCTTTAGTTTCGCCTTGGGTGATGATATTGGAGGTTTTGGGAAATTTAACAAATGCCTCAATCACTTTTTTAGGTCCGCCAGCTGGCGGATTAGCCGAAGCAACAAGATCAACATCCCCAACTGTTTCTTTCCATCGCCGCAAACTTCCCACTGGATCCACCCGCTCGACGCCCGGGACTTTTTTCAAATATGCCACTACTTCCTCGGCAATCGGCATTGCCTCGGTCAAAAGCAGTCGTCCTTCCATCCTTCGCAAAATCTCAATTCCCCGCAAAATATTGGCTTTGGTTTTTTCTTTGAAAGGTTTATCAGCCGCGCCGCTTTTCAATTTTTTTTCCAAATCATCAATGTCTTTGGCTTTAAGTTTTTCAGCAATGACAACCGCGGTTTTGGGCCCAATGCCGGGGATTTGTAAAAATTCTACCTCGCTTTTGGGCACTTCTTTTTTTAATTCTTCAAAATATTTTAACTTGCCAGTTTTGATTAGTTCCTCAATTTTTTCGGCGATGGATTCACCAATCCCTTCAATCTCCATTATCTTTTCTTTGCCGCCCCGCTTGTAAACATCAGCCAAATCCTCGCCATAACTTTCCACGGCTTGGCTGGCTTTTTCATAGGCGACAATGCGAAATCTATCTTTCTCTTTGCCGGAAAGTTCCATAATCTTGGCAATTTGAAGTAAAATATTGGCAATTTCTTTATTGGTCACGTTCCCTCGCTTCACTCGGTCAAAGTTAAAAATTTAAAACTAAAAACTCAAAATAACAATTAAAAATAGAAATCAAAAAATTTTTTTTCTTTTATCCTGTTCTTTTAACATTTGACATTTAACTTTTAACATTTTCTTATCTCCCATGGCATTTTTTGAATTTCTTCCCGCTTCCATCCCACAACGCCCTTACTGTGCAACCTATTACATAGTGTACGCACAGTGCGGGCTTAGCGGGACTTCGCTTTCATTATTTTAAACTTCAATTACCTGCCATGACAATGCTTGTACTTTACCGGTCGGCCATCGGATTTCTTCGCTCCGCACGGACAGGGTTCGTTTCTGCCGACTTTGGGAAAGGCAGAAGTTTGGGCTGGTTGTCCGCCAGCTGGCGCCTGCCCTCGTTGGCGCACCACTACTTCTACGCCAGAGGATGAAGCCGGGGCTGATTCTGTTACCATAGCTGGTGTTGGCTGTGCAGCAGTTACACCAACCGGTTGTGGTTGCGCCCCACCCTCAAATGTTCCAGCAGCCATCGTCTCATCTGCTCCCTGCAATTGCGCCTGTCGCTCCACCGCCAAAGATTGAGTTGGTGTCTGAGCGGCCGGCGCCACCTCCAATTTCAGCAAAATCTCCACCACCTGGGCCTCAATGGCGCCCTTCAACCTTTGGAATAAATTATAGGACTCTTGTTGGAAAGCCACCAACGGATCATGCTGACCATAGCCGCGCAAACCAATTCCCTGCCGTAATTCTTCCATGGCATTCAAGTGTTCAATCCAGTAGGCATCAATTGTTCTAAGATAGACCATCTTCTCCACATCAGCCATTACTTTTTCGCCGTATTTTTTGCATGTCGTCTCATATTTTTCCTCGTACTTTTTTTGCTCCTCATCATTCAAAAGCGAAGTAATTTCCTCATGAAGTGTGCAATCCGCCCCGTCTTGCCGCTTGCCTTTGCTCTGTAAAATTCGCATCCTTTTGCCATAAATTGCCTCGCGGTGCTTGTTTTGGACATCATCATATTCCACTAAATGTTTTCTGATATCAAAGTTGTGGCCCTCGACTTTTTTCTGGGCCGATTCAATCGCCCGGGAAATCAAAGAGTGGGTGATGGGCTGGTCATCAGGCAAGTGCAAAGTTTTCATCATTCCCTTGATTCTGTCCCCGCCAAAAATCCGCATCAAATCATCTTCCAAGGAAACAAAAAACTGGGAATAGCCAGGATCGCCCTGGCGGCCAGACCGGCCACGAAGCTGGTTATCAATTCGCCGGGCCTCATGGCGCTCAGTACCAATAACATGCAAACCGCCACCTTCCAGCACTTTTTCAGCGTCGCCTGGCTTGGGCGGATTGCCGCCCAAAATTATATCAACTCCACGTCCTGCCATGTTAGTAGCAACAGTGACTGCGCCTGGTCTTCCGGCTTGGGCAATGATTTTGGCTTCCCTTTCATGGTGCTTGGCATTCAAAATTTCGTGTTTGACGCCGTTTAACCGCAAAAGACGACTTAAACGTTCTGATTTTTCAATCGACAAAGTGCCTACCAAAACTGGTCGGCCTTCTTCATAAAGTTCTTTAATCCGATTGGCAGCGGCCTGAAATTTGGCCTCCTCTGTTTTATAAATCATATCTTGCGTGTCTGTGCGTATCATCGGCTTATTGGTTGGAATAGTCACAACATCAAGTTTGTAGATTTTGTAAAACTCCTCAGCTTCGGTCAGCGCTGTGCCGGTCATGCCGGCTAATTTGTCATACATTCTAAATAAGTTTTGGAAGGAAATAGTGGCTAAAGTATCAGATTCCCGCTTGACCTCCACTCCTTCTTTGGCTTCAATGGCTTGGTGGAGACCTTCGCTATATCGTCGTCCGGGCATCAAGCGACCAGTAAACTCGTCAACAATAATAATCTCGCCGGCTTTAATAACATAATCGCGATCTTTTTGATAGAGAACGTGGGCTTTGAGGGCCTGCTCTAAATGATGAACTAAACTGACATTTTTCGGCTCATAGATGTTTGAAAGTCCAAGCAGCCCTTCCATTTTTTTCATACCGGCATCAGTCAAGGTAACAGCGTGCATTTTTTCGTCAACTTGATAGTCAGTGTCTTTTTTCAGTTGAGGGACAAGGGAGGCAAAGCGCTGGTAGAGTTGGGCGGATTCCTCGGCCGGGGCAGAGATGATAAGTGGAGTTCTCGCCTCATCAATTAAAATAGAGTCAACCTCGTCAACAATGGCAAAATATTGGGCTTTTTGGGCCTTTTGCGACAAGTCATAAACCATATTGTCGCGTAGATAATCAAAACCGAATTCATTGTTAGTGCCGTAGGTAATGTCGCAATGATAGGCCTCTTGACGGGAGCAGGGAATTAAATCAGGCATATCGGGGACAATGCCGGCTTGGGGCTGTTCCTCCTTTGGATGATTGGATGATCGGATGATTGGATGATCGGGGGAGCGGCCGGGTTGGTAGCGGTAAGAAACGCCCAAGTTTTGGATGATACCAACTGACAGCCCCAACAAATTATAAACCGGGCCCATCCAATTGGCGTCACGGCGGGCAAGATAATCGTTGACAGTCACCAGATGAGCGCCTTTGCCAGTCAGGGCATTAAGATAAAGTGGCAGGGTGGCGACCAAAGTTTTTCCCTCACCAGTTTTCATTTCAGCGATTTTGCCCTGGTGGAGAATAATTCCGCCCAAAAGCTGGACGTCAAAATGGCGCTGGCGCAGAGTTCGTTTGGCTGCCTCCCGCACCAGGGCAAAGGCCTCAGGTAGGAGGTCATCCAGTTTTTCGCCCTTGGTTAATCGCTGTTTAAATTCTTCAGTTTTTTTGGGTAGGTCGTTGTCTTTGAGCTTTTCAAAATCTTTCTCCAGCGCATTTACTTTTTCAACCACCGGCTGGAGTTTTTTCAATTCTCGTTCATTGGGATCGCCAAAAAGTTTGTCTAAAAACTTAATCATCGTAACCCTATTTTACCATAAATTAACCTAAAAAGAAAGAATATAAAAAAATGCCCCGCGCCGATATTCTGGCGCGGGGCATCACTTCTAGCCGGTCCGCTCGAGCAATCCGAGCTCGAAGCCGATGGCTTCGAGCTCTTGAAGCGTGGCCACTTTGCCTTCCGGCAAGCGGCCTTTCATACTTAGCAGGATCGCACGATCTCCGGGCTCCATTTGAATGGAAACCCGATTGACCGGCATCTCCACCTCAAGGAGGAGTGAGAGGGCAGAAGCGGCCGCCTCATGCCCAACAGCAGAAACGAACTGAGTCTCGGTTACAAGGCTTTGAGCGGCCTTAATCGAGATCGGCTGGAAGCGGTACTCCCCATAGTTAGGGAGTACTCGAGCAGAAAGAATGTACAACATTGCTTCCCTCCAGGCCTCTAGCGTTCCACCAGATGGTGGAATCGATGGGGATTGGCCCATTTCCCCCATTCCTTCGCTACCAAGGGAAGGGTGCCTGGTAGCAGGAATTCTCATTTTCAAAGAACTCCTTATTATAGCACAAAATTAGGATTTTGTCAAGAGTAAAAGGCAATCTTAAATGGAAGGAATAAAAAAAGAGGGACGTCAGCCCCTGGAATCCAGCGATGACTGGAAACCAAGGACTAACGCCCCAAAGGGCCTAAAGCCCATTCCCGATAATACTACCGAGCGAGGACGACAGAACCAAAGTGGCCGATGCTGGTACTGCCAACACCGTACGTAGTGAAGCGGAGTCCCTCATCGTAGCCGTTGAAGCAGGGAGCGAAGTCGAACCCGCGGAAGTAATAGAAACGGTAGCGGTCACCAGGACAGTCGAGCCACAAATGGCCATAGCCTGGCAGACGATCAGGATGGGTGATAAGACCATTGCCCACCAACCAGCTACAGCCAGGAATGCCCGAGATGAGATTCTCGTTTTCCCAGTGAGCGGCCAGGATAGAATGGCCAGCTAGTCGCCGTCCGAAACTTATGGGCCGGCAGGCGAAATCACCCTTGATGCTGGCCTCCAGCTCCTGGAACCAAACGGGGAGGATCTCCTCGGGGAGGAACTGATCCGAACCCATCTGCCTTTGACAGTAGTCGCCAGATGGCAGCGGAAATCTGGGCACAAGCGGGAAGAGAATCTCCTCGCAGAGCTTACCCCAGAGACCTTGACCCTTCTCCCCTCGGGCAACATCTTCCCAGGGGTTGCCCAAGCCGAGCGTGGCTGCTACCTTGCCCGGCAGGGGAAAGACCAGAAGGCCGTCATAGACCTTGACAGATTCTCCGGTAAGCGGAAAGACAAAGGTCTGTTCCCAGATATCCTGCCTTGCCAGCCATTTTTTGGCCATCTCAGGCAGGCCATCGGCCTTGAGACCCCGATAGGCAGCCTCAAGGATTTGGAGTTGTTCCTCCCAGGTCTTCATCTGAAAACCTGGCGGGTAATCCCAGTCTGGCTCGATAATGAAGTAGGGATTTTGGTTCGATAACTGCTGAGCCTTTGTCCACTCGAGCATCTCGTTGATCATCCTCCTTGCCACCGCTTTGGGGGGTGGCCCCGTTTTTCCCGCTAAAGGCGAAATTTTGCCTTGTTCAGGTTCATTATTTTAACCATTAATATTATATAGCACAAAAACCCCTAAAAGTCAATAGTTAGAGAGCAGTAATCAATAATTTTTATTTTCTGAGTCCTAATTTGGTTTCCACTTTTTCCAGACGCTTTTTGTATTCTAAAAATTCATCCCGCCGCACCATCTCAGTGGCTAAAAACATTAGAGCTGAAATATCGCGTCTAATTTCTTGATGTTCCTTTTTGTCTTCCGCTGCTAATTTATCAACTCTTCCACCAATATCAATAAATCCTTTTTGAGTCATCTGGGCTAATTTTTCTAGAGTCATCTTTTGCGGCATTTTGTGTTCTGTAATTCTATTATCTATCTTTAATTTTCTTTGTCAACATAATCAATGAGCAATGAACAGTGAGACGAGAGGCTCGCTTCTCCCTCTTCTATAATTTTAGCGGGTGGGAGTGGTATCCACTTCTGAAAGACTGCACAGGCAAGCGGGCAGGGTGGCCGCCATGGCGGCCGAGCGAGCCGAGCACAAGCGAGTTCCCTCGCTGGGGGAACGAGCGGTCTGGAAGAAGGGATACCCGACCAGGCCCCGCTTTACTCTCCAACTTCTCCTCAATCTTATCCCACGAGTACTTTTGAAGAACCTGTCGCTCCGCTCCAGAACCTTGATTTCACTGCGTTCAATGGGGAAAACGCGAGCCCACCACTACTTTTTCATGATACCTTTCAATATGGCGGGCAAAACGATCTTCAACTAAATCAAAAGCCGAAGTAAAATCATTCGTACTCTCTTCCAAATGGAGCGGCCCTTTCACGTGAGACAACTGGGCAGTGATGGCAACTTTTTTGTCATTACCGCCTTTGGAGCCCATCAAATCATCCAAAACTACATCCACTATTGTCGGCTCCAAAACCATTTTTTCATATTTCAAAATCTTATCCTCAATATAATCTTCTAATTCTGGCTGTGATTTGGTATGACGAAAGGTAATTGTAATTTTCATCTATTTTAATTAATATTATACCACTTATGCTCCATCAACTAACTATTCTGTAACCTATCAGATAAATTGTAAGCATTAACATGTCTGAAATATCCTAAATATGATTGCAAACTCTCATAAGATTTTTCTGGCTTACGCTTAAGCATCCTTTTCATATTTCTCAATATCCTTTCAGTTGTTCTTTTCCTTGGTAAATTAAAACCGCTTGAATTAATATAGCCGACAAAATCTATGCCCCAGTATAATTTCCGAAGATATGTTTTTTGGGGATGAATTTTTAACTTTAATCTCCTGCCAAGAAATTTCTCAATCTCCGCTAAATAACTTATCAGTAAACGAGGATCTCTGCCAAGCAATATAAAATCATCTGTATATCGCAAATAATATCTAACTTTTAATTTGTGTTTTACAAACTTATCTAAAACATCCAAATAAAGATTGGCAAATAATTGGGAGGTAATATTTCCCAAGGGCATTCCTTTACCCGGCTGGCAATGAAAACTTTTAATAATATGGCGCAAAAGTCCCATCAGTTTTTTATCTTTAATCCTCCTCTGAAGTATATCTATTAAAATCTCGTGGTCAATATTGTCAAAAAACTTTTTAATATCGCATTTCAACGACCAACAGGGTTTGGTAAAATTTCCACTAATTTTTCTAGTTAATTGAACCAATCTTTGAAATGCTCTGTGAGTTCCTTTCTCTTCACGGCAGGAATAACTGTCAAAAATAAAAGTTCTATCAAAAGTGGGATAGAGTATTCGATAAACGGCATGGAAAAGCAATCGGTTGGAAACTTTGGCTTTGCTGATTAGCCGTGGCTTGGGATCGGTGATACGAAACTGCTGGTAGGAAATTCTTGGCAAACTGCCGGTTTTTAAATTTTGGGCAAGTGTGAAAATATTATCCTCAAGATTGAGTTCAAATACTTGGACATCGGGCTTACTTCGTTTGCCTTGGCGAAACTCTTCCCAGGCGGCAAAAAGATTTTCCTCTGATATAATTAAATTAAAGGCGCCATCGTGAATAACAACTCTTTTAAGCCCCCCCCCCACGGGTTTTTCTAAAAATATTCCCCTTGTTTTGAAACTTTATGATTTTTATCGGCTGTTTCATGGTTTACTTAATAAATTCCCCAAAAATGAAAAATATACTCTCGGCCAAACCATTGAGCAAACTACTTTGGATATTATTAAAGATATTTTTGCCTGCAGTTCTCCTGAAAGATTAGTCCGCAAAAGCTACCTCAATTCTGCCAGTGTTAAATTAGATCTTCTAAAACTTTTGGTTAGGTTGGCCTATGATATCAAAACCATTAATCAAGGAGCATATCTAAGAACGCAAACATTACTGCAGGAAATTGGCAGGATGCTGGGCGGTTGGATAAGAAGTATAAAATGACACTCCGAGGAACGCCACGGGCAGACTGTAGTTGTCGTTGGCATAGTTGGCATCGTTCGTATCGAACTTGAGCTGGTCGTCGTTGAAATTGAAGTAGGGCGAGTTTGACCAGTTGCCGTCGGCGCACCAGTTATTGCCTTTTGTTTATCCGTGGCACTGTCCTTCGAATAATCTCAGGACTGTATTTTTATTAAGAGGCAGGAAAAATCCATCCTCTAAATCTTAACAAAGGCAAGGAGTGTATTAAGTACTTTTTGACTAACAATTTATGGAACCATTGCCAGCCAAAAAGGAGTTTGGCGACTCTGATCCGTAGACCGGAGTACATTAACCTCCCTCATTTTAATTTTATACTATAATTAATTTTTATACGAAAATGGCCCCCGCCAACTGGCGGGGGCCAAGTAGGTCCTTGGGGCCCAAGCCCCAAGGCACAAAAACCAATTCCTACACTCCGAGGAACGCCACGGGCAGACTGCAGAGGCCGCTGGCATAGTCGGCATCGTGCGTATCGAACTCGAGCTGGGCGCCGTTGAAATCGAAGTAGGGCGAGTGAGACCAGCCGCCGTCGGCGCACCAGCTGTACTGATCGCAGCAGTCGATGAAAAGCTGTTCGTAGTTTGTCAGTCGATCAGGCATCCCCAGAAGGAGACAGCCGTTTTGGGCTACACAAAGGGGCAGTCGCCGGGGTGGTAGGTTGAGAGCCTGCCAGGTGGCATTGCGGGGACTGTAACATTTCCCCGTCTTCCAGTCTCCAAAGTGGAAGGGCAGCGTCAGGCAGTTGTATCCCTGATGCTCTGCTTCTTCCTCCAGGGGCTGGAGTCTGTCCACGAAACCCTCAGGCAGGCGAACATACTGTTCAGTTAGCTCTCCGTGTCGGTAGTTGGTAATCGCCCGTTGCCCGGCGATGGCCACGCAGACCTTCTCGATGACCTCGCCAATGCTGCGATAGGGATCGGTGATACTCCAGAGTTTGCCGAGCGAGGTGAGGGTCGGAAGCAGGCAGATCCCGTCGGCACTGTCAGGAATGACCAAGCCGCTTGTATCCTCGCGCCATTGGGGCTCGAAGCCTTGGAGCGCTTTTGCCAAGTTCTCCGCCTGGTCACCGAGAGATGATGGTTTCCATCCTTTCGGAGAGAACCACGTCTGCCCTACCTCTTCGCCCCCAAAGGGGTTCGTGAGACTGCCGAGACGACGGAGAAGCACGATGTTTGTGGAAAGAAACTCTCCTCCTCGGCCGAGAACTCGCTGAGCTCCAGCCTTGTCGAGACCGCTTTGGTCGATCGCTTCGTTGAGTTGCCTCTCGAGCTCCTTCCTCTGTCCATCCGTTACTTCTACTCCAGGTGTAGTCCTCACGGCTATCACCCTCCTTTGACCCCCACCTTTCTGGCAGAGGCTGCGTTTGTTATTCGGGTTTTCGCCTCCCGAGATTTGAACCCCTTTTCAGGGGCTTTTGCCTTGTTCAGGTACAACTTCTTATCTTAAACCATAAATATTATAGCACAAAAACAGATGAATGTCAAGAATTCTAATCCATTTATAATAAATTAATTCGTAGATTACTTTTTAATTTCTTTAAAATTACAATAGCGCCTTAGAACTTTCGGCACTTCCACGCTACCATCTGGCCTTTGATAATTTTCTAAAATAGCAATTAACATTCTTCCGATGGCAACTGCTGTGCCGTTGAGAGTATGGACAAAAACTTTCCCACCATCCTTGGTTTGATATTTGATGTTAGCCCGCTGGGCCTGAAAATCAGTACAGTTGGAAGTGGAATGAGTTTCCCGATAGCGTTGCTCTCCGGGCAGCCAAGTCTCAATATCATATTTGTCAGCCGCCGGCATTCCTAAATCACCGGTACACATGCGGACCACTTGGTAAGGAAGATTAAACGATTGGACGATTTTTTCCTCCAGCCCCAACAAAAATTGATGTTCTTCTTTGGACTTTTCCGGCTGACAAAAGGAAAACATTTCCACTTTGTCAAATTGATGGGTGCGCAAAATGCCTTTGACATCTTTGCCATAACTTCCTGCCTCCCGGCGAAAGCAGGAAGAAAAGGCAACATAGCGCTGGGGCAAAGATTTTTCATCCAAAGTTTTGCCCATGTTATAAGCCAAAATTGACTGTTCAGAGGTACCGACTAAATATAGCTCATCCTGGGTTTTGTAGATTTCTTCCTCGCCAACCGGAATATAACCGCCGGCCATCAAAACATCGCGTTTGACCAAGAGCGGAACCCAAATTGGGGTAAAACCTTCTTTTTTCAGTAAATCCAAAATCCAGTTGACCAAGGCCCATTCCAGCTCCACTGCCTTGCCCTTTAAATAATAAAACCGACTGCCAGCAATTTGGGCCGCCTGCTCAATATCAATAATGTCCAGCGCCTTGCCCAGTTCAATGTGGTCTTTGGCCTCGCCCTGCTTGGGATTGCCCCATTTTTTCACCACTACATTTTGTGTTTCATCCTTACCAACTGGCACATCCTCGGCGGGAAGATTGGGAATATAAAGAGTTTTTTCCGACAACTCTCTCTCAATTTTTCCCAGCTCTGGCTCCAGTTTTTTCAACTGCTCTTTCAACTTCTTGCCTTCGGCAATTTTTGATTTGTCAGAGGAAATTTCGTTACGTTTGGCCCGCAACTTTTCCACCTCTGCCAACTTTTCCCGCCAGCTTTGGTCCAACTTCAAAATCTCGGCCAAATTAACTTCATAGCCCTTGTCTTTAATGGCCTTTTCCACTTTTTCTTTATTCTGCCGAACAAAATCTAAATCTAACATTGTATTTTTATTATAGCATAACTAAATAAAAAGTATTTTATTCTATAAGTATTTTTATTCTGTTAAATTATTTTGTACAACTTTTGCGATCGCTTAAAGATTTACAAATTAAATTTTTCCATTAAATTTTCTGCATCATCAACTTTTATCGCTTCTATTAAGTTTACATATGGCCAAATCTCATAGGCCGATTTTATAATTTCAATTTCTTTTTTACATGGATAAGGATAAATAAAAACACTTTTTTGTAAAGGATGAAATCCTAATTTTTTTAATTTTTGTCTTAAAATTTCCCGCGCTAATTTCTTTTTATCTGGTATATCAAATACTACAATCCTCCACCTACCATCCCAATCTGTTTGTTTTTTAATCTTTAGATTTTCAAGATCATATTCTAAGGCATGTATTCTTCCCTTCTCTACTAAACGAACTATATATTTATCTTTTTTATACTCAACTTTTATCCAACCAGTCTTTTCCCAATTATTTAATCTATTTTTTAACCGAGAACGATGTCTTAAATAACTTTTGAGTAAAAAATACGGCAACTGAGGAGATAGAATGGATAAAACAACAACACCGCCAGATGCTAAAATCCATTTGAAAAATTGTTTACTTAACTTCGCATATTTTTCTTTTCTAGTAACCATTTTTTGTACAAGTTCTGCTTAAGCTTTAAGATATACAAAATTGATTCTTAAATATCTTAAATTCTGATTTGTTTCTTAATCTCCAGCTTCCTTCAATCTTTTTGTAACAAAATCCTTATCCAACATCATCAGAAACCAGCCGGCTTTGGGACCGAAATCTTTATTGATCAAAATTTGGTAGATTGGCTGAAAGGTTTGAGCGGGATTTAGTCCTTCTTTTTTGCCTGTTTCGTAAATGAAATTGTGTAATTTTTCCGCATCGGGCTTTTCTTTTTCCATAAAATTGGCGATTTGAGAAAGCAGTTGTTTTTGACTATCGGTTAGTTGTATTTTGGGCAGAGTTTTTTGAAGAGTAAATTTATATTTTTCCGGGGCAAAAAGCTTGAGCCAGTTTTTGACTTGTTCAATCTCCGCTTGAAGTGCTTTTTCATCTTTTATTTTGAAGCCAGTATGCTCCAACAACCGTTTTATCTCCGCTAAATCACCCTGAGCCGCCTGAACAACTGAAACCAAATGAAGATAGGGAACCGTTAAAGTATGCTTTTGGCTTTGATATTCTTCAACCAAAGGGATTAGTCCATCTCTCGGGTCAAAGTCCAAATGGCGCTCGAGCCGGCTTTTGAGAAAAAAGTATTGCAAAACATTGGCCGGAACAATTGATAAAACCTCGCTAGCAGTGATGGAAATCCCCTTTGAAGAAGACATTGCCCCTTCACCTTTCAAATGAACCCATTCATAAATAATCGGATAGGGCGGGGGAAAGTTAAAAACTTGCTTTGAAATTTCTTTGCCAGAATCCCAACTGCCGCCGGCAGCGGCATGATCTTTGCCAAAGGGTTCGGCTGTGACAGAAAGCACCTGCCATCTGGCCGGCCAGTCCACCCGCCAGGAAAGTTTGGCCTCTCCTTTAGAATAATCAGCCGTGCCGCTTTGACCACAAGTACACTGATATTGGACACTGTGTTTTTCCAAAATAACCTCTGTTATTTTTGTCTGGTTGAGCTTTTGGCATTTGGAGCATAAAACATTCAAAGGACTCCAATCAACCGGCAGGTCGCGGTGGGTGATTTTGGCTAAAATCTGGGCGGTTTTATCTTGATTTTGAAGAGCTGAATCAATCGCTTGGGTCATTTTACCTGATTGGTAAAGAGTGCTGGATAAAATTATTTCTGGTGCAATTTCCAATTTTTTTAAGCTTTCCAAAAACGGCTGTAAAAAATGCTGGGCATAGTTTTTATGTTTGCCACAGGGACAGGGCACTAAATTGAGCGGCATGCCAACATATTTTTCAAAAGAATTGTCCAAAAAGGGATAAACCCGGCGCAGGGGATCAAAATCGTCAGCGATAAAAATGAATCTAGCAGTTTTGTCTTTTTGCTTAACTTTGCCAAAAACAGCATTTCCAGTAACCAGCTCCCGTAAATTGCCAATATGAATGGGGCCGGAGGGAGTGATGCCAGTAGCGATAACATTGCTAGAGGCCTTTTTGTTTAAAATATCGGCAGAAATCGTATCTGCCCAAGAGTTTTCCATAGGATTATTCTATCATAACTTTAACCTTATGACCATATTGACCTAAAAAATATTGACAATTAATAGTATTGTAATTATTGTAATACTAGGAGAACTATCCCAGAAGGGGGAATGGAATGTGTCTGAAAGTGCAATCCACCTAGACCATGCAGGAGCAGAAGTAGTCTCGTGTAGTCTCGTGTAGTCTCGTGTAGTCTCGTGTAGTCTCGTGTAGTCGGCGTGACATCCCACATTGTCGCCTTATTATCCAGGCCCTCAATACCGCCTTAATGCTCCGATTCAAACTCAAGGTCGGGTTTGCCTGCGAAGGCGCTATTGAGGGACGTCCAAGCGTCAGGGGGCGCAAGAGCCAATGGTATGTGGAGTTCAGGAATATAGAAGGAAACTTCGGCCTGACTGTAGCAGAATACGACTTCATCAATCCTGCCAGCGTTCACATTCTGTCTTGGTATGCCGGCCTCCTTCGTCTCCTCTTCGAAGAGGAACTACGCGTAGGAGGAAAGAGCTATGGTCAGGGTGCAATCCTGAAAATCGAAGAAGGCAAACAAGGAAGTGAAAAGGATACAGTTATCCTGCTCTGGCTGGTTCTTCGAAAATATACGCACAGTAAGACGTTTGCCACTCGCGTATTCGAAGAGCTACGGCAACCACGCAATCCTTTCGCATCCATGTACCTTGCCGGTCTAACCGACGCAGACATCGCAAGGATTTTCGTCGAACCACCACTCTGGAGAGAATAGACCCTTTTCGGGAAGGGTCAGAACGTTGGGCTAACATGCTTGTTGGCCCATTTTATTTATAATGAGATCTTTAAGATTTTGTATTCAATTTTACCGTCGGGAGCACTAACTTCAACTTTTTCCCTAACTTTTCTGCCCATTAATGCCTGACCAAGAGGAGAAGAATAGGAAATTTTACCCTCGCCCGGCTCTGATTCACCTGTTCCAACAATGGTATATTTTTCTTTTTCTCCATCAACCTGAACCTCCACTTTACAACCCAAACCCACCTGATCTGGACTGTCACCATTTTGAATGATTTGTGCATTAGCAATCAAGGCCTCGAGTTCAGAAATTCTGCCTTCTACAAAAGATTGTTCGTTTTTAGCATCTTCGTATTCAGCATTTTCTGATAAATCACCATACTCTTTGGCCTGTTGTATTCGAGCGACAATCGCCGGCCGGCGGTTTGTCTTTAAATCATCAAGTTCTTTTTTGAATTTTTCTAAACCCTCTTTGGTTAAATATACTTCAGGCATCTTTACCTCTCTATAATAAATAGATATACAAACTATATTTTACTGTTTATTTTAAAACTAGTCAATTTTTTTGTCAAGGGGTGAAGTAGAACAAAGTTCACTTCACCCCGCAGACCCTGTACATGACACTCCAGCAATAAGAACCTGTCGCTTCGCTCCAGAACCTTGTTATTCACTACGTTCATAATAAGAACCTGTCGCTTCGCTCCAGAACCTTGTTATTCACTTTGTTCATAATAACAGGACGTAGTCCCTGCCCGCCGCTCAATCTCATTGCCAACTAGGTGATTATTCCTCTTGGCAATATAAGAACCTGTCGCTTCGCTCCAGAACCTTGTTATTCACTACGTTCATAATAAGAACCTGTCG
>Ga0100401_1001053_pt1 | contig 22730 bp, 20 predicted proteins | sample CryGeymeta201525_FD_80421 | JGI IMG/M metagenome (GOLD analysis project Ga0100401, IMG submission 80421) | Groundwater microbial communities from Crystal Geyser aquifers in Utah, USA - Crystal Geyser metaG 2015-25 | ecosystem: Environmental > Aquatic > Deep subsurface > Groundwater | place: USA... | reverse complement strand
TTTCCCAGTGAAAGGCGCTGCGCACCTCCCGCAAGCCCTCGGCACCCTCTGCAGACCGCCCGCTTCAACTAAAAATTCGAAAATCACCCTGCCCGAATGGCTTTTCGAATAGGGTCTAGCTGGGAGAGGCCCCACGACCGGTGTTCTACGGTTTGAGTTGAATTCGGATGCCTTTACCCGTGTTCGATTTCCGACGACGCTATGGGAGGGGGAAAGTGCTTACCTTGAAGTCCTTCATCATGGCCCGGAAATGGGCTGTGTTCCCGCTACGGCGACGATCACTCAGCCATCGGATCAGGCCTATGCGGTGATGGCTGATGAAGTCGACTTCGGTCACTTCGATGCTTACTGGAGCGAGGGAGGCTCAGTGGTGGTGGCGGAGCAGATTCATTCGCTGCTTGCTGACGCGGCTTCCGGGCGGAGTAAGAAGTTCGATGCAGAATTGCTAGGTGCTTTGTTCTCGGCGGGTTTGGTAAAGTCGGAGGTTCGATCTCCTGAATTGCGGGGGGAAATCGAACGGATGAAGAGCCTGAAGGGTGGGCTTCCCCGACCTCGATATGTGAGAACCCTTGCGGAAGGCACGCCCTACGACGAACCGGTTTATGTCAGGGGAAATCATAAGCAGCCAAGCAATGAACCGAATCCGAAGCACTACCTTGATGTCTTTGGTGGGTCGCGGATTGGTGCTGAGGGAAGCGGTCGTCTGGAGTATGCCGAGCATCTTCTAACAACCTCTGATTTTCTGACGGCCCGGGTCCGGGTGAATCGGATCTGGAGCCGGATCTTTGGAAGTGGTTTGGTGGCGTCGGTTGATGACTTTGGGAAGATGGGGGCCAAGCCAAGTCATCCGGAGTTACTTGATTATATGGCCCGTCGATTCCTCAATGAGGGTTGGTCGACGAAACGATTGATCCGTGAGTTGATGGTGTCGAGGGTATATCGAATGTCGTCGGTGCCCGGTGAGAAGGTGTTGGAAATGGATCCTGATAATACTCTGCTTCAGCATATGCCGTTGCAGCGAATGGATGCGGAATCCCTTCGTGATCATATTCTCCATGTCAGCGGTGAGCTGAAGCTGGATTTATATGGACCGAGCGTGGATGTGAATACGGATGACCAGCTACCGAGTCGGGCGATGCCGCGCAACGGGCCGCTTGATGGGGCGGAGAGGCGATCGATTTATCAATCCATGCGGCGGAGCTATTTGCCGAGCTTTTTGAAGGTCTTCAATTTGCCGGATCCGAGTGCACCTGTTGGGGCGCGACAAGTCACGAACGTGCCGGCTCAGTCGCTCGCGCTTCTGAACCACCCATTTGTTCATCAGCAGGCGGAGGCTTGGGCGGATGCACTGCTGGCGTTACCCGGTGATGAAGCGCGGATCGAGCGCATTCATCTTCAGGCCTTTTCAAGGGCTCCGACGGAGGGTGAAAAGCAATGGGCTCGAATGGTTCTGGCAGAGTTCAAGGAAGGGGGCGGCGAAAAGACGGCCTGGTTTTCGCTCTGTCACCTCATGATCAATCGAAAGGAGTTTTTATATGTCTTTTAATCCAGAGGATTTCATGAGGAGGCGTGAGTTCATGGGACGCGGGGCGATGGGCTTCGGTTCGATTGCCTTGGCGGGTTTGATGCAGGAAGAGGCACAGGCGGGTTCTGCCGCCTTGCTTCCCGTTGTGCCTCACTTTCCGCCTCGAGCGAAGAACGTGATCTTCCTTTTCATGGATGGTGGCGTGTCACATGTGGACAGTTTTGATCCCAAGCCGCTGTTGGCGAAGGAGAACGGCCAGAAGCCGAAGTTCAAGGTCGATAAGACGGTCTTCAACAACAACGGGAACATCCTCAAGAGCCCCTGGGAGTTCAAAAACTATGGCGAGAGTGGATTGCCGGTGAGTGATCTTTTCCCGCATATCGCCAGCTGTGCTGATGACTTGTGCGTGCTTCGCTCGATGACCTCGTTCTCTCCGAATCATCCGAATGCCGTCTATTCGATGCATAGCGGTTACATTCTAGCAGGCCGCCCGAGCATGGGCGCGTGGGCATCGTATGGGCTCGGAACGGAGAGCCGGGATTTGCCGAGTTATGTGGTCATTCATGGTGGCCAGGTGCCGAGCGGGGGGATGCAGTCTTTTGGGAATGGGTTTCTTCCCTCGACTCATGAGCCATCGATCTTGCTGCCGCAGGGGCAGGTGCTGAAGAACATCGCGCCACGTGAGGCGACGGCGGCACTCCAGAGACGCAAGCTCGACATGCTGCGTGAGATTGATGGGGTGCTGGGTAAACAACGCGAGGATTCCGACGCGATTCGCTCAGCGATCCGGAATTATGAGATGGCATATCGCATGCAGATGTCGGTGCCGGATGTCGCGAATATTGAGAAGGAAAGCAAAGCTACGAAGAAACTGTATGGTCTCGATTCCAAAACCAAGGCGACGCAGACTTATGGGGCCCAGTGCCTGATGGCGCGGCGGCTGGTTGAGCGTGGCGTGCGTTTCGTCGAGTTAACCATTGATAAGGCGGGTGGTGATCGCTGGGATCAGCACTCCAATTTGAAGCAGGGGCACGAGGCGAATGCGGCGATGGTTGATCAGCCGATCGCCGGACTGCTCAAGGATCTAAAAGCACGTGGTCTGTTAGAATCAACGTTGGTGGTGTTTGCCGGGGAGTTTGGGCGGACGCCTTTTGCTCAGGGTTCCGACGGCAGGGATCATAACCCGCAGGGCTTCAGTATCTGGATGGCGGGTGGCGGTGTCCGTGGTGGCATGACCTATGGAGCCACTGACGAGTACGGCTACCGGGTCGTGGAGAACAAGATGACAGTGCACGACCTGCATGCCAACATGCTGCACGTGATGGGAATGGATCACACCAAGCTGACATATCGATACAGTGGTCGCGATACCCGCTTGACCGACGTGCATGGGGAAATTATTCCCGAGATCTTGGCGTAGGAAGCTGTAGGGATGTTAGATCCCGGTAAGTCGGTGGTTCAGGTTGATCGACTTCCGGAGCTGGGCCATCACTTCGACCATGGGGCGTTGATTGCGGGTGGCTGCGCGGCATTCTGGATTCACGGCGGCATTGCGGCTGATGTGGCGACCGATCTCGCCGAAGAGCTGTAGCATGCGGGTTTCGATGACCCCCAATTCCGCTTTGCACTCGGAGATGGCACGGTTGGCATCGCCGATCTGCTGGAAGGCAACGGAAGCTTCTTCGCGATGTTTCTTTCGTTCGATGTCGAGTTTTTGCTCGATTTCGTCGAGTCTCTGGTCGCGGATTTCGATCTTGCTAGCGACGCTGTCCCGCTCCTTCTTGAGTTCTTCAAACTGACCACGCAATTCAGTCATGCGGACTTGGGTTTTCCTCCAAATGTCGGCATCTCCCCGTTCCTCTTCCTCCAACACTTCGAGCTTGGTCTTCAGTCCATCGTAGACCCGGCGGACTTCGCGGGCTTTGACGACGACTTTGTCGCGCTCGCGGGCAAGCGCTTCGAGTTCAATGATCAGATCGCCTCGAGCCTCTTCGAGTCGACCCTGTTCAACGGATTTTTCACTGAGAACGGCGGAGCGTTGCTCGTGGGCGAGCGTGAGGACTTCTTCTGACTTGAGGAGCTGCTTGCGCAGGCTTTCGCGCTCGGCGTAAAGGCGGCGGAGATTCCAGTATTCGATTCCGAGTTCTTCGACGGCTTCGACATTTTCCCAGATTCTCTCGCCGAGAATTTGCTCGGCTTCGCGGAGTAGGTGGGTTTCTGAGGCTGCCTCAGCCATGCGTCGCTGGCGGCGTTGGATGCCGAATGCCAGACCGATGCGGGCGATGAGATATCTGGAAGTTGTCATGAAGCGATTATTTTCCACTCAGTTTCTTTTTCAAGCTGGCGATGACATCGAAATCTTCAAGGGTTGTGGTGTTCCCCGAAATATCTCCGGTTTCCACTAATTCCTTGAGAAGTCGACGCATAATCTTGCCCGAGCGTGTTTTGGGCAGGGCAGGAGTGAAATGGAGGTCGTCAGGTTTGGCAATGGCTCCGATGGCTTTTCCGACATGATTTCGTAGCTCTGCCTGCAATTCGGGCGATTCCTCGAAGTCGCTTTTCAGCGTGACGAAGGCGACGACGGCCTGGCCTTTGATTTCGTGCGGTTTGCCCACAACCGCGGCTTCGGCGACAGCGGGGTGAGCGACGAGCGCGCTCTCGACCTCGGCAGTGCCAAGGCGGTGGCCCGAGACGTTGAGGACGTCATCGAGTCGGCCGACGATCCAGAAGTTGCCCTTTTTGTCCCGGCGGGCCCCGTCACCAGCGGTGTAGATACCCTTGTAGTCGGACCAGTAGGTCTTTTTGTAGCGGGCTTTGTCACCGTAAATTCCGCGGGTCATGGATGGCCATGGCTTGCGGATGACGAGGCGGCCTCCTTGGTTGTGTCCGACTTCTTTACCGGTTTCATCGAGGATCGCGGCATCGACGCCGAAGAAGGGCAGGGTGGCAGTGCCGGGTTTGGCCGGAGTGCAGCCAGGCAGCGGCGTGATCATGATGGCTCCGGTTTCGGTCTGCCACCAGGTGTCGACGATCGGGCAGCGGCCGCCGCCGATCTTGTCGCGATACCACATCCAGGCTTCGGGGTTAATCGGCTCACCGACGCTGCCGAGCAGGCGGAGTGAGGAGAGGTCGTGCTTTTCTGGGAAATGATCGCCGGCCTTGATGAAGGCGCGAATGGCGGTGGGCGCGGTGTAGAAAATGGAGACGCCGTATTCTTCGATCATCTGCCAGAAGCGGCCGAAGTCGGGTTGATTCGGCGCGCCTTCGTACATCACTTGAGTGACCCCCATGGCGAGCGGGCCGTAGACGATGTAGGTGTGGCCAGTGATCCAGCCAACGTCGGCGGTGCACCAGTAGACGTCGTCGTCCTGCATATCGAAGACGTATTTACAGGTCGTGTAGGCACCGGTGAGGTATCCGCCGGAGGTGTGGAGGATGCCCTTTGGTTTACCGGTCGAGCCGGAGGTATAGAGAATGAAAAGGGGGTGCTCGGAGTCGAAGGCTTGCGCTTCGTGTTTGGCGGAGACGTCTTTTTCCAGGTCGCAGAACCAGTGGTCGCGGCCCTTTTTCATGGTGATGTCCTGCGCGGTGCGCTTGACGACGATGACGCTTTTGATGGAGCTGTTCTTGGTGATCGCGGCATCGACGTTGTCCTTGAGTGGGACGATTTTTCCACGGCGCCATCCACCATCGGCGGTGATGATGTGCTCGGCTCCGGAGTCATCGAGGCGGTCGGCGATGGAGTCGGCCGAGAAGCCACCGAAGACGACCGAGTGCACGGCTCCGATGCGGGCGCAGGCGAGCATCGCGAAGGCGGCTTCGGGAATCATCGGCATGTAGACGAGCACGCGGTCCTTGGGTTTGACGCCTTGGGCGGTCAGGATGTTGGCCCATTTGCAGACTTCGCGGTGAAGCTGGGCGTAGGTGATGACGCGCTTGTCGCCGGGTTCTCCTTCGAAAATGATGGCCGCCTTGTTGCGGCGTGGGCCTTTGGCGTGTTGGTCGACGCAGCTTTCGGAGACGTTGAGCTTGCCGCCGACGAACCATTTGGCGTCCGGGGCTTTCCAATCGAGGACTTTCGTCCATTTCTTCTGCCAGTTGAGCTCGCTGGCTTCGCGGGCCCAGAATTTGTTGGGCTTTTCGACGGACTCTTTCCAGAGCTTCTTGTATTCGGCCATGCTGGAAATACGGGCCTTCTTTGAAAACTCTCTGGACGGTTTAAAAACTCGATCCTCGATCTGATGGCTCTCGATATTCTCGCTCATGAATGAAATGGGTTATTGGTGCGCCGCCTACCGAGCGGCGAAGCCATGTAACGAATCATGAGCCGCTAGGGCCAATCAATATTTTCGTTTGCGTGGCTGTTTTTTGGCGAGGCCGGCTGGTGGGCGTCGGGGTCCCTTCTTTGCCGCCTTCTTTGCGGCGTTTTGCGTGACCTTTCGAGCAGGGCGTCGGCCAGCCTCTTTGGCTTCCTTTGAACGCGGCTTGCGGCGGGCCTTGATCCGCTTTTTCGTATCTGGATTGGTTTTGAGCAGCTCGATTTCCTCTTCGCTGATCGGTCGCCATTTTCCGGGCGGGATGTCGTTCAGTTCGAACGAGCCGATACGGATTCGGACGAGGCGTTGGACGGTGTAGCCGACCGTTTTGAACATCATGCGGATCTGGCGCTTGTGGCCGGTGATCAGGACGATGCGGATGCGGCGTGGCGAAAGGCGTTCGACTTCTGTGGCCTTGAGCTTGCCGTCCTCGGTGCAGAGGCCGGTGAGGAAGAGGTCGAGGTGGTCGTCGCTGACCGTCTGGTTGGCGGTGACGATGTATTCCTTTTCGACGTTTTTCGAAGGGTGGATGAGGCTTTGAGAAAGCGTGCCGTCATTGGTCATTACCAGCAGGCCTTCCGACTCGCGATCGAGGCGGCCGACGTGGTGGAGGTGCTGCATGTTGCCGGGCAGAAGTTCGTAAATCGTGTTGCGGCCGAGTTCGTCGCGCTTCGTGCAGACCAAGCCGCGTGGCTTGTGCATCATGATGACGTTGTTGTCCTTGGCGACGGCGCGCTTGCCATCGACGCGGACGAAGTCACCGGGCTCCACGCGGTGGGCCGGGTTCATGCAGGGTTGGCCGTTGATTTCAACGTGGCCTTCCTGAACGAGGGCATCACAAGTCCGCCGGGAACCGACGCCGCATGAGGCGAGGTATTTGTTGAGTCGGGTGCCGTCGCTCATGAAACTCTAAATTTTAAACGCTAAACTCCAAGTTCTCCGCTCATTGCCCTTGCTTCCGTGCTCTTGGTTCTGGGGAAATATCCCCTCAAACAGAAAAGGCGCGACCCCGATGAGAGGACCGCGCTTGTTTAAGAAGAAGAACGAGAAGGACGAGGAATCAATCCTCAGCCTTGGTCTTTGGCAGGCCGATGGGGCTGCGACCATCTTTCCACAGACCGCGGGCCTTGAGGACTTTGACGCGTTCGAAACGCTTCATCACGGAGCGCTTACCTTCGGCGCCACCTTTGAGCTTGAGACTGCTGTGCTTGGACATGGGAGAAATCGCGGGATTCAAGTCGCGGGGCGCGGAAACTAGGAGCCATCGGCGCGGATGGCAATGAGAAAAATGGGCTGGGGATGGGAAATTGGGAAAATTCTGATCTGCCATGGGTTTTCATGACAGGCGCGCAGAGGCGACCTTCTCTAACAGATCCGCGATCGGGGTCGTGATAGTCGATGGGCGTTTCGCCAATCTCGAATTCGCTGGCCTGGAGGATTTCCATTTTGATGGTCTGGTTGATGGGGCGGAGGTGGCGGGCGGTGGCCTGGTTCCAAGTGTTGAGTGTCTGCCGCCCGATGTGGATCTGGTGTCGTCGTTGGAAGCGCTGGGATTGGCGGTAGAGCGGGAGGTGGTCCTGGTATTGGTCGGTGATGATCTACGCGGCGAGGGCGGGCGCTAACAAGGTGCCGGGGATGCTGGGGGAAGCGGGGCGGGTGCGATGACGGGCGGGCGGACCTTGTGGGTCTTGTGGACGAACTTTTTGCGAATGGTGCGCCGCCTGAAGATCTCGGCCTTGATGACGTCGAGTTCGTCATGGTTTTCCTAGCCGATTTCCTCCCAGTCGTCAGATTTTTCTTCGGAGTTCCCGCACTGTTCCGCGACCTCGAGTGCGCTCGGAAGTTGCAGCACGAACTGATTCAAATCTGTCGCTTGATAGGTGATATCACCATCGTGGGCTTTGGCGAGTTCTCGGGCAATATTGAGGCCGAGTCCGTGGCCACGGATATTTTCTCCTACCGTGTCACCCCGGTGAAACCGCTCGAAGATCTTTTCCCGATCGGACTCCGGAATGAGAGAGCCACTGTTTTCGACGATGACTCTTGTAACCGAATCATCCGTCGTGGCGCGGATTCGGATCATCCCGCCATCCGGCGTGTATTTTGCCGCGTTCTCGGTTAGGTTTTGCAGGATGAGTTTGATGCGTCGCGGATCAACCCGTGCGGGGAGTGATTCTGGGATGTCGGACTCGATGCGGATATCGCGATCCGTGGTGAGCACTTCGAGATCATCGCGTGCTCCAGCGAGCAGCGGATACAGATCAGTTGCTTCGGACTCGAGTTGCAAGCGTCCGGCGTCCGCCTGAGCGAGCAGCAGCAGGTCTTCGATCAGGGCTGTTAGACGGCGTGTCTGTTGCCGCAGCGATTTGATCGAAGAGAGCTGATCGGGGTCGAGGCCTGGTGAGGACGCGAGGGTGTCGAGCCCGTTGCGGAGGATCGCGATCGGCGTCTTGAGCTGATGGGAGGCATCGGCGGAAAAGCGGGTCGCGCTCTGGTAGGATGATTGGAGGCGATCGAAGGTTTGATTGAGCACCGTGGTCAGCCTCGCGATCTCATCTTTGGCGCGGGGTAGGGGAAGGCGGTCGGTGGGGTTGTGGGCGCTGATGCGTTCGGCGGCGGCGGTGATCATGGCGACGGGTGCGACGGCCCGGCGGCCCAGCCAAAGCCCCCCAAGGAAAACCACGATGGCGACGAAGGGAATGGAGAAGGTGAAACCTCTAAGGAGGTCTTTTTGGAAGTTCTCAATGGTGCCTAGCCGGGTGCCGATGTGGATGAAGTAGGGGCCTTGATGGGTGGTGGTGATGCGGCAGTTCCTGCCAAAAAGCTCGTGGGTTTCTGATCCGTCCTTGTCGCCCTCAAGCTGGGTGCCGCGGAGGTTTGCGGATTGATAAAGAATCTGTCCCTCGGGGCCTTCGATCAGCAAGTAGCGGCCCCGAAGCGAAACCGGGATGAACTTTTGGGATAGCGGGCGACGCGGATCAGTCGGTGCTCCCCGGTAATTCTGAAGGTCCCGAACGAGTTCTTCCGCGTCGTTTTTCAGCGTTTCATCGAGTTGGGAAATCTGGTGGAAATAGACCGTCGGAAGGACGACGGCGGCACCGGTGATCAGGGCGATGATGGTGATGAGGGCGGCGTAGAGGCCAACCTTTACCTTGAGGGATCCACGGAATTTCACGTCGGCCTCATGAAGTAGCCCACTCCGCGGACCGTGCCAATCACCGAGTCACTACCAGGTCGGTCGAGTTTCTTGCGCAGCCGCATGATGAAGATCTCGACGGTGCGGGTGTCATATTCGTGCTCTCTTTCCCAGATGCGCTCGCAGATTTCGTCGCGAGTGAAGGTGCGTCCGGGTTCCTGCATGAAGATTTGCAAGACCTCGAACTCCCGAGGCGAAAGCTCTACCCGTTCTCCAGCACGGGTGATCCGATGCTTGGCGATGTCCATCGAGATATCTCCCACGTGCAGAAGGGTGCCGGTTTCAGTGCCTCCGCCACGGCGGCCGAGGGCGTCAATGCGGGCAAGTAGCTCCTCGAGGGCGAAAGGCTTGGTCAGGTAGTCATCTGCTCCAGCCTTGAGTCCCGCGACGCGGTCTCCGACCTCCGAGCGGGCGGTCAGCATGATCACTCGGAGCGGGAGGCCGGCGGCGCGGATGCGCTTGAGCACTTCAAAGCCATCGAAGCCGGGGAGATTGACGTCGAGAACCGCGATGTCGAAATGCTGCTGGCCTACCTTTTCAACCGCCTTCGGTCCGTCGCCCGCCAAGGTCACCGAATGATCGGCCCGCTCGAGTGAACGGGCGACTTGTCGGGCGAGTTGAGGCTCGTCTTCTACCAGAAGAATTTCCATGTGAAGTGAGCGGACCACATTTGCCCCCATTGGCACAATGGGGAATATGGTAACGGCTTGTTAGGATACCGGGGAGAGCCACTCACGGATGCTCAACTCAAAGCTTCGCTGCGATTTCCTGAATCAAGCGAGGTCCCTGAAAGATGAAGGAGGAATAGACCTGCACCAGCGAGGCTCCCGCGGCGATCTTTTCACGAGCATCCTCGAGCGATGAAATCCCGCCGACCCCGATGATCGGCAGCGCGCCATTCAGTTCAGCGGCAAAGGCCGCGATCACCGCGGTGCTGCGCTGGGTCAGCGGTCGCCCGGACAAGCCACCCGCTTCAGCATGCCGTGGGTTCGCTTCCACCCCATCACGAGTGATCGTGGTATTCGTCGCGATCAAGCCATCGAGACCTCCCTCACGGAAAACGCGGGCGAGTCCAGCGATGTGCGGTGGATCGAGATCCGGAGCGACCTTGAAGAGCAGTGGAACCCGCCGACCATGCTCGCTTTCCAACTTCTGCTGCTCTTTTTTCAAGCGATCTAACAACTTCGCACAGGTATCCTCGCCTTGCAGGTCACGCAGGCCGGGGGTGTTCGGTGAGGAGAGATTCACTGCAATGTAGTCCGCCACCGGAAAGGCTTCACGAAGACAGATAAGGTAGTCGTCGGCCGCGTTTTCATTCGGCGTGTCCTTGTTCTTGCCGATGTTGAAACCGACGATGCCCTTGAAGGATTTCGCGGCCCGCACATTGGCGACACCCACCTTGATCCCCGGGTTGTTGAAGCCCATGCGGTTGATGATCGCTTCCTCCTTGATCAGCCGGAACAATCGCGGCTTCGGATTGCCCGCCTGCGGGCGGGGAGTGATGGTGCCGATTTCCACCGAGCCAAATCCAAGGCGACCGAGCGCGTCGATCGTGTTGCCCTCTTTGTCGAGACCGGCGGCCAGTCCCACGCGGTTCGGAAACTTCAAGCCCATCAGTTCGATCGGATTGACGAAACCTTCGTCGGGATAGAGCAGCGACAGCATCCCGGTTTTTTCCCCAACACGCAGGCCCTGCATGCTCAAGTGGTGCGCATGCTCGGGATCAAGTTTGAAAAGCAGTGAGCGGGCGAAGTCGTAGGCGTCGGACACGGGGAGAGAGGAAACTTTAAACCTCAAACTTTAAACCTCAAAATCCTGGAATCCTCATTCGCCACTATTGAGAAAAACGATGAACTGTGGGATTCTTTCGATTCACGGGATTTAGCGACGAGGGGTTAGAACGCGCTTGATGAAACGAGCGCTAATCATTCTGTCGATCAATCTGCTTTTGAACTCCTGCTACTACGGCACGCCCGGGAGCTACTCGGTAGCCGTTTCGAAAAGTCGTGCGGGAGCGACTCAAGACACCCGAACGGCAAGGCCGACGGTCCGCTTTCCTGCCAACCTGGCGATCGCGAGAATCGAGTCGAGCTACTCGGGCTACCGATTGAAGCGCGATACGGATGTGGAGCAGAGTAAACACGCCGAGGCGGTCACTCGCTTGTCGGGTGTTAGGGGGATCGTGAATTTGAACCAGGTCGGGCTGGTGACCAATCTGAAGGACTACGCGCAGCTCGATCAGGAAGCCCGCAAGCTCGGAGCGGATCTGCTGGCCGTATACCGGATTGAGGAATCCGTCCATTCCACCGATTACCTTCCGATCCTTTCATTCGCGACCCTCGGGCTTGCTCCGACGAAGCCTTACCGCCTAAGCGCCACCGCCAGCCTGATGGTGCGCGATGCCCGGACGGGATACGTCTATGGCGTGCTTGAGGAGAAAGCCGAGGCCTCTGGTATCATGGCGGAGATGGACACCTACAACAATCAAAGCAGAGCGATGCGCAAGGCAAAGACCGAGGCCCTCGACAAGCTCGCCGACCAGCTTCCGGTCTTCTGGGACATGGTAAGGAGCAAGGGACGGTGAGGTGCGGAAACTCTAAATCCTAAATCTCAAAATCGGGAGTTGGGTTTCGGGCCGAAAAGCGAGCGCAACTCGGGTCTGGTAGCGACGCGGCGCGAGCGAGGCTCGCCCGCCCAAAGAAAAGCAGAAGATCCCCGCGTGCGGCAAATTCGAAGACTTTCGGCGGGTGGGTCCGTGGATGTCCGGGGGTGGGGGAGAGGCTCCATGAATGATGCCGCTGGAAGTGCCGAGGTTCCATCTGGCTGATCTTGCCAAAATCCTCACGAAATCCGCCAATTCCCCAAGCTTTATGGCTTTTCTCGTACCCTTTGAGGAACTCATCCGCACCTATTTCCACCACGAACCCCGCTACCCCGCCACCACCGACGCCAAGCGCCTCGCCTACGAAATCGACAAACGCCACGACGCCCAGCACATCAGCGTCGTCTTCTCGACCTACCATTCCATCGATGTCATGATCCACAGGATCAATGACCTCTTGCAAGGCGAGTTCGGCCAGACCCTCGGCAGCAAGGGCGCCCACATCATCGATCCCTTGACCGGCACCTTCATCACCCGCCTGCTCCAAAGCAGCCTGATCAAGCCGGGGGAGCTGCCGCACAAATACAAGCACGAGATTCATGCGAATGAGTATGGGCTAAGCAGCGCGATGAGGCCTTTAGCAACTTCATCGTGGTGGGAGATAAGAGATCCGACAAGCTAACGGTCGTTGAAACCTACTCAAGCGGGGTGAAAACTCAGCATGACCCATGGTGCTGCAACGCATCGCAAGGATGTGTCGTGACCAACATGCAGAGCATGATCGCTTTTTACAATTCGGAGTTGGACCGATTTAACGCAGCGCATGTTGGATCGGAGAGGCCCGTGATTCATCGGTCGACTGCTTGATCGACACGGATGCGACAAAGGAGAGGACGGTTGTTTAGACGTCGATGACGTTGCCGTCGTCGAGGGCTTCGGAGCGGGTGCGGGTGGGGGGCTTGGGCTCTCGATGGATGGTGGGGGTGATGATTTTGATTTTCTTGGAAAGGTGGTGGATGAGGGTTTGTCGGAGTAAGGCGCGGACGGCGGGGACGAGGGCGAGGAAGCCGATGGTATCGGTGAGGAAGCCGGGGGTGAGCAGGAGGGCGCCAGCGACGAGGATGATGAGGCCTTCGATGATGGGGGCGTGGGGAAGCTTTCCGGCGGCGGTGGATTGGCGGAATTCGTTGAGCACGCGCAGGCCTTGGGACTTGGTGAGGGCCGCGCCGAGGACACCGGTCAAAAGGATGATGGCGAGGGTGGGGATGAGACCGAGCCGGGAGCCGAGGAGGTAGAAGATGGTGAGCTCGGCGAGGGGGACGAGCAGGAAGAGGAGGAGCAGGCGGGAGAACATGGCGGGGGGACTGTAGTGCCGAAAGGGGCGCTGGGGAAATGGGTTTACGGGGGTGGGTTGAATGAAAAATGAAAAACGCGCCGGCCCGGGTGGGGCGGCGCGTTTTTTGAAGGGTTGAACGGAACGGGAGTGTCGCTGCTCCCGATGGCTTCCTATTGGGCGGCTTCGATGATGGAGGCGGCGTTCATGCCGAGCTCGTCCATGACGACGTTGCCGGGGGCGCTGATGCCGAAGCGGTCGATGCCGATGACTTTGCCTTCGGTGCCGACGTATTTCCACCAGAGGCCGGAGACGCCGGCTTCGATGGCGATACGCTTGGTGCAGGCTTTCGGCATGACGGCTTCTTGGTAGTCGGTGCCTTGGCGATCGAAGCGCTCGAAGCAGGGGACGGAGACGACGCGGACGCCTTCGCCGAGTTCTTCAGCGGCCTTGAGGCAGTGCTGCACTTCGGAACCGGAGCCCATGAGGATGTGGGTAAGCTCACCGCTTTCCTTTTTCACGATGTAGGCACCGCGGTGGACGCCATCGCGACGCTCGCCGACGGAAAGGTGGCTCATCGGTGGCACGCCCTGGCGGGTGAGGGCGAGGAGGGTGGGGCCATCGGTGCGGAGCATCGCGGAGGCGAAGGCACCGGCGGTTTCTTCGGCATCGGCGGGGCGGATGACGTCGAGGTTCGGGATCACGCGCAGGCCAGAAACGGTTTCGACCGGTTGGTGGGTCGGGCCGTCTTCACCGACACCGACGGAGTCGTGGGTGAAAATGTAGGTGACCGGGAGTTTCGAAAGCGCGGCGAGGCGGATCGCCGGGCGGACGTAGTCGGCAAAGACGAGGAAGGTCGCGCCGGAGGCGCGGAAGATGCCGTCGTAGGCGATGCCGTTGCAGATCGCGCCCATGGCGTGCTCGCGGATGCCGAACCAGATGTTGCGGCCAGCAGGATTTTCCGGACCGAAGTCGCCGCCGCCCTTGATGTAGTTTTTGGTTGATCCGTAGAGGTCGGCGGAACCGCTGATGAGTTGCGGGACTTCTTTGGCGACGGCGTTGATGACGATGCCGCCAGCTCCACGAGTGGCGTCCTTGTAATCATCGGCGAAGGCAGGGATGCGGTCGGCGAGGTCGCTGGGGATCTCACCGTTGACGCCGGCGCGGAGTTCGCAGGCGAGTTCTTCGTTGGCTTGGGCCCATTCTTCGTAGTTGCTCTGCCAGGTGAGAAATTCGTGTTTGGCGTTCTCGGCGATTTCTTTGAAATGCTCGCGAACTTCGTCGGAGACGTAGAAGTATTCGGCGGGCAGGCCGAGGGCCTTGTGGGCTTCGTCGACGAACTTGGCGCCGCCTTCGCCGTGGGCGCTGGCGGTGCCGGCGACTTCGGCGATGCCTTTTCCGATGAGGGTCTTGGCGATGATGACTTTGGGTTTGCCGTTGTCGTCGGACTTGGCTTTGGAAATGGCTTCCGCAATGGCGACGAGGTCGTGGCCGTCGATGGTGACGGCGTCCCACCCTTGGGAAACGAAATACTTTTCGGCGTCCTCGCTCTGGGTGCGCTCGGCCATGGCGTCGAGGGTGACGTCATTGGAATCATAGATGAGGATCAGGTTATCGAGCTGGTTGTGACCGGCGAAGGCGATGGATTCCTTGGCGACACCTTCTTGTAGGCAGCCGTCGCCGTGGAGGGCGATGACGTGGTGATCGAAAAGGGTGTGGTCCTTGGTGTTGAAGCGGGCGGCGGCGCGTTTGCCGGAGAGGGCGAAGCCGACGGCGTTGCCGATGCCTTGACCGAGGGGGCCGGTGGTCGCTTCCACGCCGGGGGTTTCGAAGGACTCAGGGTGGCCGGGGGTTTTGGAATGGAGCTGGCGGAAATTTTTCAGCTCATCGAGCGAGAGATCGTAGCCGGAAAGGTGGAGCCACGAGTAGAGGAACATCGAGCCGTGACCGGCGGAGAGGATGAAGCGGTCGCGATTGAGCCACTTGGGAGCTTCTGGATTAAACCGCAGGCCGCCTGCACCGTAGAGGACGGCTCCGATTTCGGCGCAGCCGAGTGGCAGGCCGAGGTGGCCGGACGAGCAGGCGTGGACGGCATCCATGGCGAGGCCACGTGCCTGGTTGGCGGCTTGGGAGAGGATTTCGGTGTTCATGGTATCTAAAGAATCTGTCTGACAGGAGGCGCAGAGTAGGAACGAAATGGCTGCTGGCAAGCCGCCTTTCTGAAGGGAAACCCGGATGTCGCTCATCCGTGTGAGGAATGGCGCAAATTTTCCCATCACTTTTGGCTTGCCAGTCCCCGGCTCACGACTATTTTGCCGCCCCGTCCGGTTCGCCGGACGACTTACAGCGACCCGTTCGTCTAACGGTTAGGACTCCAGATTTTCATTCTGGCAATAGGGGTTCGATTCCCCTACGGGTTGCCAATGTTTTTCTCAAATTGCCCGCGTTCTTGCGGGCTTTTTTCGTGTGGGGAAGGGAGCACGGGTGAGGTGCTTGTTTTCCGGCATGAAATTGGCCTCGTCGTGAAAAGCCGCGAGCGCTAGTTTGTCCTCGATTCTATTTTGGCATGAACCGAACTTCCGAAGCACAACGACTCGACTTCTGCGCGTCACAGCGCGGATGTTTTGATGCAGCAGCTTGGGAGGATTTTGACGCGTTCAGGTCCAATGGAACTTGCGGCGGCCGCGCTTTTTCTGTCCGCGGTCGATTGGTATGGGAATCGTGTTGCGCTGAGGGAAGTGGCAGCGAAGCTGCATGATGGAGACTGGCTTGCGGAATTGGTGCGGACGACGGGGTTCGACTGTTCGCGTTTTTAACTCATGCTGAGGAGGAGGCTGAATTATGCCGGAGCGGCATCCTAGTTTGACGGCGGCGCTTTCCGAGATGCTGAACCGTTTGGATCGGCATTTGCGGGATGGGGGTTACGAGGGGGCATCGGTGCTGATGTATTTGGCCGGGGGAATGGCGGTGCATTTCCACTGCGGCTCGCGCTACACGGATGACGTCGATGCTTCCTTCCCAAGAATTAGTCAGCAATCCATGTCGTGATCTGGAATAGGTCAGCGCGGAAAAGCCAGATCGAGAGAAATAGACAAACGGCATACGCTAGAACATGGATCACGGTCTTCTTTCGCGTGTATCCGAGGAAGACCACGATGGGTGCGACAGCGAACGAAATGAGCATCAGGATGACTCCGGCTATTGCAGGAAGGCCGAAGAGAAATTCCTTCGGATCGTTCACGTTTGGCTGCGCCCAGTGCCCCAGAGCTGCGCTCGCTAGCAGCCAAAAGCAGAACACATAGCAATAATTGATTAGGGGCATGCCGCAAACGGCGACGCTCGCAGCGCGGCTCTTCCAGTTGGAATTCATGATGTTTATTTTGCATCATTCAATAAGCCATCCACGGCAGGGAGGGAAGCCCGAATTCAAAGGAGGACGTTGCCCGCAGCGCCTATGCACGAGGGGTGCGTTGCCGTTTCGGGGCTGGAAGTTGGGGTCTGGCGCTGGTGACCAGGCGGACGGCTCCGGCTTCGAGCACGATTTCCCGCGCGGTCTGCTGGCCGCTGTGCAGGGCGTCGGGCGAGACGAGTTTGCTGTCGAGGTCGAGCCGCCCGACGAGCTTGCGGGCGGCGGGAATTTCGTTGCTCTTGTCGGCCACGAGTTCGCAGCCGAGGTCGTGCTGGGAGGGCGTGGTGACGGCGGTCACGATGTTGTGGCCGCCGGCGTGTTGGGTTGTTTGCCATCGATGGCGACGGTTTCCTCCTCGGGAAGGGGTCCGCGGATGCGCCGCTGCCATTTTGCCGTTGTGGGTGCAGCGCGGCATGGAGGCGGCTTCGACGGCGGCGAGGGCGGGTTTGATCGGGCCGCAGCAGGAAGCGGGAGCTGTTGACCACCACGCCGAGCCATCGCCCGTCAGGGGCGCTCACCGCATACCAGAGGCGCTCGCCGACGGGATTCGGGGTGCCAAGATCATGATGCTTGTCGAGCAATTCCGCCGCGCGCGCGATCTGCGTGTCGGTGAGGAGGGGTTCGATGCGAAGGTCATGCAGCAGACTTTGAAGAGTCGGCCACATCGATTGCGGTTGCTGGGATGAAACGGTCACCCGGGCAGCTCAGAAAATCTGGCGGAAGATCTTCGCGTTTTGGGCTAGGATTCTCAGTGTGAGGCAGTTGCGCGGCTCAGGGCATAGGCGCTGTTTTAATGCTCATCTCCTTCTGAAGTTCCCGGGTGCCACGAGAAGCGCCAAACGGGCGTTTGCCTAAGCTTGTCCCTCCGACCCCCAAAAAATCCAGTGGGGGTCATAGCGGATAGAGGCTGCCGGCTAAGGCGACTTCACCTTCCCTCCTTCGCCGGTGGTTCGCGGTAGTCGGGAAAGACCATGACGCGGGGGGTGCGGACGCCCTCCTTGGAGATGATGAACGCGACGCTGCGGCTGCGCGGGTCGTGGTTCCAGCGGGTTTCACAAAGCGGGTAGAGATGTTCTTTGCCCGGAATGCGGAAGGCGAGGTCCACGGCGTAGCTCGTGTGGGTCCCGGCCGGCGGGTCGAGGGTGATGCGGGAGCCGGGTTTGATGACCAGCTTCTCGGAGCCGACCATACCACCAATGGTATTCTCGGTGAGATTGAACCAGAGCATCTGGCCGCGTTTGAGGCGTTCGGAGCTGGCATTGATGACTTGCATGCGGACCGGGGCGACCTTGTTGCTCGGATCACTCGTTAGGAGCAGATAGAAGTCTCCGACGGCGGCGGGGACTTTGGTGGATGGAGCACCCGCCGGGACCATTTTCGGATCTTCAATGGGGCCAGGGAGAAGGTGCAACACGAGATCCCCGGCGCGGAGTTCGTAGATCTTCGAAAAATTCATGCGGGGCAGGTCGACTTCCTGGGAACTGATGCCGTCGAACAAATGGAGGGTCTCGGGGGCAGAGTCCGGACCGTCGAGGAATAGGATCCGGCAAGTGTGCTTCGGGGCCGATTGGCCCAAGGCGGCGGCAGACAGGGCAAGGAAGATGAAAAGGAGTTTCATGATGTTGATGAAACAAGGGCAGGGGACCGCGGACGGCAAGGGCGATGAGTTCGAACTGCCGAATTAGACCTCGTCCGGCGACAGCCAGCGGAAGGCGGTGAGCTCGAAGCGGCGGCCGAAGACCTTATTGACCGCAAGAGACGGGGAGGTGGAGGAGTCAGCGCTTTCCCTTGAGTCCACGAAGTTGCGGGTGCGGCGGACCGTGGCTTCGCAGACGGCTCGGGCAAGGATCTTGCCGCTGGCATCCCGAGCATCGCCCCGAGCACGGATCGTGAACGTGTCGTCCCGGGCAGAAAGGATCGGAGCCAGAGGGCGGAGAATGTCGACTTGGCGAGTCCAGCCGGGGAGGCCGTAGGCGCTGTAGCCGGCAGCGGCTTCGGGAAACTGGTATTCCTCATCGTAGGGGACACCCCGAGGGCTCGGGGGATTTGAGTCAGAGACGGTCGAGAGCGCCATCAATGAGCTGAAGGGATTGGTCGCCGAGGATTTGGAGAGTGCATTGAGTGCAGTCTGCAGCGTCCCCGCGAGCGCGAGGTCGCCTGACGACAGTTGCCGGTTGATGAACTCCGAGAGCGAGAGGAATGGACCTCGCTGGCGGACCTGCTCGACGACTTCTTCGGCGAGCGCGTTGATGAAATCATCGTCGACGGTCCGGTAGCCAGCGAACTCGGTAGCCTCCGGAAAGGCACCGGAGGATCCCGAAGAACCAGCCTCGGTGTCGCCCGCGATCGAAAAGCGGTTGAGCACGTGGTCGGTCTCGTTCGACAGGTCAGCCCGCCATGCCCGGCCGGTTTCACTGATGTAGGCGACGCGCTGGTTGCGGGCGTGGCCGAGGAGAGCTTTCCAAGCGGTGACGGAGGTGGAGTTGACGTTAAACATGCCCTCGACCTCAAGTCGGGACGCGATGGTTCGCCAAGAGGAGGTCGGATTGACATGCTCGCTGAAGAGGTCACTGCCGTTGCCGGAGCGTGCCGCAGCCTGGTCTTCGAGGATCGGACGGTAGGCGCGGTTGGCGAGGGGTTTCTCACCGCTCACCCAGTCAGAGTAGCTTGCCTTAAGGTCGCGGCCCGAGTTGCCGAAGTCGTTCGGGTCTGGAGCGATGGAGGAGAAGAACCAGTCGTCGAAGAGAAGATGGTTGGCGCAGTAGGAGTCGTCGTATTGGAGGTTCACGCTGAGACCGGCGTCGCGGGAATTGACCACCGCGTTCGGAGGAAGGAGCGGGCTGGCATCGGAGTTTCCGATCAGGTTGATCGCGTAAGGCGGGATGGGGTTTTCATAACGAAGGTCCCAGTGGGTCAGTTCGGCGAGCGAGGCGATCGGTCGGACCGGGAGTTCTGAGATGACACAGCGCGAGAGGCCGTCGGCCTTGTTGAAGCCGGTGACGATGTAGCCCCGCCCGGTGTCGTCGCTGGCATTGGGGAGCAGGCTGTCGCCGCCCGGGGCGTGCTTGACGAAGCTGTAGTCGAAGGGGGAGTTGACCGGGTGGGCGGTTCCGCCGTAGTGGCGCTGAATGGTGCTCTCGACCTGGTCCTTGCCGCCCATGGCGGTGTAGTTGACGAAGGGGCTCGACTGCACGAAGCCTTTCGCGGCGAGGTGGGTATTGCTGGCGGTGCGGGCACCAAACACGGTGGAAAGGAAAGGCTGAGGATTGGTGAGGCATTGACCGAGAGTGCCCTCTGCCAGGTTGCGCATCTCGGGATAAACGAGGCTGGCGACCTCCGGTGTGTAGACCATCCGGTAGACCAAGTGGCGCGATCCGTTGATCGAGAGGTCGAGGTAGATACCAACCCCGCGGGCTCTGTCGTCGTATTCGGTATCAAATTTTGCATCTGCCTTGATGGTGGCGGAGCTTGGCAGGGCGGGGACCTGTCCGGTGGCATTCTTGACGCGGTAAAAGTGCCCGCCGCCACTGCGATATCCGGGGCTCAGGACGAGCGAGGCGCTGTCCGCGACTGGGGTGGTGGAGGTGGGACTGAAGAGCCGTGTCTCACCCGGCTTGAGGGTAAAGATCTCGTTGATTTGGAAACTCTGGGACCCGCCACCGAGGGACGGTTGATTGGTGTTGGCGGCCATGACGGCGTTGTAGAGACGGTTCGTCTGACCGTTGATCGTGTAGCGGAGCGCCGCCGGCAGGGCCTTGGGAATCCTGAAGTTCAGGGCTCCCGGAGAGGTGATTTGGACGTTGTAGGGGTTCCACATCGTGATGACGGGGGTAAGGAGCAGCAGCGGCTCGAGTTCTCCGGACCTGCTGCCCGGGGCGGCGCGGGCACCGTGGGAAAAGACCCACTGCATGCGGGCGATGACCGGGAGGACGCGGACCTTGTGCAGGAACGAGAAGTTCTGGGTGTGCGTGTCGATGGCCACGGAATGAGAAGGAGACGAGATCAGGCCGGAAGGGGAGGCGTCGATCCGTTTGTAGTGGGTGGCAAAATTGACGAGGTTTTCCCAACTGCTCACCGGGCCGTGCTGGTAGATCGGGATGTTATTACCGCCGCGGTAGGTCGCCCATGGGTAGAGCATCGATCCGGCCGGCACCGGACTACTGTTTGTGGGAATGGTGGCCGAGGCTGTCTTGTCGGGGGTCAAGCGGAAGAACGAGAGACGGGACTTCGGCTGTTCGCCCCATTTCTCCGACAGTAGCGACATGTCCTTGCGCCATCCACCGGTGGCGGTGTTGGTGAGCAGGCCCACGGAATCGGTCGAGAGGTCGTGGAAGAACTCGCGCGGCATGGTGGAGGCACCACTCTCAGCAAGGAAGTCGGCGGTGCAGCGGGAGATAGCCAGGGCGGCAGGCGCTGGGTCGTTGAGGAGTGAGTCGAATCCGAAGGGCTCAGGGTTGGCGACGCCATGGCTCTTGGCGATCACCGACCACCGCGCCGCGCTGTCCTCTTCGGGTTCATAAGGCTGCGGCAACCGGGCCTTCTGGTTTTCTCCAGAGACCCACCAGGCGAGGGTCCCGGACTCGTCCACCGATACGGGCACAACATGCACTTCGCGGTCATCACCGTCAGCGAGTGAACCGGTCGAGAGGAGTGGCACGGAATCCTTAAAGGAGCGGTTCTTCACCAAGGAACTGGCTTGATTCACTTCGACTTTTGAAGGCGTACCGGAGACTAACCAGGAGAGGAAGCGACCGCCTCCATCCGCAGCCTCCTTCTTGGCCCCATAATCGGGGGCTACGGGGCGTCCCGCGAACTGCTGCGAAGATTCGTGGTCGATGCCCTCCCAACTGCGCCAGACACCGGTAAGTGGTGGATTGCTCTCGTTCAATAGATCCGCCGGGGCGGTGACCCGGGTGTCGAGACCAGCTTGCTTTTGCAATTCGCCGATGGCCAGCACGAGGGCCAGCCTCGCGTTGGCCCGCGCTTCGGATTGCGCCGCTCCCATGTTGGAAGAACGCAGCGCCACGGTGGAAAGGGAGAGTAGTCCCACCACAAGTAGCCCCAAAAGCATGAGAATGGACAACGTAACGATCAAGGCAAAGCCGCTGGCATGCGACCGCATCGATAAGATACCTTTCTTGTTTGGGGTTTGAGATCCGTAAGTATTCACGATCAGGCTTTAAGTTGGCGATTTGTCAGCGGCCTGTCTCCCTGCAGGTAGGGGTGGTAGGAGAACGCTGTCTTGGTTTGAGTGCTTCTTCGATTGATTGACAGAAGGCGAACGAGTGGGCAAGGTCTATCGAACGGTCAGGTTATTAATGACGATTCCGTCCGAAGGGCTCATCTCGACGACCCGAAATCGATAACGCGAGTGTTTTTCGAAGTCTCTTAGGGACTACAATGCAAAAATCCAGTAACTACAATGCAAAAATAGTTGCTTCGGTAATCTTTAGATTGGGGGTCTCGGTGATCTGACGGATTCCGCTTTGCATCGTGGTGCGGGTTCATTAGGGATGGGACATGCAACGCCGTCGATTCATTCAAGGAGCAGTCGTGACGTCCATTCTCGCAAGCCAAAGTGGCAGAGCTTGGGCTCTGGACGCGGACAATGCGTATCGGAAAAACATCGGAGTCCAGCTCTACACCTTGCGCGATCAGATTGCGAAGGATGTGAAGGGGACGGTTCAGGCGGTGGTGGATGCGGGCTACAAGCAGGGTGAGCCTTATGGCTTCCCGAATTGTGATCCGATGCTCAACGCGATGAAGGATGCGGGTTTGGCGCTGAACTCCACACACTTTGATTGGGCGTCGGTCGTGACGCCATCGGATGAGGGGATGTCGGATTTCAAGAAGGTCGTCGAGAAGGCCAAGGAAGTTGGTTTGAGCCATTTGGTGGTTCCGTATCTCGAGGGCGAGGTTCGGAAGACGCTCGACGACTACAAGAGCTTGGCAGGCAAATTCAACAAGGCTGCCGAGATCTGCAAGGATGCGGAGATTGAGCTTTCCTATCACAATCACTCGTTCGAGTTCGCTCCGATGGACGGCGGAAAGTGTGGCTATGATGTTTTCATCGAAGAGTTTGGCGATGCGATGAAGTTCGAGATGGATGTCTTCTGGGTAAAACTCGGGGGTCAGGAGCCGGCGGAGCTGATCAAGAAGCTGAAGGGGCGAGTCTCGCAGTTGCACTTGAAGGATCTCAAGAAGGGGAGCGCGATTCCGAATTATGAGGGCGTGGCGAAGGATGCCTTCAAGGAACTGGGCAACGGGACAGAAGTGTTCGGCATGATGGCTGCTGAAAATGCGGTGAAGTCGTGAAAAAGCCCGCGATTATATGGAGGGAGGACACGAC
>Ga0100401_1001047_pt1 | contig 22851 bp, 21 predicted proteins | sample CryGeymeta201525_FD_80421 | JGI IMG/M metagenome (GOLD analysis project Ga0100401, IMG submission 80421) | Groundwater microbial communities from Crystal Geyser aquifers in Utah, USA - Crystal Geyser metaG 2015-25 | ecosystem: Environmental > Aquatic > Deep subsurface > Groundwater | place: USA... | reverse complement strand
TCTTTTGCCGGTATTTTTAACCAAAAAACGACAGTAAATCTAAAGAACAAGTTTGTGGTATTCGGAGTCCGCAATTTGGAAGAAAGTTTACGGCCGGTGGCGATGCATATAGTATTGGATTACATTTGGACAACCATCAAAAAAGAATTGAAAAGGAGAATTTTAGTGGTGGACGAGGCTTGGTATCTGATGCAATTTGAGGATTCGGCGGCATTTTTGAGAGGAATTGTAAAGCGGGGCCGAAAATATTACCTCGGGGTGACCACGATTACCCAGGACGTGGATGACTTTTTGGAAACACCGTACGGTAAAGAGATTGTTACCAATAGTGCTATCCAAATATTACTAAAACAACACAGTGCTGCCATAGAATTGGTAGGTAAAGTATTTTACCTATCTGAAGGCGAAAAGCAGTTGTTACTAACAGCTGATAAGGGTGAGGGAATATTTTTTGCCGGACAAAATCATGTAGCTATTCGGGTAATCGCTTCGGAGGAAGAACATAAGCTGATTACCTCAAATCCGGAAGAAATTTTAAAAAGTAAAAAAATATTTGAACAAAAACTTATTGAGCAGAAAAAAGTAGCTCCGGTATCAAAACCAACATTGACACCAGTAAATCCCAATCCTCCTAAATCCTCCTTTGACAAGGAGGACTTGGAAGAAACGGTGGAGAACAAGGTATTATTTAAGGCCGAAGTGGAGAGTGAAATTAATCCGGTGGAGACGGAATTACAAAAGAAAATTGAGAAAATGGAGGCGGAGGAAAAACAAGTATTGGCGGAACACCAGAAGAAGATAGAAGCGGAAAAAGCGGCTGAGGGAAAGAAGTTGAGCGGAACTTTCAGTAACTTTGGAGGATTGCCAAAATATCAGGAATTGTTTAAGGCACCAAAATTGCCACCCTTACCCACGCCATCAGCTTCGCAGCTAGGCGGACAGGTAATCTCTAAAAAACCAATTTTTATGGACCAGCCGGAGGAACCAAAAATCCCTCAGCCGGCACAACTGGCTAAAAAACCGCAACCCGTCATGGATTACGATAAATTGTTTGGTAATGTAGTAGATGAAGGAAAATCAGCTTTGGCCAGAGCAATGTCAGGTGAAGAAAAAAAACCAACGGATAAAACGGAACCTGCAAAAACTACGACGGAGTAAAGTTGGGTATAATCTAAAGAAATGGCAAAATGGTCGGTAAAAACAATACCTGAATTGAGAGAAAAATTGCTGATCTTGGCAGAAAGTAATCAAACCCTCCATGATATTTACGACAAGGACCGGGGTTTATACGATGACTGTATACGATTGTTTGGTCAATTAAGGAGGAGTTTTGACCCTAAGAATCCAACTGAAATGGCGGAGATTCTTAGGCAGGAAATTTTAGCTCATCCTGACTATGAAAAAACAAAATTGGAGGAATTATGGTCAGAAAAAGTAGAACTGGAAACAAAGTTGTCCCAAGCAGAAATTGAAACTTTAATTGAGGAACATGAGAAAGCCGGCGATAAAAGAAAACTGGAAATTGAACAAAGACTGGAAAAGGCAGTCGGAAAGAAAGATGTGCAAATTTTTATTGAAAAACAGAGGGAAATAGCCAGGGAAAGAGCAAAAGCAAAGACAAAAGAACCCGAAGAAGTTAAGGTGGTGAAAAAAGAAGAGGGGGTTGAAGAAAAGATTGAAAGAAAGGTGGCAGAAGTGTTGCCAGAGGACACTTCCCCAGAAAAAGTGACCGAGGTAACCGAAAAGATTAAAAAGGTGGTCTTGGAGGAAATTCCGAAAGGTGAAGGTAAAATTAACGGAAGAAAAATAAGAGATGAAATAAGGACGGTGGTGGGTAAAAATCCGGAAGCAGTGGAAAGACTAGCCGTCAGAGTTGAAGAAATAATAGCCGGAGAAAAAGTTGACAGTTTCACTGATGATTTGGGAGAAAAACTGGCAAGACAAATGCCTGACAATCCTCAAATTCAAGAAAGAATAAGAGAGGTGATAGGATCACGGGCAAAACGGGTGATTTATGCTGAGGATACAAACATTTTCCAGGCAAGAGAAGTAGGTGGAGAAGCAAAGACTTTGGTTGAGGAAATAGAGGCCGGTGAAATAAGCGGAACAGTATTGAAACAAGCAGACTTGGAGGTGGAGAACTTTTTGGAAGAAAGAGTAGAAGTGGTAGACAAAGCCCGGGCAGGAGTGATGAAGGAAAGATTTGAGGCAGAAATGGTGGAAAATCTGGGGGGAGAAGAGGTAATAAGTCCGGAACAGAAACAAGCAATGGAAGATTTTGAGTTAATGGTTGATAAGATTTTTTATCACCGGGCAGAAAAACCAAGTTTAGATATTGAATCATACCGACAGGCGGCTGAAGCAACGGCGGTTGACCGGGGGGTGGAGGCATCGCGAGCAGAAAACAGTTGGCATGAATTACGGGGCGTAATGGGGGTTTTAAGAACCAAACCAAGGGAATTTAACAGAATGGTAGAGCTTTATGAGAGAGGAAATAAACTGTTGGGAGATAAGCTGCCAAATATTCCGGAAATAAAATTTACGGAAAGAATAATGAAGTTGGCCGCGGGAAACAAGACGGTTTTAGGAATGATTAACCTGGGACAAAGGTTTGTGGCAATTACTGATACTTTTAACGGTCTGGGGGGTAAATTTTTAATAAAAATAGGGGCGGATAAAGTGGGGTGGTCACTGTTGGAAAAAGTTGGCGGACAAGCAGGGGTCGAGTTTGCCAAGGAGGCGTTGACAATTATTGGCAAGGAAGGATTGCAAAAGGGGGTGATGGCCATACTGAAAGGGGTATTGGGAGGAGGGGTAAAAGCAGGAACAATGGCGGTGGAAGGCGGGGCAGCAGCGGGAGCGGGCGGTGGGGTGACAGCGTTGGTGGCGGCTTTTCAGGCAATACCAGTGGTGGGACAAGTAATATTGGTGGCGGCATTGGCGGTGGCGGCGGTGGTGGTGTTGTGGAAAGCGGTGGTAGTACCGGTTTTAAACGTGATAAAAAGCCTGGCCCAAAAACTGAATATTGATTTAAATGGGGTGAAGGGTGGAATTTCTCGGGTTTTGGGCGGAGGAAAATTTGGGAATTTTATGGGAAGTATTGGGCAGTTTTTCTTTGACGTCGGATTATTTTTTGTAGGAATACCAGCATTTTTAGCAACATTAAATTTTACGTCAATAGTGGCACCGGTATTTTTATTTTATATGGTGGGGATACTGGGTTATTCCCTACTCCAGTCAAACATGGTCTCCAGTCTGGTGCCACCGCCACCCGGAGGAAACTGTGTGCTGAAATCAGAAACAGAAAGCGGAGGATTGATAAACTGTGACCAAACAGCACCGGAAAATGGTTTTCCGGGGATAAATAAAGAAAGTTTTGTATCACTGGCCAACCGATGGAGGACAGGAAAAAATTATTCGGAGGAATGTTACAACGACACGGTTAACCGGGCCTTGTGCGCCGGAATTAACCCGGCTTATGCTTTGTGGGTATGGGTGCACGAATCAGGAGCCAGCAACTATTCGATTGCCAACGTGGAAGATTTTGGAATTCATGGACAGGCAGCAGCTCCACCGAAAGATTTTAATGCTCAAATAAATTATTTTTTAAAACTTGATCCGGGGTCGGCTTGTGTAAATGATCCAAGAATTGGGGGTAATTATTGGTTGGGGTTTGCCACGAACTATCTTAATGGTTCCTGTGACCCGGATGAAAAAAATGTAACCAATGGACAGACAGGAAGGGAATACTTGGCGGAAATGCAAACAAGTTGGGGGTGGGTAAGTAGTTTGCCGATGCCGGCAGATATCCACGCAGCCAAAGGTGGAAAGGATTGCGGAAACATAGGAAACAACAGTGATAGTGAAATAAACAACGAATATACCGACGAGAATGGGGACGTTTGGGTTTGTTACGGAGAAGTAAACCAACCCGGATTTGAACCGTGGGATCCAAGTATCCCGGTACCTGAAGGTTGCCCCAGCGGCAGACCGACTAGTGGCGGATTTACTCAGGGACCATTTGCTCAGGGTTGTACCCACCAGAATATGCAATCACCGGCAGTGGACATCGGAACCGGAAACGGAACCCCGATATATGCGACACACGCAGGAGTGGCTGAGATTGGCTATTCAGATATGCCCGGATTTTATGTAATACTCCATGGAATATGCGAAGGAAAAAGTTTTACCACCCACTACTACCACATGCCTGAGGGAGGACAAAGGGTAAGCAGTAATCAACAAGTCAAAGCCGGGGATTTAATCGGGATAGTTAATAATATGGGAAATTCAACAGGGCCACACTTGCACTACCAAATAAATGGATTAGATGTTAATAAGTTTGGACAGTATTTGGGATTGTCGGTAGCGGAGACTCAACAGTTGTGGGGGTGCTGCGGAAGTTGGAACGGAAAGTACTGTCCATAGTAAGATAGAGTAATGAATCGAAAATCAATAGGTCTTCTTTTAATATCAATATTACTGGTAGTGGGAATAATTTGGACGCTGTTTGCAGATTCCCGCCTGCGCGGGAATGACAAAGAAAAAAAACCTGAAACTACTCAAAAAATGATGACAGAGTCAATTGATCCGTTTTTACCACCGGAGCTTAAAAGACCGGTAGGGATAAGTTGGAATAATTTTAAAATGGATGAAATAACAGCGACAGAAAGGGTGACAACAACAGTAAAAGAGTGGGGTCAGGAGGAAGTTAACCGGGTAGTACTGGCATTGGGGGAAAAGATAAACAGCATCGGACAAAGCGGAAGTTGGACTACTTTTGGCAGTGAAAAAAGGGGCGGCTTTATTGACCGGTTGAATAATTTAATTGAGTGGCAAAAAAGAATCGACGACAGGGAGGAAATTCCCAAAGGGAAGCTGCTGAGTCAAAACGAGATTGGGAAGAAAATCACTGATTTGACAGAAAAAATCGGAGGGGAGAAAGTGACTTTGATTTTTAAACCAATAAAATATGTAAAAGTACTTTATCCACGGTGGATAGAGTGTCCAATGAGTGAAGCAGATATGGTGGTGGTTGGAGCAGATATGGAAATTGAGGGCAAGAAAATTACCAACTTTTATGGGGAAATGGTGACAGCGGTGATCAGTAAGGGTGGCGAAATAATAAAATTAACTCTGAGGCTTCCACCAAAAATAAAAATTGGAAATGAGGTAATTAGTTTTAAAACAACAGAGGAAATAAAAAAAGGAAGAATTAATAATTTTGGAATAAGGGAAACAGATACTAAAGTGATGGCGGAAACAGATGATATAAGAGTTAACGCGGTGACAGGAGAGTTAGTTTATATTTATGAGGCGAAGAGTAACTGGGTTAAGCCGTTTTTGGCGATAGAGGGAAATACTTTTGCCGAAGGCGCACCGTTACGGGTATCAATGCTTTATTCAGCCGCTAAATGACGAAAATATATAAATATCGATTAATAATAATTTTGCTAATCATGGTTGGGTTGATGGGGGCAGTGCGGTGGAGTTATCGAAATTATCCTTGGGAAAAAGCGGAGGTGGAAGTACTATTGACTCCCATACTAACCCCCACCAGCGCCCCAGCAGTTGATCCGGACTATCCATTATGGAAACTGCTGCCTTACAGCGGCAAAGGGTTTGTGGTAGACCGCTACATTGAGCCACTGACTTTGGCGGTGACAATTAAGGGAATTGATAAAAAAATTGTGGAAAAAGAAATTGTAAAATGGTTACAGGAAAACAAGGTGGCGACTGATAGCCACAAATTAATTTTTAACTAAAGAGATGAAAAAAATAATATCTTTGTTGGTAGTGGTGTGTTCGGTTTTTATTTTAGGTGGATGCGGGACAGCAAAACCGGCTGAAAATATAAGCAATAATATTGTGGAAAAGACCGGAGAAATTAGAGTAAAAACGGGGGAAGAATATGTGTTGTCAACTGATTTGGGGCTGGTTAACATGACTAGTACCAAAATTGATTTAGATAACTACATGAAAAAGAAAATTAAAGTGACAGGAATGTTTTCAGGATCGACACTGTATGTGGATAAAGTGGAATTGATTAAATAGGACTATTGGTGATGACCAACAAGAACGGCGGTAATATTGTCTTTACCGCCAGCGTGGTTGGCAAGAGTGACTAAAGAAACAACAGCAGTGTTAATTGGTTGGCAGGAAAGTTGTTCCAGGACTGTGCCGGCGGTGATTCTTCCGCTTCTGAAATAATCTGAAAGACCGTCGGTGCATAAGAGGAGAAATTGATTTTTGTTGAGAGTAATCGAGCGCCGACAAGGATTAGAATTATCCATACCTAAGGCGCGGCTAAGTCGAGGCTTTTTGTTTGGATCCGGATTGGGGGAAACATGGTCTTCAGTGATCTTGGTTATTGTCTGAGTGGCAAGGTCAATAAGATAAGCGGGGCTGTCACCAAGGTTAAAGACTTCATAGTTGTTGGGTTGAGTTTCGACAGCGCCAACGATAGTTGTAGCTCCACCTTGGCCGTTGATCAATACTTCCTGATGAGCTTCAGATAAAGCGAGGGGAATATTTCTCTTTCTTTTAAGTAAATTACCGGCGGCAGTGACGGCAGCTCGGCTAGCAATTTCCCCGTGTTTTTCTTTACCAACTCCGTCACAGACAAGATAAATTCCTCCGGCAGGGTGGATAAAAAGGGCATCCTCGTTATTATGCCGCCATCGACCCCGGCTAGTAGCACCAAAAGCATGGACCGGAGAAGGAATATTTTCGGCAATTTTAGTTGATTCAGCGATGTGTCCAACAGACATTCTGGCCAGGAAAAAATTACCACTTTCTTCATCTTTGAGAATAGCCAGTTGATGATGACCAATGGTTTGATCGCGACTATCACGAAAAGACCAGTCTCCCCTGCCAATGAAACCCCGGTCAGGTGGTAAAATAAAACTATTTTCCTCTCCACCCAAAATATGATTCCAAGTTTTGACGTGAACTTGAGGTAAACCTTTATCATCAAGTTCTGTCCATAGTTCTAATCGGCCACCCCGACGGCCAACACGAAATAATTGGTGATTGTCTTTGTTCCCGACCAGGGGAACAGCAACTCCCTGATCGAGAGACTGCCAGACCGGTCCTAGAACTTCTTTAGTGTCAGGACTGAGGTGATCGGGAATAGAATGCGACATTTTAATCCTGGAGACGGACAGGCATAATTATGTGAAGAAAGTGGGGGTCGGATTGGTCGCGAAAGGCACCGGGGGTGAGGGGCTCATTTAATTCAATAACAATTTCATCACCTTTAGTAACGGCTAAAAAATCGGAAATAAATTTGTAGTTGAAAGCAATATCAAGAGGGCCACCTTCGATTCTAGCGTCAAGGGAAATTTGGTTTTGGCCGATTTGGGGAGCATTGGCGGAAAGTTCAAGTGATGTTTTTTTAACAGAGAAACGGACAATATTGGCCGATTGGCGGGCAAAAACGGAAGCTAAACGAATGGCCTGAGCCAGTTCGTTTTTATTGACAAATATTTTAGTGAGGGAAGATTCGGGGATAATTCGCTCGTAATTAGGATAATCACCCTCAATGAGACGGGAAACCAGCTCTAAATCTTCAAGAACAAATACGACCTGATGACGATCAAGAGTGAGTCCAATTTTAATCTTGGGAGAGGAAGCAGAAAGTTTTAATACTTCCATTAAACTTTTAGCAGGAATTAAGAGAGTGATCTCATTGTTTCCTGTTGATAATTCAACCGGATTAACTAATTTAATATCTTTAACTGAAAGACGAAAACCATCAGTGGCTACTAAGGTAAGAGAAGTGGCGGAAAAATGGCAAAGAACTGAAGTAAGAACCGGGCGAGTATCATCAGTGGCGGCGGAAAAAGCTACCTGAGAAACGCTCTGATCTAAAACGGGAAGATCAAAATCAAAAGCGGTTTTGGAATCAAGTGAAGGAATGACCGGAAAATCAGAAGGAGGTAAGGTGGTAAAAGTAGAAGTAGCTTTGGCGGATTTGACACTAAGAAGTTCTTCGTCACTCAAATTAAAATCGATCTTACCGGTAGGAAGGTAGGAGACAAATTCAGTAATATCCTTGGCGGGAAGACAAAGAGAACCTTCGGTTTCAATCTTGGCTCCAACCCAAAAATTGATACCCATTTCCAAATTAGTGGCTGATAGTTTAAGGCGTCCGGAATCAGTAGAAAAAAGAATATGATTAAGAATTGGAAGTTGAGCTTTGGCGGAAACGAAACGGGAAACGTGAGTCAGAGCAGGGTTAAGGTTTTCTTCTAAAAGCGAGAACTTCATTTATTTATACTAGCAAGGTATGGGGGGTGGGTAAATTAGGGAAAGGGTAAATGAAAAGAAAGTGCGGTGATAATAGATAGATAAAAAGTTAAGTTATTAAACAGTAGTAATGTTAGTAGAGAGGGTGGAAAAGTGAGTATTAAGAATAATTTTAGAACAAAGTAGGTGTTAATAAGATGAAATAAACGGTAAATAACGAAAAGAGACTGATTTATGTCTTATAAATTGATTTAAGGTTTGGTAAAGGTTCGGTGGGAAAAGAGGAAATTATTTGTGGATAAGTTGGTGGATAAGTGGAGACAAAAAGTGGAAAAGTGAAACTGAGATCAGAGGGAGTCGATAATCCGGTTGATAAGTGAGCGGGTTTGGGGATTGGTGTTGAAATCTTTGGTTACCTTGTCGCGGGCGTGCATGATACTGGTATGGTCACGGCCACCAAGAAGCCGGCCAACTTCCTCAAGGGGAAGCTTGGATTCGGTTAAGAGAAGATAGGCGGTAATGTGGCGGGCGGTAACTAAATCTTTTTGACGGGAAGAACCGCAAAGATCAGTTGTTTTTAAGTCAAAATGATGAGCACAGATGGAAATGAGATGACGGGGATTTAACTTGTCGGTAGAAATTTGAGTACCGTTTTGGGAAGACCGGGAAAACATAGTTTCAATAAAATTGAGACCAACCACAGAGAGATGCTGAGATAAAGCCTTAACAGCAACCTCTTGAACCTTGCCTTCGATGTCACGGGTGTTGCTAAGAAGTTTGTCGGCCAGATAAGCAGTAGCGTCGGAATCAATAATAATCCCCTTTTCGGCAGCCTTTTGCTGGATAATAGCAGAACGCATTTCATAGTCGGGAGCTTGAATATCGACAGTAAGACCACCCATAAAACGGGAAATGAGACGATCTTCTAAACCTTTGATTTCGTCGGGGCGACGGTCGGAAGTGAGAACTACTTGTTTGCCGGTCATATGGAGAGCGTTGAAGGTATGAAAGAATTCCTCCTGAGTGTAATCTTTGCCGGCAATAAATTGAATATCGTCAACTAAAATACAATCAAGAGAGCGATATTTATCCTTAAAGGAAGAAATATTTTTGGATTTTAAAGAAGAGATAAGTTCATTGCCGAAAGTTTCAGCGGGGAAATAGCGGACTTTCAAATCAGGATTGTTTTTGAGAAGTTCATGGCCGATGGCCTGCATTAGATGGGTTTTGCCGACCCCTACTCCTCCCCAAATATAAAAGGGGTTGTAAGAAAGACCGGGATTCTTGACAATACCCTGGGCGGCGGCATAGGCAAAATTATTACTGTTGCCAACAACTAAATGGTCGAAGGTATATTTGGGGTGAAGGCCGGAACGAAGAGCAGAAAGAGTGGGTGAAGAGTTTTTTTGATAGGAAAAGAGAGGGGTAGAGTCGACAGCGGAGTCGGAGGTAGTAGTTTTGACCTCAAATACTAAAGTGTTTTGGGCTTGGGTGTGGCGGTCGAGAGCAGTTTTGAAATGTTGATAATAGTCCTTTTTATTTTTGTCGGCGATGGTGGAATAGTTGCAACCAATAGTGGCAGTATGGTTTTCCAAACTTAAAAGACGGGTAGGTTCAATATAAACTTTATAGACTCCAGTAGAAAGATCAATTTTGAGTTCTTCCTGTACTTTTTTCCAAAGTTGAATTAAATCCATTAAAATAGGAATAAAATAATAAAGGCAGGAGGATTCCGGGGAGAGATATCCACATCATAATAAAGTAGTTTTCCACAATTGGGAAGATATCAATTTTTATTAAGAGCATGATAAAATGGAAACATGAAACAAAAAGGAACATATCAACCAAAAAAGAAAAAGAGAGCCAGGGTGCATGGGTTTTTAAAAAGAATGTCGACAGCAAAGGGCCGAAAAACGATTAAAAGACGGAGAAGAAAAGGTCGAAAAAAGCTAACGGTTTCCAGTAAATACTAGTGCTAAAAAAAGAAATTTCAGAAGTAATAACTGGCGGTAAAAAAATTGAAGGAGATGATTGGTGGGCAAGATTTAAGGAAGGTAGTCCGGCACTGGTGGTAATGATTTCAAAAAAAATTGTAAAATTAGCAACACGACGTAACCGAATTAGGAGAAAAATAAAAGAGAGTTTGCGAATTTTGTTAAAAGAAAAAAATATTAGATTGGTAGTTTATGTAAGGAGAGACAGTGAAAAAATTGGTGATGAAATTGCTTCTTTTTTATAAAAGGCATATATCGAAGGGTTATAACTGCCGTTTTAGCCCAAGCTGCAGTGAATATGTGTATTTGGCGGTGGAAAAATACGGAGTGATAAAAGGGCTGTGGTTGGGAACTAAAAGGGTGGTTAAGTGTAATCCGTGGAGTAAAGGCGGGGTTGATCTGGTAAAATAGCAAGTCTTATGAATATTTTTGTGGCTCCATTTGTCAGCGCCTTGTTTGGGTTTTATTACCTTCTGGGTAATTTGGGGTGGTCGGTGGTGGTGGTGACGGTGTTAATCAGAATAATTTTATTGCCGCTTCTGTGGCCAAGTTTAAAGTCGGCCAAAAAGATGGGGACGTTGCAACCAAGATTAAAAAAACTTCAGGAGCAATTTGGTAAAGATAAGGAAGGGTTGGCCAAGGCCCAAATGCAGATGTATAAAAGTGAAGGAGTAAATCCCCTGTCGGGATGTCTGCCAAACATTTTACAGGTGGCAGTACTGTTAATATTTTTCTCGGCTTTTAATATGGTGACTTTATTCGCCGAAGGGAAAGGAAAAATGGAGGAGATCAACCGCCAACTAATACCGACTTTTCAAATTAATGAAAGTTTTAAATTTGACAGTGATTTTATGGGGGTAAATTTAGTGTTGACCCCGGCTAAAATATTTGAGAAAGGAATGAGTTTGGCAATGATAGTACCTCTGGTATTATTATTGGGGTCGGCGGTTTTACAGTATTTTAGTAGTAAATTGATGATGCCTAGCCCAAAAACAGACAAGATAGTAGTGAAGGAGACAAAAGATAAAGAAGACGACATGATGGGTATGATGAGAACGCAGTCGATGTATATGATGCCGATTATGACGGTGTTTATTGGTTGGAGTTTTTCAATCGGAATGCTACTTTACTGGTTTGTAAATAGCCTGGTGATGTTGGGGCAACAAGTATTAGCCCTAAAAAATGGATAACAAAGAAAGAAATAAAACGATTTTGGAGTGTACCTGCGAGCTTCTGGAAAAATTAAATCAAGAAGTAGACAACGCTTTTGTGGAAGACATTGATGGTGAGGAACCCCAAGTATTAGTCAGTTTGACGGTGAAAAACCCCGGCGGACTGATAGGAATGAGAGGGAGAAATATGGCAGCATTGCAATTGGTATTATCGCTGATTGTTCGGGTGCGGTTAGGAGAATGGGTGAGGGTGCTTTTGGATATAAATAACTATCGGGATGAGCAGAAAACCAGATTGCAGACGATGGTTAAGGAATTGTCCCAAAAAGTATTGGATACCGGTAAGGAAGTATCAATGACCAGTATGAGTTCATATGAAAGAAGATTGTGCCACATGGCGATACAGGACATTGAAGGAGTAGTGAGCGAATCGGAGGGTGAGGGAGAGATGAGGCATATTGTGATAAAGCTAAAATCCCCCGTCACTGCGTGACACCCCTTTGAGGAAAGGAGGTTTTCACTTATGCTAAGATGGGGGCGTGTGGTTATTTTTGTTTTTGTTGGCAATACCAACGCAATTGGGACGACATTTTTGGCCGGAGTGGAGTCAGGTAATAGGAATGAGGGTGGATTATTTGTCCCCTACCCTGTATCTAGTAGACATATTTTGGATAGTTTGGATGGGTTCCCGCCTGCGCGGGAATGACAAATTTAAATTAAAAAAATTAGTTAATTTTGAGAACTTAATATTTTTGTTGTTGATAGGAGTGAATGTGATTGTGGCTGGAAACAGATGGGTGGCAGTATACCGATGGGTAAGAATAATCCAGTGGATAGTCAGTTTAAAGTTTATAAAGTTAGAAAGTTATAAAGTAAAAGAGTATTTAAAAATCATTATTCCGATTTGGGTGATTACAGAGAGTTTATTGGGGTTGGCACAGGTATTAAACGGCGGGAGTATTGGAGGGATTTGGTATTGGATTGGAGAGAGAAGGTTTAGTTTTAGCAGTATCGGGATTGCTCAAATGAGTATGTTTGGTGAGGGGTTGCTGCGGGCTTATGGTAGCTTTTCCCATCCGAATAGTTTGGCAGGTTTTTTGTTGATCGTTTGGGTTTATTGGCAGAAAAATAAAGTAAGAAATATTAATTACTGGATTGTTTATTGGATGGCAATATTGGGAATAATGGTGAGCGGGAGCAGGTGGATATGGGGAATAACATTTGTAATTTTTAATTTAAAATTTTTTATTTTTAATAGAAAACCGAAAGTAAAAGAAATCTTTGGGAAAGTATTGGTAGGGGCGGGGTTGGTGGCAATAATATTGGGGGTGATGTCAACAAATTATCGTTTAGGAGATTTTTTTGCAGGATGGGATAGTGATAGTCTGAATAAAAGAAAAACTTTGTTTGTGGTGGGAATAAAGATGGTGAAAGAAAATCCCCTCTTGGGCATCGGAGCCGGGAATTTTGTAGCCAAACTACCAAAGTTTTCTATAGGCAATAGTTTTTTTTGGCTGCAACCGGTACATAATATATTTCTTTTGGCTTGGGTGGAGATTGGATTGCTGGGAATAATGGCCATAGGATATAAGTTAGTTAAGTGTCTTGAGTATCCTAAGTTAATAAAAAATAAGAAAAATTGGGTGATACTGGGGTTAATAGTAATGACTGGCATGGTGGATCATTATTGGCTAACACTACCCCAAAATAGTTGGCTATTAGCGGTAATTTTAGGGATAATATAGGGGATGAAAATACCTTTATTAAACACTTTAGTGCAGATTTTAGGAAAGGTGTTGATGTTGGCGATCTCTCTTGTAACCACGGGAATGTTGACCCGGGGTTTGGGGGTGAAGGTATATGGTGATTTTATTTTAATAACTTCAATGTTGATACTTTTTGATGGTTTGGCAGATATGGGAACAAGAATTATCGGAGTCAGGGAAGCATCGGGGCAGGAGACGCCTGAGGGGAAAAAGAAAATTTGGATAAACATAGCAATTTTACGGATTATTTTGGCGACGATAAGCTGGGGATTGGCGCTGGTAGCGGCTTACCTTTGGATAAACCTAAGACAAATATGGGAGGCGGCGGTTTTGGGTTTTAGCATGATTGTATTTACCTCAATTGCCGGAAGTTTGGAGATTGTTTGGCAAACGGAGCAAAAAATGTACAAGAAAGTAATGGTTGAGGTGTTGTTTCCAACTCTGTTCTTGATTGTATTTGGTCAGTTGGGGACAAAAATAGGCCTAGCGGGGGTAATGGGTTTGTATTTATTAGCTCGGATAGTGACACTGGTATTAGGTTGGCAACAAGCGGGGATAAAAATTGAGAGAAAAATGGTTGATTTTAAACTGATTAAAAAACTATTGGTGGCAAGCTGGCCGATGGGTTTGTACCTTTTGATTTTTTCAGCTTATGATCGGGCAATTGATTCGATGATGATTTCCAAATTCCTAGGTCAAGCTGAGGTGGCCTGGTATGGGTTAGCTTATAAAATTTATGGGGCACTGCTTTTACCGGCCTATTTTCTAGTAAGTAGTATATTTCCGATTATATCTTCAAGGGAATCCGGGAAAAGAAGAATATTTTGGATATCGGCTTTGTTTTTATTTTTCGGAGCAGTAGGAGTTGTACTGGCGGTAGAGCTGGGGGCACCACTTTTTGTCGGAATTCTGGGCGGAGATCAATTTTTACCGGCAGTAGGGGTATTAAGATTGTTAATTGTGGCGGTAACATTCTCTTATTTTGGTCATTTAGTAGGATTTAGTTTGATTTCCAGAAACGGTCAAAAAGATATGCTGAAGTTGGGAATAGTGGTGCTGGCGTTTAATTTTGGATCGAACCTATGGGCAATACCACGATTTGGGATTATGGGGGCAGCCGGTGTAACCATAGCAACGGAGGCGTTGGGGATGGGATTGATGAGCTTGGCGTTGAAGCGAAAAATGTAATTTTTTGATTTACTTCCCTATTGGTAATACTGACGATTTTTTGTGTATAAAAACGATGGTACTAACGTTTTTTTATTTTTATTTTAGCTTTGTGGTTGGTAATAACGTTTTTTCACGTTAAGGGATATACTAAAGACGAGTAATGACGTATTTTTAATTTAATCTCCGTATAATAACCGAAGGTTTACCGCATGAGTTTATTGGGCTTTTAATCTAAAATGATGATATGGAAAGAAATTTGCCAATAGCAGTAATCAACGGGGGGGAAAGTTTTTTGGCAAAAAATTTATGGGAAAGTTTAAAAAGTAGGGGAATGAGGGTGGAAGTGATAGGGGAAACGGTGGAGAACTTAGGGGAAATTGAAGAACAAATCAGGTACGTTTTTGATTTCAATGAAGATGGTGAGGTTTGGAAAGAAGTAATAGAAAAGGGGTCAAAACTATGTGTAGTTGATATTAAAGGTGAGAAAGAAGCCGAAAGGATGTGGACAAAATTGAGAGGGATTTCCGGTGACTGGCGGTTGGTAGAAGGAATAAATGTATATGGGGAGGGAATGGAAAAAGTGGGATTTTTGGGAGAGGTAATGGCAGAGGCGGCCGGAAATAAAAACTTGAAATTACCGAAACTTGGGGAAAAATTTAGGCTGGTTTTTGCTTCGGACATGGTGGAGGCGATTATGAGAGCCAGTATTTTGTCGGGGACAGTAGGAGGTCTTTTTTTGGTAGCCGGAAATGAAACAGATTCGAAGGAACTGGCGGAAGTGTTGGTGGATGAGGCCAAAATGACAAGGTTAAGTGTAATTCAGGAAGAGATAGGAGTAGAGGAGATAGATAAAGAGCGGGTAGAGGAAACCAGAAAAATTTTGGGATGGAAACCGGTAGTAACGCTTCGGGAAGGAGTAAGGGAAACAGTGAGAGATTTTGTGATGAGGGCGGATGAAGAGGGGAGGAAGAGGAAAAGTCTAAATTCTAAAGTCAAAAATTTAAAATATAAAGATACAGAAACCAAAAGGGAGAGGTTTCAAGAAGTGGTGGTGGAGGAAGAAAATCAGATATCAGATATCAGATATCAGAAAGATAAAGACGAGGTTGAAGAAGAGGTGGAGATTAAACCATTAATAAAAAAGAAAGAAATCGAGATAAATTACGAAAACCAAGAAAATAATATCCCAATTAAAAACGATTTTAATATAGAGAAAAAGAGATTGGGGTGGATGAGGAAAATTAAATGGGTGGGAGTGATAGCGATTTTGGTAGGCGTGATAGGGGGGATATTGTCTTGGCCAGTAGTGGGGGTATTGGGGGTAGTATTGAGTCTAGAAAAGCCGTTTAAACTAGTTGAAGAAAACAGAATCAGCGAGGCGTTGAAACTAGTGGTGGCAAATACAGATAAAAACAAAAAAGCGGGTGATTTTTTGGAAGGTTCAGGGTTGGGGAGGTGGCCAATGTTAAATAGGGTGGGGGAATTGTCAGGAATAGCAGGAGGAGTGTTGGAGATTGAGGGGAAGCTAATTACTTTGGCCACGACAACGGAGAAAATTAACCGGGCAGTGTTTGAAGAGGGGGAAATTGACTGGACGGGGGAGCTTTTGAAATTAACCGATAATATGGAGGAAACAGAAATTAAGGCAGGGATATTGGTGGGGAGACTGTCAGAAATGAAAAGATGGATACCGGGAAGATGGAAACCGGAAGTAGACAGGGCAATCAGAACAATAAGCGAAAAATTGGAAATAGCAGGTAAATTTAGAGACCTGTCGGAAACCATACCGGAAATATTGGGTTTGGATGGAAAAAGAAGGGAGTATATGGTGTTGTTGCAGAACGAAATGGAAATAAGGGCAACAGGGGGATTTGTTGGTTCATATGCAATTTTGAGTTTTGAGGGGGGTAGGTTACTGTCTTTTGAGGTAAAAGATGTCTACGAGGCCGATGGGCAACTTAAGGGCCATGTAGAACCACCGGAGGAAATAAAGAAGTATCTTGGAGAATCGGGTTGGTTTATGAGAGATGCCAACTGGCAGGCAAGCTTTCCACAGACTTCCAGGGAAATTCAGTGGTTTTTGGAAAAAGAGACAGGAAGGAAGGTAGATGGGGTGATAGGGATGGATCTGGCAGTGGCCAAAATGATTTTGGGAGTGACCGGGGAAATTTACGTGCCTGATTTTAAGGAAAAGGTAAATAAAGATAATCTTTATGAACAGGCGGAATTTTGGTCGGAGACAAATTCTTTTCCCGGCTCAACTCAGAAAGCAAGTTTTCTGGGGGGGCTGGGAACACAATTGTTTGAAGAAATAAAAAATTTAAAAACAACTAAGAGGTGGGAGTTAATGATGGGGATGGTGGAAATGTTGGAACGAAATGAGATCCAACTGGGATTTAACCACTCAGAAACGGCGGAAGCGATGGCTGAGGCGGGTTGGGATGGGTCGGTATATGAAGGGGAGTGTAGTGGCCCCCGGTGTTATGCGGATTATTTATATGTAGTGGAGTCAAATTTGGGGATAAATAAAGCTAACTATTTTCTGTATCGGAATATGGAGGAAAGAGTGGATATAAGTGCCGGATGGATTAAAAGAGATTTGAAGATAAATTACGAAAACACGGCAAAAAGCAGCAATTGGCCGGGAGGGGATTATAAAAATTATTTAAGGGTTTATTTGCCAAAAGAGGCGGAGGTAACCGAAATAGGGATGGGTGAAGACGGGGTAATAAGAACTATTCCGATGGTTTCGGTTAAAATGCGGGAGATTTACGGTAAAAAAGAAGTGGGCTTTTTGGTGACTGTGCCGATAAGAAAGAAGGTGACGGTAGAGATTAAGTATCAGAGCAATGGAGTGGGACAGGGAGATAAGTTTTCTTATTTACAATACATTCAGAGACAGTCGGGGTTTGGAGACACGGCGCTTCTAACCTTAATTTCGATTCCGGATGGGTGGCAGCCGGTGCAGGTGACGCCGGTGGCGAGCATGAAGGAAGGGAAGCTGTTGTTTAATCAAAAATTGGATAGAGATATAAAAATGGGAGTGGAGATAACAAAGTGAAAAATTTTATTAGAAAAAAGGAGGATTTTATTTGCGAAAGGTGCGGGGAGAAGGTGATGGGGGATGGATATACGGATCATTGTCCAAAGTGCCTCTGGGGGAAACACGTGGACAGAGAGATTCCGGGGGATAGAGAAAGCGAATGCGGAGGAGCAATGGAGCCAATTAGGGCGGTTTACAAACAGGAAAAATTTAAAATATTGTATCGATGTATTCAATGCGGGCATGAGTTCTGGGTAAAGGAAGGGGTGGGAGATGATAGAGAAAAATTGGTGGAATTGGCCAAATAAAGGTTGTTAGGTTATAATAATGTCATGAGAAAAGCGTTAGTATTGGAGCGTGGTCATGTTATGACGGTAGAAGTAGTGAGGGAAAGCGCGATGAGGGCACAAGCGAGAGGGGAAAAAAAAGTGAGAGCTCAAGCTGCGGAATCTATCGCTAAAGGCGAGGGTAATCCTGCTTGGCATGCGCTTTTGGATGCGAGGAAAGCGGAAGAGAAGAAGACCGGTGAATGATATAATCGGAAGATGATGGAATTTTTGAAGAAATTGTGGCCAAAAAAAACAAACAAGGAAACAAAAAAAACGGTAAAAAATAACGGGATTCCAAGGGAAGTGTTGGACAAACTACCCCCGGGGGTGAAGATTAGGAAAATTGAGATTGGGCCATCGCAGATTTTACGGGGAGTAGTTACGATGTTGGTTATCTATTGGGTGATTTCCTTACTACAACCTTTGATTGGTGATTCGGTGGCTAAAGTGAGTTTGTCGGAAGCATTGGCGGCAATTAAGGAAAATAGAACCGAGGAAGTAGTGGTGATGGACAACGAAATTTTGGTTAAGTTAAAAGATTCTGGAAAGACATTGGTGGTATCAAAGGAAACCAGCACTTCGATGGCGGAAATAATTCAACGGGAAGGGATTGATGTGTCCAAAATCAAATTTAGGGTGGAGAACCGGTCGGGGTGGAAGATGCTGGGAGATATCTTTAATTTATTTTTGACGGTGGGAGTGCCGATTTTGTTTATTTTGTGGTTTTTTAACCGGCAAACAGGACAGGGAGGGGCAGGGGGAATGTTTGGATTTGGGAAATCGACGGCAAAACTGTTTGTCAAAGGTAAACAAAATTTGAAATTTACTGATGTGGCGGGAGTGGAGGAGGCCAAAAAGGATTTGGAGGAGGTAGTGGACTTTTTGAAAAACCCGGAAAAATACCACAAAATCGGAGCTAGGGCACCGAAAGGGGTATTGCTGGTTGGTCCATCGGGAGTAGGAAAAACACTGTTGGCCAAGGCGGTGGCAGGTGAAGCTAATGTACCGTTTTATGCCATGGCCGGCAGCGAATTTATGGAGATGCTCGTCGGAGTTGGGGCGAGCCGGGTACGGGATTTGTTTGCTACCGCCAAAAAGGCGGGGAAGGCGATTATTTTTATTGATGAAATTGATGCGATTGGAAGAGTGAGAGGAGGTTTGGATGGCGGACACGGAGAAAGAGAACAGACCTTGAATCAAATTTTAGTGGAAATGGACGGATTTGAGGCTAATACAGCAGTAGTGGTGTTGGCGGCGACTAATCGGGGAGATTTGTTGGACCCGGCGTTGATGCGGCCGGGGAGATTTGACCGGAGGGTGATACTGGAAATGCCTGATTTGCCAGCCAGAATTGAAATATTAAAAATACATGCGAGGGGTAAACCGTTTAATAAAACTGTCGAATGGGAGAAAGTAGCCAGACGGATGGTAGGATTTTCTGGCGCTGATATTGAAAATATGCTTAATGAATCGGCAATTAAAGTAGCACGGGAAAACCGGAGCGAGATAACAATGGCAGATATTGAAGATTCGGCCCTGAAGGTGAAATTGGGATCGGAAAAGAGGCGGGACCAGAGCGAAGAGGATAAAAAAATGACGGCTTATCATGAAGCCGGACACGCAGTGGTAAATTATGTGGAAGGACTGGACCCGGTAACCCGGGTGTCAATAATCTCCCGGGGAATGGCTCTGGGTTATACCCTGGTACCGCCCAAAAGAGATGAAATTCATCAGACCAAATCAAAACTTATTAAACAAATGGCGATGGCCATGGGGGGAAGAGCGGCGGAAGAGATAGTATTTAACGACATTACCACCGGAGCCAGCAGTGATATTTCGCAGGCGACGCGGATTGCCAGAGATATGGTGGTGGAGTGGGGAATGGGGGAACTGGGACCGGTCAATTTTGGGCCACAGATTGACCTGAATGATTGGGGGAAAGTCTGGATGGAACCGTCGAAAGTGTCGGACCAAATGCAGTCGAGGGTGGATGAGGAAATTAAAAAAATTGTTAATGCTGCCTTTGAACGGGCAAAAGAAATTATTAAGAAGAATAGGAAGAAATTGGATGAATTAGCTAAAATGCTGGTGGAAAAAGAGAGTCTAGATGAGAAGGAGTTTGAGAAGTTGATGAAGGGATAGATTTCGTTTTTTTAAGTACTTTAATCGTTGACAAGTCGGTGGTTTTAGTACTAAAATAGGTTATGAAGATAAAAAATATCAAAGAAATTGAGAAGTTTTTACCAAAAAGACAGATAGATAGGGAAATTCGCCAGTCTTTAGTAAAAGGTTTAACACAAGAAGAAGTGATGATTCTATACGGTCCGAGACAAGTGGGTAAATGTGTGGAAGTGTGGAAAATGATTGAAGGTTTGTTGAGAATCGGAGGAAGTGATATTTTTTATTTTAATTTTGACGTGTTACCAATAGAGGCGAGAGATCCGGAAGAGTTTTTAAGGTGGATAAAGTCAATGTTAGGTGAAGGTAAAATCTATGTTTTCATAGATGAAGCTCAGAGGCTGGCTAACATTGGCCGGTGGATAAAGTATTTGTATGACCTAAAGACGGGAATTAAGTGGGTTTTAACCGGTTCGGCATCACTTGATCTGAAAAATAGGACAAAAGAATCGTTGGTGGGAAGAAAAATCGAGTATTTTTTGGAACCTTTAAGCTTGAGGGAAATTGTTAAAGACGGGAACATGGAATTAGGGAAGGTGGAAAAAGATTTCGAAGGGTTAAACCAGAAATTAAGAGAATATTTGGTGTTTGGCGGTTATCCCGGGGTGGTGACAATTACCGGCCCGGATGAGAAAAAGCAAAAATTAGCAGATATATCAGAAACTTATTTAATTTCAGATATCAGTCAAATGTATGGGATTGAAGACAAACAAAACTTAAAGATGGTGGCAATATATTTGGCGGAAAATATTGGGGGAATATTGAGCAAAAATAATCTGTCCAATTTGACCGGTATCGGAAAACATGAAGTAGTTAAATGTCTGGAGGCACTGGAGGGGGGATTTGTGGTCAGAAAAATCAGGTCTTTTGCTAAGGATAAAACCAAAGAGCTGACACACAGGTCTAAAGTATATTTTGAGGATTTGGGGATAAGAAATGCACTTTTAGGAAAACTCTCTTCCGAAAAAATACTAATGGATAGAGGGAAATTGTTTAAAAACTTGGTGATCAAAATGCTTTCAGAAAAATGGGGGTGGGAAAACATTAAGTATTGGCGAACAACAAATCAGACAGAGGTGGATGCAGTGGTGGTAAAAGCTGAAGGAAGAATTGAGGCTTATGAAGCAAAATACAGCCAATTAAAATCAATGCCGAAAAATTTAGTTAGTTTTGGGCAAAGATATGGGCAGATTTTGGACAAAACAGAGGTGATTTGGTCGGGGAATTGGTGGAAGGTGTGGGTTTGGACGAGAAGGAGTTTGAGGAGCCGATGAAGGGATAAGTGATGGGTGTGTTAGGATGAATTTATGATAGATGTGGTAGTGGATGACGGTCAGACGAAAGTAATAAATAAAGGTATTGAAAGGCCATTGGCCAAGAGAGAGAAAAAGTGGCTTAAAGATCAAGAGTTGGCACCGGACCTGAAAATAGATGTCATCTGTTGGCCGGAACAAGAAGAACATTATATGGCGTATATGCCTCAAACAGACAACATATACATATTTGGGGGAACTTACAATGAACTTGATAAAGGAAATACAGACATGATTGGTTTAGGTGCCAGCCATGAGGTTGAACATGCAATATATTTCCAGCTCGACAAAGACAGACAAATGGCGGTAGGTAGTGCAGTAGCCGGGTTGGTGGAAAAAGATGAGGAGGCGAAGATTATCTTTAAAGATTTTGTAAAAAAATTGTACGCCAGGCCCGGGGGAGATTATTTAAAAAAACATCAGTTTGGAAATTCCGAGGTAAAAATAGAGAAGGATGGAAGTAAACCCGGACTTAAGGATGGTAGGTGGTTGAGGGTGGAGGTTGACGATACCGGGAAAAAAGAGAATTTGTATTTGGGGTTGGTAACAACCGAACTGTTTTCGTATATGGAAATGGGAAACCATCCGGAATTGTGCGAGGGCGAAACTCTGGATAATATTTCAGCAAGAGAATTAGTGGAAACAGCTCAGGCCTTTAAGGTTAAAATCGAGTCTGATACGAAAACACATGAGGCGATTAAACAAGGTGGTAATTTGGGCATGAGCAGAGCTGTGTCTGATATGGGAAGATTTATAGAATTTTCGAATGAATGATGGATTATAGGTTTTTGAGTGATTTTGAATGCTGTTTTTTTATCTTGGATGGAACGTGATAGAGGTGGAGTGGACCGTAGATGGGACCGTTGGGATCGACAACAATAGGTTTCCATTTAGGAAAAGTAAAAGCGGCACTGACGACACGGGTGTCGGGTTTGAGTTCGCAGGTAAGTTTTTTGAATAATTTATCATTGGTTTCCTGGAGCAGGTAGATAGTGACAATATCAGCTGAAGAGAGGTCAACATTAAAAATGTTTTTATGAATTATTTTGGCCCGACCACTTAGTCCAAATAAAAAAATACATAATCGGGAGTACCAAACACGGAAAGGGTCAATTTCGATGCCATAGGCACGGGCCCCTGGGTAGCGGTGGCAATTACCAGACGGCCGTCACCGGAACCAAGGTCATAAAAAATGTCGTTTGGTTTGATTTTGGCTAATTCCATAATCTGATTAACGACGTGGGGTTCAAGAGGAACCCAAGGGGCGCCAAAGACGGTTGTTTGATTACGACGACTGGCTAGTTTGATAAGAAAATAAAGGGCAACAAGAAAAAGCGGAAAAAATATTTCAAACATTTGAATTAATAATATATTATTGAATAATATGAGAGAAGATTGGTTGTTGATTTCACCATGTGTGGTGTTGGCGTTTATAGAAATCAAATATATTTGGAGATCATTACCTGAATATTTTGAGAAAGACACTGAAATTTCCGGCGGATATTCATGGATGGATGATTTTAAGTATTTTTATTTTATGTATGCGGCCGAGGCGGTGTTTATAATACAGTGGGCTTGTAATATATTTCCAATTGCGGGTAGTCTGACTCAGATATACCTTAGGTTGCTTGGATAT
>Ga0100401_1001045_pt1 | contig 22881 bp, 21 predicted proteins | sample CryGeymeta201525_FD_80421 | JGI IMG/M metagenome (GOLD analysis project Ga0100401, IMG submission 80421) | Groundwater microbial communities from Crystal Geyser aquifers in Utah, USA - Crystal Geyser metaG 2015-25 | ecosystem: Environmental > Aquatic > Deep subsurface > Groundwater | place: USA... | reverse complement strand
TGTTGAATTACAACATGTTGCGTCACGCCTTTTCAAGGTATTTATTTTATTTTCAATGAATGATTCATACGCAGGCTGGGACGTGTTTTCGGCCGGTCAGCGGCTTTTCGAATAGGGTCTAGCTTGCTGGATTATGGAGAAGAAAAAATCCGATCACTTCCGTGCCGTCTTACAGCGCCAAAGAGAGGAAGCACTGAGCGGGGTGAGCAACCACCAGCTCTCAACTGAACGTAGTGCCGACAAGGAGGAAAAGGCGGACCGCGCAGCCAGTAACTTTGTCGAAACCCAAATCACCGAAGACATTGGGAACCTCCTGAGAAAAATCGACTTTGCCCTGCAACGCCTCGATGCTGGCACCTACCTGGAATGCGAGCACTGCGGCGGGAAGATCCCACTGGCACGACTCGAAGCCAAGCCATCCGTCTCCCTATGCATTGCTTGCCAGGAATTGAAGGACGCTGGAAAAATCAAAACCCATTGAAGAGATCCACCCTCAATTTCCAAGCGTCCGATCACGGATCGCCGACATCATGGCGGACATCTGCAACCTGAAAGCGATTCTATCTCAGCCCCATGACCCAGCTGGCCAAAGACTGAAGCTCAGCATCGTCTAACAGCTCATGACCCGGCATGTCCGTTCCCGGGACTCCCCACTTCAGCGCCCTGGCTACGGATTCCGCATCCTTCGTCCAAACAAACGGACCATCCACCAGATTCGCAGGCGGTTTTGAAAACTTCCCTGCCAGCACCCCGTCGCCCCGGCCTTCCGCGCCATGACACACCGCGCAGTGCTGCGAAAACAAGGCCGCCCCATCGCCATCGGCCTTACCCGTCGGCACCCATTTGCTCGATTGCTTCATCCTCCAGACCAAAGCCTCACCCGCGTCCGACGTCAGCCAAGCGATCAAATCTTCGCCGCGGCCATCCTCAAAGAGATCGGCATAACTTGGCATCGCACTCCCTTTCACCAGCAGTCGCGGATCCATGAAATGTTCCTTGAGCCACACGGCCGAGCGCCTCGCCCCGACATTCCTCAAATCAGGTCCCTGCCGCCGGTTTCCGATGGTCACCGGCGCTTCCTTTAACACCTCCTCCATCTCAGACGGCGGCCCCCAGCCCTCAGGATCACCTGGCCTCACGTAGCGCGAGTGGCAAGCAATACAGCCCTCCTCCAGATAAACCCGGTGTCCCCGTTCGACCGCTGTTTCGTTCTCAACTCCTCGATCCTTCTTCGGCAACCAGATGCCCAAGACCCACAGCATCGCAAGCAACACGCCAACCCGCTTTTTCTCCGAACCAAGCACCACCCCAATTACCACCAAACCGGAAACGACGATGAATGCCGTAGGGACTCCGGTCAGCCTCTCCGCCATGCCGATCCCATTTGCCGACCCGAACCATCCCGCCACCGCGAAAACCCATGCCGCCCTCCAGGTGAGCGATTTCCGGTTTGGCGCACCCGACAGATATCCCGGCCACGCCACCAGCGCCGTCGAATAAATCGAAACCCCCACCGGATACCACCACCCCGCCAGATGCCGTGTCGTTTCGCCACCGACCGCCAGCGCCGCCATTGCCAAAAACACCCAAGCCAGAACCATCAGCCCCAGCCACTTGCCCGACCGAAGACACCAACCCGTTGCCATGGCCGCCGCGAAATGAAGGCCCGCATTTCTCCAAAGCATCTCCCCACCCCAGGTGCCATCCTTCAGCGACTGGACATGCTGGATGATGAAAAAGGCTGCTGAATCCAACCATACCAAAGCCATGAACATCAGCACCGCACTCATCACCATCCATCGCGAACTCGTGCTTTCTAAAACAGCTTCCTTCTCCTGGTCCCCTTCACCCGCCGGCAAAAGCAAACATCCCGCCAGCGCCAAACCCGCCCCCACCCAAGCCTGCCCGGACGGTGCTGCCAAAAACACCCACGGCAAATTACAAACCGCATAACCAAGCCCCGTTCCCAAAGCCACCCACATCACCCCACACCAACGCGGCAACAAAGTCGCCACTCCGACCGTCGCAATGCCAACCGACACCCCCGTCACCACCCCAAAAATCATCAAAGCCCACCCTTTCCCCACCACCGCCGAAAGCCCGGCTGCCACCGCACCAAAGATCAATGCCCGCCGCACGACTGCGACCTGCACCCCACGTCGCGCCATCCAAAATCCCGCCAACACCCCGGCCAGCGCCATCAGCCCCAAAGCCCCGCGCTCCCCAGCCGTCCCGACACCCGCTCCGCGCAGCAGCTCCACGAATGAGAACTGCGCAAAGATCAGGAAGAACCCGTAAATCGTCGCCACACTCAGCGCCGCCCTGACTTTCACGTTCATCCCTCGTCCTCCTTCCACCATGACCGCCGCAGCCCGATGACCTGCACCACCGCCACCACCGCATCCGTCACCGCCACGCCAGACCAAGCCATCGGCATCCGGCCCGCCACGATCTGAACGCTTAGAAACAAAGCGACCAGAATCCTCACCAAAGAAGTGATCGCCCAAACGACCTCACCCTGCGTGCGATCCTTCAAAGCCAAGCCATAACTCAGCCCCACACTCCCGACAAACACCCCGATCCATCTTAGAAAATCCAGCGAGCCGGCCTCCACACCCTCGATCTTGAAAATCCGCAAAACCAGCTCCGGCATGAAAACCAGCATCACCCCGGTCGAGGCATCCATCAGCCCGACTCCCCCACTCCAGAATTTGCAAAATCGCTTCATACTTTCTCCTTCAATGATTCCAGCCACCACTTCAATGAAACTCCCAACATCACCGCCCCGCAAGCCGATCTAACAGCCAGCCCCGCCAACCTCCAAATCGGTGGCTCTCCCATCCAACTCCAGTCCCCACCCTCCATCCATCCCATCGACATCAAACTCAGCACCATCACCGCGACCGCCCCATTCCACATCAAAATCGACGCCTGCCCGCCAACCTTCAGCCCCAGCAGACCCAGCAGCACCATCCCAAACGCGCTCGTGAATCCGGCCATCGCCAAATGCGAGTGCGCCACCAGTCCCTGGGTGAACTTGAGATGATCCAGCACCCACGGAAAATACGCCACCAAACCACTCGCCACCAGTAGCGACCACCAGCCCCACATCATCCGCCGCCACCACACCGAATCTTCTGGCCACTCGTAGCCACCCCACCACTTCGGAAGCAGCCACAACCACGGCAAAAGCAGCGCCAAAGCCCCGACTTGCCACCAATCGAAATGCGTCCCGCCGACCGTCTCACCAACGATAGCCACCACCCAGGAAATCCCAAAAAACCACCACGTCTTCTTCACCCAGCCACCCTTGATCCATGTCCCCAAAAGCGTTCGCGGAAGAACCAGCAGCAAGCCCACGACAAAAAGCGTCGACCCCAGCAAGCTCGCTCCCGTCGGCCCACCTGTTAGACGATCCACCGGCGGATAGGTCTTCGGATCACTCGCAAACATCATTCCCACCGGCACCAAAGCCAAGCCCACCAAGCCCGCGAACCGCCACCACCCCGCCGTCTGTCTCCATCCCGAAAAAAGCGCCGCCCACAGAATTACCATCGCCGCCACGAAGGCCCTCAGTGATCCGCCCTTCCAATCCAAAAAGATCTTCCCCGAGCTCCCCCCCATCAGCCAGGCAAGACACCCCAGCGCCAAAGCCGCCGTCCACGCCCAAAGCGCCGCCTCACTCCAACTACGACGAACACCGTAGGTCGTCAGCAGCCACCCAACCAAAGGCAGCGCCGTCCAACCATAGAGCTGACCGTTCAAATGCACCGGCACCCAGCGTCCGTAGGTCCACTCACCCACCTGAAACTCCGGAAATAGCAAAAGCAGCGAGAGCCACAAACCCACCGCATTCGCCGCCACCAGCCAAGCCAGGGCATGTCGCGCCGCGCTCATGAATCCACAAATCGACCGTCCCGCATCCTCAGAACCCGGTCGCACCTCGATGCCAGTTCGGCGTCATGCGTCGCCATCACCAAAGTCAGACCCTGATCCCTCACCAAGCCCATCAGCAGATCAAACACCGCCTCTCGATTGCTCTCGTCCAGCGCACCGGTAGGCTCATCCGCAAGCAAAACCGATGGCCGATTCATCAGTGCGCGACAGAGTGCGCCACGCTGGCGTTCACCCCCAGAAAGCTCACGCACCCGGCGCTTCAAGCGACCTTCAAGTCCGGTGATCGCCGCCAGTTCGGCCACCCGATCCTTCGCCGCCCGGGCCGACATTCCGACCGCGATCGATGGCACTAACAGGTTTTCCTCCAAGCTCAGATCCGCGACGAGGTGATGAAGTTGAAAGACAAAACCGATCGTGTTGCGCAGCAGCTCACGACGCGTCACTTCGTCTTTCACCAACTGCCCCGTCACCCGCACCACTCCTTTTTCAGGTATCTCCAAGCCGGCGATCACATTCAGCAGCGTCGATTTCCCACAGCCCGAGGTGCCGACCAAAGCTGTCGTCTCGCCAGCGACCACCGAGAGCGCCACTCCCTTCAGCACCTCGATACGACCTTCATCGTAGCTCTTCCACACTCCCTCGACTTCAATCATTCCTTCTGTCGTCATTCAAATCTCAGAGCCTCCGCTGGTTTGAGCTTCGCCGCATGAACTGCCGGATACAAGGCCCCGCCAATCCCCGTCAAAAGCGCTAGCGACGCCGCACCCGCAAACTCCTGCCAGCCCACACTCGGTTCGATGTAACCCTGCAGCGCCGGCAGCATCTTCAAAATCCTCAAGCCACCCATCGAGAGCAACCAACCCGCCAGCACTCCCAAAATCGAAAGCACCATCGACTCCCCGAAAATCATCCCCGCCACCTGACCTTTTGAAAATCCACAGACCCGCAAAATCGCCAACTCCCGAATCCGGCTGAAGACCGAAAGGATCATCGTGTTCGTCACACTCAAGCCCCCTAACAAAAACGCACAGCCCCCCACAACCCACGCCGTCGTCTTGAGAATCTTGAACTGTGAGTAGCTCTTGCTGAACTCTTCGTTCTCCAGAGCTGTTAGACGCTGATGTTTCTCATTGATCCAAGCCTTCACCTCGGAGGGCTCATGACCTTTCTTCAAAGCCACGGTGACCACTGAGGAGAAACCTTCCTTGTGAAATGCCGTCTGACAGGCCGCCAAAGGCATGAACACGCCACCGTTCTCAAATCCGTTTTCCATCTGCACCACGCCCGCCACCGGATAGCTCTCCTGACCCAGCTCCACCTCATCTCCGGCCTTCGCCTGCATGAAATCCGCCGCCCGCTCCCCAAGCACCACGGCGCGTCCCTCGTCCGTAAAGTTTTCCACCCCACCACTCAGCCACTCCGCCTTTTCCAGCCGACCGTCACTCGCCCGCACCCCGAAGCAAGTCACCACCGGACGATCCGGTGCCGTGATGATCGCAAACAGCACCGGCTGCGCATCCTTCACAAAATCCTGCTCTTTCAGCTCATCCACCAAGTCTATCGGCACATTGCTGAAAAACAGATCCGACACGTTTTTTTCGAAGACGACCATCTCCGCATCGCTGCGCAGGATCTTCTCAAACATCTTCACCGCCCCGCCCAGCAAGCCGACCACGCTCAGCATGGTCGCCACGCCGAGCGCCACCCCCGTCGCACCGATCGCCGTGCGCACGCGATGTCGGCGCAGGTTGGTAAAAATCAATCTCCACAAAGACATAAGTAAGAGCATTCAGGATTAGATTGCCGCCGACACCAACGACCATTCGACCCGATGCAGATTTTTCGGAAGGGAAACCCGCAGCGGCTTGAGCATGCCCCAGCGTTCCGTCGGACCTGGCAAAGCCGCTTCGATCCGATCACCCACCGTCAAAAGTCGACTCACCCGCTCCATCGCCGGACCCAGTCCTTCGGCCATGACCATGTTAGGCCGTCCCATTTCCTCATCCCGGCCCGCGCTTTTTCCCGTATCACCACCGAGCACATCCTTCACGTCATCCGCAGCCTGGTAGGCAACTCCTCGCAGCAGCGCCAAGCGATCTAACAACTGGATCTCACGCACCGTCCCTCGTCCCACGATTGCCGGCAGGACGAGCGTCAAACGCAGCAGATCACCCGTTTTCCGCGCCGCCACCTCGCTGACTGCCGCCGCATCCTGCTCGCCGCGCCATCCACGGATATCGAATGCCTGCCCGCCAATCATCCCACCAAGACAGCGATCGACCCACTCGCCCGCCATCTCACGGCGCGGACCCACTGCGGGAGAAATCCCCTGCCAAAGCATCGCATAGCCGCGATTCACCAGTGCCAGCGCGGCCAGGAGCGAAACGCCTTCCCCATGAGCCACATGCAAAGCAGGCGCGCCCCGCCTCATCCGCGCGTCATCCATCGCCGGCAGGTCATCAAATACGAGAGACGCCGTATGAAGATACTCGATCCCGCAGGCAATCGCCCGCGCCGAGCTTTCCGCCATCCCCATTTCAATCCCAAGCAGATAGGAAGTCACCGCTCTCCCGAGCGAACCGGGCCGCGCTAGGACATCACCCAGCGCCGCCGCCATGCGCGGCTCCATCTGGTCCAAACGGCCCATACCATTTCCGAAGCTTCCCGCAAGCAGCGCCTTCGCGCAGCCAGCCCGTCTCATCCACCATTGCTCGGGATTCATCGTCGTAACTCAGTGTTTTCCGACGATGTGGAACCTCACCGAAAGCTTGGGATCGACCGTCATCACCGCCATCGAGCGAATGATCGGAAGACTGAAATCCTTGTAATTCAGCTCCGCAGTTCCATCGATCGTCACCCAGCCTGCATGCTCCGTCGCCGTATAGGGAAAAGCGATGACCTTGCTGACCCCATGAATGGCAATCTCACCCTGAGCATAGTGCTTCCCGTCTTGATCCCAAGTCTTAATAAACTTGAACGAGCCCTTCGGTCCTTTTTCATCCAGCCATTTCACCATGGCCTCATCCCGCTTTTTGTCACCGGTCTTCAGGTCCGCGAACTTCCAGTCGAGCTGGAAGAAAGTCGGTTGCAGCGTCGTGCTGTCACCCAAGACTTTCACTGTGTACTTTTCCAGCGTCCCGGTAAACGCATGCCCTGTCGCCTTGGCATCCACTTGGATCCGGCTGCGACTTTTATCAACCTTCAGAGTATCCGCTTCGGCGGATATCGTCACCAACATCATGCCGCAAAGGGCGGCTCCCCATAATTTCTTCATCGCGTTTTCAAATTTCTCCTGCTTCTTGTTAAATCCGTTCCAACAACTGCGGGCTCGCGGCATTTGCCTCCGACCCAGATTCCCAACTAAAATCATCATGAAACTCGTAACCATCCTCCTCGCCCTGGCACTGACGGCCTTCACCGCTCAGGCCGACACCTACACCAAGGGCTCGAAAGTCGCTGCCTTCAGCGCCGAAGACCAGCATGGCAAGGCTTTCACCCTCGAGCCTTCCAAAACTCGCTTCCTGCTTGTTTCGCATGACATGGATACCGGCAAAGCCGCCAACGGCGTGCTCACCACTCTTGGCGCCACCTACCTCTCCGACCGCAATGCCTACTACGTCGCCAACATCCACGGCATGCCCGGCATCGGCCGCATGTTCGCGCTTCCCAAGATGCGCAAATACACCCACCGCATCATCCTCGGCGACGACGCCGCGCTGATCGCCAATTTCCCCGAGGAAAAAAGCAAGGTCACCGTCCTCAAGCTGTCGAATGGCAAGGTCGCCGCGATCCGCTACTGGGACCCAGCCACCGGCGACCCAGACGCCCTCCTCAAGTAAAGCCACCTCGCGCCTGATCGCGAAAACATCATTCCCCACCCTCGACGTCCCTCCGGCGTCGGGGTTTTTTTTATGGAGGATAGATCGCATGGAGAAGCTTGGAGCCAATGGATAGACGAACTCGGGATCAGAACCGCCGTCGATTCGCCACTGAACTTCCCAATGGAATCCCTGAGGCCCCTCCCCACAAGGAATTTAAAATTACCGAACGGTTACATTCCACGATTCTCCCACCATCCCCGCCACAAACGCATCCCCAGCCAATCCCCGCCGTTCCAGCTCCGCCGCCAATCGGAGCGGCGGCTCACCAAGTGGCTCATCCGTCAGCCGGAAGGTCCCCCAATGCATCGCCACCGCCTGCCGACAACGCGCTTCCACATACGCCTCGACGGCCTCCTCCGGCGTCATGTGCATCGGCTTCATGAACCACCGCGGCGAGTACGCCCCGATCGGAATCATCCCAAAATCCACGGGCCCCAGCCGATCCGCCGTCTCGCGGAAGGCCGGACAGTAGCCGCTATCCCCCGCATGCCAGAGTGCCGAGCCACCACCATCAATCCGCCAACCGCACCAATGCCCGACATTCCGATCAAACGGTGACCTGGCCGTGAAATGCTGGGCCGGAGTCGCCGTCACCCGGATCCCCGGCAAGAGTTCATCACTCCCAAACCACGGTAACTCTCGTACTTTCCTAAAACCCTTTCTGCGCAACCAGGCCGCATGCCCCTCGGAAATCACCAGCTCGATCTCATTTCCAAGCATGCCAAGCGTCGGCAAGTCCAGATGATCGTAGTGACTATGAGTCAGCAAAACCGCATCGATCTTCGGCAAATCGCCGATGCCAAATGGTAACCGCGCCACCCGCCTGAGCCCCGGCACCTTCATCGGCGCGCAGTAGTCGGAAAAAATCGGATCGATCAGCAGGTTACGCCCGCAGCCTTGGATCAAAAACGACGCATGTCCCAGCCACGTCACCCGCCACCCCTCGCTCGGCACCTCCCCCGGCATCCCCACCACGCACTCCGGCGGCAAATCCGGCGCATCCGACTTCTCACTCTTTTCCCCGAATCCAAGCTTCCACTTCAACACCCCGCCCAAGCCGTGCTCTTCGTGACCCCAGGGATTCGAGAAACGCCCGATCATCCCAACTGATCCCACTTTTTCCAAAAGGCCGCCGTCTCCGAAGCCGAAGGCATCACCTCGGCCAACAACATCCGATTCCCCGGCTCCAGCGCGTCGAAATCATCAGCCGTCTTGATCTTCACATAAGCCATCCCCCACATCGCCGCCCAGCCTTCGAGCGAAACGGCATGCGGGTTTTTCATCAACTCACTCCCCCGATGCCCCATCGAAGCCAAGCTCGGCACGCGGCTGAAGATCTGACCGCCACCATTGTTGATCACCACCAGCACGCGCCCCTTGCTCACCACCTGACCGAGCATCGCGGGAGCCGCCAGATCATACATCGCTGTTAGATCCCCCAGCACACACCACGCATCCTCCTTCGCCGAGCTCGCACCCAGCCAGGTCGAAACCTGGCCATCAATCCCGTTCACCCCACGATTCGCCATCACTTCCGGAATCGGCCGATCGCGCTGCGCAAAAAGGTTCCACTCACGAATCGGCAGACTGTTCCCCAAAAACACCCCCGACCCCAAGGCCGCATAGTGCGAAACCGTCCGAACCATCGCCGGTTCACTATCGGGGTAAGCTTCTAACAGCTCATCAAGCTCCGCATAGCGCCGCGAACTTCCAGGCAGATAATCAAGCGCATCATCTGCACTCTCGATCTCGCCGAGCGCCCTCACCACCCGCCCGACATCACCTGTCGTCGTCTGGCTTTCCCTCGCCAGTCCCGAGTAAGCACTGCGGCAAACATTCCAAACATCAACCTTCGGCAAGCCCTCAAGATCCCGCCAAAATCGCCCACTCGGCACCGCCCCAAGTCGTAAAATCTTCCCCGGCGGCATTGCCTTCAGCGTGCGATCCGGATCTGGCAGCACCAGCGCCCCAAGCGCCTCCCGCAGACCACTCGTCCCCTCCGCCACCACCGGCACATCCAGATCCAGCGCGAAGTGGAACACCTCCTCCCGCTCCCCCGGATCCAGCCCGCCAATCATCAGCACCAGACCGCGATAGAGATCCTCCTTCAACCAACGCGCCAAACCCGAAACCGCCAAACGCGGCCACACGATTTGGTGACTCGACGCGACTTGCCCCGGCCCCTGCCACTCGCCCATTTCGAATTCCTCCTCAAGCTCCACATTGAGATGCCACGGCGACCGCCGGTCCCATTCGCCAAAATTTCCACTCCCCGCATGCTCGCCGAAAATCCCCAGCTGATTGATCGCCTGCGGAGCCCCGCTTCCCCGGTAGCTCGCTGGACGGTCCGCCGTGATCGCCACCAGCGGCCTGCCCTGATAGCGAGCCTCGATCATCGCCGGTAAAAGCTCCGCCACCGCCGTCCCACTGGTCGTCACCACCGCGCACGGTTCACCATTCGACATCGTCCGCCCCAGCGCGAAAAACCCAGCGCTCCTTTCCTCAAAGTGATGCCGCAAGGTCACGTGACCCGCCGTTTCCGCCTGCACCAAAGCCGCGACCAGCGGCGCATTCCGGGCACCCGCACAGACCACAAATTCGCGAATACCTTGCTCAAGGCACCCTCTGATCGTCGACACCGCCGTTTCCCATGAAGTCACGCCCATGATCTAGCCCAATCCCACCACTCCGTCGACCCTCCATCGTCTCCCGTATGATTTGTCTGGCGGCCTAGTTCTGAATCGCCCCCAGGCGGACAAACAACTGGCTGGGAAGCGGCCCGCTAATGGTGACGGTGACAGTGGTCATTCCGGCCACCGGCGCGTTGAGCTCGGTGGCAAAACTCACCGTGGTGCCCGTGCCGTTCGAGGCACCATGATTGAGAAACGTCTGCAAGTCGGTCGACCACTCGTAGAACGCGCTGATGTCGGCCGCAGGGCTGGCGTTCTGGGGATGAACCAGCACGAAGGTATCCCTACCGCCCGTGGGAACGGTCATCGCGTTCATTCCAGAGGCATCCGCGATGCTTGGGTTCGTCCCGAGGAAATTCTCCACACCGTTCGGTTTCCCATCGCCATCCGGATCATCTCCGAATCCTCGCTCAACGGGATCAAGCCCAAAGGCCGGATCGGAGATGTAGTTGGCGAAACTGTTTGGTGGCGGGTCCGTCGTAGCGGAGGCCTCGGCAGACGGTGCCGTGGTGTTCCGTAGGCCGCTCGAGTCGCGCATCGTGACCGTGTAGGTGTACTGCGTGCCCGCCTCCAGCCCGCTGTCGGTATAGCTCGGACTGGTTTGCCAGCCGCTGCCATGGCCGCCGGCAGTCAAGCAACTGAACAAATACTCGACCGGATCACTCGCATCCGTCCCTGCCGTCGCCGTCATGCTGATGGACTCGGTGCCATTGGCCTGCGGTGGAGTGGCAAATGACGCGGCATTCGGCAGGGGTGGATCCACATCCGAGGTCGTCCCGGCACTGGCAATCTGAAAGCCGGTCGGGCCGATGTGGTTGAAACCGTTGCCCCACATCCGCAGAGTGAAGGAAGACCCGCTCACATTCTCAAACAGGAGGTAGTTCCCCGGCGTTGTCCCGTTGGTGATTTCGGCAAAGGACATGAACTCTCCCGAGGTCAGCTTGAAATCCTGCTCGGCCCCGCCATTGAAGACGAACTTGCCGGTCCCGTTGCCGAATTGAGCTTTGTTGGCGCCCACGTAGACAATCACATCATAGGTGCTGAAGGGAACACTCGACACCACCATGTCGAACTTGGCGGAGTCGTCGTAGGGATCTTCGGTGCCGTTGCAATGGCCGTCCATCAGATCGCCATTGCCATCACCAGCCAGAAGCACATGAGGGTTCGGGCTGTTGAAAGGACCGCCATTCCGCACATCGTTCAGAATCAGGCTCGCCGTCGATCCCTGCCCGCTTGAGATGGAGACCGGGGGACGAGGGGACGAGAGCCCCCAGGGCACCACATAGTTCTCCCAGCCGCCGGTCCGCCATCCGCCAAAGCCGGCCGTTTCGTTTGCTTCGAGCGTCACGGTATCGCGGTTCTCCGTGCTCAAGCTACCGTAGCCGTAAAAGTTGACACTGATGATGTCCGAGGGCGGTGGAGTTCCCGGGGTGGTGACACCAGCCGGGCTCGATGTGGTGCCGGTATTGCCCACGCTGTCCCGCATGGTGACGATGTAGGCGTATTCAGTCAGCGGGCGCAGTCCACTGTCAGTGTACGACGGGCTGGTCTGCCAACCGCTGCTGGTGCCACCCGGGTTGCCAGTGATTTCCGAGAAGAGGTATTCCACCGGGCCGGAGGCATCACTGCCGACGGTGGCCGTCATGCTGACGGTGGTTTCGCTGTCGGCGGTGGGCGGCACATCAAACGAGGCAAGATTCGGCAGGGGCGGGTCAACATCAAGCGCGCCTTCCGCAACCACAAAGACCGTGAGGGTCTCATCCACCTCGGTGAATCCGATCGAGTCCGACATCTTGACCTCGAATTGGTAGGTGCCTGCGGTGCCATCAAACTGAACGGTCGAGGCCGTGTCGGCGGTGCCATTGGGGCTGATGGTCACCGCGCCCGGACCAGCGATCTTGTTCCATGTGAAAATGCTGTCGCCTTGCAGGTAGTCATGGCCGCTGACCCGCAGGACCGTGGAATCGACCGGCAAGGTGAGGATGGGATCATCGGCGGTGGCCGAAGTGATGCTCTTGAAAGCCGACGGCGGCCGCGGGTTGGTGTCGGCAGCGATGGCGTCGAGCAGGGCCTGCGCCTCCTCCACCGTGCCGCCTGTCAGGTAACGCTGGGCAAAGGCGATCACGTCCGGATCAGGCGTCACCAGCGTCGAGGAACCGCCGTAGCCGATCAGGACGTTCAACAGGTTTTCATGCAAGCCGCCCCAGCCATTGGAATGGTCTATCGCCTGCATGGCCGCAGGAACCGCTTCCGCAAGCAGGCTTCTCTGCATGGCCCTCATCGCCTCGGCACGCACACCCAGGCTGAACATCCGGTCCGCTGGCGACTCCAGGGCAAGCATCTCCACCAACTCCGGTGCCATCAGGTTCACCTCGGCCGGGGTGAGTGCGTTGTAGAGATTGCTGACTCTCCCCCGCGCACTTCCGGCAGGATGCCGGGAGGCCACCTTTAGGGCGTCGAAAAACAACTGACTCCCGACCTCGCCAATCAGGGTGTCCATTTCGGACCGGTTGTTGGCAAAACCTCCACCCCCGAAGATGGCGGTGATCAAGGCTCCTTGGTCAGACTGCAAGGGATCGTCGGCAACGGGGGGGAGGACCGGCAGTTCACGATTGACCAAGGTGGTCATCATCGAGCTCCGGTAGGGCACCTTGGACGAACCGGGAAACTTGTGGAGCGCCTTGGCCGCCAGAGTCCGCACGTAACCGTCATCGTCGTTCAGCAAGGATACCAGCTGACCCGTGAAGCCGGTGTCGCCGATCTCCCCGAGGGCCTGGATCGCCCCATAGCGGGAGGCCCCGTTCACGTCCAGAGCCTTGGCCCGGAGGTCGTCGCGGGTGGCAGTGTTGATGCTCCGTCCTCGGAGTTCTGCCGATGCCAGCAGGCGGACTTTGGGCGACCATCGTCCCAGATCAGCGACCAATTGCGCAGTGGTGCGTGCGGTGGCATCGTAATCCTCGACGTCCACGGAGTCACTGATCTGAGCCGGGCTGAGAGCAAGCGCGCCGGTGCTGTCACGCCCGGTGATGTGGAGACTCTCCAAGGGCAGGGCATAGGTCAGCAGCATCGCGGTGCTCATGCGGAAATCGTAATATTCGCTTCCATTCGGGGCCCGGTTCTCACTGTAGGAATCGTAGTTAAAGCCCCCGTCCCAGCGGCGATGCAAATCCAGCATCCAGCTGACTTTCTTGAAATACTCCTGCACCGCCGACGGCCCGCCCCTCTGCACTCCCAAGGGGGCCCAGAGGTAGTTGAAATAGGCCCCAGTGTGCCCCACATCCCTGTCGGTGTCTCCAGAAGCCAGGGCCATCTTGACGAAGAATTCGGCCTGGTCGAGGTAAACCGGATCGTTGTCCAGAATGATCGCGGCCAAGCCACTCTTGCCGTTGTTTTCGTGCTTGGCATCATACGCCTCATGCTCGCCGTAAGGAATAGCCCCCCGCTCCGCATACGAGGCGTAGAACATCTTCGCCCGATCGATCATCTGATCGACCACGGGATCACTGACCCCGCACTGCTCCGCCAGTTGCACGCCGAGCAGACACGGCATGCCAATCGAATTGACCACACCGTATCCGGTGTTGACGGGGCGGTAGCTGTTCGATGCGTCATACGGCCCCAACCGCAGGGAGTGTGCCACCGTCCCGTAGTGGCTCGCTCCTTTCGCAATATTGATCGCCAGGGCCTCGATGGTCGGGAACACCTGCGCGTCTTTGGTGATGAGATAATATTCTCCCAGAAGAATCAGCTCATGAGCCCGGCCCCACGGAGTCGGATAACCGGTGGACGCCGTGTAGTTCCGCAAAGCATTCAGGTCGGACTCGCTCTTTTTCAGGGCCCGCGCCTCGGTCTGGGCCCTTTCCAAGTAGAGCGCCCGGTCAGTAGCTGGGAAAAAGTCATCCTGCGCCGCGAGAAGGCCCAGCACCCCCATCCGATACCTTCCAGAGCTTTGCTTTTGGTAATAATAATCCATTCCCTCTTTGAGGATCTTTTCCGACTTCGGGCAGTTGTAGGGCGCGGTGGCGGAGTAGGCCCCCATGGTGCGCAGGGTGATGGTGACCACCTCCTCCACCCCGGTGCGCCAGCGGATCAGTTGCAGCTCCGCCGGAGTCTGTGACTCCGCGTCGGCGATTGCCGCGGCAAGCCCCCTCCGCGCATCGATATCAAACGGGACCGGGGCGGCCGCCGTGCCACTCGCACCCAGGATCAAATCCTCAGGCAGGAAAAACCCGTCCGCAGGCGACCCCACATCCACTTTCCGCACCTGGATCTGCCGACTCTCAACCGATCCGTGGATGCCGCCGCTGGAGGTGTCGTAATACACCCAGCCTCTCATTCCGGTCGGACCCAGATTCCAAGTCGTGGTCAGGCTACTCGGAATCGGTTCCCCAGACGTCAGGTCGGGCGGAGCGGCCAACGAAGAGGTGACGCTCAGGAATTGCGCAACGACAGAAGCTGCCAAGAATGACAGCAATGGGTTTCTAGAGCTCTTTTTCAAAATGAGAAATGGAATCGGGCCGAGTGGTGTTTCAGGTGTTTCACCACACCACGTCTCACGAAACCAAATTTTGTTCCGTCCGGCAACCGGAATAGCCTCAATCACCAGGGCCTCTCCATTTGGAAATCTTTGATGGTTAGGGTTTGTCCAAAACAAATATTTGATTTGCCGGGGCCGGATGGCGCTCATCACGCCCACAAAAGCTGATAACAGCGCGCAAAAACCGATCGGCAGTTAGCCCCCGGTCCGGCACCCGCAGCCGGGTTGGTTCCGGCTCTAACTTAGGCTCAACGACGACGTCGCAGGCGCTCCGTTCACCCAATCAACAGGTCTCATTTTATTAAAGAATTTTTGTTCTTTTTTATTTTTTATTCAGCGATCGGATTCAAACTCACCCCGCAATCAGCAAGAAACCGAATCTCATCATGAAGAACACTCTTTGCCTCCTTTCTCTCCTTCTCAGCGCAGGTCTGGCCGCCGAAGTTCAGACACCCCCTTCAGCGGCCACGGACGCTCCACTCAAGGGCGAGGAAATTGCCGTCCTGACCGACGCCCCCAACGTTCCACCGCCGATCACCCGCGACCACCCGACCCGCGTGAAGGTCGACTTGGAAGTCACCGAAGTCATCAAGCGCATGGCCGACGGCGTCAGCGACACCTTCTGGACCTTCGGCGGCAGCGTCCCCGGAAAATTCATCCGGGTGCGCCAGAACGACGAGGTCGATTTCACTCTAAAAAACCATCCGTCGAGCAAGATGCCGCACAACATCGACCTCCACGCGGTCACCGGACCGGGCGGCGGCGCGAAGGCCACTTTCACCGCACCGGGCCACCAGACCAGCTTCACCTTCAAGGCCCTCAACCCCGGTCTCTAGATCTACCACTGCGCCACCGCCCCGGTCGGCATGCACATCGCCAACGGCATGTACGGCCTGATCCTCGTCGAACCGATCGGCGGACTGCCAGCGGTCGACAAGGAGTTCTACGTCGTCCAGGGCGACTTCTACACCACCGGAAAATATGGTCAGGCTGGCCTGCAAGGCTTCGACATGGAAAAGGCTGTGGCAGAGAACCCTGACTACGTCGTCTTCAACGGTGCTGTCGGCTCCCTGACCGGGGAAAAAGCCCTCGTCGCCGCCAAGGGTGACACCGTCCGGCTCTTCGTCGGTAACGGTGGACCCAACCTCGTCTCCTCCTTCCACGTCATCGGCGAGATCTTTGACCGCGTCTATCAGGAAGGGGGAAGCCGCTACAACGAGAACGTCCAAACGACCCTCATCCCCGCCGGCGGCTCAGCGATCTGCGAGTTCAAGCTCGAAACCAACGGCGACTTCATCCTTGTCGATCACTCGATCTTCCGCGCCTTCAACAAAGGCGCCCTCGGCATCCTCAACGCCACCGGCGAGGGTGATCTCACGGTCTTTTCCGGTCAACGAAGCGATACGGTCTATCTCCCCGAAGGAGGTGCGCTCCAGACCATCCCGAGCGATACCGTCGAGACACCACCAGCCGCCAACAAGCCCGAGCGCATCGCAGCCGGCAAGGCGATCTACGGTGCCAACTGCGCCGCCTGCCACATGCCCGATGGCAGCGGCGTCCCCATGGCCTTCCCGCCACTCGCCGCTTCGGACTTTCTGAACGAGAACGTCGACCGCGCCATTGGCGTGGTCATCAACGGACTGCAAGGCAAGATCAAGGTCAACGGCCAGGAGTTCAATTCCATCATGCCGACCCTCGGCCTCAGCGACGAAGCCGTCGCGAATGTCCTGACCTACGTTTACTCGGAGTGGGACAACGAGGGCACCGAGGTTACGCCCGAGCAGGTCGCCAAGGTCCGCGCCGCGAAGAAATAGTCGGCCCACCCAAACTTTCATCCCACGATGAAAAACGTCGCCCTCATCCTCGCTCTCGCCACCTGCTTCCTTCGGGGGGAAGAAGCAGGCTGCGAACTCCCGGCCATTCCGCCGGAAATGGCTTGGGTCGAGGGCGGCGACTACCTCCCGATGTTCGGTGACCGCGACCAACCCGGCACCGTCGCCCCATTTCTGCTCGACCGTCATCCGGTTACCAACGCCGAGTTCCTCAACTTCGTCCGCGAGCATCCGAAATGGCAACGCTCGAAGGTCAGCCGCCTCTTTGCCGCGGAAAACTACCTCTCGCACTGGTCCGGCGACCTCGAACTTGGCCCTAAAGCTCCGGCCGCCGCGCCGGTGGTCAACGTCTCATGGTTCGCCGCGCGAGCCTACCTCAAGGCCCACAACAAACGACTCCCCACCGAAGACGAATGGGAATTCGCCGCACGCGCCGATGCCAGCCGCGCCGATGCCGCCAGCGACCCCGCCTTCCTTGCCCGCATCCTCGCCTGGTACGGCAAGCCCAACCCGCCCGTCCTGCCCGCCGTCAGCACCGCCGAGACCGACTTCCGCGGCATTACCGGCATGCACGGACTCATCTGGGAATGGGTCCGCGATTTCAACAACCAGATGGTCACCGGCGCCGCCCGTAACGACACCTCGCTCGACCGCTCTCTCTTCTGCGCCGGCGGCGCGCTCGGTGCCACCGACGCCGCCAACTACGCCGCCTTCATGCGCTATGCCTTCCGCTCCAGCCTCGAAGGCAACTTCACCCTCACCAACCTCGGCTTTCGCGGTGCCCGCGACCTCAAAACCCCAACCTCTCACACACCATGAAAACCACCGCCATCCTCACTCTCTCCCTGACGCTCACGCTCGGCCTCCCCTCGGCCCACGCCTCCTCCTGCTGCGAACACAAGGAAGACGCCACCGCCGCCACTGCCGAGTCCGTCTATCAACTCGACGCCACCTGGACCAACCAGCTCGGCAAGCCGATGACCCTCGCCGACCTCAAGGGCCGCCCGGTCCTCATCACCATGGGCTACGCGACCTGCAAATTCGCCTGCCCGCGCCTCGCTTCGGACCTCGTCGCCATCGAGAAGAAACTCAGCGCCGAGGAACGGGAGAACCTCGCCATCGTCTTCGTCTCCATCGACCCCGCCCGAGATACCCCCGAGCAAATCAAGGCCTTCTTTGACCCATACAAGGTCGACCCGAAGCGCTGGTTCGGCCTGCGCGGCGACGAGGACGCCATCCTCGAACTCTCCGTCGCCCTCGGCATCCGCTACCGCAAGGTCAACGAAACCGACTTTGCCCACTCGAACATCATCGCTCTGCTCTCCCCCAGCGGTGAAATCGCCCACCGCCAGGAAGGACTCGGCACCGATCCCACGGATCTCATCACCGCACTCCGTAAACCTCCCGTGCAACCATGAAACCCCCATTCCTCTTATGGCTCCTCGGAATCGCTGCCCAAGCCGGCACCGCCACTCCATCAACTGGCATTGATACCCCTGCCGAGCCTTGGGTCACCCCCACCCTGGATATCCGCCTCCGCTACGAATACGGCGATCTCGATTCACCAGCACTCCAGTCAGCCAACGCACTTACCATCCGAGAACGCATCGGCCTCGTCACACGTGACATCTACGGCTTCAGCGCTCTCGTTGAAGGTGAGTCTTTTCTACGCCTACGCGAACCGTGCCAACCGCATCTTCGGCTCCGACGCCACCGCCGCCCTTCGCTCCTTCGCTGGGGACATTCATCTCCTCAACGCGCGATACGAGGGATTCGGCGACACCACGATTACCGGCTACGCCTACTTCATGGACTTCGACAAGACCTCCGCAAATGCAGGCTACATCAGCAACAACACCTACGGCCTCATCGCCACCAAATCCCTCGGGCCCGTCAACCTCCACGCGGAATCCCCTTATCCCACTTTTCTCTTGCAACATAAGTAAGCGAGTGCTTACTTGCGCCCATGGCATCATCCACGACCCGCAGCCCGGGTGGGCGCCGCCGCGAGGAAGCTATCGGCGTGGTGCTCGATCTGGCTGCCGCCGGGTCGCCGGACCGGATCACCACCGCACGGATTTCCGAAGCGATGGGCTTGAGCAGCGGTGCCTTGTTCCGGCATTTCCCAGGGAAGGACGCGCTCTGGGAGGCGACAATGGACTGGGTGACGGCGCGCCTCAGCGAGCGCTTTGACCGCTGCGAAACCCAGGAAGCGTCCGCGCTCGAGGTGCTGAGGGGAATGTTCGACGCCCACCTCCAGTTCATACGCACGCACCCCGGCGTGCCACGTTTGATTTTCGCTGAACTGCAACGCGCCGACGACAGCCCCGCCAAGCGGGTGGTCCACCGTTTCCTCGGAATCCACGCCCAGCGTCTCGCCGCATGGATTCGGCGCGGGCAGACCGTCGGCGAAATCCCCCCCAAGCTCGATCCCCAGGCCACAGCCACCCTGTTCATCGGGAGCATCCAGGGCCTGGTGATGCAATCCCTGCTGGCTGGCGATCCTGGCACGCTCAAAACCGCCGCGCCGGAGATTCGCTCACTGATCTTCGATCGCCTACTTACCAAATCATGACGCTTCCTCTCATGCGCCGACGGTTTCTCGTCGTCCTCGCCATCCTGGTTCCGCTGGCCGGGCTCTTCCTCTACGCAGCTCTGCGCACCGGGCCCTTTGCTCCGGTCCCCGTCCGCATTGCCGCCATCGAGCGAAAGGCCATCACCCCCGGACTTTTCGGAATCGGCACCGTGGAAGCCCGCTGGCGCTACCGCATCGGCCCGACCCGCACTGGCCGCCTCGCCGAGCTCGGCGTCGATGTCGGCGACACCGTGAAAGCCGGGCAAATCCTCGGCAAAATGGACCCGATCGATCTCGACGAACGTCTCATCGCGCAGGCCGCCGGGGTGTCGGCCCTCGAATCCGCCATCTCCATGGCCGATGCCCGCCTCGACGACGCCCGGGCCGGCCGGACCTACACCGAAAGCCAATACCGCCGCTACCTTGCCCTGCTCGAAACCCACGCCGTCAGCGAGGACGCCGTCGAGGCCGCCGCCCAGCGCGACCAAACCGCTACCGCCGCCATGGCGGCCGCCACCGCCGCCGTCGAACTCGCCCAACGCGAGCACGCCGCCGCCCGCGCCAGCCTCAAAGCCCTCGATCGCCAGAAGGACGAACTGACCCTCCGCACTCCGATCGATGGACTCATCGTCGAACGACACATCGAACCCGGCAGCACCGCGATGGCCGGCGAGGCGGTCATCGAGATGATCGATCCGTCCACGCTGTGGATCCATCTCCGCCTCAACCAGCTCGACGCCGCCGGATTGCAGGCAGGCCTGGCTTGCCGGATCGAACTCCGCTCGCGTCCCGGCGAATTCCTCCCCGGCCGCATCCTGCGCGTCGAGCCGCTTGCCGACGAGGTCACCGAGGAAATGCTCGCCAAGGTCGTCTTCGACCAGACACCCCAACCGCTTCCGCCCGTCGGCGAACTCGCCGAAGTCCACGTCCAGCTCCCTGCCGAGCCCGCCACCCTCGCGGTTCCAGCTGCCGCCATCCTCAGCCACCAGAACCGCCAGGGCGTCTGGCTCGCCGAGAACGGTAAGCCACGCTTCGTCCCGGTGCGCACCGGCCGCCGCTCCGCCGAAGGCGAAATCCAGATCCTCTCCGGCCTCGAAGACGCCGGAGACGACATCCCGGTCGTCGTTCACAGCGAGCGGACGATCACTCCGCGCAGCCGCCTGAAAATTAAACCCGACCGCAACTCACCATGAACCTCGCCGGCCGCGACATCCTCCACGCCTGGCCACGCTTCCTGCTCACCGGCACCGGGCTCGGACTGCTCATCGGTGTCACCCTCAGCATGGCCGGCATCTACCGCGGCATGGTCGATGACGCCCGCGCGCTCATCGACAATAGCGGTGCCGACCTGTGGGTGGTTCAAAGCGACACCCTCGGCCCCTACGCCGAACCCTCCAGCCTGCCCGACGATCTCCATCGCGAAATCGTCGGCTTCCGCGGCGTCGAGCGCGCCGCCAACGTCACCTATCTGACCATGCAGGTCCGCCACGGCGAAACCGACGTCCGCGCGATGGTCGTCGGTATCGTCCCCGGCAGTCCGGGCGCGCCAGGACATCCGCCCCGTCTGGTCGCCGGCCGCCCCATTACCCGCAGCCACTACGAGGCCGTGGCCGATGCCGCCAGCGGGCTGCTTCTCGGCGACACCATCCGCATCCGCCGCCACCGCTTCACCGTCGTCGGCCTCACCCGGCGGATGGTTTCCTCCAGTGGCGATCCGATGATCTTCATCCCGTTGCAGGACGCGCAGGAAGCGCAGTTCCTCAAGGACAACGACGCCATCCTGCGCCAGCGCGACGCCACCCGGCAAAACCCCGCCTTCGTACCGCACCGCGTCCCCGGCGTGGCCGAGGCCGTGATCGCCTCCCAGACGACCTCGCACCAGGTCAATGCGATCCTGGTCCGCCTCGCTCCCGGGGCCGATGTCGACGAAACCGCCGCCGCCATCCGGCGCTGGAAGCGCGTCCAGGTTTATACCCGCCCGCAGATGGAGCGCATCCTCATCGGCAAACTCATCGCCACCTCAGCCCGCCAGATCGGGCTGTTCCTCATCATCCTCGCCGTCGTCAGCGCCGCCATCGTCGCCTTCATCATCTACACCATGACCCTCGCCAAGATCCGCGAAATCGCCGTGCTCAAGCTCATCGGCGCCCGCAACCGGACCATCGCCGGCATGATTCTCCAACAGGCCCTCGCCCTCGGCATGATCGGCTTCGCCGTCGGCAAGGTCGTCGCCACCGCCTGGGCCCCGCATTTCCCGAAATACGTCCTGTTGCTGCCCGGCGACACCGCCCGCGGCTTCGTCGCCGTGGTCATCATCTGCACCTTCGCCAGCCTGCTCGCCATCCGCGCCGCCCTCCGCGTCGATCCCGCCGAGGCCATCGGCTGATCCTCCATTTCAGCTTTTCAGTTTTTCAGCTTTTACCTCAATGCCCGGCATCACCATCGAAAAACTCCGCAAGCGCTACGGCAGCGGCCCCACCGCCGTCGATGCACTCAAGGGCGTGGACATGCAGGTCGCCCCCGGCGAGGTCGTTGGCCTCATCGGCCCCTCCGGCTCCGGGAAAAGCACGCTCCTCAAGGCCCTCGGTGCCGTCATCGAGCCCAGCAGCGGACGCATGACTCTTGGCGATCGAGTCATCTACGATGACGGCTGGAAAGTCCGCGACCTCCGCGCGTTGCGCCGCGACCTCATCGGTTTCGTCTTCCAGGCGCCACACCTCATCCCCTTCCTCGACGTCACCGACAACGTCGCGCTGCTGCCCATCCTCGCCGGCCTGCCGAAACCCGAAGCCCGCCGCCTCGCCCGCGAGCTGCTCGAAACCCTCGACGTCGCCCACCGCGCCGCCGCCATGCCCGCCCAACTCTCCGGCGGCGAACAGCAGCGCGTCGCCATCGCCCGCGCACTGGTCAACCGCCCGCCCGTCATCCTCGCCGACGAACCCACCGCCCCGCTCGACAGCGAGCGCGCTCTGGCCGTCATCACCATCCTCAACGACATGGCCCGGCGCTTCGACACCGCCGTGATCGTCGTCACCCACGACGAAAAGATCATCCCCACCTTCCGCCGGATCTATCAGATCCGCGACGGTCGCACTCACGAGCAGGCCGGGCAGGCTGCCGCTGCGGGTTTCTGACGGGGCGTCGCAACGGGTGATGCACGCCTTCAGCGTGCCAATCCCGGCTGCCCCAAAACCCGGGGTCGCCGCTCCGCGCCGGCCCCGGGCTACGGTGATGATCGCCTTCGGCGAAATCCCGCAACATCGCCACCGTACCGCAGCAGCACCATCCCATCCGTCCGCCACACCGTCCGCCACATCGTCCACCACATCGTCCACCACATCGTCCACCACATCGTCCACCACATCGTCCACCACATCGTCCACCACATCGTCCACCACACCGTCCGTCGCACCGTCCGTCGCACCGTCCGTCGCACCGTCCGTCGCACCGTCCACCACACCGCCCACCA
>Ga0100401_1001041_pt1 | contig 22950 bp, 27 predicted proteins | sample CryGeymeta201525_FD_80421 | JGI IMG/M metagenome (GOLD analysis project Ga0100401, IMG submission 80421) | Groundwater microbial communities from Crystal Geyser aquifers in Utah, USA - Crystal Geyser metaG 2015-25 | ecosystem: Environmental > Aquatic > Deep subsurface > Groundwater | place: USA... | reverse complement strand
GCTCAAAAATTTTATCAATGTCGGGCGAATTATCAACTACTACCGACAGTTAATGGTATTAATGGTTCTTGTGGTAGTGGGAATGGGGTGGCAACGTGTGATAATTCGACGGCTTCGTGTAGTATTGGGACATTTTCTTGGACTGATAGCACTGGATCAGATGGAGTTTTTAATTGGGGATGTAGCGGGACTACTGGAGAGTGTGGAGGAACATCGGGGAGTGCGGTGACATGTAGTGCTCCACATTTGCCCGATGTATCGGGTGTTTGTGGAAGCAGTCATGGTGGAGATTTTATCAGTGCCCCGAGCAGTAATCTGTGTTATAGCGGAACATTAGATTGGATAGATCATAGGGGTAGTGATGGAAAGTTTAATTGGCAATGTTGGGGATCGTGTGCTGGGGTGACGGCTAGTTGTAGTGCGACTCGAAATTTTCCGCCGGCGTTTACTTCTTTGACCATAAAAAATAATTCGGGGACAGTAGTGGTGGCAGAGGCGGGAAATAAAAATCAAATTTGTCAAACTGCATTTGGGGGGAGTCGAAATGTGATTTTTGAAGTTCGTGCCAGTGACCCTGATGGAGTGGCCGATATTAGTAATATAACCATGACTTTAAATGGAATAACCATTCTTCGAACGAGCAGTATTGGAACAGTGACTACTTTTGGTGGTAATATGGATAGTTTTAATGATAGTTTAGCTTATCCACTAGTAGTGACAATTACTGATTCTTTGGGTCAGGTGGCGACTAACAATTCGAGATCTTTTAAGGTGTGGGATTGTAATGTCCCTATAAGTGGGACAATTTTTGATGATTCGGCTCAGCTGGGGTGTAGTGGCGGTTTTGTAACTCCGGCTGACGTGAGTATGGGTTTTTCATCGATAAATTATAAAAATATGAGTGGTAGGGCAGATGTGGTGGGAACAGTTAATCCCCCATCTAATTTTGGGAGTGATAATTTAATTTGGGGAAAGAGTTATTTGCCTTTAATTAATGGTGGCAGTGTGGCGAATATTGATGGTGATTTGGCGGCTTTGGGGCGGACGACAAAATTGAATAGTGTTTGTCCGGCATCGACCCAATTTACGGTGAATGTTGATGCTTATGCCACTTCCCAAAATTTAACCCTAGATTTGTCATACATTCGAGATCAGGAAAATTGGTTTCAGGGAAATGGGCTGGATATGAGAGCTGGTATAAAAATTACGGAAGGGGTACCAGTGACGGCGACCAATCCGTATTTGATTTTGAATGGTGGTTTGGTGGAGGCACCGATTTTGGAAAATACTAATGGTTATAATAATAAATGGCATTATGGAACTCCACCTAATAATTGGTTTTTACCGGCATCGGGGATTGACCCCCATAAATATAGCTATCAATCAATTTATAATGAGTATTTTACAAAAATGGGTGAAGGGGTGACGGGAGTAACCGTGATTAATGTGGGAAGTACCGGGGTATTGTTTGTCAATGTGGGGCTGACGATTAGCAGTGATGTGGTGGTGGCAGCAAATAAATATTTGATGGTGGTGGTCAATGGAAATATGACGATTGATCAATCAGTAAATAATGTGGATGGGATTTATGTGGCCAAAAATATATCGGTGGGGGGGAGTTCTAATACTCAATTGAAAATTAATGGAATGTTGTATGCCACCAATGGGGGTAATATTCGATTGAATCGCAGTTTTACGACTAAAAGCGATAATAACACCACTCCGGCAGTGGTGGTTAGTTATCGGCCGGATTTAATTTTTGCATTACCGGGAAAATTAAATAAAATTTTATCGGGATGGAGGGAACTATAGCAAACAATTTTCAATTAACAATTATCAATTTTCAATTAAAATATGGAAAAAAAATATCAATTTACAATTAATTCAATAATTAATTAATTTTAAAACTAATTGTAAAATTGATTATTGAAAATTGAATTATTTTTTTAAAGAGAAATGAAATTTGATTTAGAAGAAAGAACGGAAAAGCTGGCAGAATCAATTATTTTTATGGTCAAAAAAATTAAGTTAAATCCTATTAATTCTAGAATTATTAGTCAGCTTATTGGTTCGTCAGGATCAATCGGAGCAAATTATTGTGAGGCAATTGAATCAGAAAGTAAAAAAGATTTTATACATAAGATGGGTATTTCGAAAAAGGAAATAAAAGAAACTTTGCATTGGTTGAAATTATTATCATGTGCCGAAGAACAAATAATCGATGAATCAAAAAGACTGTATACTGAAACAAGAGAATTGTTGTTAAATGTTAATTAATAAATTAATTGAAAATTGTAAATTGTAAATTGAATTATTCTGGCGTTAGAGGTCAGGTAGCGATAGTTGTATTGTTGATTTCGGCGATGATGTTGACCTTGGGACTATCGATGTCAAAAAGTGAGACGGTGGAAATAAAAATAAATGCCAATGATGAATTGTTGAAAAAAGCCTTTGATACGGCAGAATCGGGGATTAATTTTTATTTGGGAACAGGGGGGACTAATTATTCGTCACCGGGTAACAATAGTGTCGCCGACATTAACGTTAGCAAAATTGGAGTGGGGAACAGTATTAATTTTGATGAATTTGTGCCAGCGGGAAGCAGTGAAAGCTATTGGCTGGTCAACCACTTGGATAATGGAGATATCGGGACGACTTATTATGCCGGTGTTAGTGTAAATGTCTGTAATGTGGGTTTTACAGGGTCGATGGAAATTAGTTATTTTTATAAAAATGGGGCAAATTATAATGTGGCTCGGAGCGGTTTTAATTTTGGAAGTAAAAAAGTTTCAGGATTTACCGATACTCCTCCTGGTTGTGTCAATATTTTGACAGACAAATCCCCTATTTTACTGGTGGTAACCCCAATTATTAATGGTGGCAAATTTTACATTGAAGCCACGGGGGGTAATATATTTTCTTCACAGGGAGAGAATATTGTGTCGGAGGGGAAAATATCAACTCAGGCGAGTAAAAAATTGAGCATTCGTCGACGGTATAAATTACCTGGGTTTATGGTGTCAGGGATGATGGCGGAGGGAAAGATACTTAGCGACTAATTTCCAATTTCCAATAACCAATTTCCAAATAAATATTTATTTTTTGCTAAACTGATTGTATGAGTAATTTTGTGGGAATTGATTTGGGGGTGGGGAGTATAAAAATTGTTAGTTTATCAAAAGATGGGGATAAGGTGGTGTTGGATAATATTGGTGAAGTTAAGACGCCTCAGTTTAATAAATTGTCGGAGGTAAGTAGGGTATTAAAGAGCTTAGTTTCGGAAATGAAATTGTCAAATTGTCAGGCGGTAGTTTCGATACCTGAGAACAAAATTGTGTCGAGATTGGTATTGTTGCCACCATTAAAAGACAGTGAAATAAAGGATGCTCTTTGGTTTGAAGCGGAAACTTTTGTGCCGTTTCCTTTGGATGAAGTATCGATTGATTATGAGGTAATCAGTACCGATGAGGCTGGTCGTTTATCGGTGTTTGCCATTGCCGCTCGAAATGATCTAATCGCGGAATATGTAAAATTATTTAAAAACTGTGGAATTGATTTAGTGGCGATTGAACCGACCTCTTTGTCGTTAAAACGATTGGTCAATCAGATTGTAGTAAATTCGGTTTCCATAATGGTCTTGGATATCGGAAAAAAATTTTCGGATATTATCAGTTTGCATAATTCAAATATTTCTTTTGCTCGATCACTGTCGGTGGGAGGTGAGTCATTGACTCGATCCATTTCAGTTAATTTGGGATTGGATATGGCGAGTGCTGAAGAATACAAAAAAGCTTATGGAATGAAAGAAATGGAATTGGAAGGAAAAATTAAAAATGCGATTATGCCAGTATTTGAAAGTTTGTCAGAAGAAGTGCGACGGGCAATTGCGATGCATGTTGAATCGTACAATAAATCGGTTGATTTGTTAATTTTGAGCGGTGGTGGGGCAAAAATGCCAGGGTTGGCTGAAGAATTAACTAAAAAATTGGGGGTAGAGGTACAGATAATGCAACCATTTTTGAAGATAGACACCACGCGAATTGTCGTGCCAATTGATTTGAATATAGATGGTTATAGGTTTGCGGTAGCGGTAGGGTCAGCCCTTAGGGCATTATTATGAGTTTAAATTTATTGCCAAGTCAGGCTAAATTTCAAGTCGAGATTATCAAGGCCAAGTCTTTGAGTCGAAAAGTTTTGACTATTTTTTTGATAATTTGGGTTATTTTGGTGTCAGTTATCTTGGTGTTGAAACAAAAAGATTGGTGGTTGAAAAAAGAAAAAATAAAATATGAAGTAGCGCTGTCTAGTTATTTGCAATTATCAAGCGAAATTATTACTAGTCAGTCAATAAAATTTCGGGCCAAACTTTTGGGAAAGGTATTGAGGGAGAGGTTTGAATATGCGCAGGCTTTTAATATGGTGGAAAATATTTTTGATTCAAAAATTGAAATAAGAGATTTTGAATTAAAAGAAAAAAAATATTTTGTAATGTCAGTGATTGCCAGTAGTGATGATGCTATGAAGCAAGTTGAAACTCGGGTAGCTGAGGTTAATATGGGGACTGAGCCTGAAGTTAAGAATATTGTGGTAAAGTCGGCTGTTTATACAAAAAATACTGCCCAATGGTTGGTCACAATGGAGGTATATTTAAAATGAATAAATTAAAAAGTTATTTGCCTGACAAGTTGTTTGGTAAGGATGTTGCTGTCTGGTTGGTCTGGTCGATGCCGGTAGGGGTGATGATAATATTGATGTTGATTTTTGCGAGATGGGTGGTTCCACAAATTATAGATATTAAGGGTTTGTTTAATCAGATTGATAAAGTGGTAAATGAGACTAAGGTACTAAATGAAAAGAGGGTTTACTTGTTATCTTTGGATCGGGCGGAGTTAGAATCTAAGTTGACATTGATTGAAAATGGGGTATTGTCGGAGGAAAATTCGTATTTGTTAGTAAAGATTATTAGTAAGATAGGAGCTGATTTTGAGTATCAGGTTAGTGATTTTTCGGTAACTTTGGGTGATATTAAGGATGTTGCCAAAAAATCGACAAAATTTGAATATCAAACAGTGCCGGTAGATGTGGTAATAGTTGGGCCAAAAGCTAATTTTTTGGCGATGATAAATGCGGTGGAAAAAAGTTTACCAGTATTGTCGATTGATAATTATAGTATGACCATTACTGGTGATTTGGCGACCATAAAGATGAGTATTTCGGCCTATTATTTACCTGAGTGGACTCAAAACAAATTAGAAGCGTTGTCGTTGACTGATTTGACATCAAATAACGATGAATTAACAGTGCTATCCAAAATTGACACTTATAAATATTATGGGGTGACAGAAGGAGAAATAAAGCAGGGTGTCCAAAAATTTGTGCCGTCAGATAGGGTTGATCCGTTTTATTGAGAAAATCCGTATAAATTCGTAGGGGACAGGCATGCCTGTCCCCTACAATGAAAACAAGATTTTATTCCTTAATTTCCAACATATATCTGATATCAGGATAAGCAAGATTGAGGAGAGTGTGGAGAGATTTGATGACTTTGCCTTTTTTGCCGATTAATTGGCCAATAAATTCAGGTAGGGCTGAGACAGAAATAATTAAAGTGTCATTATCGTCACGGGAAGTGATGGTAACATTGGCATTTTCAGGTAAAATTGAGGTAATGATGTATTTGGCTGTTTCAATGATTGTGCTCATATAAAGAATTTTTAATTTAAAATTTTTAATTTTTAATCAATTTTTAAAACTTAATTTACAATGTCAAAAACATTAAAATTACACCTTAGCTTTTTTTACTTTCTTTTTATTGGGAAATTTATCAGGATTTAATAGTTTTTCGACTCCAATTGTTAATTGGGCGCCGTTTTTAATCCATTTTTGCATCTCATCTTTGTTGATTTGCAGAGTTTTGGACTGAGGAGTGTAAAAACCAAGATTGGCAATAAATTTGCCATCCATTTTGCTGTGCTCTTCGGCGACCACAATTCTAAATGATCGTTGGTGAATTTTTCCGTTTGGTCTTAATTTTATTTTTAGCATATTCAGATTATAGCATGGAATACCCAATAACCAAGCTCCAATAATCAAACAAATCTCAATTACCAATCACTAAAATTACAAATTGTTTGGTTATTGAAATTTGAAACATTGGTAATTGTTTGGAATACTTGGTTATTGTATCTTGGAATTTATATTTATTTCTTGTGTGGCATTAATGGCGGCTTGCTCTTCGGCTTTTTGTTTGGAGTTACCCTGACCTTGCGCTATTAATTTATGGCCAATATAAGCACCGGAGATAAATTTTTTGTCGTGGTCGGGTCCATCTTGGGAAATTATTTGATAATTGGGAGTAATCCCCTTTTTGGCCTGAGCAATTTCTTGGAAAATGCTTTTGGGGTCTTTGTACTCGGTCTTTTGGGAAAAATTATCGATACTTGATTGTAAAATTTGGGATAAAAATAAATCGGCTGTTGATTGTCCTCCGTCTAAATAAATAGCCCCAATAATACTCTCTAGAGTATCGGCTAAAATGGAGATGTTTTGACGACCACCATGAGTTTCCTCACCCCGAGAAAGATAAAGATAATCCCCTATTTTAAGGGATAAAGCGATTGAAGCTAGATTTTCGGTTCGAACGATTAAGCTACGTAAATTGGTCATTTGACCTTCGTTTTTGTCGGGAAATTTGTGATAGAGAGTATTTGATGTCCATAATTCTAAAACAGCGTCACCGAGAAATTCTAGTCTTTCATTGGAGCTACTAAAAGTATTTTTAAATTCGTTTAAAGATGATCTGTGAACAAGGGCTTGGTGCAATAGTTTTTCGTCATTAAAATGAATATTTAATAACTTTAGTAAGGGCTTGAGGTCATTCATATTATTTGATTATAGATCCGAGGACAGCGTTGACGAAAGAGCTAGATGATTCGTTACCATATTCTTTGGCAATTTCCACCGCTTCGTCAATGATAACTCTATTGGGAGTATTTTTAATATATTTTAGTTCCCAAATGGCGAGGCGTAAAATTGACAAATCGACACGATTGATTTTGTCGATAGGCCATTTGGGGGCAAAAATTTTGATTTGAGAATCAATCTGGTTTATATTTTTGATAATATCGTGAATGATTGGCTTGGGGGTAGATTTGACTGATTCCCAAGCAAAAAGTTCTTGAAAAAGATGAATTCGTTTTTTGTGTCGAGGATCTAGTTTACTTTTCACAGTTTTGACATAGAAAACCAGGTCGTTTGTCTTGACCACATTTGAGACATTTGGTAACTTGGGCCAATTTGGGGCCGGTAATGGTGGCACGTCGACGACCTTGTCGACGACTGGAGGGCCAATGTTTAGGTAATACGGTCATAGAGGTATTATACAGTAAAAACAACAAATTACAAAAACACAATTTCCAAATTTTAATTGAAATTTAAACCTTGATTTATATAACCTTTAATTAATGATTGGTATGGGACGTTAATGGCGTTGGCTTTTTCTTTTAATCTAGTTAGGAGATAAATTGGTAATCGAATAGAAATTGAACGTGAGGTTGGTTTTAGGTTGGGGAAACTGGCTTTTTCAAAGTCATTGGCATTAAAATAATCAGTCACGTCAATTTTAGTCCAAAAATCACGTTCTTCATCTTCATTTTTGAATTTTGGAATTACGAGCTTTTTTTTCATATAGTTTTTTCTCCTTTTTGTTGGCGTCTCGCGCCGAAATAATTCTAATTATTTTTTTTCTAATAGTAAAAACAGTATAAAGAATACGTTTTTGTTTGGTTTTTCCAAACAAGATCCACCGTTTTTCTTTATCGGAGTGGAGAAAATCATTGATGACAATTTTGTAATTATCAAAAAATATTTCTTCACTTTCTGTTTTTGAAACTTGATGTTTTTGCCAATTTTTGTTTTGGTTGCCTTCATCCCATTGAAAGTTTAAAGGCTCAAATTTCATAATTAAGTGTATATACTAGATGATACAATGTCAAGGAGCACTTTAATTTTAGGCTAACAATTAGAACCCTCGCTTGACAAAATAATTGATATCATTTATATTTAAACTGTAAGTGAGGTTAAACCTCATTTGCAGTATACATATGCAAAAGGGTAATTATTTGATGACTATTTTGAAATCACCTAAAACTGTGTTTACATTGGAAGATATTGCCATGTTGTGGCAATTACCAAACACTAATTCGACTATGGTTAGGTTGAGCTACTATGCCAAGAATGGTGATTTAATGCGTGTTCGTCGAGGTGTGTATGTCAAAAACAAACAATATAATAAAACTGAATTAGCGACTCGGATTTATGCCCCATCTTACGTTAGCTTTGAGACGGTTTTGGCCCAGAATGGTTTGATCTTTCAATTTCAATCGAAAATCCAAATAGCTTCATATTTGGGTCGGGAAGTTGAGATTGATGGGCAAATATATTTATATAAAAAAATTAAAGATGCAATTTTAGCCAATTCGATTGGGGTGAATAATGTTAACGAAACATCGGTGGCTACTTGTGAACGGGCATTTTTGGATACACTCTATATTAATGATGATTACCATTTTGATAATTTGAGGTCTATAAACTGGAATAAAGTTTTTGATATTTTGCCGATTTATAATAATTTGCGAATGACTAAAATAGTTAATCAATTATTTGAGCAATCAAAAATATGACTTTAAATATTTCTACCCACAAAACAATTTTATTTCAAATCTTAAAGGATATTTATTCAAATACAAATATTGCCCCGTTTTTAGGGTTTAAAGGGGGTACGGCGGCGCTAATGTTTTATGACCTTGATAGATTTTCGGTGGATATCGATATGGATTTGCTGAATGAAAGTCGAGAAGATATGGTTTTTGATGAGGTGATTAAAATTGTCAAGAAATATGGCATTTTAAAAGATTCTTATAAAAAACGTTTTAATTTATTTTGTTTAATATCTTACGAAGACAAAAGTCATAATGTCAAAGTGGAAATTAATCGTCGACAGACTGAGGCGGAATATGAGATAAAAACTTATTTGGGAGTGTCAATGTTGGTCATGGTCCAAGCTGACATGTTTGCTTACAAATTAATGGCGATGCATGAACGGATTGGAAAAACTAGCCGTGATATTTATGATGTGTGGTTTTTTTTATCACATCGTTTTCCTATTAATCAGGAAATTGTAGAAAAAAGATCGGGCATGTCGTTTAATCGATTGGTTAATAAGTGTATTTCCCAATTGGAAAAAATGAGCAATAATCATATTTTGGATGGTTTGGGCGAATTGCTGACCCCTAGCCAAAAAGATTGGGCTAAAGTTAAATTGAGAGAGGAAACGATTAGTTTATTGAAGTTAAGGATGAATGATTGATGATGAGTTTTTGTAAATTATATTTTGCTTTGGATAGATCTTGAATAATTGATTTGGCTAAAATAATAGATTTCTCGTCAAAATAAAAATGACCATGTTGGAGGGTGGAAAAAAGCTCACCTGGTCCGCGGAGTTTTAGATCAAACTCGGCTAATTGTTGACCTTCGTAATGTGTAGTCAAATATTTTAATCGGGGTGAATTGGGGTTGTCGGTGAAGAGATAACAATATCCTGGACTGACTCCCCTACCCACCCGCCCTCGTAATTGATGGAGTGAAGCTAGACCAAACCGATTGGCTGACTGGATAATTATGACCGTAGCATTGGGAAAATCAATACCAACCTCGATTATGGGGGTAGTAACTAAAACATTTATTTTATTGACTTTAAAGTCGTCAAATATTTTTTGACGATCGGAAATTGGAATTTTGCCATGGATTAATTCTAATTTTAATTTGGGAAATAATGGTTTTAATTTGGTAAATTCGGCAGTGGCTGATTTGACGGTGGATAAACTTTCGGAATCTTCAATAAAAGGACAGACGATAAAAGCTTGCTCTGCTGTAGTTTTGATTTGATTTTTTAACCATTTATAACAATCAGAAATTTTTGGCTCGGGGACGATAAAAGTTTTAACTGGTTGCCAGTGAGGCAGGTGGGATAAATAGGAAATGTCTAAATGTCCGTAAACTGATAGGGCAAGAGTCCTCGGGATAGGGGTGGCAGTCAGGGAAACAGTGTGGGGTGGATTTTTAAGTTTATTTAAAAAATTACGTTGTAAAACGCCAAACTTATGTTGTTCGTCGATGATTAAAAGGGCAATTTTTTTGAAAAATTTAGAATCTTGATAGAACGCGGCATGAGTGGAAATAATTATGGCGTTATTGGGTAATTTTGGAAGTTTATTTTTATTATTTAATAAAAATATGGGAATTTTTGGGAGAATTTTTTTAAAAAAAGTATAATGTTGGTTGGCCAAAATTTGGGTGGGGGCAACGATGAGGGAAATGTGTTTATTGGCTGAAGTTAAGTGGGTGGCTAAAAGGGCAATAATGGTTTTGCCAGAACCAACGTCACCGGACAGTAGGCGGTGAGTGGGATTGTTGGACAGTAAATCTTTTTGAATTTCTGACCAAGCCTTTTGCTGAGATATTGATAATTTATAAGGCAAGAAATTTGTTTTAGGAATTTTGGTTAATATATATGCTGGTTTTTTGTTTAATATGTTTTGTTTTTGGAGTTCTGATTGGGCGAGTAAAGATAATGACTGATGTAAATTAAGGCGATTTTGGGAGAGTAATAACTGTGATTGGGAATCGGGTTGATGGATTTGAATCAGGGCTTTTTTAATATCAAATAAATTATATTTTTGTAAAATATTTGTTGGTAATACTTCAGAATAATTTTGTAGCAGAGTTTGGAGGTTTAGGGAGATGGTTTTTTCAATCCAGGCAGAATTGAGAGTGGCTGATTGATGGTAAAGCGGAATAATTCGTCCAGTTTTATTGCCAATTTGTGGGGTGACTATAGTAATTTTGTTTTGAAAAATAGTGACTGATCCGGCGACATTTAGTATTTCACCCACTACAATATTTTTGGATAAATAGGGCTGATTAAACCAAATTAAATTTAAGGTACCAGTATTATCTTTAATGGTCGCACGTTGGATATTTTTGGGTGATTTGGTAAAAATATTGTTAAAAGAAATAATAGTGCCACTATAGGTGGCGGGTTCGTTAAAAATATAGTCGGAAATGTTTAAAGTTTTTGAAAAATCAAGATAACGAAAAGGTAGATAAAATAGTAAATCGTTTTTGGTAAAAATACCTAAATTATTTAGCTTAGTAGCCGAAATTGGGCCAACGTTTTTTAATATCGATAAATCATCCATTTTTCTATATTATCATTTCTGGCCTTTTTGGTTTAGTGCCCTAAAATGTGATAATGTAACTTGTCATAAATTATAGTATAGAGCTATAATAATTGAAAATTACTATATTTCATAAAATATGAGTACTAGGGTGGAAACTACATTATTACAGACAATTGGGATAGAACAACCCAGCTTGGATGTACAGGCAGCTTTTGAAATTGCTCGAAGAGTTACTGGTGTGCGAAATGGTGATTTAATGCTAACAGCTGGGAAAGTAAGAGATATGCTTTTAGGAATGAATAGTAGTGATGGTGATTACGATTTTATAGGTCCTGTTGATTTAAACACAATAGCAAGAAAATCTGGCGGTGTAGTGTTGGGAAGGTGGGATACTCTCGGAGTTATAAAAATTAGAGTGGGTAGTGCCGATTTTGATTTTATTGATTCGAGAGACAATCTCCAACGATGACTATCAGTCAATGATTTGGACATATCGACATTGTGTCTTGCTCAACAAGGCTTAATTCTGTAGTTTATAAGTTAGAAAATGACGAGTTGGTCTCATGCTGTTTGATCAGTGGAGAAAGAATCTATACCCCAGCGGCTACTTGTGGTCAAAATTGGATAGAAATAGTTGCTAACTTAATACAAAATAACTACAACATTTGGCTGACGGTTGATGCTTCAAATCTAAAAATGCAAGCCTTGGTTTCAATGGCGGGATTAAAGGCAGAACATAACCCTGAGGTAATCAAAAAAATATTAGCTAACAACGATCAAAAAAATCCAGATGATATACTAGTTATAGAAAGAAATGGTCTAACTGTATTTGAAAAAACAGACCACTCTGATTATCCCCAAGTGTTATTTAGAAGCTAAAAAATGAAAAATTTAGGATACGTTGAAGCAAAAATTGATGAGTTTAGTATTAAAACTTTTCATCGACTGATATTGAAGATATGCCATAAGAACGATTTTTATAAATCTGATGTGATTGATTATATTAATGGTGATGTAACGAATAAATTACATTTAACTCTATTTTATGGGTGTAACGTTACTGGTGTAAAGTTGAAACAATTAAAAAACTATGTCCGAAACATTAAACTGTCCAAGTTGAATTTAGGACGATTATTTTTAATACCCGGTTATAAAAACTTATACCAGGTATTATGTGTTGAAGTCATTGATGGCAACAACGAATTAAAAAATATATCAGACGATATAAGTAACTTTGGATATGATCAATCGGTCGTACACGATAAATTCACTCCACATTTAACTCTGGCCTATGTTAATAGTAATTACAAAGTACCAAGCGATATTCAATCGCCAAAATCAGTAAAAGTAAAAGCGATTAATTATTTTTGTGAGTAAGTAAAGAAGGGGGTAAGAGTCAAGCTTTTCTATGTTATCATTTGTATATGAGATTTATGGGTTTGAGGAGACGTCAATGGAAAAAAATTATTTTAATAATCGCCTCGCTGGCATTACTGCTATCAGGAATAGTGCCATTTTTAGGCGTATTTTTGAAATAGAAAAATCACCCCCTACCCCCTTTTTGACTAAAGAGGGGGAAAGAATTAAATCTAAATTTAGTATTAAAATCGATTTTAAAAGTAAAAAAATGTGGTATAAATTGTTTAAATTTATTTTGATTGGGTTGGTGGTTGGTTTGGTGGCAATTTTGCTGTTATTTGCTTGGTTTTCCAAGGATTTGCCAAATCCGACTAATGTGGTACGACGAAATGGATTTACTTCGCGAATTTATGATCGGAACGGTGCCTTGATTTATGATGTGTACAAAGATGCTAAGCGAGAACCAGTGGTATGGGCAGATGTGCCTGATTATTTAAAAAAGGCGACAATTGCAGTTGAAGATAAAGATTTTTATAAACATGCAGGATTTGATCCATTGGCTCCAGTGCGAATTATTAAAAATATTTTTTATTTTAAAAAAATAACTGGTGGGTCGACTTTGACCCAACAATTGGTAAAAAATGTTTTATTAAATTCTGATGTGACAGTAACTCGTAAAATAAAAGAATTTATTTTGTCAGTGCAAATTGAGGCAAAATATAAAAAAGATGAAATTTTACTGATGTACCTAAATGAAGCCCCTTATGGTGGAGCATCGTGGGGAGTGGGGTTTGCTGCGGAACAATATTTTGGCAAAAAAGTCAAAGATTTGACTTTTGTTGAGTCAGTGATTTTGGCGGGTTTACCCCAACGACCCAATGTTTATTCACCTTTTTCCAAAACTCCAAAAGCTTATGTCGAGCGAAGTGCCCATGTTTTGACACGAATGGTGGAAGACGGACATATAACTCCTGATCAAAAAATTGAGGCACAAAAGGAATTGGAAAACTATAAATTTTATGAAAATAAAACCCAATTGTTGTCACCACATTTTGTTTTTTGGGTGAAAGACATTCTTATTGAGAAATATGGTGAAGATGTGGTGGATGGGGCAGGGCTTAAGATTATCACTACCTTGGATTTAACAATTCAAAATGAAGTTCAAAAAATTGTATCAGAAGAAATTGATAAAAGCGAAAAATTGGGAATTTCAAATGGGGCGGCGATGGTAATTGATCCAACTAATGGGCAAGTGTTGGCGATGGTGGGGTCGCGTGGTTACAATTCGGATAAAACAGATGGAAAATTTAATGTAGTAACCCAGGGTTTGCGACAACCAGGGTCGGCGATTAAACCGATTACTTATTTAATGGCGATAAAGAAGGGGTATACGGCAGCTTCATTGATTATGGATACCCCAGTAACTTTCTTGTCGACATCGCCAGGGCAAAAAGATTATAGTCCACAAAACTATACGGGAAAATTTTTGGGTCCACTCAGTTTACGTCAAGCTTTGGGAAATTCTATTAATACCACGGCCGTTAAAACTTTGGCTCGGGTGGGAATAAGTAATATGCTCAAGCAAGCTTTTGATATGGGTTTGATGACCTTGGAACCAACGACAGAAAATTTAAAAAGGTTTGGTTATGCGGTAACTTTGGGTGGAGCAGATGTGTATATGATAGATTTGGCATCGGCCTATGGGGCTTTTGCCAATGGGGGTAAACGGTTTGATCTCGTGGGAATATTAAAAGTTGAAGATCAAAAAGGTCGAGTGTTGGAAGAATATAAAGAAGTGTCTGGCAAACAAGTAATGACACCGCAAGAAGCGTTTATTATTTCAAATATATTATCTGATAACAGTGCTCGGGAAATTACTTTTGGAGCGGTAAATTCGTTAAATATTACAGGTTATCAGGTGGCAGTAAAAACAGGGACGACCAATGATAAACGTGATAACTGGACAATTGGCTGGACGCCAAATTTATTGGTGTCGGTGTGGGTGGGAAATAATGATAATAGCCCGATGGGCAAGGTGGCGTCGGGGGTATCGGGAGCCAGTCCTATTTGGCGAAGAATAATGTTATCAACCATTAAAACTCGAAACAAACAAGATTTTCCAATTCCTGATAAAATTATCAGTCTGGAAGTAGATAAGATTTCGGGGTATTTGTCTCATGATGGTTTTGCCTCAAGACAGGAATATTTTATCGATGGAACTCAAATGGTAGGGACTGACCTTATTCATTTGCAGGCAAAGGTTTGTAAGGATAAAGCGGGTTTAGCTACTCCCGAGGATGTTGCTAATAATAATTTTAATACTAAGGAATTTTTTAAATTTAGTGAAGATGATCCGGTGTCGACTGATGGCAAAAATCGCTGGCAGGAGGGTATTGATGGTTGGATTGCAACTCGGGCTGATAAAGATAAATATTTTCCTCCTACCGATTATTGTCGGACTGATGGGATGGTGACGGTTAATTTTGATTCTCCTTCGGATCGTCAAACAGTATCAAATAATTTTGATATAAAAATTTCAACTTCGTCACTTAAAAAAATAAATGAAGTTAAGTTGTGGGTTAATGGAAATGAGACCAAAACATGGAATGAAAGGCCGTTTGAAACAAGCTTACATCTTGATGATGGACTATATACTTTAAAAGTAAAAGCAACGGATAAAGATGGGGCGAGTAATGAGAGGGAAATAAAAATTGGGGTCAATAAACCTTGGGATTGGACTCCATCCCCGACTCCTGCTCCAACTCTGACTCCCCTACCAGTTATACCTAGTTCGACCTAGTTTGATATAAAAATATCCCCTAAACTCACGAATAATATAGTTTGATATAATAATTAGCAGTCGTATGGATTGAGTGCTAAAGATTAACTCTTTCTTCTGTTCTACCTTCTTCACCAAGATTTGCAGCCAAATCTACTTTTGGTTGTGATTTTTTTTGACGAGGTACTTGAAAGTGCACATTACGGGTTTTAATCTCTGCAACAGCTTGTAATTCTTTTTGCTGTGCAATATATATCTCACCAGCAATTCTGTGTTGCTCTAACAAATGATCAATTGTTTTTTTTACCATATTTTGTATTTTAACATTTAATAATTGAAATTGTTTTATTACAACTAAAAAACCTCCTTTTCAGGAGGTTTTGTGTTTTAAAACGATTGTTCGTTTATTACTACTAAACCTCCCGCATGGAGTGAAGGTTACAAATAGTAATGACACGAACTAATTTCATTGGAGTTATTTTAACAAAACTATATTGGATATGTAAAGAAGATGTTTTAGAAACAAAAAAGAGCTGTCTCTCTCGCCTTACGGGTTGACGTCGGGAACTTTAATCCCTCAGCTCTTAATCAATATAATTGTATCTCCAATTGTCTTTTAAGTTAAATTAAACGTGGATAGGTGGATCTTTTTGGCGGTTTTGTCATCGCAGTTGTAGTAATTGACGCGGAAAGTATATTTGTTTTCAAAAATATCAGTGATTTCCATGGACCATAAAATATTTTTGTTGATTTTTGCCGAATACTTTTCTATTAATTTTAGAGGGTCTTGAGGTGAGGTGAAATTTACATTAGCGTCGAGAGTTATTATCTGACTGGTTAATTCGATGGCGGAATTGTTGATAACTTTTGGAATATACGGTAGAGACGTTGCATGCAACGTCTCTACAAGGTCATCTAAAATGGTTTCTTTAAACTCTTGTCCATCGTAAGTGCCCAGAGCATATTTTTCAATATATTTGCCATTTTCTTGATAATATATTTTGCCAATTTCGAAAAACTTTGGATTGGGGAGTTTGTATCGAGAATATTGGTCAAGTTGATTTTTTAATGATGGGATAAGACTTTGGCGAAGATAAATTACTTCGGCGTTAATACTATTTTCTGTTCTGATGACTGTTTTTGGGTCAACTGGTGTCTCGATAAGCGGCCAGGTGATTACTTCATCATAACCCTGAGACACTAATTCATCTTTTGTTTTTTCGATTAAATATAATATTTTGGGAGTGATGTTGTTGGTCTTTTTGTATGTGACGGGCTGATTGGTAGGAATATTGTTATAGCCGTAAAATCGGATAATTTCTTCAGATAGGTCTTCAGGAATAGTGATATCTTTGCGAATAGGGGGGGGAGTTACCAACGAGATTGCTTCGTCACTGTTGTTATTGTTCCTCGCAATGACGCATCCGAGATTGGTTAAAGTTTTTTTGACAAAATCAGCAGAAATATTAATCCCAGAAATTTGACTGGCAGAATTAAAATCATATTTTATGGTCGGAACGGAAATTGGATTGGGGTAATAATCGTATGTTTTTGAATTGATATGGCCACCGGATAATTTTATTATTTGTGAGGCAAGCTCATTAAATGCGAGTGGTATGGTTTCGGGGTCAAGATCTTTTTCGAGACGAGTACTAGCTTCGGTGATTGTCTTAAGTTCTTTTGAGTCCAGTCTAATTCGGACACGATTGTAAATAGCAACTTCGATAATAATGTCAGTAGTATTGTCGTACGTACCGGATTTTTTACCTCCGACAAGATCAGTACTCAGTACTTCGGAAGGATTGCTAATAACTAAATTCTGTGATGACAACTTTAATACAGTGCCGTCGAGAGTGGTAAATTCCTTGGTTTTATTGTTGTTAGTTTCCCATATAATATGATCGCCGCAAATAGTAGCATCAAATGCATGATTGGGAATACCGTACATAAACATAATGTAATTGGTCAAATCAACAATGTTGTTTACCGAATTTACACCATGGATTTTGGTAAATTTTACAAGCCAATCGGGTGATGGACTAATTTTTAAATTAGAAATTTTGACACACATAACTCGAGTTACATCTGGTGAGGTGACGGTAATAGGAAGATTATTATTTGAACTATTTAAATTTGTTTCGGGAATAATTAGTGGAATGTTATAAAGAACCGATAAATCGCGAGCGAGGCCGTAGTAACCCAGACAATCGCCGCGATTTATTTTGATGTCTAAATCAAAAACTATTTCCCCTTCAATTTCTTCGTAAAAATTGGTGAAATGCCCAATCATAGTAATGTCATCACGAAGTTTTTGAGGGGTGACATTTAGATTGGGGAGAAAGGTTTTGAGATGGGAATATATTATCTTCATGTATAAGTTCCAAATTTACAAATTTACAAGTTACAATCAAGTTCCAAATATTCAAGTTCCAAATTGGAAATTGTTATTTGTTGATTGTGATTTGTTTGGAAATTGTTTTTTGTTTTTTGTGATTTAATTTATAACTCGTTTGGTTTGTAGGCAAGATTACCACCCATTAAAGTACGAATGTCAGTAATATAATTTTCCGCCATAGTCCAGCGGTCGAGGCCCATACCAAAGGCAAAACCAGAATATATTTTGGGGTCAATACCAGCCATTTGCAAAACCTTGGGGTGAATCATACCACTACCTCCCATTTCAATCCAACCGGCATATTTGCATAAAACACAACCTTTACCTTTACAATTAAAACATTGCATGTCTGGACCGACTCCTGGCTCGACTTCGGGATAGTATTTGCATCGATAGCGAACCACGACACTCGGACCATATAGCGTTTTGAACATTAAATCCATAGTGCCAATTAAATCTTTCATGGTAACACCTTTATCGACAACCACGGCTTGATATTGGTGAAAAACAAAATGGTTACTGCGGTTTACCTTTTCATTACGGTAGACACAGCCTGGAAAAGCCGCCCGAATAGGTAAGTTCTTACTTTGTTGTTGGAGTAAATATGATTCAATGGTTGAAGTTTGAGTCCTCAATAAACATTGAGGTTGTTTTATATAAATTGTGTCTTGCATGTCCATGGCGGGATGGTTTTGGGGAACATTGAGACGCAAGAAATTATATTCATTGGTGACTATTTCAGGACTACTATAGATTGAAAAGCCCAATTTTCGGAAAACTTCGTTTAGTTGGCGTTCCGTTATTGTTATTGGATGCAAGTGACCCACCTTTGGAAGACCAAAGGAATTTACAATTTTCAATTTACAATTTTCAATTTTGGAATCAACATTAATTGTATTATTAGATTTTTCTTTAATTATATTTTTCAATTCGTTTTTTAACGAATTTAGTTGTTGACCATATTCTTTTGGATTTGGAGCTGTTTTGATTTCGGTAAATAATTTATTTATTAAACCATTGCGACCTAATAATTCTATACGAATTAATTATAATTTTGCCGAATATTTAGCTTTATTTATTTTTTCGTTATAGTCTGTTTTTATTTTGTTTAAATCCATTTGTCTATATATTATATATTTTTATTTTTCGATTTGTTTTTTTGCCACGGGGCGAGGCTACAAAAAAATCCCCCTTTGGGGATTTTATTTTTTTAAAATTAAAAGCCCCTTTATTTTAGGGAAGTAAAAATAGCTTTGAAAGTAGCAGGATTGGTGATAGCCATTTCAGAAAGCATTTTACGATTAATTTCAATTTTATTGAGTTTCAATTTGTTGATAAAGACAGAATAAGACATGGAAAATTCTTTTAGGGCAGCATTAATACGAATAATCCATAATTTGCGCATATCACGACGTCGAATACGGCGACCGTTATAGGCATATTGGCCAGCATGTAGCACTGCTTCTGAGGCAACCTTGTAGCGTTTGCTACGAGTCATCCAATAACCCTTGGCTGTTTTTAATACTTTTTTGTGAAATTTACGTCGAACGACACCTGTTTTAACGCGCATATTGTTTTATAAGTTCCAAATTTACAAATTTACAAGTTCCAATCAAGTTCCAAATTCACAAGTTCCAACTGGAAATTGTTATTTGTTGATTGTGATTTGTTTGGAAATTGTTTTTTGGAAATTGTTTATTAATTAATAATTTAAAGTAAACCTAATAATTTTTTAACTTTGATGGCAAATTTACCGAGTACTTGTTGTTTTCCTTTAAGTCTTCGTAATTGTTTTTTGGATTTTTTGCGTCGTAAATGGCGGTTGAACGATGACATACGCATGACTTTACCGTTTGGAGTTACTTCAAAACGGTTGCTAACTGATTTTTTGATACGATGTCTTTTACTCTGTTTTTCCATTGTTTTTTAGTTTTAAATTTTTTACTGGTCTAAAGGAGGCCATCAATCTTTTGCCCATCATCTTTGGCGGTGTGTCAATTATACCAACTTCTTGAATATCTTTTTTGAATTTATCTAACAGTTGATTGCCAAACTCGGGATGTTGCATTTGGCGACCTTGGAATTTTATACTGATTTTGACTTTATTTCCAGTAGATAAAAATTCTTTGGCACGTTTGACCCGAGTGTCATAATCCCTGGCTCCGATAAATGGGCTTAACTGAAGTTCTTTAGTGTCGCCTCCTTTGATACCTTTCTTTTCGGTCTTTGCTTTTTTGGCTTCTTGATATTTGAATTTGGAAAATTCGATTAATTTTACAACTGGGGGTTTGGCCATGGGGGCAATTTCGACCAGGTCTAACCCTGTTGACCTGGCCATTTCAAAAGCTTCAGAAATAGAAAGAACACCAATTTGTTTGGCATCTTCGTCGATTAAACGGACTTCGGGTGAAGTAATTTGGCGATTGGTTCTGATGTATTTTCGGTTATTCATTAGGCTATTTTATCAAATTTAGAGATTTTTTTGTGACTTGTTCCTTAATTTTGGTAATAAATTCGGAAATTGGAATTGCTCCAAGATCTTGACCATCGCGTTGACGAACGGCAACCGTGTTTGCCTTAACTTCGCGAGCACCGATGATTAACATATACGGTATTTTTTGCATTTGAGCGTCTCGGATTTTGGCTTGCATTTTTTCAGGTCTATCGTCAATTTCGACCCTGATTCCCCCCGCTTTTAAATCGGCGAGGACTTTGTTGGCAAATTCATGTTGGGCATCAGTAATGGGAATTAATTTTACTTGGACTGGCGAGAGCCATGTTGGAAACGCCCCGGCAAAATGTTCGATAATAACACCAAAAAATCTTTCTAATGATCCGAGGACTACTCGATGAATCATGACAACTGGTTTTTCCTTGCCATCTTTGTCAACAAATTTGGCGTCTAAGCCTCGACCCATTTGTTTTATATATTTGGCTAGGTTTTTTTTGGTTTTGTATTTGTCCTTAAAGGTTTTAAGTTCCCAGAAATCGTCAACATCTTTTTCTGAACTTTCGGAATATGTGGGAAGATTGAAATCAAATTGAATAGTACCCATTTGCCATTCTCGACCAATTGAATCTTTAATTTTAAAATCAATTTTTGGTCCGTAAAATGCACCACCACCTTCGTCTACTTTGTATTTAAGTTTTTCCCTCTCCATGGCTTTTATCAGTGAATTTTGGGCAAACTCCCACATATCAACTGATCCTAAATATTTTTCTGGTCGAGTAGATAAATAGGCTTGGAATTTTTGAAAACCAAAGATATCTTCGTAAATATATTTGGTTAATTTAATTATTTCTTGAACTTCATTAATGGCTTGTTCTGGCGTGCAAAAAATATGAGAATCGTCTTGAGTAAATCCTCGAACTCGAGTCATTCCATGGAGAACTCCGGCTTTTTCGTAGCGATAAACAGTACCGAGTTCACCCATTCTAAAGGGTAATTCGCGATAACTTCGTGGGCTTGATTTAAAAACTTGAACATGATTGGGACAATTCATGGGTTTCAACTGCTCGTCGGTGGTGTAGTCATTTTTACTTTCACCTTCGATATTTTGATGTAGCATGACAGGAAACATGGAATTGATGTATTTGGTGTAATGACGAGTTTTAACAAACATATCCATGCCAGCAATATGCGGAGTAAAAACTAGTTGATAACCTCGCCTAATATGTTCTTCTCTCCAAAATGTTTCCAAAACATTACGAGAGGTGGCTAATTTTGGATGCCAGAGAATTAACCCTGCACCGGTTAATTGGTTTGTAGAGTATAAATCTAATTCTTTGCCTAATTTGCGATGATCTCGTTTTTTGATTTCTTCTAAATTGTTTAAATGCGTTTCTAAATCATCTTTATTTTCAAAGGCGGTGCCGTAAATACGGGTGAGCATTTTATTTTTTTCGTCACCATGCCAATAAGCACCAGCGATAGAAAGCAATTTAAATGCTTTAATTTTGCTGGTGTAATTGACATGGGGACCGGCGCAAAGGTCGGTGTATTGATTACCAGTTGAATAGATGGTTATTATCTCACCACGATCTTTAATAGAATCAAGCCATTCGATTTTGTAAGGATTATTGGTAAATAAATCACAAGCTTCTTCCATTGTTATTTTTTTCCTAATGATGGGCAAATTTGATTTGATTATTTTTTGCATTTCTGCCTCAATTTCGGGAAAATTTGAATCGGATAATTTAAAATCACCAATTGTTTCGACATCCATATAAAAACCGTCATCGGTGGCAGGACCCATGACGCGAATAGTTTTGTCAGGATATAGGTTTTCTACAGCTTGGGATAAAATATGCTCGGCACTGTGGCGAATTTTGTAAAGATTATCGTCGTTATGTTGTGATGCGTCGTTTTGTGACATAAGTTTAAAGAAATTTAAAATTTAAAATTTAAAAACATTTATATATTATATAAAAATTAGAATAAATAAGGGGGAGAGAACAATTTGGCCCAGACGCAGGAAATCACCCACGAATGGGCGATGTAGTTAAATGAGTCGAAATATAAAATGTTTGTTGCATAATTTTGTGGAATGTAATAAATCGTGAAACGATTTAAACGTTCCTACAGCGTTTAAATTGCGATGCAATTTATTACGCTGTGAATCTGACAGGACTCGAACCTGTGACCTCTTTAATGTCAATGAAGCGCTCTAACCTCGGCCATAGGCCGATCAGCCTTTGGCTGAAACTGAGCGTTGTTGTTAATTGTCTGTATTATAATCTTTTTTATCATTTTTCCAAATCCTGATTTGTAGAATTTTTCCCTGGCTGTCGAATCTTGTTTACAAAAATATTTTTCAAAATATACAAGTTTTAACGGTCGATTATTTCTCGTAAATTTATTTGTGCCTTCGTCATGTTCTTTTAGCCTTATTTCTGGTAATTTTTCAGTTGACCCAATATAAACTTTGTTATTCTTTAAACTTTGTAAAAAATACACAAAGTACATGGTGAATCTGACAGGACTCGAACCTGTGACCTCTTCAATGTCAATGAAGCACTCTAACCACCTGAGCTACAGATTCAGATTAACTATAGAGGATTATAGCAAATTAGTCACCACTTCGGGCGGCGGAGTGTTCGTCGCTCATCAAATATTTAATTCCACCTTTGGACTTTAAATTTTTCCAATAACCACTGTTTTTTTGTTTTTTCTTTTT
>Ga0100401_1001033_pt1 | contig 23006 bp, 23 predicted proteins | sample CryGeymeta201525_FD_80421 | JGI IMG/M metagenome (GOLD analysis project Ga0100401, IMG submission 80421) | Groundwater microbial communities from Crystal Geyser aquifers in Utah, USA - Crystal Geyser metaG 2015-25 | ecosystem: Environmental > Aquatic > Deep subsurface > Groundwater | place: USA... | reverse complement strand
AATGGTATACCATTATCTGTTATTACAGAATGAATTGATAAAATAATAAAAGATAATCCAAGTGATAAAGTAATTTTTGAATATGGATCAGATATAAGAGAACAACAAAACTCAACAAAAGATATGTGATTATCATTTTTAGTTTGAATATTTCTAATGTTTTGAGTTTTAGTTTATCAATTTAATAATTTTAGATATCCATTTATAATACTATCATCATTGCCTCTTTTACTTGTTTGAGCATTTTGATTATTATGAATCTTATGACAAACATTTTCATTTGCTGCACAATTATGAATTTTTTGATTAATATGAGTTTGAGTAAATACTTCTATATTACTTATAGAATCATACATTGATAAACTTGAAAGAGATAAGATTTTTAGTTTAGATTTATTACTTGAAACAGTAAACTCTAGAGTTAAACCTATATTTTTAACTACACTTACAACAACTGCTTGACTTGTTACTCTTGCATTAAAAGATGAAATGTGGGCTTGATTAGCAATTGCATTTATGTGAGGTTTGATATTTTGAACACTTATGATATTGCTTTATATTCCAGCATTGCTTAGGATTTGAAACAAATAAAAAATGACTCTTGCGAGTCATTTTTTATTTGTTTTTATTTTTTTAATAATCAATCTATTGATTTTTTTACATTATGTCAAGCTGTATTCATAGGATGAGATTCTCAAAGTATTTCTTCATATACAAGTTTTTTTTGTATGTCGTCTGTTTCTTCAATATATCAATAAATCTTATTTTTTTCATAATTTAATAATCTTATAATAAATTCATCAATCCCTTCTTTTTCTAAAAATTCTTCTAAAAGTTTATAAAGCATTAAATGTAGATATTTCTCATCAGTAAAAACATCTATATTTAATTTATCCAATCAAATTGATAATATAAAATCATTAATAGAAAGTTCTCAATCAAACAATGATAATAAAATACCTTTTCTACTTAATCTCTTTTCTTTATCTCAATTTAATATAAAAATTCATCATTGAGAAAAATCAATTTCTAAATTAATATCTTGAAAAAAATTATCTTTTACTTGAGATATTAATTCAAATAAATCTTTTTTTGAATTTTTAGAATTTACATCTAATTTATTTTTCATATTTTTGTTAAATTAAATAAATATTTTTATATTTTAAATCATTCATTTAATGATTCTGGTTTTATTTGTATTATTTTCATTTTTCAGACTTCTCAAGTTCAATCAATTCTTAAATATTTTATTTTATATAAATCTACATTTGAGTATGCTTTTGTTAAATCAGCAATCTTTGGTATAAATTTAAATAAATCATTCATATTAAAAGTATTTGAATTTTTAGCCATAGATCATAAATAAAACACTAATTCTCTTCATTCTTGATATACATTTATTTCAAATTGTGATAATCATTTTCAATTTACATCTTTAACATTTATAAGAAAAACATCTTGTCATTTATTATTTTTTCATGCTTTTAATATTTCTAAATCTCATATACTTTTAGTTTCTTCTATTTTAGTTCAAACACTTGAAGCTGTTACTTTTTCTAATGGATTTTCATCAACTATTTGTTTATTTGATCATATTTTATCAAGTAAAGTTTTTTGGATTGATGAATAATCACTATTTTCTAAACGAGTTTTTGGTGCCATAAATGAAATTTTATTTTTTTCAACTATAAAAGTTGAAATTCACTCAAAAGGAGGAAATTTAGCAGTTGAATTTGTAATTCAATACCTAACTGTAAAAATACTTTTTCAATCTATAGTTGTACTAGTTTTAACAACTGATATAAATTTTCAATCAGAAATTTCTACAATTCTAGGTATAGAATCAAATTGTTCTAATGTTTCTAAGCTTAATTCATTTAATTTTAATGCTCAATTTTTATTTATATTATCAATTGAATCAATTGTAGCTTTTGCACTTTTACTTTCTATTTTTACATTTTCTCAAATAGAACTTTTACTCTTAATAATAGAATTTATTTCATCTATTTTTTTAGTATCTTTAGTTATTATATAAACTTCTAATAATTTTTTATAATAATCTAGTTTATCCGGTTCTCTTTTTATTGCTGATTCTAAAATTGAAATAGCGTAGTTATTTTCTCAATATTTAATTCAAAGATTCGCTTCTCATATAATATCAATACCATTTACCATATCACTTGTATCATTTAATATTTTTGATGATGTTTCTTTTATTTCTGGATTATCCCAAGTATTATTTGCATTTCAAAAATCAAAATTATCATCAATAGAAGTAGAATTTACATTATGTGTTTTTGAAGATTCTACAATTTCATTAGCAAGATTTTTAAATTCTCAAATTGAAGCTCATTTTGCTCTTAATCATTCAAATAATACGCTAAAAGATTTAACTCAAGCTGCTCAAATAAAAGTTTCAGCTGGTCAATTTAAAAAAACTTCAATTGCATATGATGTATTTTTAGTTCTAGATGCAACATTAAAAAATTCTGTAAGTTTAGCTGTACGTTTAGCAGATGAAGCTCATTTTAATGATACTTTTTCTAATTGTTTAGATATCCTTCAAATTTTATCAGTCATTTCTGATACTTTTCAAGAAGCAACAACTGATCATTTGATAAGTAATAATAATGAAATTACTTTTCAACTTAGTTTTCAAATAGCTTCAGATTGTTCATTTTTAGGTAATTTAGAAATAGTATCCATTTCTTTTCAGATTGCATTATATATTTCATCTCATAATCATGAAAAACCTTCTTTTTGAATAAAATCCCATATTTTTGAAGCTTGATTATTTACTTCTGTTTTATATTCACTATCTATTCAAACTAAACTTCAACTATATTTTAGTATAAATTTACTTATATCTAAAACTCACACTATCATATCTTTAGTTCATTCTATAACTCATTTTCAAGTTCAAACTACTCAATAATAAGAGCTTTCTAAACTTTCTGGAGTACTTTTTATAGATGCAATTATACTATTTAATACTCAAACATCTCAGATTTCCATTTTTTTAATTTCTGAAATTGAAGTCATTATTGATTGATATTTCAATTTTTCATCTGGTGAAAGATCATTAAAATCTACTTTTAATAATTCTTTTTCTATTTGAATAATTTTTGATTTTACTTGTTCAAAAGTTTGTTGATATATTTGTTTTCAAGTTTCAACAGTTGAACCTCTTATATTATTTATAAGTTGTACTCAATCGTCAATTAAAGTATTAACAAATCAAGTATTTTTATCACGATTTGATATTACTTCTTCTAAACTTGTTAAAACTGAAACAACTTGTCATTTATAATTTATAAGTAATTTTGTATTATCTATTTTTTCTGGAGTTTTTACAACTTTTTCAGATGAAGATTTTCAAGTATCTGTATTTTTTTTAGCTACTTGTTTTTGTTTTGGATTAACTTCTAATTCTTTTCTTAATTCATTTCTTTGTTCTTTAGCATTCATTGAACTTTCTGCAAATTCTTTTATTATAGAAATTACATAAACATTTCCCTCTTCTTTATTTATATAATCTATAATAAAAATAAGAGAATTAAAATGTTTTTTATAACTTGTTTTTTCTAATCTATTTTCATACTCTTTTTTAAGATTATTTAATTCATCTGGTCATTTTTCTTGAGCAGACAAAATATCTCATACATCTTGTATGAAATTTTTATTTCTAGAAAACCAATTAAAAGTTTCACTAAGTCATTGTTTTTTTTGATTATTTGATTCTTGAGAATCTTTTTTTTCTAATTCAGCCATAAATAAAAAGATATGTGAAATAATATATTTATTATCACATATCTTTAATAAAAAAGCAAAAAATTGACTATATTTAATTAATATCTAGTACTTAATTCTTTTTGAATTAAATTTTTAATAAAAATTAATTGTGTAGTTCTTCTCTCTAAAGCCCACATAGCCATTTTTAACAAAGGAGTTTGATCTATCATTTTATTTGTTAATTCTAACATTTTTTCCAATTTTTGAGTAGAAATATTTACCAATTTTTTTTGTAATACATCTTCATATTTTTGATATCTTTTATATGTAGCTGAATTAACTAAGTCATTACATTCTCATCTATATAAAATCTTGTTATCACCTGCGCTACAAGCATTTCAAAATGTCTCATTTACTGGAAAACATGGAGCTTTTATACATTGAACTTGAGCTTCAGCACAAACTGGATTATAATCCATAGTACAAGCTTTTACTTCTTGTTGTTGTTCCCATAGTCTCACACATTGATTAGAATTTTCATCCCAAGTATATCATGCTGAACCAATACAACCATGTTCATCTTTATCATTTCAAACCATCATGGTAGTATTTATCATATCACTTCCAGTATTAGTTTCTTGTCACTCAATATATTGAGCAAAAGAAGTCATAGTAAAAGATAAAAATAAAATAACTGCTAATAATTTTTTCATAAATAAATAATTAATAATATAAAATAAATGTTTTCACAAATAGTATAACGAATATATAAAAAAAAGTGACAAAAAAAAGTTTTTTTATATTGAGTTTTTTGATTTTTAAAGTATAAAGTAAGAAATAATATATTGTGTAAAATAATACAAATGAAAATACTTATAACAAATTTATTTTTAGATAAATGAACTTGAAGTGAAAGCTTTATTTATACATTGGCTAAATATTTAAAAAATAAATGAAATGATGTAAGTTTTTATACTTTATTCAATTGAGAATTAAAAACAAAATTAGAAAAAGAATGATTTAAATGCTACGAACATAAATATATATCTAATAAATTGATTATAAATAAAAATGATAATTTTTTTATTAAATTATATAAATTTATAAGTTTAAAAATTTATTCTTCATTTATATTTAATTTATTTTTAGATTATAAAGAATTAAATGATTTTGATATAATTCATTTTCAACATAAAAGATTAGTTAAAATACTATATTTTAAAGTAAAAAATATACCAAAAATTTTCATTTCACATTGAAAAATACCAAAAGAAGAACAAGTTCAAAATTATAAAAAATATAAAATGGATTGATATCTTGCAGTTTCTGAAGAAGTTGAAGAAAATATGAGAAAAAAAATATCTAAAAATATAAAACTAGTATTGATAAGAAATCCTATTGATATTAATTATTATAATACTGATATAGAAATTAATGAAAAAATAAAAAATATATTAGTAATATCAAAAGAAATACTAAATAATAAAAAATACATATCTATTATAAATAGTATTTCAAATAAAATAAATGCAAATGTTGAATATATTTGATTTCCGAATAAAAATGTAAAAGATACTAGAATATATATTGAAAAAGCAGACTTAATAATTTGATTATGAAGGTGTGCATATGAATCTATGTCTATGTGAAGAAATGTTATAATACTTGATTATTTATGATTAGACTGAATAATTGATAGTGAAGAAAAATTTAATAATCTAAAAAAATACAATTTATCTTGAAGATATTATAATAACACAAATTTTTCTGAAGAAGAACTACTTATAGAGTTTTCAAAATATAATAAAAAACAATGAGAAAATAATAGAAATTTGATAAAAAAATACAATGATATAAATGTTGTATGAAAACAAATTGAAAATTTTTATAATGAAATAATAAATATAAATGAAAAAAATATCAATAATAGTAACAACATATAAACACGAGAAATTTATAAAAAATACTATTGAATCTATATTATCTCAAACATATGATAATTGGGAACTTTTAATTTGAGATGATTCACCTGATAATGAAACATGGGAAATTATCCAGTTTTATAAAAAAAAATATCCTAAAAAAATAAAAGCTTGGCATCATAAAAAAAATAAATGATTAATAGAAAATATCATTTTTTTAACTGAAAAAGTATCAATTGATTCAGAATACATATCGTTTTTAGATTGAGATGATATGTATAGTAATAACAATTTAGAAGAAAAAATAAATATATTTAAAACATATTCCAATGTAGGAATAATAACTACTTGAATAAAATTTATTGATGAATTAAATAATGAAAAAATAATTCCTTTGATTTGAGAACTAGAAAATAATCAAAAAAAGTGAATTAAAAAATATAATATTTCAAATATGATATTATCAATTCAACCACCAATTAGATCATTTTGAAATGTTATTATAAAAAAAGAATTTTTAAAATATTTTAAAAAAGTAAATTTATGAAAATATAAAAGTGATAATATTTTTATACCATATGATTTATCTATATGGTTAAAAATATTTCCAAAAACACTTGTATATCATATAAATAAAAAATTATTACTATATAGATTTCATAATAATAACAATTCATGATTAGAAAATCACAAAAAACTTCTAGAACAAACTCTTTTTGTATTTAATAAATATAAAAAAAATTATAGTAAAGAAGTATTATATGTAAATTTTTTAATTAAAAGTAAATTATATTTAATTGATTGAGAAATATTTAAGTCTATTAAATTATTAATTAAATCTTTTTTGCTATTCCCTTTTAATAATTTAACTTATAAGACATCTATTTTACTAGATATTTTAAAAATAAAAAAAGTAATTATAAAAGCATTAAACGCTATATTAACTAAACAATAAAATTGTTTAGTTTTATTTTTTAGTTTTTAACAAGGAAAAAAAAGTTTTTTTTGAATTTAAGTCTTTTTGAGTATATTTTTATTAAATAAAAATAATATATTATGTATGAAAAAAAGAATAGTTATAACAGGTTGAGCTTGATTTATTGGTTCAAATTTTTTAAATAAATATGTTTTATTAAATCCAGAAATTGATTTTATAAATATAGATGCTCTAACTTATGCTTGAAAATTAGAAAATATTAATGAAGAAGTAAAAAAATCTCCAAATTATTTTTTTGAAAAAGTAGATATTAGAAATATAGAAGAAATAAATAAAGTGTATGAAAAATATTCTCCTACCGATATAATTCACTTTGCAGCTGAAAGTCATGTAGATAATAGTATAAAAAATCCAAAACTTTTCACAGAAACAAATGTAATTGGTACTCAAAACTTACTTGATGCACATAGAAAATTTTGACTAAAAAGATTTCACCATATATCAACTGATGAAGTTTATGGAGATTTACCTAATTGATGATTTTTCACTGAAATTACACCTATAAATGCTTCAAGTCCATATAGTGCGTCAAAAGCAAGTTCAGATTTAATAGTAAAGGCTTACTGAAGAACATTCTGAGTTAACTATGTTATTACTAGATGTAGTAATAATTATTGACCAAATCAAGATAATGAAAAATTAATTCCTCACTTTATAGAATTATTACAAAATAATAAACCTGTTACAGTTTATTGAGATTGAAGTAATATAAGAGATTGGCTATATGTTGAGGACCATTGTGATGCTATTTGGGAAGTATTTAATAAAGCAGAAAATAAATCTATCTACAATATAGGATGAAATAATGAATATACAAATCTTGAAATAACAAAACTTATTTTACAAGAAATGTGAAAAAGTGAAGAATTTATTAGTTTTGTAGAAGATAGAAAAGGTCATGATGTAAGATATGCAATTGATGCAACTAAAATAAAAAATGAGTTAAAATGGGAACCAAAAGTAAAATTTGAAAACGGAATTATAAAAACTATTAAATATTATTTAAATAAATAATTATGAAATGAATAATTTTGGCTTGATGAAGCTGAACTAGATTATACCCTATAACTATGGGGATATCTAAACAACTTATGCCAATATATGATAAACCGATGATTTATTATCCATTATCAGTTTTAATGATGGCATGAATAAAAGATATTTTAATCATTACAACTCCAGAAGATCAATCTAGTTTTAAAAGATTACTTTGAAATGGAAATAATCTATGAATAAATATATATTATGAAGTTCAACCAAGTCCTGATTGACTAGCACAAGCTTTTATTATTTGAGAAAAATTTATTGGTAATGATGATGTTTGTTTAATACTTTGAGATAATTTATTTTATTGACAATGATTATCTAGTTTACTAAAAAATGCTGTAAAAAAAGTAGAAAATGAAAAAAAATCAGTTGTATTTTGATATGAAGTAACTGATCCTGAAAGATATTGAGTTGTAGAATTTGATAAAAATAAAAATGCAATTTCAATTGAAGAAAAACCAAAAAATCCAAAATCAAATTTTGCAGTTGTATGACTATATTTTTATACAAATGATGTAATAAAAATAGCAAAAAATATAAAACCTAGTTCTAGATGAGAATTAGAAATAACAACTGTAAATGAAGTCTATTTGAATAATTGAAATTTAAGTGTTGAAATTATGAATAGATGATTTGCTTGGCTTGATACTGGAACTCATGAAAGTATGCTTAATGCTTCAAATTTTATACAAATAATTGAAGAAAGACAATGATTAAAAATATGATGTATTGAAGAAATAGCATATTTAAATAAATGGATTTCAAAAGAGCAAGTTGAAATATTGTCAAAACCATTAATTAAAAGTAATTATGGAAAATATTTATTAAAAATAATTAAATAATATGTTTAATTTTATAAAAACTCCTCTTAATTGAGCTTACATAATTGAACCTCAAATTTTTTGAGATGAAAGAGGTTTTTTTATGGAAACATTCAATGAAAAAGAGTTTAATAATTCTTGAATAAATGTTAATTTCGTTCAAGATAATCATAGTAAATCAAAAGCTTGAGTTTTAAGATGATTACATTTTCAAACTATAAATACTCAAAGTAAATTAGTTAGAGTAATTGCAGGTAGTGTTTATGATGTAGCAGTTGATTTAAGAAAAAATTCATCTACTTATTGAAAATGGTATTGAGTAGTATTATCTAGCGAAAATAAAAAACAATTTTTTATACCAAAAGGTTTTGCTCACTGATTTTTAACACTAGAAGATAATACTGAATTTGTATATAAATGTGATGATTTTTATAATCCAGTTTGAGATTGAGGAATTGCTTATAATGATATTGATTTAAATATAGATTGGTGAAAATATTTTGATATAGAAAAATTAATTATTTCTGAAAAAGATAAAAAACAAATAATTCTAAAAGATTTCAAAAAAAATAATCCATTTTAATTTGTATTTAAATTTAAAATATGTATTATATTTCCTGTTAATAGGAAATAGTTTAATTTTTAATAAAATCTTTTCATGATACAGGAAATATTAAAAGAAAATATTATAGATAGAAATTTCTATATTTCTCATATATTAAAATACATAAATTCCCCTCTCATAAAAGTACTTATATGACAAAGAAGAGTCTGAAAAAGTACTATTTTGAAATCAATTATAAAACATTTATATAATTCAAATAGCATAAAAGAAAATAATTTTTTCTATATCAATAAAGAATTACCACTGTATGACCATATAAAAAATTATGAGGACTTAAAGAAAGAATTCAATATTTTTTTAAAGAATACGAGTGAATGAAAAATATTTGTATGAATTGATGAAATTCAAGATATAATTTGATGGGAAAAATTTATAAATTGACTTCTTGCAAAATACGCAGAAAAAATTGAGATTTTTATAACTTGAAGTAATAGTTTTCTACTATCAAGTGAGTTATCAACCTATATAACTTGAAGATATATAGACTTTTATATATATCCACTTTCTTTCAAAGAATTCTGCAACTTTAAAAACTCTCTAGAAACAAAAGAAAATTTTATAGAATATTTGAAATATTGAGGACTTCCTGCTATTTTTAAAATGGATTACTCAGATGAAGTAATTTTTTCTTATCTTGTATCAGTCTACTCTACTATAGTTTTAAAAGATATTATTCAATACAACAATATAAAAAATATAAACTTTTTTAAAGATTTATACAAATACACTCTTTCAAACATATGAAATATAGTAAGCTGAAAAAAAATAAAAGATTATTTAAAATCTCAAAATATAAGCCTATGAAATGATACCGTTTTAAATTTTCTACATTATTGAGAAAATACTTTTATATTAAACAAAGTTTATTCAGTTAATCCTGATACAAAAAAGTATTTTGAAATATATAATAAATTTTATGCTTGAGATTTATGACTTAGAAATAGCTTGGTTTGATTTGATTTCAAAAAAGATATTTGAAAATTACTTGAAAATTATGTATTTTTAGAACTAAAAAGAAATTGATATAATCTAAAAATATGAAGATTATCATCTGGAAAAGAAATAGATTTTATAGCAGAAAAAAACTGAATAACTAAATATTTTCAAGTATGTTATTTACTCTGATCTGAAGAAACTATGAATAGAGAATATGCTCCATTGCAAGAGATAAAAGATAATTGGGGAAAATATGTAGTTTCTTTTGATGACATTGATTTATGAATAAGTGAATGAATAAAACATATAAATGTAATGAAAATAAGTGAAGTTTTGTAAGTAGTAAGAAAAATAATAATCCATTTTAATATGAAAAAAATTTTATTAACATGAGCAAATTGAATGCTAGCAAGTGATTTTATAAAATATTGCTCTAATAATTTTGAAATATTTGCATTTGATAAACAAAAACTTGATATAACAAATATAACAAGTATTGAAAAAATAATTACTAAAATAAAACCTGAAATTATTTTAAATTGTGCAGCTTATACTTCGGTTGATGATGCTGAAGATATTTTAAAAAAACTAAATTATGATATAAATACTATTTGAACATATAATTTATCAAAAATAGCAAATAAATATAATTTGGATTTTATAACAATTTCAACTGATTATGTTTTTGATTGAGAAAAAGAAAATTGATATGATGAAAATGATGTTTGTAATCCAATTAATGAATATTGAATGAGTAAATATTTATGAGAATGCTTAGCATTAACTGAAAATAAAAATACAATAATTATTAGGACAAGTTGGCTTTACTGATGATGAAAACAATTTAAAAATTTTGTAAATACTATTATAAAATTATCTGAAACAAAAGATGAATTAAAAATTATAAATGATCAATTTTGAATACCTACATACACAAAAGATTTAAGTTTTGCAATCTCTGAAGTTATAAAAAATATTGCTAACTTTAGATGAAAAATACTACATTTTTCAAATAGTAGTGAAAATCCTATAACTTGGTATGATTTTGCAAGTGAAATATTTAATTTAAGCTGAAAAAAAATAAATGTGATTCCCTGCTCTAGTAGTGATTTCATTACAAAAGCAAAAAGACCTAAATATAGTTTAATGAAAAATAATAGTAATATTAAATTAAGAAATTGGAAAGAGTGAATAAAAAATTATTTAGATAATTTATAAAGTGTGAAAATACTTACAATAATCCCAATGGCATGAAAACCAACAAATTTAATTCATGCTTCATACAATAATTTACCTGATTGAATGATTCCTATAAATAGTAAACCTGTTATAGGTCATATTTTAGATGATTTATTTGAAAGATGAATTTATAATTCATTAATTTTGTTAAATAAAAATGATATTTATACAGAAAAGTATGTTTCATTAATGTATAAAAATAAATTAAATATTAATTTTTGTTATATTCAAAATAATAGTAACTGAATATTATGAAGTATTTATGAATGACTTAAGTCAATAAATTATAATGATTTTTCTTCTGTACTAATATATTTATGAGATACAATTTATAAATGAAATATTAATTTTAATAATAATTTCTTAACAGTTTCAAATAATTTTGAAGACTCAATATTATGGTGTTTTATAGAAAATCATAATTTTATAAATAAACCTAAGGATTACTCTTGAAATTGAAAAATTCTTACATGATTATATTTTTTTAAGAATTTAAATAAGTTTTATCAATCATTAGATAGAAATAATAGATGAGAGATTTTTAATTTATTACAAGATTATTCAAAAAATGAAATCTTTGAACTAATAGAATCTGATGGTTGGTATGATATTTGAAATATAGAAAATTATTATAAAGCAAAAATAGATTTTTTAAAAGTAAGGAGCTTTAACTCAGTTATATATAATGATATTTATTGAACTATAAAAAAATCTTCTTCAAATAATGAAAAAATAAAACAAGAAATAAACTGGTATTTGAATATGCCATATGAATTAAAAATTTTTTCTCCAAGACTTGTAAATTATAATTTATGAGACAATACAAGTTATGAAATAGAATATTATTGATATCAATCATTATGAGATTTATTTTTATTTTGATATTTAAAAGAAAAAATATGGTTTAGTATAATAGATAAATTATTTTTTACGATAGATTTATTTAAAAAATATACAACATATCAACCATATAGTTTTTTTTATGACATGTACTATACAAAAACTATTCAAAGAATAGAAAAGATGAAAGAAAATTATTTCTTCTTAGATTTATATAATCAAAATATAATAATAATTAATAATATAAAATATAATAATATAAAATATTATATAGATAATCTAGAAAAATATATTTGATTTTTATATAATAAAAAAGATATTACATTTATACATTGAGATTTTTGTTTAAGTAATATTTTGTATGATACATCAAATAGGATTATAAAAATGATTGATCCAAGGTGATATTTTTGAGAATTATGAGTTTATTGAGATATAAAATATGATATTGCAAAACTAAGACATAGTTTAGTTGGTTATTATGATTTTATAGTAAGTGATTTATTTTCTATTTCTCAAGAAAATAATAATTTTGAATTTAAAATCTATAATGAAGATTTACACGACAATATATCAAAATATTTTGATAATAAATTAAAAGAAAAAGTATGAAATATTGAAAGTATAAAAATTATTGAAGCATTACTTTTTTTAACAATGATTCCTTTACATAATGATAAAATTGAAAGACAAAAAACTATGTATTTAATAGCAATACAAAAATTTAATTCTATTAACTTTGATAACTTATGAAAATAGTTATAGACATTGATTGAACAATATGTTCTTTAAAAAAAGAATGACAGAGTTATAGTGAGGTTATTCCAAATTTACTAGCAATTGAAAATATTAAAAAGTTAAAAGAAGCCTGACATTACATTATACTACAAACTGCAAGACATATGGAAACTTGTAGTTCAAATATCTGACTTGTAAATGCTAGAGTATGAAAAGTAACTTTAGATTGGCTTGAAAAAAATAATATTGTTTATGATGAAATACATTTTTGAAAACCAAATGCTGATTTATATATAGATGACAATGCTAAAACTTTTATCTGATGGGATAATATTTCTGATATTATAAAATATGATGAAAATATTGTAAATATAGTTATACCAATGGCTTGAGCATGATTTAGATTTATAAAAGCTTGACATAATATACCTAAACCTTTAATAGAAGTAAAATGAAAACCTATGTTTCATTGGGCAAGTTCAAGTTTTGATTTTTTAAAATGAAAATATAAATTAAATTATATCTTTATAGTTTTACAAGAGCATATTGGGAAGTATTGAATTGATAATGAAATAAAAAAAGTTTATAAAGATGCAAATGTTATTTGATTAAATCAAATAACTAGATGACAAGCAGAAACAGTTTTAATGGCAAAAAAATACATAAATGATTTAAATAAATTAATAATTTTTAATTCTGATACTTATACTATCTTTGATGAAAATGACTTCCCTATTGATGATAAAAAAATAGATTGATTAATTTCTTGTTTTGAATCAAGTGATTCGAGATATAGTTATGCAAAATTAGATAATTATTGATATGTTTCAGAAGTTGCTGAAAAAGTTGTTATATCAAATAATGCAACTAATTGAATGTATTATTTTAGAAGATGATTAGATTTTGTTAATTATGTTGAAAAAATGATTCATAATAATGAATTAAGTAATTGAGAATTTTATGTTTGACCTATGTATACTGATTTGATTAATTCTTGAAAAAGAGTAAAAATAAATTCAGTGAAAAAAAATTGGATTCTATGAACTCCTGAAGAATTAGATTATTTTTTAAAAAACTATTAAATGGAAAATTATGGAAAAAGTTTGAATTGAGAAAGTAATAATTTAATAAAAAAAATACCTTCCATTGAATATAAATATATTCTTAAGAATTATAGTTTTTTATTAAATCTTGATAAAAACATTAAAATATTAGAAATATGACCTTGAATATGATATTTTACACAATTTTTAATCAATAATGGTTTTAAAAACATTGATATTGTTGAAATTAGCGAAGATTTCTTCACTGCACAAAAAAATGCTTTTAAAGACTATAATTTAAATTATTATAATGATAATATCATTAATTTTTTTCAAAATAATAATATTATCTACGATGTTATTATATCTAGGCAAGTTGTAGAACATTTAAGTGATACAGAATTAGTTTATTTTTTTGAAAATTGAATGAAACATTTAAATGAGAATGGATTATTAATTTCAGAAACAATAAACTCACAAAATTTTATTTATTCTAGTTTTTTAAGATATATTGATATAACACATAAAATTTCTTTTTCATCAGATATGATAAAGCAAATATTTAATTTATCTTGTTCAATAAGTGATAAACTATCTATATTATGAATAAAGCAGCTTAATGTATTAGATTATATTATTGATAAATTTAGTCCTATTAAATGTGATATAAAATTATATATTTGAAAAAATTATGTATTTATATGAAATAAAAGTAATATTTTTTTAAATATTATAAACATATTTATTTCACTTTTTAATTTATTAATTAGAGATTTTGCCAGATTTTTATCAGAAATAATTTCTAAATTTTTCTTTTATAAAAGATCATATAAAAATATTTGAAGTGAATTTATATTATTTATTTTTGAAAAATGAAAAAAATAGCTGTTTTTGATGTTTGTTTTACGATATATAATTGCAATACAACTATTGAGTTTTTTAAATTTATAAAAAATAAATATTTTATTAGATATTACTTATTTATATTTTTTAATAAAATATGTATATTTTTTAAATTATATAGTTTTTTTGATAAAAATAGATTTATAATTTTATTTTGATTAAATAAAAGTGTTCTAGAATTAGAACTTTCTGAATATTATAAAAAAGTTCTAAATAATAAAATTAATAATAATATTTTTGAAAAAATAAATTATTATAAACAAAATAACTATGAAATTTATTTAATATCTGCATCTATGGAATTAGTTATTTCAAAAATTGCAAAAGAATTATGAATAATTAATTACTACTGAACAAAATTGATTGAAAAAGATTGATTTTTTAGTTGATTTATTTCAAATGATTTGTTGAATAAAAATAGCAAAGAAAAAATATTATTAAATATTATTAATAATATTGATATTGATTTAAAATCATCTATTGCTTTCTCAGATTCTATAGATGATTTAAGACAATGGAAAGTAATAGAAAATAGATTTTTAGTTTATAAAAACAATATTACTAAATATGATGAATAAAATTTTTTATTTACCAACTTATTATTGGTTTAATTATAATCTAAAATGATTTAATAATTTAATTTGATATTTTCTTACATTACATTTACCTATTATTTTGTTATACTCAATTTTTTTACAAATAGAACAATATATTATTTTTTCAATAATATATATTATGAGTTTTATAATATTTATTACTTTTTATGAAATTTTTTATATACAAAATGATTATTTATCTGAAAAAGAAAAAAACTCAACTAAAAGGTTTAATTTTAAAAATATAAAATTACCTTGGTTAAATATTATTTTAATAAGATTTTTTTATATAAGTATAATATATATTATATTATACTTTATGAAAATAAATATTATATCACATATATTAATTTTATTTACAATAGGAATAGTATTTTTTATACATAATATTATAAATACTAAGTTTAGATTTATAACTTTTTATTTATTATTTTTATTTAAATTAATAATTTTTTTTCAATTATTTAAAATAGTAGATAAAGATATATACATATATTATTCTATGATATTAAGTTTTTTTTGAACTATACCATATTTTTATAAAAAAAATTTAAATAAAAATATACCCTTTGATGGGATTTTATTGTATTTAATAGCATTTTTATTGTTAGGAGTTTACATTTTTTATAAGACCGATAATATAAATTTAATAATAATTTCAATATTTCTTATATTTGTTAAATATATTAAAAAATATATATTTTTATTTACTAAATAAAATACTTAATGTTACATTTCTATTTTAAGGATAAATTAATTAATGATTTTTTTTATAAAGATGTTTTTTGTGTTCCTTTAGAATTATCATCAAAACTTTGATTAAAACTAGAAATTAATTTTATTTCTTCTGATGAAAATATTATAAATCCATATTTAAATAATGAAAACATAAAAATTATTGTTCATAAAAATTATTTTTATATGATTTTATATTTTGTAAAAAGCTTAAGAAAAATAAAAATACTTTGATTATTTCATTTATATAGCCATTCTTTTCTATTTTCTTTAGTATATAAATTGATTAATAAAAAGTGAAAAGTATATATTAAAGGAGATTTTAATATTTATGCAATTAATAATTTAATAAATTTAAATAAAAAATATAAAAAATTGTTAGAATATTTATTAAATAAAATAGATTTTTTAAGTTTTGAAAATAATAATTTACTAAATATATTTAAAAATAATATTTTTTATAAAAATAAAATATTATTAATTAAAAATTCATTAAGTTTAGAGAAAAATAAAATTCAAAATAATTATAAAGCTAAAGAAAATATAATCTTAGCATTATGAAGAATATATTATGAAGATGTAAAAAGATATTCTTTTTTGTTAAAATCATTATATAATTTATGAGAACAACTAAAAAATTGGAAAATTATATTTATATGAAAAACTTTATGAGAGTTTTCATGAAAGAGTTATGATTTTTTACTTGAAAATAAGGAAATTATAGATAACTTAATTACTAAATGAATTAAATTAGAGTTTTTATGAAGTATTTATGATAGAAATTTATTATATAGTTATTTAAATAAAGCAAAAATTTTTAGTTTACCTTCAATTTCTGAATGAGATCCTTTAGTTCAATATGAAGCAATGTATTATAGTAATATAATGGTTTCAACAGATGTTTGAACAATTAAAGAAAATTATTATAATAAATGATTATTTATATCTGAAGTAAATGACTTAGAACAGTATGAAAAAAATCTATTAAGTGCTGTAGTATTAACTTATGAAGAAAACATAAATACTATTTATTGAGATATACATAATCATTGTATTAAAAATTATACTCGGGAAAATAATTTAGATGAATTAATAAAAATTTTAAAATGAAATTAACAATTTGAATACCAAATTATAATTGATGAGAATTATTAAAAGAAACAATATTAAGTACTAAAAATTTGATATTAGACACAAATGAATATGAGATTTTAGTTATTGATAATTGTTCTGATGATAATTCTATAAAAATAGTAGAAGATTTAAAAAAAGAGTTTGTAAATATTCGTTTTATAGCTAATGATAAAAATGTATGAAGAATTTGAAATCGGAATAAAGTTTTAGAATTAGCTTTATGAGAAAGAATATTAATTTTAATGTCATGAGATAAATTATTAAAATTTGACTATAATAAATATTTTAATAATTTAAATATTTTAGATTGCTTAGTTTTTTGAATTCAAATTTGAAATAATATACATAATCACCAAGCTCAAAATAAAAATACTTTTTTAGATACAAAAAATATTTTAAATCAATCAATATCTACTCTTTGATGCAATTATTGATTAGCTCCATTGCAAACTCATTTTATATTAAAAAAAATAGTAGATAAATATAAATTGAAATTTGACGAAAATTATGAATTTTTAGCTGATCTAAAATTTTTAAATGAATATATAGTATATTTTAATAGAATTAATTTTATAGATTTATGAATAGTTAAATGGTGGGATTGAAAAAACAAAACAACATTTAAAAAACAATTAGTTATGTATAGTGATTTTTTAAAGTATTTTCCTTACATTTTTAAAAAATATACAAAAAAAGAAATAAACATAAAATTATTTAATATATATATAATTAATCAAATATTTTTTATATTTATAAATAATAAAAGAATTTGAATCAAATGATTTTCTTTATTAGAAATATATAATTTTATTAAATATGAAATATGAAATTTATTATATATATTTTCATTAATATTATTTCCAATATATTTTATATACATTTTTATAAATATAAAAAATAATTTTAAATTCCCTATATATTTTAATAAATAAATAATGACAAAATTAAATATCATAACTGTTTGATATAATGAAGAAATTAATCTTCCTAAATTATTTAAATCACTTGAATATATAAAGTCTAAAATAGAAATTAGACATATTTATGTTGACCAAAGTAGCATTGATAATTCAACTAATATTGCTAAAGAAAATTGATGTGAAATATATGTTCATGAGAATAAATGATATGCTGATCCAGATAAAAAATGGATTGTTGAAAATTTATTAAATAATGAAGATTGGTGTTTAATTTTGGATTGTGATGAAGAAATAACAAAAGAATTAAGTGATGAAATAATTATAAATATTAATAATAACAAATTTGATATTTTTAATATTTATATAGAATCAATAATATTTTGATGATTTGGGTCTAAATCATATTGATATAGATTATTTAAAAAATCTTGAGTTAAACTAACTAATGAAATTCATAATTATATTAATTTGATATCTAATAAAATTTGATATTTAAAAAATAATATTTTAAATAATGATTTAAAATATTTATGAAATGAAATAAAAGTTTTAACTGAAAAAATGAATCGTTATTCATCTATTGAAATAGAAAAGATATGAAATATTTGAAAACATAAGATAATATTTTTTATTTTTTGGAAACCAATACAACGGTTTTTTGGATTTTGAATAATACATAAACAATTTTTAAGATGAATTAAATGAATTATATTATGTTTTATAATATCTAATTATCAATTCTTAATATATGCTAAGTTATACGAAAAATATTTTATAAATAAATCTTATGAAAAAATTATATAAAACATTACCATTTATTCCTTTATATTTTTTTTATATATTTAATAGTTTTAAATATAAATTATTATATAGAAATTCTGAATATATATCTCCAAAATCATTTATTAAAAAATCAAAAATATGAAATAATGTAAGTATTTGATGATGAAATTGCTTAATTAATAGTAATATTTGAGACTATACATATATTAATAGTTATCTTGATTGAATTTTTTCAAATAATATAAATTCAATATTTAATAATGTTAGAATATGAAAATTTTGTTCTATATGACAAAATATTGAGATAATTTGATGAGCTCATAAAAAAAATATTACAAACTATCCAATACTATCTAAATTAGATATAAAAAATATTGCAGATGATCATATATATTATAAAACAATCATATGAAATGATGTTTTAATATGATCAAATAGTAAAATATTATGAAATATAAACATATGAGATTGAGCAATTATTTGAATGTGAGCGGTAGTAACTAAAGATGTGCCTCCTTATGCAATAGTATGATGAGTTCCTGCAAAAATTATTTCATATAGATATGAACAACAAATTATAAATAAATTATTAAAAATAAATTGGTGGGATTGGTCTATAGACAAAATAAAAGAAAATATTAATTTTTTCTCTTCAAATAATATTGAAGACTTCATAATAACTTTTTATAAAGAAGATGAGAACTCTAGCAATATCAATTCTAAATTGGAATAATATAAATGATACAATAAATTGTATAAATTCATTAAAAATATCAAAATTTCAAGATTTTGATATTTATTTGCTTGATAATTGATCATCAAATAGTGAATTTGAAAAAATAAAAAATACATATTTAAATGAAAATTTTATAATTTTAAATAATTCTGATACTAATTTATGATTTACATGATGAAATAATTTTAATATTGATTTAATATTAAAAAAAGATTATAAATACATTTTACTATTAAATAATGATACAATTATTCCAAATAATTTTTTATGAGATTTTATAGAAAAAATATGAAAAATATCTGATGGATGAGTTTTTTGACCAGAAATTAGAAATCCAGATAATTCTATACAATCAATTTGAAATAAAATAAATTTATATACTTGAAGTTCAAAAAGATATAAAATATATGATAAAAATAATATAATTGATTATATATCTGGTTCATGTTTTTTTATAAAAAAAGATTTAATTAATCAAATATGAAAACTTGATGATAATTTTTTTGCCTATTATGAAGAAAGTGATTTTTGTTTAAGAACTAAGAAATTATGATATTCAATTAATATTATAAATAAATGATATATTTATCATAAAGAAGAAACTGCAAATAAAAAAGATAAACCATATTACTGTTATCTTATGTTTAGAAATAGAATATTATTTTTAAAGAAACATTCAAATTATTTGCAATATATTAGTTCTTATATATTTTTAATATGATATTTAATTATATTATTCCCATTATCATTTTGATTTAAAAATTATAAATATGCATTCATATGAATAATTCACTGAATAAAATGAATATGATGAAATGTTAAAATTTAAAATTTAAATTACAAAATATGTTATATTTTTTTATCATAACTTTATCACTATTTATATATACATATATTTGATATATATTATTGATTTATATTTTTTGAAAATTCCTGAGTAAAAATCATAATATAGATGATAATTTTTTTCCAAGTGTAAGCATTATTGTTCCTTGTTTAAATGAAGAAATGACAATTGCTGAAAAAATAGAAAATTCATTAAACATAGATTACCCTAAAGATAAAATTGAAATAATAATTATTGATAGTAGCTCTACAGATAAAACTGCTGAAATAGTAAAATCATATGAAAATAGATGAATAAAACTTGTAACAGTTCCTCATAATTGAAAAGCTTTTGCTATGAAATATGCAGTAGATAATAATTGTAATTGAGAAATAGTTATATCAAGTGATGCAAATGCATTTTTCGAAAAAAATACTATAAAAAAAATAATTAGAAATTTCAATGATAAAAATATATGAGCAGTTACTTGAGCAATGAGACAAATAGATCAAAGTTGAACTACTGAAAGTAAATGATGAGATTTATATTGGAGAATAGAAAAATTTATGAGAATATATGAATCAAAATTTTATTCTGTAATATCAATGAGTTGAGAAATAAGTTGTTTTAGAAGAGATTTAGTAAAAGATAAAGAATGGTATACAAAATGATGTCCTGATGATTTTAATTTATCACTTTTTATAATTAAAAATTGATATAGAGTTTTATATGAAAAAGAAGCTTTTGTATATGAAAAAGCACCTGACATAGCTCAAGATGTTGAAAAACAAAAAACAAGAATAATAGTACAGACAATTACTTCAGTTTTATTAAATATAAAATTAATTTTTAAATGAAGATATTGAATAATATTTTTTTCACACAAAGTTTTACCATTAATAAGTCCATTTTTAATGATATTAATATTTTTAGTTAATATAATGTTAATAAAAATATTTTTCTTTAAATTTTTATTATTAATTCAAATTATTTTATATATCTCTTATATATTTAAAATTAATATTTCAGTATTAAAAATATCTAATTTTTTTATATTTTTAAATTACTTAATTTTAAAATCTTGGTTTATGTATTTTAAATGAAGAGATTTTACAAAACGGGATAAAATAAATAGTAGTAGAATGTGAATAAAAAATAATTTAACTAAATAAAAAAATATTATTTAAAACTAAATAATTATCAAAAATTTATTTTCATCTCAATAATCCCTAATTATTCTGAAACCAATTTATTTTTTACAAATGCTTTTTGTTTTTCATCCAAAACTTCTCATAATCAATCTAGTATTTTATAATTTTTAGGAAGTTTTTCTAATTTTTCTTTTATTTGTATTAATAACTCTTTATTAGTTTTTCAAGTTCTTTCAATAATAATTTTTTCGTTTATACTAAATATGTTAGTAAACATAAAATAAACATCATAAATATCTCTATTTGTGTGTCTTTCTATAAGTGCTACAAGTTTATTTGCAAAGATAGTAGATTTATCTTGTACCCTTATAGTATTTCAATAAAAATTTACAAATTCATATGAATTATTTTTCCATATTTTTCTATTTATATCTATTTTTATGTTTACATCAGATTCTCAGTATGATAAAATCATTTTATTTGATACTTTTAAATTTCAATATTTTCTTAATATATTTATTAATTCATCATCTACATTTTTTGTATTATCAATTAAATCAAAATCTAAATCAGTAGAAAATCTATCTAAAGCATATAAAAAATAACATGCTGTTCATCATTTAAAAGCAAGATATTTTCAAATATCACTATTAAAAATATCTTTTATAATTTGAAACATCAATGTTCTATGTCTTTCTTTATTTAGCATTTTTTAATAATTTTTTAACTTCTAAAATAACTCTTTTATTATATATTTGAGATATATCACTCAATTTTTGTTTATCTATATTTTCTAAATTGTCAAAATAATAATTTGATGATAAATATAATCTATCACAAATAGCTCTTTCAGGACTTGCAATTAAATATGTTCATTTATTTATAATTCATAATGGGTTATAAAGTATAGAATCTTTTATTTTATTATATTTAAAATACATTTTATCAATTTGTTTTGATAAAGAATTATTACTTGATAAAAAAATAGTATTTGAATAGTCTTGAAATATAATTCAATTCTGTTTTAAAACAGTTTCAAAAGATATATATGAATCTTTCTTTAATTTGGAAGCAAATTCATATATATCGTATTTATGAAGAGTATAAATTCACTTAAAACCAGATTTAATAATTCATGATTTTACCAATCTATTAATAAAACTTTTTATAGTATTTTTATTTTCTATACTAAGTAAAATAGATATGTCATCATAAGTAAAAACTGTTTTTCATGAGTTTAATATTTTATCCAAATATTTCATAATATCATCTAATTAGATTT
>Ga0100401_1001026_pt1 | contig 23061 bp, 11 predicted proteins | sample CryGeymeta201525_FD_80421 | JGI IMG/M metagenome (GOLD analysis project Ga0100401, IMG submission 80421) | Groundwater microbial communities from Crystal Geyser aquifers in Utah, USA - Crystal Geyser metaG 2015-25 | ecosystem: Environmental > Aquatic > Deep subsurface > Groundwater | place: USA... | reverse complement strand
TTTCGAAAAATGTATCCTGGAAAAAATAATGCCGCCAACTCCTCCATTGATGCATAACTGGGTGGTTCCGGGTGGCCCGTATTATTTAGGCCAATGGATTTGGGATACGATGTTTGTTGTTGATTTGCTGAGTATTTTGCCCGGAAAAGAACAATTGATCAGGGATATATTCCAGAATTACTGGGATTTTCAGGACCGCTGGAATGATACAGTACCAGGGTATGCTCAGGATATGATAACCGTTGCAATTAAAACATTTCCGCAGGATCTTCGCCAGTTTTCTCAAATTCCAATTCTGGCCTGGGGAGTTGAACGTGTTTATCAGAGAAACGGTGACAAAAAATTACTCGAACAATGTTTGCCTCGTTTAGAAAAATGGCATAACTGGTACTGGCGTGAACGGGATGTCACAAATATCGGGCTGGTAACCGTTGGTTCATACAGCGGAGATGTTCAGCATGCACGGTGGGAAACATTCGATTATGAATGTAACATGGACGATTTAAAATTGCAAAAACACCCTACCCGGCAGGGTGAAAATGAAGGCGCCTGGTATGGCGACATTTGGGTAACAGGAAATACATCCTATCTTATCATGGGTGAAAAAAGTCTGGTTCGATTGGCTGAAATAGTTGGAGATATAGAGATGGCGGCCCGGAGAAAACCTTATATTGATAAGGCTGTACAGGCGATGAGGGAATATATGTGGGATGAAAAAGCCGGTACTTTTTTATCAGTAAAAAAAGCGAACATGGAAAAAATTCCTGTTGCAACAATAAGTAGCTGGATGCCTCTCGCTGCTGGAGTTCCTGCAAAAGAGATGGCAAAAAGAATGGCAGAAGTACTTGCATCAGATTCATGGCAAACGCCACTTCCTGTTCCGACTGTTGATCGAAAGGTTCCGCGATGGAAATCAAATGACTTCTGGCGCGGTGATGTTTGGCCTTCAACAAACTATCAAATTGCCAGCGGACTGGCAGCTTATGGACATACTGAACTTGCAGCCGTTATCGCAGATAAAACCGTTGAAAATGCAATAAAAAACGGCCTGAGCGAACATTATGATTCCGTTTCCGGCCAACCGCTGGGTGTCAGGGATTATTGCATGGCCGCTACAATTACAACCATGATGCTGGATGGATTGACTGAGAAATATAAACTTGAACTTAAAGCCAGATAATGAATAAATTACTAACATCATTCGCCTTTGTTTTATTCTTTTTGGCATGCCTCACCGGGACTGTCAATGCCCAGGGTAAGGAAAAAGAGATACCAAAACTTCAAAACCCTTTTTCGACCTCTTATGTCAGGGAAAACCTGGCAAAATCGAAACCCCGGATGATTTACAATGAACAAATTGTTGAGCAGCTTAGAGTGAAAATAAAAACGGATACTGTAATTGAGAACTTGTATAATGCCATCCGGCTCAAAGCGTATGAGATTCTTGATTTTCCCGTTATTGAAAGAGTGAAAACCAGCAATGCAATGCTCAATATATCCCGGGAAATTCTTCGCAGGGTGAACATGCTTGGAGTTGTATATTTGGTTGAAAAAGACAAAACAATTTTAGAACGGATTAATCAGGAGATACTCGCAACATCAGGATTTTCAGACTGGAACCCGCCGGTTTACCTGGATGTGGCTGAAATCTGCATGGCCGTTTCATTGGCGTTGGACTGGACATTGGATGATTTGCCTGAATCAACAATAAAACTGGCAAAAAAGGCCCTAATCGATAAAGGGATATATCCCAGTTGGGAAGAATATGGCGGGAATAAACAGAATGCCTGGTGGGTGGATCACTACAATAACTGGAATCAGGTCTGCAACGGGGGGATGATTGCTGCATCAATTGCAATAGCAGAAGATGAACCTGAACTTGCTGCCAAAACAATAAAAAGAGCGTTGGACGGAATTCCAAATGTTCTGGTTGAAAACTATTACCCGGATGGTGTTTGCCCCGAAGGGGTGATGTACTGGGATTATACTACAAGTTACGCATTGCTGACCCTTTCCATGCTTGAAACAGCTTTTGGGTCTGATTTCGGATATAAAAAATACCCCGGTTTTATGGAAAGTGCGACGTTTAAAGTAATGGGCAGCAATTCGCCTTCACGATGGCTTTACAATTATGCCGATTGCAAGGATAAACCTGAGATTGACGGTGATATCCTGCTGGCCTGGTTTGCAAAAGAAACGGGCAAAAGCATGTTTTATGAGAAAGAGAAGTTCCTTACAAATCGGGAAGAAATCAGGCTGAGTTATTTAACAGGGGCTGCCCTGGCATGGATGTGTCAGTATAAGGAAAAATCAGATGCAGAGCCGCCTTTTTCATGGGTTGGTAAAGGAAGAACTCCGGTGGCTTTTTTCATCGGAAATGGAGAAAACAGCGATTACTATTTTGCAGCTAAAGGTGGCTGCGGGGCAGTAAGTCATGGCAATATGGATGCCGGCTCGTTTGTTTTTGAGCTGAATGGCGTTCGCTGGAGTATTGATCCCGGTAGCCAGGACTACATGATTGGGGAAAGCGGATTTGATTTGTGGCGCCAGTGCCAGGATTGTGAAAGGTGGGAATTGTTAACCAAAAACAACCACGGGCACAGTACCATTACTGTTGATGATAAGCGTCATGTAGTTGATGGATATGCACTTGTAAAGAAATATAAAACAGGAAAAAAACCGTCAGTTACATTTGACTTAACACCTACCTTTGAAGGACAATTGAAAAGTGCAATCAGGAAATTTACAAAAACCGGTGAGAGATCATTGCTGATTGAAGACAAAATTGAACCCACTGAAACCACGGAATTGATTACCTGGCAATTTATCACACAGGCAGATGCCAGAATCGTTAAAGATGGTGTTGAGCTAAACCAGGATGGTCAGCAGTTAAAGCTAAACAATCTCTCGCACCCTGAAATAGAATTTAAAATAGTTTCCCTCGATCCACCGCCGCACAGGCTGGATAAACAGATGGACAATCTCAAAAGGATTGAACTCGGAATTCCGGTTTCAAAAACGGATGATGATTCTTTTAATATTAAGATTCAACTTATTGGTGAATAGTGTAAATTACAGGCATATTTAAGCTGCACAAAATGAGAAAATTTTTGATTTCAATACTTTTATCAACGGTCTTTTGTACTTGCAACAGCCCTTCTAAAATTGAAACAAAAAAAATGGATGAACTATATTTTGTTTCTTACAAAACATCACGATGGGTTTTGTTTATGGGATACCCAAACTACTGATAAAAAGGTAACAAACAGCCCGTTGGAAATTTAATTAATTAACGAATGGAATATTAAAAATTAATATTATGGAAAAGGAATCAACAAGAAGAAAATTTATCCAGACAACAATGCTGGGAGCAACCGCGCTATCAGTTGGGGTTATTAAAACATCTGCTGCTGAAACAGCCCAAATCGGAGAGAAAAAATATCCTCCTTTAAAACTGGGTATCATGACCTATAACCTGGGAAAGGACTGGGACATTGATACCATTATAAAGAACTGTTCGGAAACAGGTTGGGTTCATGCCGAACTGCGTACTACCCATAAACACGGCGTTGAAGTTACGCTGAGCAAACAGGAGCGTGCAGAGGTGAAAAAACGGTTTAAAGATTCACCCCTGGAAGCCATTAGTCTGGCAAGTGCATTTCAGTATCATTTTACAGATCAATCAGAGCTAAAAAAGAATATTGAAGGCACAAAGGTGTTTCTTCAACTGGCTGCCGATGTCGGGGCAATTGGCATCAGGGTTTTTCCCAATGCATTTCCCGAAGGGGTAAACAGGGAAAAAACCATGGAACAAATTGGAAAATCATTGGCTGAAGTGGGTGAATTTGGCCATAATCTCGGCGTAGATGTCAGGGTTTGCGTACATGGAAACGGAACCAATTCAGTTCCTGTGATTAAGAAAATTATTGATTATTCCCAAAGTCCTTATGTGTATGTGAACTGGAACTGCGATGCTACCGATGTGCAGGGACCGGGATTGGTTGCCAATTTTAACTCAGTGAAAGACCGGATCAAAGGGGTTCATTTGCACGACATGACCGACGAAAAATATCCCTATCGGTTGTTTTTCAAATTATTATCTGAAAGTGGATATAAAGGTTACTGCAATGCTGAAGTGGATGAAAGCTGCGAACCAATCAAATTCATGAAATATTACAGGGCGTTGTTCCTCGCCCTGCAGGATGCGATATAGAATTTTAATTTTGAACCATGAGAATTAATGAACTACTCATAATTTACATTTTTGAACTTTAAACATTAAGCCTACTCCAAAAAGTCGTAAATTCAATAATTTTCAGATGTTTGACCCCTAACCCCAAAGGGGAACACCTGAAAATCATTGAATTGAGAAGTCCCCCCTTTGGGGGATAGGGGGTCAAGGACTTTTCGAAGTAGGCTCAAACTTTGAACTTTGAACTTTAAACTTTAAACTTTAAACATTAAACTGAGATATGAAACCAATAAAAAGAAGTGAATTCCTTAAAAATTCGGCCGTCATGGCAGGCGGGGTAATGGTCGCCCCGTCATTTGTCAGGAATATGATGACGGACAGTCCAAACGAAAGGGTGAATGTGGGTTTAATCGGCATTGCCGGGAAAAGGCCCAGCGTAAGGGGCAGTATTGACGGTCGCGGGATAGTGCACATAAATATGTATGCTAAAATACCCAATGTCAGGATTGCCACAATTTGCGATGTGGACGAGCGTTTGTTTCCGGCCAATGTGAAAATGGTAGAGGAAAAATTCGGAGCTGCCCCAAAAACCGAATATGATTTCAGAAAAGTGCTTTCCGATAAGGATATCGATGTGATTTCGATTGCCACACCCGACCATTGGCACGGATTAATGACAATCATGGCCTGCCAGGCAGGAAAAGATGTATATGTTGAAAAGCCAGTCTGTTTCAATATTTTTGAGGGAAGAAAGATGGTGGAGGCTGCCCGTAAATACAACCGGATAGTACAGGCAGGTATTTGTTACCGGGACAGTAAGGCTGTAAAAGAAGGTATTCAGTTCATCCACGACGGGAAACTGGGTAAAGTGTATATGGCTAAAGGTGTTACCTACCGTTACCGTGAGTCGATCGGCAGGGTGGCCGACAGCCCGGTACCTGAAGGTTTGCACTGGGACCTTTTCCTTGGTCCGGCACCCTATCGTCCGTATAACGAAAACAGGTTTCTTTATAACTGGCATTTTTTCTGGGATACAGGCGCCACAACCGAATTTGGAAACAACGGAATCTATCGTATGGATACCGCGCGCTGGGCACTCAACAAAAATGAACATCCTGTATCGGTGAATTGCACTGGTGGCAAATATTGCAGGGACGATGACCAGGAAGTTCCCAATATCCTGATGGCAGATTATGTTTATGATGATGGTGTCATTATTCAGAACGAAGCACGTTGTCTTTCCTCAAATCCGGAAGGATTACCGGGTTCAGGCGATGTTTTTATATACAGTGATGAGGGTTGGATGACTTTTAATACAAATGGTTACAAAACCTATTTCGGCAGGAAAAACGAACCTGGTCCGGCAAAATCGGACAAGGATTTTGCACCCGAGGAACTGCATGACGGATGGAAAAATCTGATCGATTGTGTAAGAAGCCGTCGAAGGGAAGACCTGGACAATGATATACTCGAAGGGCACATGTCAGCCGCATTGGGACACCTGGGAGTTATTTCACAACGCATGGGGCGAAAGCTGGAATTCGATCCGAAAACTGAAAAATTCGTCAATGACAAGGAAGCGGACAAACTTCTGACCCGGGTTTATCGTGAACCTTTTGTCGTGCCCGAAATTGTATAACAGAAATGAAAAAAGCATATTTATTGTTCGTCTTTTTTTTATCATGGTCATTTAACCTGTTTGCCGGAAAAAATCAAACTCCGCCGAATATTATTTTAATTTTTTGTGACGATCTGGGTTATGCTGATTTATCTTGTTATGGTTCATTATGGAATCAAACTCCGGAAATCGATAAAATGGCTGTTGAAGGAGTCAGATTTACAGATTTTTATGCCGGCGCTCCCGTTTGCACTCCTTCGCGTGCCGGTTTAATGACAGGCTGTTATGCGAGAAGGGTTGACCTTGATCTTGATGAGAATGATGCATGGGTGCTTTTCCCAGGGGCAAAAAAAGGAATAAACCCGGAAGAAACTATTTTGCCAGAAGTACTGAAAAAGGCAGGATACTCAACTGCTATTATTGGAAAGTGGCATTTAGGAGACCAACCTGCATTCCTTCCGGTAAAACATGGTTTTGATTATTGGTTTGGGCTGCCATATTCCAACGACATGGGGATTAAAAAAAATGAAGCCCGGCTGCTTCCGATCATTCAAAATGAATCAATTATTGACGAAATTGACCAGGGAAGTGAAAGCGAAATGTCCATGCTTACAAAACGTTATACCGATGAAGCCATCAAATGGATGGAGGAAAATAAGCAAAAACCTTTCTTTCTTTATTTGGCGCATACCATGCCTCATAATCCGGTTGCTGCCAGGGAACAGTTTTACCAAAAAACAAATAATCCAAAACCGCCGTATGGTGCATCGGTTTCTGAGATTAGCTGGTCAACAGGTGAAATTCTCGACTATTTAAAAAAAGAGGGACTTGCAAAAAATACATTGGTGATTTTCACTTCGGATAACGGTGGAGCGTCGAACTTTGGAGCAAATAATGGTATTTTGAAAGGAAACAAAGGACAAACTTCAGAAGGCGGAGTTCGCGTTCCATGCATCGCCTGGTGGTCCGGAAAAATTAAGGCCGGGACTATCTGTAATGCTCCGGCTTCAGTACTTGATTTTTATTCAACATTTACATCACTGACAAAACTGAAAATTAACGACAAAGTAAAAAGGGATGGCATGGATATTTCGGATTACCTTTTTAATCCCGGAAAGAAAAGAGAAGCACGTCCCTATTTCTACTGGCATGTTGGCTATCTTCAGGCAGTGCGTTATGGCGATTGGAAACTTAATTTGCTTGGACAGTTTTCAGAAGAAGAACAGCAGAATATTCAGAAAAGCGCCTATAAAATGACAAAGTTTGCAAGCCAACTGGAATTGTATAATTTGAACACTGATCCGGGTGAAACTAACAATATTGCAAATGAACATCCCGACGTGGTTGATATGATTCTGAAATTGGCAGAAAAGGAAAAGACTGCGCTTGGTGAATATACCAATAAAGGTCTGGAAGTAAGAAAAACTATTTTGATTGATTCACCTGAAACACTTATAAAATAAAAGGTTCAGCCCCAATTAATTTGAAATTCGAGAAATTAATTGATAGAATTGATGATAATTTGGCCTTGGATTTTGGAAGTGTTATTTGGTTGAAGAACAATCTTTAAAAGTTTTCCAGGTTTGAAGAGAAGCCCTGTTGGGGAAACCACTTTTGGTCAAGGGGTTATTGTTCATGCACTGTGGGTCTTGATGAAGAAAAGATTAGGAAATATGTAAAATATCAGGAAGAGCAGGAAAAGAAGGAGGAAGCGCAACAACTTGGATTCGACTTCCAGCGCCCTTGGGTGCTTTTTCAAAGCCACCTTCTCAGAAGGTGGATTCTAACTATTAAAAAACAATACGAATGAAAAAAGTATATCAAATATGGATCATCGCAGGTGCAATGCTGCTGGCGCCGATTGTAATTCTGGCAAAAACCACAGTTTTGTCGCCAGAAGAAACAGAGGAAGCTCGTGACGAGCGCATTTCATGGTGGCGCGAGGCGCGCTTCGGTATGTTCATCCACTGGGGACTGTATGCCATCCCCGGCGGAACCTGGAAGGACAAGGTGTATAAAGAGGGCTATTCCGAGTGGATCATGTTCGACGAAAAGATACCCGCCAGCGAATACAAAGAACTGGCCGGCAAGTTCAACCCCGTGAAGTTCGACGCCCAGGCCTGGGTCGGGATCGCAAAGAAAGCCGGCATGAAATACATGGTCCTGACCACCAAGCACCACGACGGTTTCAGTATGTTCCAGTCAGGCCTGACACCATACAACGTTGCCGACGCCACGCCATTCAAACGCGATGTCACCCGGGAGTTGGTCGATGCATGCCGGAATGACAGCATACATTTCGGATGTTATTATTCAATCGACCGCGATTGGTATCGCCCTCAGGGCCAGGGAAACAGATACAAGCAGACCAACCTTTGGGATTATCCTGATTCAAAACAAGAGGATTACGACCGTTACTTTGCCACCTTTGCCAAGCCACAAGTCGAGGAGCTACTGTCAAAATACCAGCCGGATTTGCTGTGGTTCGACGAGATCGACATGAAAACGGATGCTCAGGTAAAGGAGCTTTATCAGACTATCCGTAAGTTGCGGCCCGAATGCGTGATTAACAGCAGGATTCAGGGTTGTCGATTTCCAGAGAAAATCCCGCCCCCGCATTGTGATTATATAACATCAGGGGACAACGAAATCCTGGAAAAGAACATCGGCTTCGAGTGGGAGAATCCCGGTTCCATGAACACCAGCTACGGTTATAATCCCAACGACCACAACTGGATTTCTGCGGACGAAATCATTTCCCGCCTTGTTGAAATCGTCAGCAAGGGTGGTAACTATCTGCTGAATGTAGGGCCCACGCCTGAAGGACTCATTCCACAACCGTGCATCGAACGCCTTGCAAAAGTCGGTGAGTGGATGGAGGTCAACGGCGAGGCGATTTACGGTACTTCAGCCTCGGTTTTTGGTGATTCAGCGCCCCCGTCTGCCGGCAACTGGCGCTGCACCGTCAAGCCGGGCAAAATTTACTTACACCTGCTGAATTGGCCGAATGATGGCACATTTGAATTGGCCGATCTGCAAAGCAAAGTGAACAGGGCTTATCTATTGGCAGATCGAAAGGAGCTGAAGGTGAAGCAAACTGCCGGAGGGGTGAGTATTTCATTGCCGGCTGAGGCGCCGGATAAAATCGTTTCCGTCATCTGCCTGGAAATTGCGGACCCGGTTGCGAAAATTAAAGCGTCAAAATAGGGAATCCAACATGAGAATCATTACAATTTTACCTGTTGCCCAATTTCAAATGAAAGATTTCATATGCACTTATCAAATAAAAGCGAAAAGATGAATTGCGATTTATTTGAGTGTGTTCAAATAATATCATTGACATCTAAAAACATTAAATTGTAAAAATGAAAGGTATAAAATCAATTGGTTTGTTTCTGTGGTCATTGATAGCCATAAGCTGTCAACAGTCTTATCAGGAAGTTAACGAGACAATTGACTTGTCCGGAACCTGGAAGTTTCAACTTGATTCTGCAAATGTTGGAATGATGGATAAATGGTTTAACAATGACCTAAATGATTCCATTCAACTTCCCGGAACAACCGACGAAAACAAAAAGGGGATTTATCTGGATGAAAAAGCTTTGGAAAGACTGTCACGGGTATGGTACTGGAAAGGTGCAGCATGGTATCAAAAAGAGATTATTGTCCCCGAAAACTGGGCAGGCAAAAATGTAAAACTTCTATTGGAACGAACCAAGGATACGTATGTTTGGTTTGATGATATAAACTGCGGGTATGAAAACACCCTGAGTGCTCCCCAGTTTTTCGATTTATCAAAAGCCATTAAACCGGGCAAACACAGGATTACAGTTTTAGTTGATAATGCAAAACTACCTCCGGTTGGCCCGTCTCATGCGGTTGACGAACGGACACAAACCAACTGGAACGGCATTGTCGGGAAACTGAAACTGCAAATGACCGACCCCGTTTGGATTGATGAGGTTCAGGTTTATCCGGATGTGAAAAATAACCCTGCGAAAGTCAGGGTAAGCATTGGAAATATCACCGGTGACCAGGCTGCCGGGGAACTCCTTGTAAACGCGGAAAGCTGGAATGTCGAAAATCCGTTAAAATTTAAAATACACAAAGAAAAAATATCAGGGATTAGTGAAAACAAAGTAATTGAATTCACCTACAATTTTGATAAGGAAGCGCCTTTATGGGATGAATTTGACCCTGCATTGATTAAGCTTAGTATGACATTGACAGTACTGAATGGAGATAAAAAATTCAAGAGCTCAAAACAGGTTGATTTTGGAATGCGCGAGTTCAAAAGGGAAGGTAAATACATGTACAATAATGGAGAAAGAGTGTTTTTAAGAGGACGATTGGATTGTGCCAATTACCCCATTACCGGCTATCCTCCAATGGGAAAAGAGGAATGGCTGAAATTATTCAGGCAATTGAAATCTTATGGCATCAATCACTGGCGGTTTCATTCGTGGTGCCCGCCTAATGAAGCATTAGCAGCTGCAGATATGGTTGGAGTTTACCTTCAGCCGGAACTTCCGAACAAACGAAGCGGAATGGATAGTAAAAGTATGGACAATGTAGCAGTTCGAAAAATATACAATGCCGATTACCTTGAGGTGGATACTTCCCGGATAAACATGACCTTAAAAGATTATTTAAAAAAGGAAGGTGAACTAATATTTAAGTACTTTGGAAATCATCCGTCTTTCGTTATGTTTACATTGGGAAATGAACTCGGACGAAATGAAGCCATGTATGAACTGGTTGCCCATTTTCAGGAAATTGATCCACGGAGGTTGTATGCCCAGGGCAGCAACAATATGAGTTGGGATATCAGTTTTGCTGAAGGTGATGATTTCTGGGTAACTTCCATTGTCCCCGGAGAAGAGAAAAAAGTAAGAGGTTCTTATGCGGCTGTTTCGGTATTAAAGGGAATCAGAAAACCGCATATCGATAGCCTTCCTCCTTCAACCATGTACAATTATACAAATGCAATACAAAATTTCAATGTACCTGTAATTAGCCATGAGATAGGGCAGTTTCAGGTATCTCCTGATTTTAATGATATTCCAAAGTTTACGGGAGTAACCCGGGCCAGGAACTACGAAATATTCCGCGAAAGATTTGATAGGGCCAACCTGCTTGACCAGGCCGATGATTTTGTAAAAGCGTCGGGTAAACTGGCAGTTATTTGTTACCGTGAAGACATTGAAGCAGCATTACGGACACCTGATTTTGCAGGTTTTCAGTTGCTTGATATCCAGGATTTCCCCGGTCAGGGAACTGCCCTTGTTGGTGTCCTGAACGATTTTATGGAATCCAAAGGCCTAATTACTCCTGAAGAATGGAGTCAGTTTTGCAGTGAGGTTGTTCCGCTTCTGAAAATGGAAAAATATACATGGACCAATAATGAAAAATTCAGGGGAAATATTGAGATAGCACATTATGGCAAGGATGATTTTAAAGATGCTGTTGTTAGCTGGAAACTGAAAAATAGTAATAGTGAGGTACTTGCTGAAGGAAGTTTTCGTGAGATTGATATTGCAAGAGAAGGGATAGTTGAAATCGGTGAAATATCTTTTCCCTTTAATCAAATTGAAAAAGCGGAAAAATTAAGAATTGAAATTGCAATTGGGAACACAAAGTATCAAAATGATTATGGTATCTGGGTTTATCCTCAATCGGTGGATACAAGCATCCCCAAAGATATATTGGTTTCTGAAAGGCTGGATGTTACAACTATCCGGCATCTTGAAAATGGTGGCAAAGCAATTATTATTCCCAACCATGATAAACAAACTATTGATAATTTTGACCGGAACCATAAACTGGGAATGATTTTCGAAACCAAATACGGAAAAGGCAGCGCATTGATTTGTGCCATTGATCTTTTGAATCTTCAGGATAAACCCGAAGCAAGACAGTTGTATTACAGCATATTGAATTATGTGAATTCGGAGGATTTTGTACCTGAAAAAGAATTGAGTAAAGATCTTCTAAGTAAAATAATACAGTAAGAAGCAACTTTAATGATTTGTTGTGAAAGTAAATATGATTTGAAAGAATAACTGGCATGCAAATAATTAAAAATGAAAATCAGAAATATGAAATATTTAAAACGTATTAAATACCTGATAATAATAATGGTAATGATTGGTTGTAATGAAAAAAATAATCCTGGAGGGAAAATGCAGGAAGGGGCAGTTCAGGAAACTATTAAAGAATGGCTAACAATGAATGGCGGTGAAAATATGCCACATATTGTGCTTGTTTCCGGTGATGAAGAATACAGGTCGGAAGAAGCCTTGCCGCAACTGGCAAAGATCCTTTCCAAAAGACATGGATTTAACTGCACTGTACTTTTTGCCCAGAATCCGGAAGAACCAGGTATCGTTAATCCCAATTATTTGAATAATATTCCCGGATTGGAGCAACTTAAAACTGCTGATCTGATGATTCTATTTACACGTTTTAGGGCGCTGCCGGATGAGCAAATAAAGTATATCGATGATTACCTGACTAGTGGAAAACCGGTAATTGGGATACGAACATCTACTCATGCTTTCTCATTTAACAATATTGATTTCGAATCAAAATATTTGTATTATGGAAACTCATTTAAAAGCGAAGATGAATGGGATGGCGGTTTTGGCAGACTGGTTTTGGGGGAGAAATGGATTTCTCACCATGGGGATCATAAAAAACAAAGCACAACAGGAATCATTGCAAAAGAGGCTGCTAATCACGCCATCCTTAATGGAATAAAGGATGGTGATATTTGGGGACCTTCGGATGTTTATGGATTGAGGTTGCCACTTCCCGGAGATTCTAAACCTTTGGTTTATGGTCAGGTAACCTGGCGCGAAGGTGCTTACAGTGAGGATGATTTAATGTTTGGTATGAGATCTTCTGATGGTGTCCCGGCAAAACCTGTGACGAGGAAAAATAGTGAAGGTAATGAAATTGAGGTTGATTTAAATAATCCGATGATGCCAATTGCATGGGTTAAATCGTATCAAATTCCTGGTGGTATAAAAGGTAAAGCTTTTACTTCTACTATTGGGGCATCCACGGATTTGTTGGCTGAAGGTACAAGAAGGTTGATGGTGAATGCTGTTTTTTGGTGTTTAGGAATGGAAGTCCCCGCAAAAGCCAATGTTGATTTGGTTGGCACTTATGAACCGACTCAGTTCGCTTTTCATCCTGATAGCCTTTGGAAAGAAAAACAGTTAAAAATATCAAGTCTGAAATAATTGAACTTTTTATTGGTACAAAAAAATCTATAAATAATATGAAAAGAGAAAAAGTATTATCAATTGGCTTAGCAATTTGCCTTACAACTATTTTTCAATTGATTAATATTCAAAATGTCATTGGAAATGAAAGGATAAAAGATTCAAAACCACTGGCATCCTGGAATTTTGACTCTTGTAAATCAAGAATCCTGACAGATAATATTTCGAATTCAAAAGATACTGTTCAGGGAAATTTTAAGCTTGTTAATGGTGTTTCCGGTAAAGCATTAAAATTAGATGGTTTTACCACACGAATTTATGGAAATCCTGCTCAGGTTCAGGGATTGGAGAGTTCATTTACTTTTGAAGCCTGGATTGCCGCAGCAACTTACCCGTGGAACTGGGTTCCTATTCTTGCACAGGGTGAAAAAGGAAAGTCGGGATTTTATTTTGGAGTAGGCCCTCAGGGACAGGTTGGCTTTTCTGCATCAATTGATGGAACCTGGCAAAGTTGCGAAACAGAGGGTATGATTGCTTTGAGGGAGTGGATTCATGTGGCTGCTGTTTACGATCAAAACTCCGGATTTCGAATCTATCTCAACGGAAAACAGGCTGGTAACCTTGAAGTTACGGGAAAACCTGATTTTGCAAAAGATATGGATTTACTGATTGGGATGAACAGCGAAAAAGTAATGCCTTCCAATCCTGTAAGAACATATGGGACAATGCCGTCCTGGTTTTCGTTTGACGGAATTTACGATGAAATAAAAATATACAATGAAGCAGTTCCGGAAGAAATAATAGTAGAAAAATCAACACAAAAAGATAATCAGTTACCCCCTGAGATTGAGGGAAGAGTTATGCCAAGTGGCCCAAAAGGCAAGGGGAAATTTGGAGCGTATTATACAAATTTGAAATATTACGATGAATGGGATGACTTGTTTAGAGTTGCAGATCACCCGGATATTGTTGTTCAGTTTGATGATTCTCCAATCCGCGTTGTTTTCTGGCGTGGTACACGTTACTCTCCGGCATGGGTTATGGAGAATGGTCAGTGGATGGCCGATCAAAGCGCAGAGTATTTCGATACTATTAATGGTTGCTTCGAACACATGATTGACCCACATTGCCTGTATTCGCATGTTCGCATTATTGAAAATACACCGGCAAGGGCAGTGGTTCACTGGAGATATATACCAACAAGTGTCAGAAAGCAACTTTCACAGGTGGATGAAATAACAGGATGGTCTGATTGTATTGATGAATATTATACTTTTTACCCTGACGGGATTGGTATCCGTAAAATTATTCAGCATACATCCGGAGAGCCACTGGGCCCGTCTGAAGCCATTGTTTTGTGTCAACCCGGCACCAACCCTGAAGATAATATTCATTTGGATGCAATGACTCTTGTAAACCTTAACGGTGAAAATTATACTTATTCCTGGGCAAATGGTGCCCCTTCATTTAAGAAAGGAGAAAATCCCGAGAATCCAGTCATTCAGATTATCAATTTGAAATCACAGAATAAGCCGTTTATGGTTTTTGAGAAAGAGAATAACATGGAAGTTTTCGGTATTGAGCAACGTCCTGACATGTCTCACTTTCCATGGTGGAACCACTGGCCCGTTGCTCAAAACCTTTGCGATGGCAGGTATTGTCAGGCAGCGGACAGACCATCCCATTTTTCGCTGGCCTGGGGTGGGCCTCCTTTTCATGATGAAACAGGAAACGTTATAAAAGCAAGATTAAGTGGGAGCGAGGGCAAGCTAAAAATGGAAGAAAATGATAGTGGAAAAACCGTGAAAAGCTTCTGGTCGAGCTGGATGTATGGAGCTTCAAATCAATCGGCAGAAGAACTTGCGGTTTTAGGTAGATCATGGTTGCAAGCTCCGGCATTAAAAATTCTAAAGGGCGATTTTGTTAGCAGGGAATATGATTTTACGCAACGTGCTTATATTCTGGACTGTAACAATAGCAAATCTGATCAATTGGAATTGGAACTTTTGGCCAACAATGAATCACCGGTTGTAAATATTTGTTTGGTAATTAATGGATGGGAGAAAGATAATATTGTTGTACAATTGGATGGAAGGATTTTGGAGAAGAATAAAGATTACAAAATTGGAAATAGAAGGGAACTTGAAAAGGAAGATACAATTGTTTGGATATCGCATAAATCCGATAAAAGTGTAAAAATCATTCTTAAAGATCAATAGAAACCAGGTTAAGTGCATATCAAACCAAATGAATTTATTTAAAACATTGAAATTGGTATGCACTTGCTATGGTATGGGATTTCAAGCAGGGTAGAATGTATAATTTGAAAACTGTTGTTTTGGCAAAGAAAGAACTCTGAAACTTTGAATCAAGGCGAAATCTGGCAGTTGAACTTTTGTAACTATTCAAATTACAAATAATCAAGGAGAAGAATTTTGGGGTATTTATAACAAAAACTAAATAAGCGAAGTATCTGAGTTTGATTTTTAGTAATCAATAATTGAGCAATATATTTTGACATTATGACAGTAAAAATACGAATATCACTTTTGGCTTTAGTTGTATGTTTAAATGGTTTGGCGCAGCAACCAGTAAATGCGGAATATACCGGCATTGAGTACATACAGTTAAAAGCTGAACTGAATAAGGGTTGGAATACCTGGAATACCAACAGCGTATTATCTCATGTTTTGCTTCCTGAAGCCATTTCTGTGGATTTTTATCTGAAGGACAAAAGTACGGGGAAAATACTAACTGAAGCATTGATGGGAAGAAGGGGTAAGGATGCCGAATCAATATTGCCGTTGGCGCACACTAATGATGGGTCATACACCGAGTTGGAAATAAAGTGGAATGGTATCGGATTGAAAGTCCAGTCAAGTGCCGTGGGTAAAAATATTTGTTTCCTGCTCACTCCGCTTGCCAGTAATGTGAATGGTGAAATTTTGGTCAGCCCTCATGAAATTTGGTGGGACAGAGATGGAAAAGTAGGTATTGCAGAAAATCAGCTAATTTATAATTTGCCTTCGGGTATGATAAAATTAATTATTCATGGTAAACCAATATCAAAAAATGATTCAGACCCTTTATCTCTGGCCTTTTCTGCAGGTTCCGAAATTGCCCTTTCAACAGAAGGGAATCTTTCTGTTTCGGAGGTCAGGGAAAAAATTGCAAGAGCAAAAGCAAATCATGAAGAGAATAAAAACAAGTACGGAGAAAATAAGGAACTGTACCATGCCATGCAAAATGCGCTGGCCTGGAATGTCATTTATGAACCCGATGAACAAAGGGAATTAACTACCGTTAGCCGGTTATGGAATACCTATCGTGGCGGATATGTTATTTTTTGCTGGGACAACTATTTTGCTGCATATATGCATTCGCTTGATAATAAAAATCTTGCATATTCCAATGCGATTGAAATGACGAATGCCATTACTCCGTCGGGATTTGTCCCGAATCTGAGTGCATCAAAGGGGATAAAAACCAGCGACAGGTCTCAGCCTCCGGCAGGTTCATTTGTGGTGCGGGAAATTTACAGGAAGTACAGGGAAAAATGGTTTCTGTATGAAGTATTTCAAAAGTTGCTGACCTGGAACCGGTGGTGGCCGGAAAACAGGGATACGGATGGATTTTTATGCTGGGGCTCTTCACCTTTTGAACCTTACCTGAGAGATTTGGATAAAAATGCCCATTCCAGATATGGCGCTGCGCTGGAATCTGGCCTCGACAATTCCCCCATGTATGATGATATTCCTTTTGATTCAATCAGCAATCAACTGAAACTGGCGGATGTCGGGTTAATGAGTCTTTATGTTATGGACTGTGAGGCGTTAGCTGATATTGCAGGGGAACTGGGGAAAGATGAGATTAAAAGTGAATTGCTTGGGAGAGCTGAAAAATACCGGAAAAACCTCAATAAACTTTGGGACGAAAAAACGGGTATCTACCTTAATAAACGTCTGGATACAAATGAGTTTAGTAACAGAATTTCACCAACCAATTTTTATCCCTTACTGGCAAAAGCCCCATCACAGAAGCAAGCCGAAAGAATGATCAATGAGCATTTCTATAATCCCGATGAATTTTGGGGCGAATATATGCTGCCATCTGTCACATTCAACGACACTGGTTATGACGGCAGTGATTACTGGAGAGGGCGGGTTTGGGGACCGATGAATTTTCTTGTTTACCTGGGATTCAGTAATTATCAGCTTGAAAATGCCCGCAAAGACCTTGTGGCCAAATCAAAGCAACTTTTTTTAAAACAGTGGCTTGAGAATGGATATATCTGCGAGAATTACAATTCCCAAACCGGAGAGTGTGATGATGTCAGCAGATGTGAACTATTTTACCACTGGGGCGGATTGCTTGGATTTATTTCGTTAATTGAAGAAGGATATTGATTTTCTTTACTCCCTTTAGGGCTGTGGTAAACAAATTGGATATCCAAGCGTTGCGCGAATGTTAGGTACGATATACGATAATAATTAAAAATAAAATCATGAAACTAAACACTGTTATTTTCCTGTTCTTGTTGATTACTGGAATAAGTGTAAAAGCCCAGGAAAATGTATTCCCCGGAGCTGATGAAAATACACCATCAAAAGCTCAATATTTCAGTTGGATAAACAATACCAACGAAGGAACCAACGAAGAACAAACACGAATCAATCTCGATTTTTTTGACTGGTTAAAAAGGGAATACGGAATGCAGCTCGATATTTACGCATTTGATGCCGGGGCAATCGACGGCGCCAGGTTTTACGGCAGCATTTATTCCGATCGCTTTAAAAAACAATTTCCAAATGGCTTTGATCCAATTTATCAACAGGCCAAATCAATGGGTATCCGTTTGGGTGTCTGGGGTGGGCCTGATGGATTTGGGGATACTTCTGAAGAAGAAAAAGCCCGGACTGATCAGATGGTTAAATTATGCCGCGACTATGAGTTTGCCCTGTTTAAATTTGATGCCGTGTGCGGTCCGCTGCGCCCTGAAAAAGAGGATGCTTTTATTGCAATGATGAAAGAGTGCCGGAAATACAGTCCCGCTCTCATTTTATTAAACCACCGCCTCGGATTAACGAAAAGTAAACCTTATGCAACAACATTTTTAATGGGAGGCGCTGAAACGTATATTGATGTCCACATGACCAATAGTATTACTGCCCCCCACCACCGGGCAGAAGCGCTGTCGCGGGGCCTGGTTCCCGAATTGCAACGTCTTACTGAAGACCACGGGGTTTGCATTTCGTCATGCCTCGATTATTGGGACGATGACCTTATTTTGCAGGCTTTTAACCGATCGATGATTTTAGCGCCGGAGATATATGGAAATCCCTGGTTGCTGAGAGATGATGAATTCCCCAAACTGGCCCGGATTTACAACTTACACAGAAAATACAGGGATATTCTGATAAACGGAAAAATTCTCCCCGATACTTATGGCCCAAATGCGGTTTCAAGGGGTGATAAAAACACACGTATTTTAACCCTGCGAAATCTGAAATGGACCAGCGATTCATATACAGTGAAATTGGATGAGGAAATCGGTTTGGAAACTAAAGGAAAAATAACTGTGGTACAACTTCATCCAACTGAAAAAGTGCTTGGCACCTATAAAAGCGGCGATCAGATAACGATTGAAGTATTGCCATTCAGGGCAAGCATGATATTGGTAACTTCTGAAAAATATGATGAGCCGGCGCTCACGGGTTCAGATTTTCAGGTAATAAAAAACGTTGTTGGACAACCTGTTGAAATTGAAATCCTTGGAATGCCCGGGACAAAATCCGAAATCAGCCTGCTGAATGTTGGCCAGTACAAAACGGCGAAAATGGAAGGAAGTGAAGCAGTGAATTTGCTAAAGGGTGAAAAAACAGAAATTTCTTTCCCCGGTGAGGTACTTAAAAACAGTGTTTATCGAAAACTTGGAGAATTTACCGAAATCCAGGTTCCCGGTGATGCCGACGCTCTGTACGAAGCAACTGTTTTTTCAGCCGATAACAATGCCCTTGAAGTACGTTCACTTCAACGTTCCGGAGAAACGGCCATTCCAAAGGTGAAGGCTGCCCGCGATGCCTTTTTTAATCAGAAATCATTTGTTGAAAGAGGCGTCTGGGATCGTAACCTGTTTGATGGAGATTCATCCACTGGTTTCTGGCCAACCAAAAGGTACCAAACCGAAAGAGGTTGTTTGCGCCTTGATCTTGGAAAAATTCAACAACTGGGCGAACTGATAATAACTGTTCCGGATATGTTTTCACTACTTCCGCTTTTACCGGAGGAAGGAAATTATGTGGAAATTTCAACCGACCTTAAAAACTGGGAACAATTAACATTTATGACCGACCTGAAGATTGGAATACCAATTGAAAAACCGGTTCGATACCTGAGGTTTAACAGTTTTCCTCAGCAGATTACAGAAATTGAAGGTGTAACCGATGGAAAACCCGTTGATAGATCCGAGTGGCGGGCCTCCAATTTATTTGCACATCCGCGGGTTAAGAAACCTGTAAAATCATGGAAAACATCAGTTGTACTCGATGAAATTCCGAAGGGAAGTTACTTGTGTGTGGCAATTAACGGAAAACATGGCAAAGAAGGCGTTTATGCTGCTGCAAAAGTGAATGGAAAACTGATTGGCGCACCCGACCGTGCCCCTTCATACCTTTGCAATCCCTGGGAGAGTTTTAATGCGCGCAAAGATGAAAATTATACCTGTTATATTCCTTTAAATGAAGAATATAAGGGAAAGAATATTGAAGTATTTGTAATGGGTTACGACAAGGAAAATCTCGATTACAGCCCTGATCTCTGGATCACCGCTTATCCGCAGCCCATGGAAAAAATAAAATTGGTGCTAACCCGGTAATTTAACAGAGATTGAAACGCGTTTAAATGCGGCAACCTCATCTGGTCAGGAAAGCGTGGTTCCGTTTTCTGATTCAAAACAAATTATTTCAGTTACCCCTCGTTTGATTGTATTTGATTTTATTAATTTAGAACCCTTAAACTTAAAACAAACCAACCTGTCCTCAGGCATTGATTCCTAAAGGATAAGTTATTGTGAATCAAAACTGAATCATTTACAAAACTGAAAAATATTGATTTCATGTCTTCAAAAAAAATATCACTTTCCAAATTAAACACCTTTTTAAAACTGCAATGCGACAATCTGCGGGCCGCCGGTCTGGATGCCGCTGAATACAAGGATTACATCATTGCCATGCTTTTTCTGAAACGGGTAAACGACCAGTTCGAAATTGCCCGTATTGTGCGTGCCAACAACTTAAAAAAAGATTATCCAGGTATTACCAAAGAAGACATTGCTGAAGAATTGGAAGAAATTAAAGCGCCTGAATATGAGTTTTTTGTTCCGGTAAAAGCCCGGTGGAAAGTCGAACTTCAGCAAACACCCGAACAACAGCGAAATGAAAAAAGAAGATTCGAAATACAGGAAGAATTGAATTCGGAGAATCTTGCCGCCGAAGCAAAAATTGCATATTCAACTGAACTTGCCGGATTGCCGAAAACTGAAAACTGGCAGGGAATTTCGACGGTTTTGGAGAATGTTGGCGATGCGCTGAGCATTGCACTCAATGCACTCGAAGAAGCAAACGCCGAAATTTTGCAGGGAATTTTAAGCACCACCAAATTTAACGCGGTAAATACCAAAGGCGAAAAAATACTCTCCGACGAAGTGCTTTCGCAAATGCTAAAGGATTTTAACCGCATGAAACTCACCGACGACCAGTTTGAGTTTCCTGATTTGCTGGGCGCTGCCTACGAATTCCTGATTAAATACTTTGCCGAAAGCGCCGGGAAAAAGGGCGGCGAATTCTACACACCATCTCCTGTGGTTCAATTGATGGGAAAAATCCTGCAACCGGCGATGGATGCTGAAATATGCGACCCTACAATTGGTTCCGGTGGTTTGGCCATTAACATGCGAAACTATGTGGAAGCCCGTTACGGAACGGCCAAACATTTAACCATCCACGGCCAGGAGTTGAAAGATGGAATCTACAAAATGTGCGTGATGAACATGATTTTTCACAACATCCGCAATGCAAACATTCAGCAGGGTGATACTATTCTCGACCCCAAACTGGTGGAGAACGGACAACTCCGGAAATACGACATTGTGGTGGCCAATCCGCCTTTTTCGCAAAACTACACCACTGCCGGGATGCGGTTCAAGGAGCGTTTTGTGAACTGGATGAGCCAGAAAAAACAGGCCGACTTTATGTTTGTGCAACACATGATTGCCACGCTGAAAGACAACGGGCGCATGGCGGTGGTGATGCCTCACGGTGTGTTGTTCCGTGGTGGAGAGGAGCAAAAGATGCGCAAAAGAATCATTTTACAGGGCATTCTGGAATGTATCATTGGTTTGCCGCCCGCGCTGTTTTTTGGTACGGGCATCCCGGCCTCAATCCTGATTATTAACAAAGCCGGGGCTGCCGGGCGCGAAGGCGTTTTCTTTATCAATGCCGACCGCGAATACCGTGAAGGTAAAAACCAGAACACCCTGCGCCCCGAGGATATCGAGAAAATTGCCTACGTCTATACCCACAAAAAAGAGTTGCCCAAATACAGCCGCCTGGTGAAAAAGGCAGAACTCGAAGCCGAAGAGTTTAATTGCAACATCCGCAGGTATGTTGACAATGCACCCGAACCCACGCCAAACGATGTACATGCACACCTGAAAGGCGGATTGCCCGACAGCGAAATTAACGCGCTCAATAATGCCTTTGCCTGTTACTACGGATTGAAAGAACAGCTTTTCGAACCGCTCAAGGATGGATACCAGCAGTTTAGCCCGGTAATTGCGGCCAAGGAAGATATTAAAACGGTTATTTACAATTCTGAAGGATACGCGCAGGCACAAAAACGCTATGCCGGTGCGATGCACGATTTTTGGCAAACCATTTTGCCGTTGGTCGAAAACCTGCCGGTTGACAAAGATGTGTATCATTTTGTACAAGGTTTATCCGATGCTTTTGCCCTGAAAACTGCGACGATTGAAAACCCGTTGTTGGACGAATTCCAGAGCCGCGGGGCGTTTGCGCAGTATGTGGCCGATTTGGAAACCGATTTTAAATCGGTGGCGGCCAGCGAATGGAATGCCGAACTGATTCCCGAAGAAGATATCCTGGAAAGCCAGTTCCCCAAACTGTTGGCCGAATTACGCGCCAAACAGTCCCGCAAGGAAGAACTGGAAGCCCTGTTTGCCGAAGTAGAGACGCAATACATTGCGTCTCTATTGGAAGAAAGCGAATGGAACGAAACCGATTATGAAGTAATTCCCAAAGGCCGGATTACCGAAATAAAAGCCACCATTAAACAATTGGGCGGCCAGCGCAGGGAATTGGACAAAGAGGTAAAAACCCTTGAAAAACGGATTTTGGCTTACCGGAAAGATGGAAATACAATTGCCGTTACCAAACTGCAACAGGAAATAAAGCAGTTGGAAACCCGGATTGAACCGCTTACCGAAGCCTTAGAAACTGCCGAAGCCGGAATACAACGCCACGTTGATTTGGAAAACGAATTAAAAGCCTGCGCCACGCTGATTCGTGCCATTGCACAACGAAAGGAAGAACTGGTGGAACAGGCCCGCGAACAAATAACTGCCGAAGAAGCCAAACAACTCATTATTAACCGCTGGCATACCAAACTGCACAGCACCATCAACAGTTATCTCGAAGTACATACCCGCCACCTGCAGCAAGCCATTGAAGAACTGCACGACAAATACACAGTTACCCTCACAGATATCCTGACCGAACGGGAAACCTATACCAAAGAGTTAAACAAATTTTTGGAGGAATTGGGTTATGAATGAGTGGAAAGAAGTAAGATTTGATGAAATTGGCGATGTTTTTTCAGGTGGTACGCCTTCCACTACCAATTCTGAATTGTGGGGTGGCAATATAGCTTTTGTCACACCTTATGATTTGAGTAAAAGCAAAACTCCGTACATAAAAAAGACTCAAAGATATATTACTCAAAAAGGG
>Ga0100401_1001008_pt1 | contig 23222 bp, 25 predicted proteins | sample CryGeymeta201525_FD_80421 | JGI IMG/M metagenome (GOLD analysis project Ga0100401, IMG submission 80421) | Groundwater microbial communities from Crystal Geyser aquifers in Utah, USA - Crystal Geyser metaG 2015-25 | ecosystem: Environmental > Aquatic > Deep subsurface > Groundwater | place: USA... | reverse complement strand
TTCCCAGTGAAAGGCGCTGCGCACCTCCCGCAAGCCCTCGGCACCCTCTGCAGACCGCCCGCTTCAACTAAAAATTCGAAAATCACCCTGCCCGAATGGCTTTTCGAATAGGGTCTAGCTTCGGACTCTTCAACCCACCCTCCACCACCCGTTCCAAGGAAACCTGCCAAGCCACCGTCTCCGCCCCACAAACGAGAATCATCGACAGCAACCAAACGAACAGCACTTTCATCGTCATGACTCATAGCCTGCTTTCGCACTCGAAGACAAGCCTGCCACAAAAAAGAGCGAGCGGATCACTCCACTCGCTCCTTTCGGAATCAGTCAGATGAAAGAATTACTCAGCGCCTTTCTTTTTCTTACCCTTGCCTTTGTCCTTGGCCGGAGCCTTGCCTTTGCCTGGAGCAGGCTTGGCTTTCAGCTCATCGAGGGTCAGCTCGCCGTTGCCGTCCTTGTCCTTTTTCTTGAAAGCTGCGGTCGCCTTGTCGGCGTCCTTGGCTCCCTTGATGAATTCTTCAAGTGAGAGCGTCCCATTGCCGTCGGCATCCTTGTGCTTGAGCATCTTGGCCGGATCGCCGCCCTTCTTGGGAGCTACTTTTTCTTCCGCTTGGGCGGGAATCATGAGGGCTGCGAGGGCCAGCACTGCGAGTGTGGATTTCATGGTCTGTCTTGTTGTTTTGTTAATTCCTCCGCGTGATGCGGGGGGAAAGGGTTCAGGGTCGGGCGCTTTTGACGGCGATGCCATACATGGCGGCCTTTGGCTTGCTGCGGGAGTCATCACTTGGTCCTAAAACGACCGATCCGGCACCAAAGCTCTTCTTCCAGACGTCGTAGCTGCGGAAAAATTCATCACTGCTTTTTCCCTTCCGCCACGGGCCGGAGCGGATGGCGGCATTCGTCTTGGTAAATCCGTCACTCAGCCACGCCGGAACCGGCATGCCGGCCTCATGCATGATGAACACCGTGCTCCGCTTCTTCAGCTCCAGCCGAATCTCCCGATCACGATCAAGGCGGTCATTAAAGAAGGTCCGCACGATGTCCGCACCTTTGAGCATGCTTGGAAAACTCTTACCTTCCTCAGCCTGCCAACGCGGCCCCGGCTTGTCGGTATGAAGTCGTGCATCAGGCCCCATCGACTGCCGATCGATGGCATAAAAGCGATTGAAACCGACCTCATCGAGATTGTCCGAAACATCCGTCACAAGGACCGAGCGATGCTTGCCCATGGGCATCAGGGAATCGCGACGCAGCGAGACCGACTTCAGCCGCTTCGCCTTCTTCCCACGATCCACCCGCACCGCTTCACCCTCAACCAACAAGGCTAGGGACTTCTTCCTCCGAGCAGCATCGTGATCCTTGAAAACCTCCACCTTTCCCTCGAGGACCACCACATCGGTCAGCCCCGCTTCATCGACACTCACCCCGAAGCGCGTTCCCAGATCCACGATGTGGGCGGAGACCGTCTCGACGACAAAGCCAATCGTTTCGCCGCCGGCGTCCGCTGTTAGATTGCCATGATGCAGGTTGAGCTGAGTCGCACTCGGAATCGAAAAGCTCGCTGGTGCCTCGACTTCCACTGTAGCCCCCGACTCCATCTTGAAGCTCAGCGAACCGGAAGCGATCGGCAGGCAGCGAAGCCGCCGCATCCTCAGCCATCAGATCGAGCGTATCGTCGCCAAAGACATGCCGGTCGCGCGCCTTGTCGCGCTTCCACGCCAGCACCGCATAGCGCGCCACGCCGAACGACCAGCGCCGGAAATCCTCATCGGGCAGCTCGGCGAACTTCTTCCAAAGCACCACCGCCACCTCCTGCATCACATCGTCCGCATCCTGCCGGCTCGGGACAAGCGAGCGCACGAACCCCCGGATCGCAGCGTCATTTGCCGTGAAAAGCCTGAGAAATCGGTCATGGGAAGGCTCGTCGTGCCTCGGTCCTCAGCAGCAATACTCCACCGAGAACCCTCGCTTGCCGCGGAAGGTACGAAATATTTTTGAGAACCGGAGCGCGCGACGCTGTCGCGCTTTTCAACCCCAGCCGAAACCCCAGCTCAAGCGCGACAGCGTCGCGCGCTCCTTCCTCACCCATTCAGCTTCGCCAGCGCCTTCGGCAGGAACACCCCGTCCTTCCGGATCAGCTTCCCATCAAAGTAAATCTCCCCGCCGCCGTAGTCCTTCCGCTGAATACAAACGAGATCCCAGTGGACCTGCGAACGGTTGCCATTGTCCGCCTCTTCATACGCCTGCCCCGGCGTGAAGTGGAACGAACCACCGATCTTCTCATCGAAAAGAATGTCGCGCATCGGATGCTTGATCGCCGCATTGTAGCCAAGCGCGAACTCGCCGATGAAGCGCGAGCCCGCATCGCTATCGAGAATCTTGTTGAGTTCCTTGCTCTTCCCGGGCGACTCCGCCTTCACGACTTTGCCCTTTTCAAAAGTCAGCTTCACCGAGTCAAACGGAATGCCCTGATAGATCGTCGGCGCGTTGTAGCTCAGCACGCCTTCGATGCTGTTTTTCACCGGAGCCGTGAAAACCTCGCCGTCCGGAATGTTGCAAGTCCCCGCACAAACCACTGCCGGAATGTCCTTGATCGAGAAACGCAGATCCGTGCCCGGCCCCTTGATCTCCACCAGCTCCGTCTTGTCCATCAGCTTCTTCAAAGCCGTCGCCGCCGGGACCAGCGCCTTGTAATCCACCAGACAGACATCGAAGTAAAAGTCCTCGAAAGCCTCCGTGCTCATCCCCGCCTGCTGCGCCATCGACGGTGTCGGCCAGCGCAGCACACACCACTTCGTCTTCTTCACCCGCTGATCCAGCACCGGGCGCAAATGCTTCATCGCCACCTGCATGCTCTTCGCCGACACATCGCTCGTTTCCGCAATGTTGTAGCTGCCACGCACCGCAATGTAGGCATCCATGTCCTTCATCTCCGCCATCAAGCCTTTCGCGATCACCGCATACTGCTCATCCGTCGCCCCTTTCAGCATCTCACGCGTCAGACGCGACTGATTCAGCCTCAAAACCGGAATCCCCCCCTTCGCCCGCGCCTCACGAATCAGCGCCAGCCCGATCGACTCCGGCGCATCATAGAGGTCGATGAGAATCTTTTCCCCCTTCTTCAGCGAGGTCGAGTAACGGACAAGTTGGCGGGCAAGTTGATCAACGCGAGGGTCGTGCATGCGCGAAAGATGCCAAGCCGGATTGAAAGTGCCAAGTTTCAAGTCGGGGAGAGGGAGTCGCGAGCTTGGTCCGGCATTGGGGCTCAGGATTCAGGGGACAGGGATCAGAAAGGCAAAAGGCAGGAGAGGCGCGATAGCGTCTGATGTCTTTCTGACCCCTGACCCCAAAAAGCCCGAAGCACCTCCAAACCCTACCGCACCCCCTCGTAAGTTTCCCCTTGTCACCCCACACCTCCCGCCCGGAACCTCCCGCCATGCGCATCGGTATCATCGGCTCCGGCTCCGGCTCCAACATGCAGGCCATCCTCGACGCCATCGAGGACGGCTCGCTCGACGCAGAAATCTCGCTCGTCCTTTCCGACAACCCGGACGCCTTCATCCTCGATCGAGCCAAACAGCACGGCATCCCCACCGGCCTGATCGATTGCCGCGGCTTCAAGTCGAAGTTCCCCGACGAAGCCCAGGCAGAAACCGCCGCCGCGCTCAAAGCCGCCGGCGTCGAACTCGTCTGCCTCGCCGGCTTCATGCGCCTCGTCCGCCAGCCACTCCTCGACGCCTTTCCTGGAAAAATCCTCAACATCCACCCCTCGCTCCTTCCCGCCTACCCCGGTCTCCAAGCGTGGCAGCAAGCGATCAGCGACGGCGCCAAAGAGAGCGGATGCACCGTCCATCACGTCGATGCCGGCATGGACACCGGCCCGATCATCATTCAAGCGAAAGTGCCCGTCCTCCCCAGCGATACCGCCAGCACCCTCCACGCCCGCATCCAAATCGAAGAGCACCGCATCTACCCCGAAGCCATCCGCATGCTCTCAAAATAACTTGAGCGCCACGAGTTCCCAGAAGTTGGAGTTTAAAGTTTAAAACTTAAAGTTTCCCCATGCCTCGCCCTGCCCTCGAACAACTCCGCGCCCGCCTGACCTCCACCGTTCTCGGATCGGAAGACGCCGCCAACCTGCTCCTCACGGCACTCCTTTCCCAAGGCCACGTCCTCATCGAAGGCCCGCCCGGCATCGGCAAGACCTCGCTCGCTCACACCCTCGCCACCTCCATCGGCGGCACCTTCAAGCGCGTCCAGTTCACCCCCGACCTGCTTCCCGCCGACCTGTTAGGCTACTCGCTCTACCGCATGGACCGCGGCGACTTCGAATTCATCCCCGGCCCCGTCTTCGCCCACTGCGTGCTCGCCGATGAAATCAACCGCACCTCGCCACGCGTCCAGTCGGCTCTGTTAGAGTGCATGAACGAGCACCAGGTCACGCTCGACGGCGTGACCCGCCAGTTGCCCGAGCCCTTCTTCGTCATCGCCACTCAGAATGACAGCGACCGCCACGGCACCTTCCCGCTTCCCGAGCCCCAGCTCGACCGCTTTCTCCTCTCCATCCGCATGGATCTTCCCTCCTCGGAAATCCAGCAACGCATTCTGTTAGATCACGCCTCCGGTGAGATCAACGGCAAGTCCGCCACCGAAGCGCTCATCCATCCCGACGAAGTCCTCGCGCTTCAAAACGAAGTCCGCCGGATTCCCCTGCACGAATCGATCGCCGCTTACATTACCGCATTATGTGAAAGCCTGCGTCGCCTCGCCGGCAGCGACTCCTCCGTCTCCGTGCGTGCCTCGCTCGCCGTCATGCAAGCCGCGCGTTCCGCCGCCTTCCTCGAAAGCGCCGCCGCCGTCCACCCGGACCACGTCCAGCAAGTCTTCCCCGCCGTCCTCCGCCACCGCCTCGTCCCCGCCGACGGCTCCGATCCGCTTCCGCTGATCAAGACGGTGTTAGAAAAAACGCCGGTGCCGTAACAGGAGGCGGCACGCCCTACCCGGGTAGGCTTGCCGCAACAGAGCTCGTTGATCCTGAACGCTGCGGCGCGCGGACGTGCTGTCCGGCTACCTCCATCAGCCGGCAGAATGCCGCCTCCAGGCAGTCGAGAGAATCTCGACGCTCCACCTTCACCCTTCCCAAACCCCACGACCGGCCTGCTTCGCCTCGCGTTCCATCTCCCTCAAGCGCCTCTCCTGGGCGTCCCTCCGCAATCCCCCGGGCACATCTTCCCCCTTCGTGTGAATCCGCACGTATCCGCGCTGCACCAAATCTTCATGCAGCCAGCCACCGTCCGGCATCGCCACAAATGCATGATACCGCTTGTCTCCAAACGGGTCATCCCACTCCGTAAAAACCGTGAACGACTCCCCGCCCAATCGATCGTGCACAAACTTCTTCGCCTCCACCCCGATCTGCACCGCACGCTCCGCTGAAACCCCGAGAGCCCGTCCTTGCTGAGCAATCCGCTCGTGGTTGTTACGCCCGCCACCGTAGCTCTTGAAAGCCGACTCCGGTGCATCCACGAAATACAACCTCAACTCCTCCACCCGACCATCCGGCAACTTCACGCTGAAACTATCCCCATCATTGCGCCGATGATCGACCCACCGACATCCCTCAAAGCGCTCATAACGCCCATCATACGCCGCAGCCTTCTCCTCACCACCAACCGCCGCCACCACATCCCGCTTCCGATCCTTCAGCCAAAGCACGAATGCCAGGATGAAGAGCACCACGACCGGCCAAGAAGCCTGCTTCGCCCTTACCGCCATCGCTTAGAGACCTTTGAAGCCCTTGTATTCAGGACAGGTGCCGATCGGCACGGCCTGCTTGCTCCACTCCTTGTTGAGGCGCCGGTATTTTTCGATGAAAGTCGTCGGGTCTGCCCAGTTGCTCAAATCCCGGGCCACATTGTTCCGCAGCATCCCGATATTCAAATTGTGACGGATCTCGAAATGCAGGTGGGCCGCATACATCCCGCGGTTGTTGCCGATCGTTCCGACCTGGTCGCCTCGTTTGACCGACTGCCCGACCTTGACTTTCATCTCACGGAGGTGTCCGTAGAGCGAATCGCAATATTTCACCTGCCCGGTCGATGGATCACGATAGGCGTGCCGGATGATCACCACATTGCCCCAGCCAGCCTTCACATCGTAAGCCCAGACGACCATCCCGTTGGCGATCGAGTAAACAGGATCGCCCATGTCGCTATCGCCGCCACCCCGGCCATTCCAGTCTTCGCCAAAGTGTACCGGCGCGCGCAGGCGCAATCCGCGCGCTTTGTAGTATCCGGCGGCATTCGGCTTCCCGACGGGAAAATCGAAACCATCCGCAATCGCGATCCGGACGCTATTCGCCGCTGAGGCCGTGCTTCCGAAGCAGAGCCAAATGGTCAGCAGCGCAAGCAATCGGCCCATAGGATTGGTCAGGCACATCGTCACTTGCTGAGTCCACGCTTGCAAGGCCACTCGGGCAAGCGAAATCAAGCGGAGTGAAATCGAGCGGAATCAGAAGGATCGACACACTTGTCCCCCTTTTTGTAAACCCCTCACTTGCTCATCCCGACGCTTAGCGAACACTCCTTCCTCAATTCGCCAACTGCACGATCGAGTCAAGAATCAGCTCATCACCTGGCTGAGGCTTTACCTCGCCAAAAGCCGTCACTGGATTCGCCACGGCTCCATCGATGCTCACCTCAGTGACCTTGAGTTTGCCAAGAATCCCACCATTCCGGCGAATCGCCAGGACCGTGCCTGACTGCACATTGTCCTCACTTTCCACTCTCAACACCGCGAATCCGCCGAACTGCGGATCCTCAACCCACTCCCTCACGGTCGCAATGAGCATTGCTTCGTTGATCACACGCACCCGGCGATCATCCTTGCTCTTATTCTCGTTCCGCTTGTCGAGTAGAAAGTCGGTCTCCTTCTGAGCCCGATCCGCCTGTGCTTTCGCCTCTTCCGTCTCGCGCTCAAGCTGGGCCAGACGCTCCGCAAAAACTGCTGCATCTTCCCGCGTCACGACATCGGTCGGCTGGGGCTCCGCTGCCGCCTCACGCAGAATCCGGCGCTCCCGCTCAAGCTTCAGCCGCTCACTCTCCTGCTCCATTTCAAGCAACTGCCGGCGCAGGTCGCGGATCTCCTCCTCAGGCGCATTGCGCACCTGCTGATTCATTCCTTTATAAGAAACACCCACCGCCACCAAAAGCAGCGCAATGGTGGCTCCGAGCATGATCTTCAGCGTGTCCATGCGGCGGACAGTGGGGTGGAACCAGCTCCGTGTCAACGCACCCGCATGTCGCGAATTCACCCCGTTTCGCCGTCCGCTCAGCCCATTCCCAGCATGAATCCAAGCATCTGCCGAAGCTTATCCGCCTTCCCACGCCACGGCACCTGCGGCCTCAGGATCTCCCAATCTCGCTCCTCGGCGATTTTCGTCAGCTTCTCAGACGGATTCACCACCGTCCCCGCCTGGCAGCCATCCATCATCGGCAAGTCCGCCGAGCTGTCCGTATAACCATGACTCCGCAGCCAGCCCCCCTCCGGCGGCGGCCCGAGCAACTCACTCAACCGCCGCACCTTCTCCCCGCCCTTGTGATTCCGCAGATCCGGGAAAAGCTTCATTTCTTCCCCCACCTCTACCGGCGTCCCAAAAGCCAAATCAAAGCCCAGGACCCGCCCCACTTCCTTGATGTAAAATTCCGGACTCGCCGAGGCCAGCACCGTCAAATGCCCTGCCTCCCGGTGCCGCTCCATCCGCCCGATCAGCTCCGCATAGCACCTGCCCGGCACCCACTCCGCCACGAATCCCCTCACCCACTCCTCAAGCTTCGCGGGCTCCGTCTTCCACAGATAGCTCAGGAAAATCCGCTTCATCCCCTCGTCTCCCAAAATCCCCACAAAAGGCGTAAAACTCAGAAACAATGGGAAATACAAGCGCCTCACCGGCTCCTGCTTCAGCACATGGTTGGCGAACAAAATCTGCGTGTCCCACGAGATCATCGTCCCATCGAAATCAAACAACGCCAATCCCCGCTCGAATTTTGCCGCATGCTCACTCGTCACCGCCAAGCACTCTCAAAGCATCCCCTCCTTGGCAACCCGCATCATCCCTTCACTTTCGCTTGTCGATCCGCCCAAGAAAGGCACGTTCCCTGCGTTCTCATGCTCCGACAAATTCCGGCCACCGCACTCTTCGCCGCAGGAGTCATCTGTTCCTCCAGCGCCTCACCGGTCAGCAAGCTGGTCACCTTCACCGTCGCCCCGGGCACGACCACCGAAGTCGGCCTGATCCGCCCAATCCCCAGCCCCTCAGGTTTCATCGACGGCGTCATCGACACCCGCAGCTACACCGGCAGTTTCTCCGCCAAGCTCGTCTTCGACATCGACTCGCTCGTCCCCCAGAATTTCACCTTCAACAGTGGCTCCATCATCGGCTCCGGCTATGACCTTCAACTCTTCACCAACGTCATTTACGCCAGTCCTTACGGAGTCAAATCGACCTTCTACTTCCAGCAAGCCGGCCAGATTTCCTACGCACCCACCACTTCCCCCACACCAGGTCTGGTCGATTTCGACGGCTCACTCATCCCCTCCCAGCAAAGATTCCTCGCCTCTCAGGGCATCATCGTCACCGGAAGATCCGTCACCGGCAGCCAAGTCAACCGCATCACCGACGACTACATCAACTTCCCCGACAGCTTGCCGCTTCCAGGCAGCGCGAAGCTCACGATTTCCCAAGTTTCCAAAACCAGGTATAGCCGCACGCTCAAAGCGAAGCTCGTAATCACCATCGACGATGAGGAAACCATCCTCCTTCCTGTCCCGACAAACCCGGCCCTCAACTCCAGCATCATCAAAACCGAAGTCGGCAGCATCACCAGCAACACCACGAACTTCACCGTCCCCACCGCCTTTGGTCAGTGGTCCACCAGCAACAAACTCACCAACCCCGACCCGGAAACCCTCAACGCCTTCGGCATTCCCTACGCCATCCTCATGGCGCTCAATCTCCCGGTCACCGCAGCCACCCTTCCCATCACCATCGAGAACACCGAATACGGCTCCATCGTCACCCTCGACCTCCCAGCCGACGGTCTCGAAAACCCGATGAGTGCCGAATACGCCACCGACCTCACCGATCCCGATTGGGCCCCGCTCCCGACCAGCCACTACCTCCACGGAGCCGATTCGCTCGACTACGGGAAAAACGGCTCGCCCACCTTCAGCTTCCCCTCCGGACACGCCGGCTTCATCCGCTTCGTCAGCGTCGTCGAGTGACGCATCCTACGTCAACCAAGCAATCAGCAAGCCCACCGGAATCCATCCCAGAAAGCTGACCCAGAACGAGACGATCGCAATCACACCCCACGAGCGGTGGCCGCGCGATAGCGAGTGCCCGGCGATGCCGAAAAGGTGAACGCCGTAGAGCGCAATGATGAACGAACGGTAAGTCCACTCACCCCAGCAGCTTGGATCCCAGCCGATCAGTTGATAGACGATCCCAAGGAGAACCCCCATCCACATGTTCAGCACCAGACCGATCGCAATCAGCCCGAGAAACCCACCGCAGCGGATTGTCTTCAAATCGATCGGCGGCTCGATTGTCCCACCCAGCTTCACCATCGGAGCAATCTGCATTTTCCGCTGACCGCGCCCTTCCGGCACCTCGACGTAGTTGAACTTCACTTTCGGTTCCTCCCCCTCAGGCCTCGGCTCCCGCCGACGGCTCCTCGTCTTCCGAAACAAAGGGGTCGGAGTGGGGTCTCTGAAAGTTCTCTGGCATCCTGCATTCGGTCTCATGGCATTGCCGGGATCCTAGCCACCGCCCCTACACCCAGCCATGGGAACCGAAGCCTCCTTTTATACCCACCGCCACCTCCCCGTATTCCCTGAAATTTAGAGTTTAAAGTTTATAGTTTCCGCCTTACCCCTCGCCCCGCATGAAAATCGTCGTCGCATACTCCGGAGGGCTCGACACCTCCGTTCTCCTCCTCTGGCTCAAGGAAAAGTACAACGCTGAAATCATCGCCTACTGCTCCGACTGCGGACAGGGCGACGAACTCGACGGCCTCGAAGCCAAAGCACTCAGCACCGGTGCCTCCAAGTGCTACATCGATGACCAGAAAGAAGAGTTCGCCCGTGACTACATCTTCCCGATGTTTCAGGCCAACGCCATCTACGAAGGCCGCTACCTTCTCGGCACCTCCATCGCCCGTCCCTGCATCACCAAGGGCATGATCGAAGTCGCCCTCAAGGAAGGTGCCGACGCCATCGCCCACGGTGCCACCGGCAAAGGCAACGACCAAGTCCGCTTCGAACTCTCCGCCGCCGCCCTCGCCCCGAACATCAAGGTCATCGCCCCATGGCGCGACGCCGAATTCCGCGCCCAGTTCCCCGGTCGCAAGGAGATGATCGAGTACGCCGAAGCGCACAACATCCCGATCAAGGCCTCGATGAAAAAGCCTTACTCGATGGACCGCAACCTCCTCCACATCTCCTTCGAAGCCGGTGCCCTCGAAGACGTCTGGCATGACGCCACCGGCGAAGCCGATCGCGACATGTACGTCCTCTCCGTCTCCCCAGAAGAAGCGCCCGACAAGCCCCAGATGCTCCAGTGCCTTTTTGAAAGAGGAAACATCATCGGTCTCCAAACCGAAGGCCTAGCAGCACTCATCGCCGAGCTCGGCGACTTCGAAGTCCAGGGTGAAAAAGACGGCTACACCCTCCTAACACCATACGGCATCATGCGCGTCCTCAACGCCCTCGGCGGAGCACACGGCATCGGCCGCGTCGACGTCGTCGAGAACCGCTTCGTCGGCATGAAGTCCCGTGGCATTTACGAAACTCCCGGCGGCACCATCCTCATGGCCGCCCACCGCGACCTCGAAACCCTCGTCATGGACCGCGAGCTTCAACTCACCCGCGATACCCTCGTTCCCAAGTACGCCCAGCTCGTTTACAACGGCTTCTGGTTCGCCCCCGAGCGCGAAGCCATCCAGGCCCTCGTCACCGAGTCTCAAAAGAAGGTCTCAGGCGAAGTCCGCCTCAAACTTTACAAAGGCAACGTCATGCAAGCCGGCCGTCGCAGTCCTCACAGCATGTATGACGAGCACATCGCCACCATGGAAGGCGGCCAGGAAGCCGCCTACAACCAAGACGACGCCACCGGCTTCATTGCCCTAAACGCTCTCCGCCTAAAAGCCAACGCGAGGCAAAAATAAATCTCGGGTGCGCTTCTCCATGGTGGCACTGTTCCAGTCGCCCATGATCGAATCGCTAGCCCGTCTTCGCAGACTGAAGGAGCTGACGGGACCGTAACCCTTGATTTCGCCACATCAGAATGAGAAAGTCGGCACTCTAGCACTTTCGAAATTCAACCCCGGTCAAATCAAGGATTTGAGAGCGTTTTAGGACTGAACATCGTGAAGTTCGGCCCACGGTCTGCGAAGACGGGTGAGGCACCCATCAGGCGCGGCAGCTCCTATCGCCCGATCAAACTTCGCGGGCATCCGCCAGCTCCACTTCGAAAGTCATCCCTTCTTTCAACACACGCACCCGGCTCCCTTTCTCCACGAGCCCGAATTTCGAAATCGCGTCCTTCTTCACTCCATCCACGAGAATCGTCCCGGTTGGTCGCAAGTCGGAAACTACCTCACCGATTTTCCCAACATAACTTTCCGCACGCTCGCCACCCTGCCCTGAAGCCAGGACTTCCTTCGCCACCAGCCCACGGAAAAGCGGAATGTCCGGAAGAAACCGCATGAAGAGCATCATCAATCCAATTGCGCCAAGGATACCAAGACCAAGCATCAAACCCGGTCCAATCAGTAAGCCGCCAAGATTCGAAGCCACACCATCACCTTCGTCCAGGCGCTCGAATTCCACGCGGTCTGCCATCGCGAACCATAGTGAACCGACGACCATCAATCCACCAATGATACCCGCAATCCCCCCAGGAATGACAAAGATCTCCAAGACGATCAGCACGATGCCCACGAGGAAAATCGCCATTAACTCGTAGCCTGCAAGATTCCCTGCAAGATTATTGCCGAAGAAGAACAGCGCAAAAACGCCCAGCGAAAGGAAACCAAACACGCCAAAGCCCGGTGCCTTGAGCTCAAAGTAAGCGGCCCCAATTCCCACCGCGATTAACAATGGCGAAACCGCCGCAACCCACCATGCAAACTTCTCAAAACCCGTCGGCTCCGGCCGGATGACTTCAATACTCTCCATCCCCTCCGCCTTCAGCACCTCCTCAAGGCTCTCGGCGATGCCTGCGGCAAGCAAGGGTTTGCCATCGACGATTTCGACCGCTTCCTCGGCGGTTAGATTAAGCAGGCTGTTTTTACGAACCGTCACCGACCCGAAAGTCTGTTGCTTTTCCTCATCGATAAACATCATCGCCCGCAGCACGTCCATGCGATGACCCTTCTTTTCAACCACGGGCCGCAACGAGGCCTCAAAGGCGCTCTCCAATTTGGCACGCAGCACTTTATCCATTTCCTGCCCGGTGCTGTTGATAATCCCAGCGGAGCCAATCGTCGTGCCGGGTGCCATGTAAATCCGGTCCGCCGAAAACGAGATTAGCGCTCCGGCACTCAAGGCCTCCCGCTTGACCCAGGCGATCAGCGGGATCTCCAATTTGCCGAAGTCATCGGTGATGATATCCCGCGTGTCAAAAGCGAGGCCGCCCGGCGTATCAAGCTCCAGCACCACCGCCCGCGCTTTTTCATCGACGGCGCGTTCGATCATCCGGTGCCAGAAACGGAAGGCCTGCTTGTTGATCAGATCTTCCTGACCAATCGGAAGAACCACAACCTTGCCAGCGAGGCTGACCTCATCCGACTTGCCCATCACACGCTGCTCAGGGGCCTCTTCCGCGAGACAGAAGAGCGCTGTTAGAATCAGAAAAAAGAGGGTTTTCATCGCTTTAGTTTTCAGGGGTATGCTCGGGCTTGATCGCCACGGGTGGGCCGAGGATTTCCATCAAAAGCACGGCATCCTTGGCCGCAGACGGCGAACTCAGCAGCGCGTCGATCTTGCGGCGATGACTCGTCCGCCGACCTGTTTTCCGCAGCGTCGAGCGCTCGAAGGCGCTCGCCAACTCCCGCTCGCGTTTTGAGACTTGGGTCACCTTCTTCGGCAAGACCGGCGGCACCGGTGGTGGTGCCGCCTGACGAATCGCAGGAGGATTGACGCGAATCGTCGACGGTGGTGGCTTCGGAGCTTCCCACGGCATCCGTGTTTGCTCCGAATCCTCACCCATCTGACGGCGCCAGATGACTTCGCGCATCTCGTCATCCTCGAAGGGCTCGGGCACTTCGGGCTTGTCGAAGAACTTATTCTTCAACCACCCAACGAAGGAGAACAGCAACAGCAGGATAACCGTGACTGCCTCCCCGGGCAGATCTTGAATGTCAAAGGCGAGGATCATCCTTGCTCATTCGGATCAAGGTTTGCGCCCTCGTCGCCGGCGATCGAAGATCGCATGTCGGTATCAGCCACGATGTTCTTGTAGCGGGTGTAATCCATCACTCCGAGGTTTCCGGCACGGAAGGCTTCGGCAATCGCCAATGGCACCTGCGCTTCGGCCTCCACCACCTTTGCACGCATCTCCTGCGTCCGGGCGGACATTTCCTGCTCCACGGCCACCGCAGCTGCCCGGCGCATTTCTGCTCTGGCTTGAGCCACGCGCTTATCGGCCTCGGCCTGCTCGGTTTGAAGGCGTGCCCCGACGTTGTCGGCCACATCCACGTCAGCGATATCGATCGAAAGAATTTCGAAGGCAGTCGAAGAGTCGACGCCCTTGCTCAGGACCAATTTGGAAATACTGTCCGGATTCTCAAGCACCGCCTTGTAACTTTCGGCGGAGCCCACTGAGGTCACGATCCCTTCGCCCACACGCGCGATCACCGTTTCCTCCGTGGCACCACCGATGAAGGAATCAAGGTTGGTGCGCACTGTCACGCGGGCCCGCACGTTGACGGCGATGCCGTCTTTCGCGACGGCCGTGATCTTGGTGATGCCAGCTTCCGGATTCGGGCACTCGATGACCTTTGGGTTAATCGAAGTGCGCACCGCTTCAAGCACCGTCTTGGTCGTTCCCTTGACCGCGAGGTCGATCGCGCACGCTCGGTCGAAGGGCAGATTGATGCCCGCCTTGTCCGCTGCGATCAAGGCCAGCACGACGTCCTCGACATCGCCTCCGGAAAGGTAGTGGGCTTCGAGTTGCTCGGAAGTGAGCGGTATTCCGGCCTTCACTGCGGTGATCCGGGCATCGACGATGCGACTGAAGGGCACCTTCCGCAGCAACATCCCAATCAGATTACCCCAGGAAACCGGTGCGTCGGAGAGCTTCGCTCGCAACCAGGTTTTGAAGAACATCGCCATCACAAGGACGACGACACCAAGGACAATAAGCACAAGTAGCAAGAGGATGAAACCTCCATCGATAGCAGCAATCATGGACATGTTGCGAATATACCGAGAAAGCCAACAAGCGCGAGTGGGGAAATTGCCCAAGCTTGTAATCGCGAAACCCGTCTCAAAAAACAGGTGACCGGCGGCCTATTTTTTCTTGGAAGCTAGGCTAATCCCCTGCTGCTGTTTGCGGTCGATATTCTTTTGCTTCACTTTGGATGCCGCGTCGTTCTTCGACTGCTTCTGCGATTGATTCTTCTGTTTCGATTTTGGTGATTTGTCGCCCATGGTGTTGGTTTGCTTGGAGAGAATTGAGTGAGGATGGCGATCAGTTCGCTTTTTTCATTTCGGCGAGGAGCGCTTCGAGCTCGATAGTCACGACCGTGACGCTGCTATCGTTCCGTCCGTAGGGAAGGATCAGCCTACCACTGTGAACCAAAGCACCGCAGGTGTAGACAACATTGGGAACATAACCGTTTCGGTCCGGTTCCGTCGGTTCGATCAGGGGCGTGGGAAGATGGCCTAGGACGATGGAGGGATCCTTGAGGTCGAGCAGCATTGCCCCGATGCAGTAGCGGCGCATGGGTCCGACACCATGGGTCAGGAGTAGCCAGCCAGTCGGCGTTTCAATCGGCGAGCCACAGTTGCCGATTTTGACGGCTTCCCAGCTCTCGCATGGGCGGCCGAGTAGACGCGAATCATCCCAGCTATGAACGTCATCAGAGAACATCAAATAAAGATTCTCGTCGTCTTGGCGGGAAATCATCGCATACCTCCCGTTGATTCGCCGGGGAAAGAGCGCCATTCCTTTGTTCCTGACCGAGGATCCATTCAGGGCGAGCGCTCGAAAACTGTCGAAATCCGATGTCTCTAGTAGTTGCGGGAGAATACCTTGGCCATTGTAGGCGGTATAGGTGGCGTAATACGTGATGGTGCCGTCGTCATCGGTAAAACGCACGAACCGGGCGTCCTCGATCCCATTGCTCTCGGTCGGAGAGTTGGGAAAGATAATCTTTTGGGAAAGGGGGATGGATGGATCGAAACTCACTTCATAGCTGACGAGAGCCAGCCATTTGATGCACTCGATGGTGCGTCGGGCCTCCCTCGCCACAGGCCGAGTGGCACCGATGGAAGTATGGATGGTGGCATCCAGTTCGCTGCGGGTGAACCGATCTCCGAGGGACTCTTTGAGACTTTGTGACCAGGGATTGTCGAAGCCCATGTCATGGAGTTTGCGGAAAAAGCTACTCCTTCGAAACGTGGGATCAGGGTTGAGAGCAGGAGCGCTGGTATGAATGGACCGATCGTCGATTTCGACCCCTCCATCTGGCTTGATGATACCGGATCGAAACGCGATCGATGAGATATGACCCTCCCCGGTTGCGCGCAGGCTAATAATATAGCGCAAGGCCCCGAGCTCCACGCCAGACTGATCGGGGTGGGGAACGATGGAGGGATTGAAAAGCGCGGCGGATTCCAAGGCATATTCACCGGAAAAAAGTGCTCCAATATAAAGCCTGCGCTGCTCGGTAAGCTCTGATTCATGGCGAACATGAGGGCGAAGGCACTGGTAGTGAGACATCCATGCACAGGCGAGGCAGGGATGCCGCTCGTCGAAGTGATCATGAAGGTCAGCAAGACGCGCCGCAACTTCGTCCTCGCTGAGCAGCAGAGCTCGCTCGATCACTCGGAGCACCGACTGGTGATCCGAGGGAATGAAAGAGCGGACAATGACCCGGGAATTGTCCGGGGTGATGTTGATGGCGGTATTCAGGTGGGAAGGAGAAGACATGAATCGGAAAGAATCGAAGATTTTTTGCGCGAGCTCATCGACCGCATCGCTTCGGATCGGCGGGTGATCTCCGAACGTGAAAGATGGAAAGCGAGTGTCGATTCCGCCCCTTGGTTCTGGTTGAGATGATCGCGCAGCAGGGCATCCCGGCAACCGCCCGTGGTGGCGTCGTAAAGCGGAATTCCGAGGTCGTTCCGACCAAGAAACCAGTCGAAGCAGCGACGCGCGTCGGTCGCCCAGATGATATCTCCGGTTAAATCGAAGGCGGCCATGCAGGCGGAGACCATCGCGTGGGCCTCGACCGGTTGCTGATCAAAGCGCGCCTTCTCACCGCCATAAGGCCAGAAGCCATGGCAGCCGATCGGCGAGAATTGCCCTCCTTCGGCCGTTTGGTTATCGATCAACCAGCGCAGTGAAATGAGACCAATTTCGATAGCTTCAGGATGGCACGAGACGATGAGCGCGTGGGATAGCTTCGCGTTATCGTAGGTGGCAATGCGTTCGAACCAGAGCCACTCCGGAGAAGAGTTTGCCTGAAAGAGATTGACGAGCCGGGCAACGAGAATTTCCCGCGTCTTGGCCACGGTGCGATCGCCCGAAAATGATCGTAGATACTCGTGAATGGCGACGAGCGTGAAAGCCCACGCCCGGGGTGAACTGAAGTGCTTCACCGGACTAAGACCGCGCTGAAACAGCAGGGCACTGAGATTGCGGAAACCCTCATTCTCCGAGCGTCCTAGAGCGGTGCCAACGGCCCAAAGCGCGCGGGCATGGCTGTCTTCTGAACCCTTGCTTTCGAGCCACTGGCGCTCGTGGTTCATGAAGTTCCGGAAGCGCCGGGTGTTGGCATCGAAGGCATACCAAAGAAAGGCGAGATAGGAGCAAGCAAGCCGGTCCAGCGCTGGATCCGCACCATGCTCTTCTTGATGCATGACAGTGTAGATGAAGGCCCGGGCGTTGTCGTCGGTACAATACGCCTCATGGTAATTCGGCACGCTGTAAATGGCATGCTGAAAAATGCCGGTGTGATCACTCATCCGCTGGAGGTGCTCCAAATTCGGCGGAGGGATCGGGTAGTGCCCACACTCGGGCATCCGCTCCTCCATCACGGCGATCGTCGGATTGCTGAGACCAGCGCGCGCAAGGTTGAAACTATCCATGTAGCGCCGGGCGACTTCCGGCCAGATCATCGAGCGCGCCGCTTTCCATGCACGCTTGCGCATCGCGGTCATCCGTGTCGGATGAGCGAGGAGATCATGCACGGCATCGGCTATGGCAGGGGCATCCGCAAAGGGAACGATGACGCCTGCCCCATTTTCTAACAGCTCGACAGCGTGCCAGTAAGGCGTGGAGATGATCGCTTTCCCGGCACCGAAAGTATAAGCGAGCGTGCCTGAAGTAATCTGTTCCTCGTTACGGTAAGGAGTGAGGTAGATGTCAGATCCACCGATGAATTCCTTGAGCTCGTCCATGGAGACGAAGCGATTGTGGAAGACCACTTGCTCAGAGACTCCGAGCTTTTCGGCGAGGGCGATCAGACTTTCGCGATAGCGCTCACCCTCGGCGGCAAGGAGATGAGGATGCGTCGCACCAACGACCAGGTAGATGACATCCCGATGATCGGCGAGGATCGCAGGCAAGGCCTCGATCGCCGTCTCGATACCCTTGTTTGGAGAAAGAAGGCCAAAGGTAAGCAGCACGGTCTTTCCCTCGGCGTCGAAGATGTCCTTGTAAAAATTCGAGTCAACGAACGGCATGTCAATCACCCCGTGAGGAATCACATCGATCTTTCCCGCATCGATGCCATACACCTCGATCAGCATCTGGCTTCCGCGCTCGGCCATGACGATGAAGCGTTCCGACAGCTGGTCGAGCCGACTCATCACATCTCGCTGGTCGTCATCAGGCGATCTCAGCACGGTGTGAAGAGTGACGACGACAGGACGTCTCAGTTCACTAAGAAAGCCAAGCAGCATCGATCCGGCAGGACCACCATAGATCCCGAACTCGTGCTGCACGGAGACCACTTCGACATTGTTGATATGAAGGAACTCGGCGGCACGGACGTAGGACGCGGGGTCATTCTGGTCGATCTCGAACCGGACCTGCGGAGGGTAAGCATAACCGCTAGCGGTATCATTAACGGCACCGGCAATACAACTCGCGCCAGGAAACTCGGTCGCAATTGCCTCGCAAATATCCGTGGTGAAGGTGGCGATGCCGCAGCGGCGGGGGGCATAATTGCCGATAAAGGCAATATGGCGGGTCGGGATTACCGGGTTCATGAGTACGTGAGTTCAAAACGATCTCGCGCACTAGGTGGCGGGGGAGCCCCCTAGGAACTCCGACAATCAGCACTACGGCCTCATACGAAACAGCCGACGGTAGAGCTGGTACCGAGCAGAGTCAAAATGAATCTGAAAACCTCTTCGCAGGGTCATGATGATTTCCGTCTCGCCACCCTGCCCGCGATCGGACAAACCTGCGAATCGTTTTCAACCGCACGCCATGGATCAACCACCACCAGACCAAGCGCCACCGGACATGCCGGTCGCCCCTCCGAAGCTCAATGTCCGCATGCTGTGGCTGAACCTTCTACTTCCCATGGCGCTTACCGCCATCTGCATGGGCCTGCTCTTGACCGCCGGCTCCGGCCAGAGCGGGGAAAATGTTCTCAACATCGGCATGGTCGTCGTCGGGCTCGCCAGTTTGGTATGCTGGGCAGGCTTCGCCAAATGCATCGCCGAGCGCTTCATCGGCCCAAGCCTAGTTCTCCTGATCCTCGCCTACCCGATCGTTCAAGCCGTTCTTGTCTTCTGCACTTTCTTTGCCGGCTGTCTGGTGATGATCCAAACGCAGGGTCTCTATTGATTTCTTCGATGAATGCCCCTCCTTCTTCGATTATCGGCTGAAGACTAAATCTGTCACTCTCCCCTCCATGCCCGCCTCCGAAATCAAGCGCCGCAAGCTGCTGAAGAACACCATTTCACGCTGTCCGACCTGCCTCCAGCCCGCGCCCGCTGGCGTTTGGAAAGAAGGCCAAGCCGATGGTAGCGACCGGATCGTCCTATCCCGCACTTGCCCCGAACATGGGAAATCCAGTGCCGTCATCTCGTCCGACGCCCGTTTTTACTGGCTCGCCCAAGGCAGCGACGATAATCGCTGCACTACCGGTTGCGCCTGCTCGGCCGATCCCAGCGGCCTAACAGGAACCCTCGGGAAAAACGCCTTCGCCGAAAAAGACGCGACCATCGAGCAACTCTCGACCTGCCTCGCATTGATCGAAATCGTCGATTCCTGCAACCTCGCCTGCCCGACCTGCTTCGCCGACTCACCCGTCGGCACCCACTCGAAGCTCAAGTACCACCCGCTTCCCGAACTCAAAAAACGCATCGGCGGCGTGCTTGATCGGAAGCAAAACATCGAAATCCTGCAACTCTCTGGCGGCGAGCCGACGCTTCACCCCGACTTCTTCGAACTCCTCGATTGGATCCACGAGCAAGCCGGCATCGACTACGCGCTGATCAACACCAACGGTGTGCGACTCGCGAAAGACGACGAGTTTCTCCAACAACTCGGCAAACGCGTCGACCGCGGCCACATCCAGCTCTACCTCCAATTCGATGGACTCCAGGAAGCCGGCCAGCACGACCTACGCGGCGCTGATTTGCGAAAAATGAAGAAGCGGGCCATGGAGCGCTGCCAAAGCATCGGCCTCCCCGTCACGCTGGCGATGACCGTCAATGAACACAACCTACCCCATCTCTGGGAGACCATCGAATGGGGCATCGACCACGACAACTGCCGCGGCGTCTCCTTCCAGCCGATGTTCCTTTCCGGACGCACCTTGGAAAGCAAACCCGAGCGCCGACTCAACACCGCCGACATCATTCTCGGTGCCGTCGGGCAATCGAGCGATCGGCTCAAGTTCGACGACTTCACCCCTTTGCCCTGCGGCGATCCGAACTGTGCGACCATCGGCTACCTGCTCAAAACACCCCAAGGCATCCGCTCCATTTCCGACTTCATCAACTTCGCCGAAGTCCAGGGCTTCCTCAAAGACAAAGTCCACTATCGCATCGAAGACCTCGCCCAATGTGGTTGCGACAACACCGACCTCGGTGACATCCTGAAGCAATACGAACTCCGCGAGCGCGACACCTTCCGCCTCTTCATCAAACCCTTCATGGACGCCTGGACTTGGGACGAAGACCGTATCGACCGCTGCTGCACCCACGTCATCCGCCCCGATGGCAAACTCGATTCCTTCTGCCGCTACTACTCCGGCTTCCCCGACTGCGCCCCTAACAAGCCCGTCGCCACCTCCACTCTTCCCTCATGAGATTTCTGAAAACCGTCGCCTTCTGGATCTTTCCGGCCCTCCTCCAATCCAGTCCGGCCAAACCCATCGCCGGGCCGAACGAACACGTCGTCCTCCTCCACGGCCTCTGCCGCACACCCAGCAGCATGGCAAAAATGGAACGCACTCTAACAGAAGCTGGCTACACCGTTCACAATCTCTCCTACCCGACTCGGAAAAAACCCGTCGCCCGCCTCGCCGAAGAACACCTCACTCCCAAGCTCGCGCTTCCGGAAATCCAGAACGCCACGAAAGTCCACTTCGTCACCCACTCGCTCGGCGGCATCGTGCTCCGCCAGTATCTTTCCAATCATAACCCACACAACCTCGGCCGCATCGTCCTGTTAGGTCCGCCAAGTCAGGGCTCCCACATCGTCGACAAGATCGGCCATTGGAAACTATTTCAAGCCCTCAACGGTCCCGCCGGCAATCAACTTGGCTGCAGCGCCGAAAGCCTTCCCAATCAGCTCGGCCCACTCGGCCACGATCACGCCGTCATCGCCGGCTCGCGCTCCATCAACTGGATCAACTCCTGCATGATCCCCGGCCTCGACGACGGCAAAGTCTCCGTCGCCAACACCCACCTCCCCGACACCACTTCACATCTTGTCCTGCCCGTCACCCATCCCTACTTGATGAAAAACGAGCGAGTCATTCGCAACGTCGTGCACTATCTCAGCGAGGGAACCTTCGATGAAGGCGAAGACATTAGAAGTTTCGAGTCATGAGTGAAAGCGAGCAGGAGCACCGAGTGGAGCCAAACATCGGGCAGCCGATCGATCTGCAGCCCAACCCCGCCCTCGGTTGGTTGCGTTTTTTCATCTGGCTCACGCCGACGGGAATCGTGGTGCTGTGTCTCTTTCTTTCGGGGTCCAACTTGTTGAGTCTTCCTTTTTGGGACACTCTTCTATTGATTCTTGGCATCGGATTGTTTCTATCCTGCGCTTGGTTTGATTCGAAGCTCGCCCTCGTTTGCCGGACCGGCCGTCGTCGGACAGGGCATCATATTCTCCAATTCTCGCTTACCCAAATACTCGTCATTCCCGCAGTGCTATTCGCCATCGTTTTCGCAATCTGTGCCAGCAGTTCTTGGTAATGCCCGACTTCCCCAAGCCCGCCGGATCACCCGTTTACCTCGCCATGATGGTGATCGGCATCGGCATCGGCGTCGTTTACTGGAGCCGCCAAGCAAAGAAAGACCCCAGCCTTCCCTTGGTCTATTTCGGCGGCCTCGTCGGAGCCTTCCTCGGAGCCAATATCGCCTTCCTGTTTTCTGAAGCCTGGCTCTACATCGATCATCCGGAGCGATGGCTAATCTGGCTTTCAGGCAAGTCGATCACCGGTGCGCTACCCGGCGGTTGGGCAGGTGTCGAAATCATGAAGCGAGTCGTCGGCTACCAAGGCATCACCGGCGATCGCTTCGCCGTCCTCATTCCCATCCCGCTCGCGCTCGGGCGCATCGGTTGCCTCCACGCCGGTTGTTGCCGGGGAAACGATGTCTGCGGATTCATCTGGCCCTCGATTCCTGTGGAAATCGCCTTCCAACTTCTCGCCCTCGCCATCCTCCTCACCCTCAAGCATCGCCACCTGTTCCAAGGCCAGCTCTTCCATCTCTACTTGATCGCCTACGGCCTCTTCCGCTTCGCCCACGAGTTCCTCCGCGCCACCCCAAAACCCTTCCTCGGCCTCTCCGGCTATCAGATCATCTCCCTGCTCCTCGCCCTCGCCGCGACTTTTGCCTTCGCCCATCGCAGGAAGAAAAGCTATGGCATTTCCTGATAAGAAACTTGAACCTGTGTCGGCTCCGTTGGCGACTTCTGGGCTGAAATCGTTAGAGTCTTCTTCCCATCCTTAAATGTCTTCGATGAGGTATTGAGATCACCGATGTTCGCAAAGGAGCTGCTGGTCTGCGATGCCCCTCTCATTCCACTTTCGTAGAAAGCGACAACCTCCGCCGGCGTGTCCGTGGTGCTAAAACTCAGCAAGCCTTGAATCTCCCCCGCCTTATCCTGATGGTAGGGAATGACCGGGTCAGACATCGTTGGATAGGCAGGAACCCACGCCGGAACCACACTGATATCTGCTGAGCCCAACTGTGTCAGCGAACCATCCTCGCCTTTGATCGTCAACTTTCCCTTCGCGAGATCCTGATAAGAAATCGTCGTTTCCTCCCCCGTCGCCGTATTGCGGATCGTCATCTCCCCGGCCTCATCATCTTCGTAAAGCATCTCGAGATCCGGGTTCATCTTCACCACCTGCTCGGCCACGGTTTTCTCCGGATTTTTTACGAACTCTGAAACGGTCTCATCATAAAGCCGCTTCGCCGCACCAAAGATGAACGCACCCGCAATGATCGCGACGATCAACAATCCCCCACAACCAATCCCCACCCAAGCAAGGGGATGAAGACCTTTTCGCGGGGCGACAGGAGCTTGGTTCAGTTGAGGTGGCTGGGGTGGTGGTGTGTTCATTTGGGCGACACCTACCACATCGCCATGCCACTAGGCAACTTTCGACTGCGGTCGCACATCGCAGGGCGATCAAGCTAGACCCTATTCGAAAAGCCGCTGACCGACCGAAAACACGTCGCAGCCTGCGTATGAATCATTCATTGAAAATAAAATAAATACCTTGAAAAGGTGTGACGCA
>Ga0100401_1001000_pt1 | contig 23337 bp, 31 predicted proteins | sample CryGeymeta201525_FD_80421 | JGI IMG/M metagenome (GOLD analysis project Ga0100401, IMG submission 80421) | Groundwater microbial communities from Crystal Geyser aquifers in Utah, USA - Crystal Geyser metaG 2015-25 | ecosystem: Environmental > Aquatic > Deep subsurface > Groundwater | place: USA... | reverse complement strand
CCTCCTCGGGATCGGGAAAACAGCTCCGCTTTCGCTCGCACCGCCCCGCAACCGGTGTCGTGGACGCCTGGTCCCGCACTTTTCGGCTTCGCGCTTCAGATTCGCTTATTTTGGGACTAGGGTGTCGATGGTGGCGGGGGTGTTCGCTTGTCCGCTCAGGGTGTTGCCTTGGACGATGCCTAGGTCGGCGCGGTTCTCGGTGAGGAGACGGAGATTTTCCTCGGCACCGGCAGTGGTAAGCACTTCGCACCGCAGACCCGGCAGGCCGTCTTCGATTGCGGCTGCGAATGCCTCGGCGAGTTCGTGGTAAGCACCGCCCGGAGTGCCGGCCGCGATCCGAATCGTCATGTCGGCGGCGGGAAGGATGGATGCGCAAGCGAGGGAAAACAGAAGGCATGCCGGGGCGAAGGTTCGGCGCCGTTTGGAAGGGCAAGAGTGCCGAGTGTGAGATAGCCAAACGTACCTAGGCATGGTTAAGGGGCTTGTTGGGTTCGCAAGAGGGTGAGGGGAACCGCGCTAACAGCGGCGGATCCATGATTTGGATTGTGATGCGATTGCCGTCCGGTCGAAGGATTTCTGACATCTCTTCTCCATCAATCTGCTAACAGGCATAGGCGGGAATTCTACTGATGGCAAGAACGGGGATTGGGATGATTGTTTTACAACTGTAGTCGAGTGTTCGTGTGGATTGCTGGTGTCATCCTGTTAGTCTTCACTCAGGAAAATTCGAGGCTGATCGGGGGGGGCGAATGCGACAGTCGTCCTTCGCTCAGTGGTATTGTCCATCGCCGCGCTGCGCAGGGAGTGGCGAAAGACGTCCGGGGAGCACTCTAGTTACAGTTGGTTAGGTGGCGTTCCTGCGCTTCTTGAGGGATTACACGCCGTGTCGGGAAGTCTTCTTGACCGTTAGGAGCATTCTGCAATGATCGGCAGCTTGGTTAATTCAGTTTCCTAAAAACTATGAATGCGACAGATGATCTTGTGCATATTGACAAATTGGAGCCCTTGGCACCGGAAGATGAAGACTGCCTGGCTGAACTCCGTGGCGTGTTGGAAAGGCACGGGCGGCTGAAGCGCTTCGGTGTGACTCTCCTGCACCGGCATTTCGACACTGCCGACGACGAGATCCTTGTCGAAGCCTGCGACGTGGAGAAGCGCACGCTTGTCATTCAGCCGGTCGCCAAAAGCGCGCTCGGCGCTAGCCGCAGCATTCAGACGAATTGGCGTTTGGATTCGGGAGAAGCGACGGTCGAGTGTATGCAGATCTGCCAGGTTGATTCGGATACAAACAGGCACTGCGGGACGACTCACTTGTAAAGCAGCGGAGGGCATCTTCCTCAATTATATGACTGGATGATGAAGCTCTCGTGACGCGCGCTCCGATCTGGCTGGATTCTGCCGAGATCATCTGCCAGATGCCGATGGGGCATTTCTGGACCACTACGGCTGTTGCATTCTACTGAGCGACGATTGTGACTAGATCCCGGCGGTACAGTGGATTTAGGGCTTTTTCGGTAAGAAGGTGATCGATCCAAGGGGCTTAATGGACAGCAAACTGAGGAATCAGTGTTTCGGCCACATACCGTTTGAGGTAGCTGGCAGGGACTTGCGCTTTGATGAGGATGAATCAGGGGCTCGCGCAGGTGATGACGTCTGCATTGGTGATTTTGTTTGAACAGATGGGTAGGGATATGCGTCTGTCCCGGTGCAGGAAGTGATCGACCCCTCATTTTAGATCCGCCGCCGGTCGTTTGAGCCGGCCGTTCATCGCAGATCCTCGGACCCCGCGGGAGGACCATGTCCTTTTTCGCCGCTGGCCGGGGACAAAAACAAGCGAAGAACGACCATGAAAACAAACGATACCCTGCTCGGGTTGAAGAGCCAAGGCGACGAATTGGAGATCCGCAGACTATCCCGGATTACGCGCGTCGAAGAGACCTGCATGGGGCTTTTCGACGGATTGGCCGGACCGGTGGGGGGCGAGGACCGCAAGGTGCTCCTTAATGCCTGGTCCGGGAAAACCGGCACAGGCCTCCCGGTCCACGTGTCCTACTTCATCGGCGAGCTGACCATCGAGGTCGACCTGCCCGGTGGCTAACGGATGGCGTCCGCTGACGGTGTTGCGGTGGAAGCCGCGTCTAGCCCTCGCGCTGGTGACACCGGGCGACATGTTCGGCTTTGATCGTGCGGGTGCAACGGTTCGCGAAGAGCGAGCCAGGCTCATCGAGGCGAGTGCCGAACAGGCCGAGATCCGCGCGCAAAACCATCAAGTTCGAGTCGTGACTGAAAGTGAGCTCTGCCACTGGTTGAAGCAGCGCAACCGTCACTTCGACGTCCTCAGTCAGCGAGGGCTTGCAGGTGGAAGCTTGCGCTTCCAAATCACCACGCCGTTGAGCAAAGAGGCCGAATGAACCGGGGGACGCATCCGGGACGCGACCCAAAGGGTTACTGTCCCGGATGTGCGCCTTATGCACGGGGCAGGCGATAGATCGCTAGAGTCTTTGGTATACGTTGCAGGCGGCTGCAGTCGATGCGGAACGGGAAGAGGGGAATCCGAGGACGAACCCGAGGAGGAAGTTGGTCACCAATGCCTTTCGGCGGGGAGTCCACTTGGGACTGCTGGAGTGATCGGACCTATCGGTCCTCAAGGTAACCCGTCACCAATGCCTTTCGGCGGGGAGTCCACTTGGGACTCCGCTCAAATGTTGAGGCTAATAAGTGGGATTCCTACGAGTCACCAATGCCTTTCGGCGGGGAGTCCACTTGGGACCACGAGCTGGCTTCTGAAGTTGAAACTGAGTTCGTTTACGTCACCAATGCCTTTCGGCGGGGAGTCCACTTGGGACCACCATGAAAATAAACTTTTCCGGTCACCCTGTTGAGGGTGTCACCAATGCCTTTCGGCGGGGAGTCCACTTGGGACAATGGACACGAAACAAAAACAGATCGTGTAAGTATCGTCACCAATGCCTTTCGGCGGGGAGTCCACTTGGGACCCGCACATTGTTATGAAAAAGTGGATGAAAATTGTTGTCGTCACCAATGCCTTTCGGCGGGGAGTCCACTTGGGACGTGACAGGCTGGATCGGCGACGCAACTGCGCCGCCTACACGTCACCAATGCCTTTCGGCGGGGAGTCCACTTGGGACACCCTGAATACATGAAATTGCTCGTTAAAATCGCTTTGGTTGGTCACCAATGCCTTTCGGCGGGGAGTCCACTTGGGACTAACGATGAAGATCGTCATGAGACTCCTGAACAAGCTGGTCACCAATGCCTTTCGGCGGGGAGTCCACTTGGGACAAGTCCCTGGGACCGGTAACGGTTAAAAACGGGGCTCGTCACCAATGCCTTTCGGCGGGGAGTCCACTTGGGACGAGTGAGCATGCTCGCATGGGTCAGCGAGAAATCGCAGATGTCACCAATGCCTTTCGGCGGGGAGTCCACTTGGGACCTCGACGACATTGGGTTTCCACCCGATGTTGAAAAGCAAAGTCACCAATGCCTTTCGGCGGGGAGTCCACTTGGGACCAGTGCGTCTGGCCAACATATCCGCCTTGACCACTTGAAGGTCACCAATGCCTTTCGGCGGGGAGTCCACTTGGGACCTGGTTGTGGTTTACAAGCCCTTCAAGAAACCTGATGTGTCACCAATGCCTTTCGGCGGGGAGTCCACTTGGGACGAGATTCTTTATCCGTTCAAATGTTGAGGCTAATAAGTGGTCACCAATGCCTTTCGGCGGGGAGTCCACTTGGGACGTCATGACTCAGGAACAGCAACAACAAGCAATCGCCGAAGTCACCAATGCCTTTCGGCGGGGAGTCCACTTGGGACCAAGGCAAAGGCTGATGCGGAAATCGCTCAAGCAAAGGGTCACCAATGCCTTTCGGCGGGGAGTCCACTTGGGACAAGAAATGAACTCCCCCCCACACAAATCCCCCCCAAATTTGTCACCAATGCCTTTCGGCGGGGAGTCCACTTGGGACATGCGAACGAGGAAGTTTCGTCCAGCTATGGATACCTGTCGTCACCAATGCCTTTCGGCGGGGAGTCCACTTGGGACCCAGTTGCTCCTGTGAGATTGGACCCTATTCCTTCGGGAGGTCACCAATGCCTTTCGGCGGGGAGTCCACTTGGGACACTCGCTGCCCGGGGAAATGCGCGCCATCACCCCATGGTCACCAATGCCTTTCGGCGGGGAGTCCACTTGGGACAAAAAGTTGCTCCGACCTACGGTGAAGCCGTACAGAGTCACCAATGCCTTTCGGCGGGGAGTCCACTTGGGACCGATGGTCTGGGCTCGTCCGATCCTTTTGAAACCAGGAGTAGTCACCAATGCCTTTCGGCGGGGAGTCCACTTGGGACCAAGGAGATTAATGAGTTGACTCAAAGTCAGCAACAGCTGGGTCACCAATGCCTTTCGGCGGGGAGTCCACTTGGGACACACTGAAGTTTCTGAAGCAATTCAATTCGCCACCTATGGTCACCAATGCCTTTCGGCGGGGAGTCCACTTGGGACTTACTCTGCTTTTTTCACTCTGCTTCTCTCTCATTGCTGTCACCAATGCCTTTCGGCGGGGAGTCCACTTGGGACTCAGAAGTGAAATATCCAAGCAGCTCATGACTTTTTGGATCGTCACCAATGCCTTTCGGCGGGGAGTCCACTTGGGACCAAAGGGACGCAGCAGTCGCATATCAGATTCAAACCGAACGTCACCAATGCCTTTCGGCGGGGAGTCCACTTGGGACAATTCTGCCTTTGCATGGCCAGTTGTCGCCCGAAGACCGTCACCAATGCCTTTCGGCGGGGAGTCCACTTGGGACCGAATTGAGTCAAGGACACCCCTTAACTCCAACCTTGTCACCAATGCCTTTCGGCGGGGAGTCCACTTGGGACCTAAAAAAGTCGGCGTCGCGTCATGCGACAAGAATTGTAGTCACCAATGCCTTTCGGCGGGGAGTCCACTTGGGACCGGGGCTCGCTATCAACTCCTTCATACGGAGCCTGGTACGGTCACCAATGCCTTTCGGCGGGGAGTCCACTTGGGACTGCAGGCACTGTAAGGAATTGAAACTTAGGATGCAAGCAAGCTTGTTTGGCCGATCGGGGCAAAAAGGGGACTGAGAGCCGGGGATTGATTCAAAATACCGATGTTACCCCCGAGGCAAGTCCATGCAATTTAGCGAGTTGTGAGTTTTGGCAATCCTCCGGCTATTTTGGGAGGGTTTTTGTTAGATCAAGACGGTGAGCTAAATGATGACTCGGGTGCGCTTTTCGGAGAGGATCGTAAGATTTCCTGCTTGGCGGCGAGCTTTGGCAGCGGTGGCATCAAGCGTGTAGGCCACGAGGCTGTCCTCGTGATTGTCGATTTCTGCAAGGAGTGCTTCCCAGAGGCGCTCGAAGCGTTCTTTCTCCAACCAGCACTCGAAGACGGATTTCTGGACCCGGAGGCCGAAATCCTCGCAGACATTGGCGACGCGGCGCAGACGCTTGGGTGCGGCGATGTCATAAACGATGAGACGGAGCATAAGAGGATTCCCGGGAGGTTTTGGGTGAGGGGTATGGGGGAAAAATTCATCCCACCAAGGGTCATCGTGATCAGGAGCCGACGGACTGTGGATCAGGGATTCCAAGAGAGGAGGGGGTCACGAGAGGAGGAATGGCGAGAGGCGGGAGGGGTCTGTGAGAGCGAACTTGAAGTCGAGAGGAGCTTGTTGGAGGCAGGCGCGGAGGGTGGTGCGTGAACCGGAGCGTGGATCGATGAAGCGGCGAGCGAGGCGGTCTTCATATTGATCGAAGAGGAGGCTACGTCCGGCCTCATTGAGATGAACTCCGCAGCCGTGAGGCTTGAAGTGTTTGTGATTGAGGATGCCGAGGGAGAACATGCGAAGTGTGAGGGGCTCGATGAGGGCTGGACGAAAGGGCTCCATGAGGTCGAGAACGAGGGAATGGCGGTCGTCGGTGGTTTCGTGGAGGCAGCCGGGTGTGGAATCGAGACCTCGATTGAGGGAAGCGGAGAGGATTTCACCGTGAACGAGGGAGGCGGTGAAGGAGATGACGGCGTTGACCGGGTTTAGGGGCGGACGGGTTGAGCGGCGCTCGAAAGGGAATGCAGGTGGGAGGAAGAGGGCCCAGAGGGCGAAGTAGCGGGCGGCGGCGGCACCCTCGATGCCCCGCAGGGATTCGACGGAAGTCGCGCGTTCAGCTTCTCGGGCAAGGTGCTTGAACTGCGTGAGGATGGATTTTTCAAAAGCGGCCCGGCGGGAGTTGAGACGTTGGAGGGCACGGTGGGCATTGTGGATTTTGGCAGCGACGATAATGGCGGCAATGGCGATCCGAAAGTCAGGATCGACAGTGGCGGAGTGGAGCAGACGGCGGGTGAGGCCACGGGCCGGAGATGGAGGCTCGAAGGATCCAAGCAGACGTCCAGATGATGAAACAATAGAAACGGGAATGTCACGCGCTAGAAGGTAGGCGAGCGCGCAAGGAGTGATGGAAACGCGTGACCCAAGGAGCAGGCGTTCGGTTTCTTCAAGAGGAACGCGGGTTTCGGCACCCTCTGGTGAGGTAATGAGGAGACACCTGCGTTGCAAGCGAAGTCGGGACATCGGGGTGTGGACAACAACGTGCATGGGATGTGACTCAGAAGCGGAAGTAAATTCGGTGACCGGCAATGTTGATATGAATGCCGGACGGTATGGGGATGAAGCCGCGTCTGTGGAAATGGAGACCGAAGCGGACCCGACGGAGAAAGAAACGGGCGGCCCATGGAATGCGCGGGTAGGCTTGATCTCGGCCGTGTCCGTCGTAGGAGAATCCATTGGGCGACGACGAGCGGGTAGCGGGGTGGGTATCCGGAAGTTGGAAGGTGGCGGCGGTTTCCCGGAGGAATTGCGCGTGGCGCTGGCGATCACCGGGATCGGGAAGGAAGTAGGCTGCCCACTGCCCGAGAAAAGTGGACATTTCGGTAGGTGACTTGCCGGAGTCTTCCATGCAGCGCAGGTGGTGAATACAGCTGGAGCGGGTGTTGTCTGAGAGGTCCCGATGCCAACCGCTGGCATCCTGGCGGAAAGCGAAGCCAAGAAAGCTTGTTTCCCCAAGTGGGAGGAGTCGGGTTTTCGCTTGGTTGAGTTCCAAGCCCAGGCCGACGAGGCTTTCAGAAGCACGGGCGAGCATGGAGCGGGCGGTGGATTCGTCCGCACAGAGGAGAAGCATGTCGTCGGCATAACGGAAGAGGAGGGCAGGAGCCGAAGCGAAGGAGAGATCGAAAGGAAGAAGGATGGCATTGGAGATCAGTGGGGAGAGCGGACTGCCTTGGGGAATGCCCCTATCTCGGATCACGGGGCCGAGGGGACCGGCAAGTGGCGCGCCCAATGACCGATGAATCAGGGTGGAGGAAGCCGAGTCGCAGGGAGTGTCGCGAAGGACGGCATCCACTGAAGCTTTTGAGATCCGATCGAAGTAGTCACGGATGTCGATCCTGAGGGCCATGGGGTGCTCGAAGAGTCGGGCGTTTTCAAGAATGCCGGAGATTGCGGGCTGGGCACCGGTGCCGGGACGGTATGCGAAGGAGGATGGTGGGAAGCGCCTCTCCCAGGGAGGAGTAAGTGTCATTGCGATGGCGTGCTGAATGAGTCGGTCAAGCACCGAAGGAATGGCGAGGCGCCGAATGCCTCCCGTGGGCTTGGGAATGGGAACCGGGCGCAACGGCGCCGGTTGGTAAGTTCCATTACGGATGGAAGCCTCGATGGCCGGCCAGAGGTGAGGTAGGGCAGCGTCCAATTCACGAATGGATAGGGCGTCCTCACCCGCGCATCCGTTATTGGCGATGAGCTTTTTCCGGGCGGCGTCGATTCGGGCCGGGTGGAGGATTTCGTCGAGAGTGATGGGAGTGTTCATTGTGGGATCCAGCGGTAGGTGACGAGGAACGGGCCCGACTCACGACCGACGAGGCGGAATTCCGGAGCCGAAGTATGGAAGCTGGAAGTGCCGCCAGCGAAAGGGAGGGGCTGTGAGCCGGGTGCATGAAAGAGGCCACGGCCATCGCTGCGGATTTCGATTCGGGAGTTCGGAGCACCCCTGGCGGTGAGGAAGCCACTAGGGTAAAGGGTGCGGGTGATCCAAGCGGATGGAGCGGGCCGGGGCTGGGTAGGTTGACGCGGGCTAACCTGCCGAGAGGATGATTCGATTGCCGGAGCGGGCAGAGGCTTTTGGGTCTGAATGGCTACCGCTTGGAGTTCCAGTTTTTCTAACGCTTCTGCGGCGCGCCGATCGGAGGCTTCGCGTTCACGGCGTAGGAGTTCGGCCTCAGCCTCAAGACGGACGCTGTCTTTTCGTAATGAATCGGTGAGGGTTGAAAGTTCAGTGACCTGGGCACGGCTTTCTGCGATGTGGCGTTGGACACGGTCGTTTTCGGCACTCGATTTGCGGAGCATTTCCTGCCAGCGTGCACGGACGTCCCGGGTGATGGGGAGGCTGGGGAGACCGGTGTCAGGAGTGATGCCTGGGCGGTTCCAAAAACGGATGCCGCCATCGATCTCATTTGAATGGAAAAGGACGGGGTCACCATCCGGATTCCACCAGATGGCGCGAGTGGGATCCGAGAGCTCCATGCGGACGGGCAGTCCGGCGTGATCGACACCGCGCAAGATGCGGAAACCGTGCGGCAACAACGCAGCACAAAATGCCACGATGAGCAGCAACCCCAGCCTGCCCATTACCCCGCCCGCACTGCGAAACGGATTCAGGCTTTCCGTGGCAAGCCGTATCAAGGCTGGAACCAGGGCGAAAGCCGCCAACCAGGACAAAAATCCTTTGATTACCCGCTCCGCTTCCACGGGCACGCCCGCCGCCTGCGTGATGCTGATGGCCTGGGATGAGAGGTGATGGTGCAGCCAGGCGACGAGAATCACATAGCTCAAGACACCGGCGCCGAAAAGGACGGCGCTCAGCTTCAACACTCCACCGGCAATGGAGGAAAGGCGGACTCGGGTGTCTTGGGATGGTTTCATGTTTTCTAGTAAAGTGGGAGTCATAACGAGGGTGGTTGGCATGGTTTTCCGAACGGCTGCGGATCTTCAGCTATGGTTTCGCAGGCGTGCGATGACGTTTGATAGTTCCCGCCAGAACGCACGGGTCTCCCATGCGGCGAACAAGAAGCCGGCGAAGAGGAGGAACAAGCGCGCGAAAGCACGCGGAGTGGAGCTGCGGGAGCGGGTTACGTTTTTCACAACGGCAGAATATGCCGTGGGGGCCCGGTGAAAACCGATTGGATGTCCGTGGATGTCAGGCAATCTCAATCTCAAAGCCGACCCTAGAACGTTCCGGAGCAAGGTAGGCGACCGTGTGGGCAAGACCCTTCGTCTCGAGTTTCTTTCGCAATGTGCAGAGCCCCTTGGTGAGATCCTGCGGGACGGCGTCCTGCTTGAGCCTTTCAAGTGCCCGGTGCTTCGGAAATTTCATTTTCCATTCGCCTACGAACTGGAGGTAGGGATCCCCGGCTGCCTGCTGGCTTGAATAGGATGGCTTGCCTTCCTTCGCGCGGAGAAAGAGGAAGGAGGTGGCAAGAAGTTCGCGACCGGTTAGGGGAATGGGAATACCTTCGACCACGAGTTGAGCTTTGTTGGCGTCGAGGGAGACCACGGGCTTCCTCCCCAAGGGACGTTGAAGCTCACGGGAATACCGGGTGACAAGACCCGCGAACGAGCGGCGGGATTCGTTGAGTTCGGCAAATCCGTTGCGCAACGGAACGAAGGGAATATCGGCGAGTTCGATCACGGCCGCGGCGGCCGTCACCGTAACGGTTTTGCCGTAGGGTCCCGCTTCCAGCTTCTGGACTGGCTGATCCGGGTAAAAGAATCCTCGGCAGTTTTCGAAGGGTTCGTTCACGAGAACGTGGGTCACCCGATCGGACTCTTTTCCAACAAGGCTCATCGCACCGTAGAGCAAGGCACCCATGGTCTTGCGTCCGCCGGCAATGGAAGCGATGACCCTACGGTCTGCGGCATCGGTGTGAGGTGAAAGGATTCCGAGGATGAAATCGGCGGTTTGTTGATTGTCATTCGCGCTGCGGATATCACGCGCTTTCTCGCGGATGCCTGTCGCCTCGTTCGGAAGATCAATGACGTGGATGGAAAGTTGCAGTCCGGAGTGCCTAGGAGGGAGTTTCGCACGTTTGAGCAAAGCCGACCGGAGGGTTTCCCACACACACCTGCCTCCCCATGCTGGAAGGTTCTTCAGCAAAAGACTCTGGATATCCTCATCACCGCGAGCCGTGGTGATGATCACCACTTCATCAGGCACGATGGCGGGCGTTTCACCCGCCAATGCCCAGAGTGTCTCGGTGATGATCGCCGGTGACATGCCCGAAACGGCGACAAGCGTGGTCTTCATGGGCGTTGTTAGATCGCGAAAACGTCAAACTCATCTGCTGTGAATGGGAAGGTCAGGACACTGCTCCGCCCCTCATAAATCGCATCAAGCTGGTTCACGAAGTCCTGAGTCTGGACATAGGCACAGGAAAAACGTTTGTTTCCCAGCGTGGGCAACATCCCTAGCAGCCCGAGAGCCTCCGATCGGGTGACGGAGCGCCTCGGAAGTCGGATGTCCAAGGTGTGCAGAGTTTCGTCGCTTGCCTGATCCGAGATCCGGAGTGTGATGGGTTGATCGAGTTGCTTCGTTCGCCTGCGTTGCATCCACCAACTGTAACCCGAATAGATGGCACCAAAGGAACCGACAACAGTGAGTGAGTCTGATAGGAGTTGAATAATCATGGTGTCAGAGTGTTGGTCAGTAGTTCCTCAATCGAGCGTGGTTCGATCACGACACGACGACGAATGAGCGTAAGTAGGAAGGTGCTTCCTAGGAGGATGGGGGTCATGGATTGATTCAATCAATTCGGGTTTCGTTCCAGCCTGAAACATCCGGAATCCGGGTGATCACGACAGTTGGGGCTTCTTTTTCGTAGGTGTCGTGGTTTGGCCACAGGTGACGGACGAGCAGTGCCGTGGGAGTGATTTGCCAGGCGATGCGGACGCCATCGCCCATTTGCGCGATACGCCACGGATGATTGCGTCCGTTGGTGGAAACCAGGTCGTGGTTGATGCCGGGGTAATCGGGATCGATGATCGCTTTCTCTCGTAGTTGCCGGAGTTGGGAGGAAAACAGCATGCGGTTTCGCGAGAACGTCGATGCCGCCTCGGGCGAGAGAAGCACGGGCAGGGAGTCAAGGCGAAGGAACTGACCAAGTTCGTTCAGTTCGACGAGGTCATCAACGCGGGTGAAGAAGGCGGGGTGACTTTCGATCGTTTGTCGGTCGACGGATTCGAGCACGTTCCACTCCGCACCGTTGCCGACACGGAGCGCGGTGTCGGCGATTCGCTGGCGGGTTTCTGCCGGGATTGAGATTGGAGCGGGTGCGATTTGTTGGAGGATCTGGCTGTCTTCGTGGAGATAGAGCGAGGAGAAACCATGGAAGGATGCGGCGGTATGACCGAGAGCCACCATCACCTTGTAGCCCCCGATTGGGGCGAAGGCGGTGCTTCGCGGGTCCTGCCCGGTGAGAAGCCGTGAAACCGTGCCGATAAACGCCCCACTGGCGAGAGCGAGGCCGCCGGGGATTCCGGGATCGAATGGCACCGTGAGTTCGTGGGCGTAAGCTTGGATGCCAAGGTGCTTTTCCAGAATCGGCAACTGGAGTTTGACAGCGAGGCGACCTCCGAAAGTGCGTGTGTGGATCAAGTGAACTACCGCGCCAGCGCCAAGCTGCCCTGAGGCTTTCAGTTGATGAAGAACCGAGAACTCGGCGGAAACCGCGGAGGGATCAGGCGCATCGGCATGGCCCTGAAGGAAGGCGAGACAGGATTTTTCAAGATCCCCTTCCGCGAGTGAGGCATCGGCAGGCTCCGGGTTCTGCTTTCCGGGAGGGAAGGAAAGCGGCGAGCCCGACTGGCGGAAAAAGGCACCCAGAATATTTCGCGGAGCAAACGCGGAGATGCCGGCCGTGAGGATGATGGTGGAGAATGGCATGGTGTTAGTCTTCCAGCGGGTGAGCCGATAACGCCGGGGATGGCGATCCACTCACAACGGATAGGTTTCGAGATTGGGATCGTTCTTCATCGCCTCGTAGAGATCTCTGGAGACGGCCCGAGAGCTTCCATTGAGGAACACAGGCTTCGGTTGTCCAGTCGAAGGATCGTCAGGCCATTTTTTGGCGTCCACGAAAATCACCAGAGCGAGCCAATTCCCGTTGGAATCCCTGTGTGGTCGGAGGATAACGGGGGAGGCGAAGCGGCCTTTCGGATGGTTAGCCGAGCCTTGACCAAACTCCCAGTTGTTGGTTCCCCGCTTAGTTCGTTGGATGATTGGTAATCCAATAGCGGGCCGGAAGGCTGGAGAGTTGGCCGTTTCTGGCATTTGGTAGCCTACGTCGTGATCGTTTTTTGCATATTGAAAGAAGGGGCTCTTCATTTTTTGCGGAATCTGGACTGTAAGGCCATGCGCACGGCATCCTTTGAGCCAGCCACCGAGGACGCTAATTGCGTTTTTCGAGGAGTTTGCTGGCAGACTCCGCAACACGATGGAGTCGGGATTTGCGAACCTCGTTAAAGAAACTTCCAGCGTTGGAAGTTTTCCCTGGGCATCAGCCAGTGCTCCCATCGCCCGTCGGGAGCGGAACCCCAAGGCCCCGAGATTGGCAAAAACTGAAATCAGACTGACAAGGTCGCTGGCTAGACCGGTCCGGCCGCGCCAAATGCTGACGAGTTCAAAAGTGCCTCCATCCACAACACCCCGGTGCCCATCTAGATTTGTGCGCGATTGAAGCGGGAAAGTAAGGAACGCCGGATCTGAGAAGGGTCTGTGGCCTAGACCTTCGCTGTCTTTCCGGGATGTGGTCAATTGGGAGGTGCGGACCCTGATCGACCATTTTCCCGCGTTCCCTTCATCGCAAGCGGTGGAGCCAAAGATCATGGCCTCCTGCTCCCGGACGGGCATGGGTGCCAGCGACTTGAATCCGCCAAGCACCCGGAACCACCAGCGGAGTTGGCCGCGGATGGAGGCGGGACGGATTTCTGCCTGTTGTTCAGGTTCTGCTCCACCGCAGAAGCAAGGGGTGATAATTTCGAGGGTGTAGTTGAGGCGAATCATGGCATTTTGTCTCCGTGCAGTTGCTTGTTCAGGGTCCGGATAGCCTGTTCGGACTTGGCGGGGTCACCACCTTTTGCGGCTTTGGCCTTGAATTCGATCCATTCAGTCAAGCGGGGGTTGCGAAGGGCGCGGACGATGGCCTTCTTCTCTTCATCGGAAGGGCCACCTTTCTTCGGTTCCTTGAAGAAGTTGCGGATCTTCTGGTTGAACTGATCCGGGTTCAGTTGGGCGATTCGCCAATCGGCCTTTTCATCATCCGTCATGTTGGCAGTGACGTCGGCCTCGGCCTGGCGTGCGCGCAGCCGTTCTTCTTCGTCGGCTTTCTTCTTCTCCTCTTCAGCCTTGCGAATGACTTCCTCTTCAACGCGTTTTGTAGCCGAGGCAATGCGTTCGACGATTTCCGTTGTTATGGTATCCGAAGCGTCGAACCAGCCATATCCGGCGTTGGTCTTGGCACCAATTCCGAAAGCTTCAAGGCCAATCGCCAGCCATTTGCGGGCAGCGGTGAGGTGGGGACCGGAGGCACGGACCGTGGGGTGTAGGAGGAAGGCCCAGGTCTGGCCGGGGGCGATAGCTGGGAACACGACGGGGACGGGTTCTTCCGTGTCAGGTGCATCCGAATAGGCCGGATTGTCCCTGTAATACTCACCGTGGTGGCAAGTGACGATGTCCAGATCGATGCCGGGGTCCTTGTCCCACGGATAGGCGGGGAGGAAGGAGATGGTGCCGGCGAAATGAGGGAGGCTTGCCCATGGCCGTTTCATATCGTCGGGGGTGATGGAAAGATGGGAGCAGAGTCCCGACGCTATGTTGAGGCGGATGGACTCCCAGGAATCACCAAGTGCCCACGCGAAGTCGGAGCGCTTACGCTGCCAATCGGCATCCTCGTGGAAATCTTCGCGGGCTTTCCATTCCAGATCGCTCCATCCGAAGACAAGGCAGATGGTGAGAAGAAACTCGGAAGGATCGACGAACCCATCGATGACGGGAGCAAGGAGGTTTTCCGAATCATTGGCCTGGAGCTGGCCGGATGTCCATTCCTGTAGGGCGGCAAGAGCTGTGCGGCGAGCACAGCCTTTGACAGTGCTGCCGGGGATGAATGGCACGCCGCTGAGGCGGTCGAGGCTGAGGCCTCCGTTTTCAAAGACGCCTCCGGCCATGTTCACCATGAGCCGGCTCTCCTGACGGGCGAACAGGAGGCGGGGGGATTTTTCTTCTTCCGGGCCGGCGAGATCAAGGGCGAAGCTTCGCCAAGTAGGGAGTTTGGCTTGTGGGTGGGTGGCTCCGTGCTGAATAGCCAAGGAGTTCCGCCGTCGCCATTCCTTATCCTGTCCGTCATTCGGGAAGTCGATGTAGCGGGAGGCGGCGAGACTGCGGGCGAGTTTTCTGCCGTTGGGCTGAGTTCTAAGGTAGCCGAGCATGGCCCCCATGCCTGGAGTGTTGTGAATCATGGCTGGGCGTCGGCGAGAGGGGTTTTGACGAAGCGCTTGAGGTAGCCGAGGAACGCGAGGGCCTCGCCGGTGGCGCGGCGTAGGGTGTGGGCGTTGGCGGTGCGATTGCCGGCTCCGGTAGTCTGACCGGAGAGGTGACGAAGCAGCCATGCCGTATCGGCTTGACCTCCGCCAATTCGTTCGCAGATTTCCATCTCATCGAGGTGAAATGCGATGGCATTTGCCACTCGCTCGTGTTGTCCTCCCTTCTCCAAACTGAACGCCAGACAGGCCAGTAGGCCGCTGTTAATGATGATCCCGGGGTAGCCGGATAGACAGTCGCCTTCACCCGGCAATCTGCGGCAGTTGTGGGCACGAGCCAGGGCATGGGCGGCGCGGCGTTGTTCGAGGTTTTCCATGGAATCAGGCGGTGAGAGGGTTTGAGACTAGATAGGCGGAGCAGAAGCCGAGGCCGGTCGTGGCGTCACCTCCGATCTGGAGGACGCTTGGGACATTCAGTTTGGCAAGGCTGCCGGGGCGAAGCTCGTTGACCGAGCTGTAGAAAAGAGTGTCGGCGGGAACATTCTCTTGATTGAAGAGTTTTCCGTCGTCGGCTGTGCCGTTTTCGTCATTGATGGAAACATGCTGGGCCACTTCGCAGGCGGTGCGGGAGAAGTGCGCCATCATGTCGTCGCTGATCAAGCACAGGTGAAAAGCATGGAGGCCGGTCCACGCTGCATCGGAAATGACGGACGCAAGGTCGGCTCCAGGCGAGAAGGGTCCTTTTAGGTCGAGCGCGTAGTCTTCGAGAACGACTGTTTCGTTTTCCGCGAGTGTGGAAGAGTCGCCATAGATTTGTGCGCCGGAAGGGAGCGCGTTTGGCCAGATGATATTCTTCCCGGTGGCCTGCTCCCAGCGTTTTAAGACAAGCGGGCTGGTGACCCATGCGAAGCAACCTTTGGCGCTGCGGACGGGAAAGGCGAGCAATCGGGCTTCGCCCACGGAGACGTCGCCGGAGCGGTGGCCCTTGATCGGGTCATCCTTCACCACTTCATGATCCTGGCGGCCGAAGAGCGCAATGCCATCGTCTGAGCGCAAACCATCGATGCGGTCGATTAGATAAAGGTCGGCCAAGACACCCTTGATCGAGGAACCCGGAACGATGGGGAACCCGGTGTGGCGCTCGCGCTGGACGGGTTGGTCGATGGCACCGACGCTGGCACCGGCTCCGACGTGGAGGGGCGTGCGGGTGAAGAGGTAGAGGATTTTGGAGGTCATGGATGTCAGATGGTGAATGGTAGGTTGGGAATTGGAAAACTTCGGGATGTCCGGGGATGTCAGTCGGGGCGCTGGCCGTTGTGGAAAGACCAGGTGCCGCAGACGCCGAGGCCGAAGCCTTTTTCGCCCATGAGGGTAGAGCGGCGGTTGCGTATGGTGGAGGGGTCGCCGCAGCCGTGCCAGTTGAGGGCGGCGGCGAGCTTTTGCGCGGCGGCTTCGTCGGTGCACTTGAAGTAGTAGACGGATCCGGCGGGCACGGCGAGGTGAGTGGGCTTGGGGCCGGGCGCGCGGTCGTCGAGGCCGTTGTCCAAGGCGTAACCGGTGACGTGGATAGGCTTGCCGATGATGGCGGCGACGAGAGTGGCAGGGATGGAGGGCATCTCGGCGATGCGTTTTCGCCATGTCGTCCGTCCTTCGCCGATCTTGCGTTCAGTGCAATCGAACTTGAGCATGACCGCTCCGTCGGTGTGGCGGATCCATGATGGGAGCCAGCCGCCGGGGTGGGCGTCCAACTGAGGGAAGATACCCGGGGTTAGCAGGACCCATTTGACCAGCCATGTTGCTTTGCCATCTGGATCCTCTTGCTTGAAGCCGTGGACTTTGCCAAGTGGCAGCGGCAGTTTCGTGGGATTATCGCACCGAACGGTGCAGAGCCGTTGCTGTCCGCCGACGATGACGGGAGTCTGGGAGCCGCTATTGGGAAAGACGGCTTTCACGAGGTCGTTGTTGCCATCCTTGCCCTTGAATTCCTTGTCCTCGGCCTCCGCGAGACAGCCCAGCCCCCAACCATCACGCAGGCGGAGGTAGTGGGCGGAGTAAAAGCGTTCGCCGTCCTGGGTGGCGGTTTCGGGATCGATTCCGATGCCGAAGGTGGACTCGGTGTCGGCGAAATCGGAGTCGGATTTGAAGAATTGCCTGCCAGCATCGGCGGCACGCGGCTTGGTCCCGAGATAGGTATTCCATGCGCCCTCGCTCCACCAGGATTTGGGTTGGTCTTTGGTGGCTTTTTCGGTGTTGGCGACAGCAAACTGGAGAGGTTGTGGGAGGCTGGACTGCGCGCGGTCGAATCCTTTGGCCAAAGGCAGAAAAGATGCCGTGATTTCGCCTAGGATTCCGGCATCCAAGGGACGGGGAAAGAACCAAGTCGCGGCGCTGCCCTTGGGGCAGACGGGGAAAGGGCCGGCGGTCTTTAGGGAGCCGAACTTGCGGTCGCGATCCTTGTCTGCGTTGGAGTATTGCCCGCTGCGGCCGCGGCGGTGTTCGTGGACGCCTTCAATCCCCGCCCGCCACAGAGCGGCATGGAGGGCGGCGCTAGTGACAGTGGGCAGGGGCCAAGCGGCACCGTGGCCGGAGAGGCTGCCGGACATCGGGCGACCATCCTTGAAGAAGAGGACGTCGGTAGGGCGGAGGAGGAGTTGATTCATGCTACAGGTTGCTTTTCAGCGGGTTTGGTGCGGTCGGCAAAGGCGACGGTGGTGCAAAGATCGATGACGGAGGTAAGGAGTTCTTGAAAAAGAGAGCGGGATGAAAGTTTTCTAGTCTTCTTCTCGCGCAGCCCACGTGCCTTGATGATGCCCTCCAAATACTCTCCGAGCGCAGCCGCCAATGACTTGGCGAGGTCTTTGGCGCCTTGTCGCTCGGCGGCATGGGAGAATTCACGGGAGATGAGGTCTTTGGCCACAACGATGTCGGTGATGGTGTCCTGCATCGCTTTCTGCTCATCCATCTGCTTTGTCTGGGCAATGAGATAGGGAGTGAGAAGTTGGCAGACGCGGTGGGGGAATTTGGCACTGAGACCACCGGGTTTCAGGTTTTCGGCGATGGCTCGGTAGAGTTTCATGCCTCCTGAGTCCCACTTGCTGCCCCATTGCGAGATTTCGCCGGAGCGCTTCATGAGGGTGACGGAGAACGCGGGGCGGCCGACATCGGTCTTGGCACGTTTTTCGGCCTTCTGGGCTTCACGAATGAGGTCCTGTAGCGGCGCATGGATGTGGGCGATTGCGATACCGGCGGAGGCGTCGGGTTTTTCGGAGATTGAATCCGTGCCCTTGGTCGCATCACGGAAGGCCTCGCGGAGCTTGGCGGCCACTTCGAGAGCGGCATCCGCAGGGACGAGGCAGACGACATCATCGCCTCCGGCGTAAATGAGTTGGCCGAGCAAGCAGTCTGCGGGTTCCACGATTTCCCGCACCCGGTTTAGAGCGAACTTGGAGAGTGCATTGCTGAAAGCGGAGTGGTGCTCCTTCAACTCGGTCCTGTCGGACAGGAAATCGCCGTTGATCCATTGGCCGATGGAGTCGCCATCGAAGGCGATGGCGGCTATGTATTTGTCGCCGGAGGTTTTTTCCTGAGCGTATTCATTGTCATCGAGCGTCGACTGACGGGCAGCGATGGCAGGAATGGAGCGGATGTTGAATTTGTCCAAGGCTGCCTTAAGCCCAATACCCGACTCCGCCATGTAGGCGAGATGCCAGACGCGTTTGATGAGGGCGACGGCACCCATATGGTCGGTGTGCTTGTTGAGCAGGTTGTGCCAGACCTTATCCTTGTTCGCTTTACCGGATCCTTGGAAAACTGCCTCCTCCGTGCCTGATAGGCTGTCTTTTTCCGCAGAACCGCTCGCGGATTTCCAAGCTTCGAATTCGCGCGTCTGGCGCACGGCATCGAGGTGCCAGCCGTTGTCCCGGTAGGCCTCCAGATACGTTTCAGGCGAGTCGTTCGCGAGTTCTGTGGCCATCCATGAGATGGAAAGGTGGCGGTCCACTTGGGCGAAGAAGCGGTCTTTGGCGGAATCGGGCAGGCCGAGGGACAGGCGTTTGTCCCAGACCGCCGTGGCGATATTATTCCACTCAGCTTTGACGGCACTGGTCACAGCATTCGCCACGGTCTTCGCGTCACCGGATATGTTGGCGATGAAGATGTTGGGGAGGTTGGGGATGAGAATACCGTTGGCGGCGGGATCGAGAGTTTTTTGCAGCAGGGGCTGCTCATCTTGGTCGGGGAAGATGAGATGACAGTTCTGTGGGAGTGCTTTGATTCCCTCAGCCACCAACCAGCTGAGCAGATAGGAGCCTGACCAAAGATCGCGGGTGGAGCGGGACTGGGCGATGAAATCCTGGACGGGGCCGATTTGGAATTTGATCAGATTAGGGGTCATCTTGATGGGTTTGGAGGTATCCAATGTGAGGGTGAATTTCAGCGAGTAAGAGCGGTCGGGAACTGATTCGATCGGGGGAACGCATGGGCTTCCTTCACCGAGGCATTCGGATTTTAACGGAGGGGGTATGCGCTCAAGGAGTGCCGTTCAGTTCCGACATCTACGGCTGCTTGATTCCGGCTTCCTTGGGGATTGGGCCGTCCATTGATGGATGGAGCTGCAGGCATGTGTTGGAGGGTGAGGGTTATCCAATTAGCGTCTGAGTCTGTTTGTCTGATAGGCGTGTTGGCGAGGAATAACTGATGAATCTTTGCGTGAATTTCGTGAGCGAGAAAATCTGACATGAACTATGGATAGAGAAGGTCGTTAGGGTTGATCGAGGCCAAAGATGTCTGCGGATGTTGCGGTGGAAGATGCCGCACTGATAGGCTGCATCATTTTCGACATCCTTCAGTTTGGAGCTTCGGGCGCGGAGTGCGCCCTTTTGATTTCGGACTCAAGGTGGACAGCGAGTTCGACGCGAGGCCTCTAAAATCGTGGCGTTGGGGGGGGGTGTCCGTGAAATTTGCTGCCGGAGCGCTCGGGTGGGCGTGGGGAGGTGGGGAAACGATTGGGGGCGGTAATTGAGCCTCCATGCGACTTGTTCGAATTCTGGACGAGCAGGAACCGATCGGCTCACTCATCATGAAGACTCTTCCCATGCGAGGAATTCCATGTTAGCAGCGATCCACGATTCGATTTTAGATTAGCCGGATACCCAACAAGTCATGCCCTACGAATTCCGTCTCGAACCCAACAACTCATCCGGATTGACACTCGGTGACTACGCGGCTCGATTTCTTGCTGCTGGAATGGAAACCGTAGGGTTGCAGGATTTGGATATTCGACGATACGGAATCAGAAACCAAGGGGTGGTGGTTGTGGCGCAAGCGCCGGAAGGCGGAGGGCTGTATGCCGAAGTCCAGATTGGCCTGACAACCTTGGGTTGGGATGCCGACGAGATCCGCCCTCGCGTCGAAACGTGGCTGCGGCTCGCCGTTCAAACGGATTCAATGATCTTTGACTGCTGTACCAAGGAGCCGCTGGGGGACGAGCAATCGATTGCTGCGTGCCTGGAGAAGGTCGTTGCAAAACGTCGGGCTTGCTTCAAGGGAGGCAAGGTCTTGGTGCCGAAGGATCTCAACATTCGACCGTGAATTGGAGCGCGGATCTCTGGTGATCAGATGCAACAGCTTACTCCGGAGGCGGCGCGTCGAAGGGTAGGCGGTAGCGCTCGAAGACCTCCCGAGTCCGTTCATAGATCGCTAGCTCACTCATCCCGGCGTGTTCAATCATGAGGTTGAGTGGGCCAAAGTTCTTCTGGATGAAGGCGAGGATCTCCAGCGGGCTGCACTCCACACAAGTAAGCGGTTCGCCGAGACGTTGGACGCTGCTGAGGTTCGGCATCAGGTAAAGGGTCATCATGGTCAGGGATCTGCGCCTTGTTAAAGACGATGATGATCGGGTCGCTGTTGTTGGCGATGTTCACGGTCAGTTCATGGAGGGATCGGAACCCCGGTTGACGATGTCCATGCCCAATGCCAGTAGCTCGGCCTTGGCTGAAGCAGCGTCTCTGGCGATTGGTCGTTGGCGCGGCAACACTTCCGACAAAACCACCCTGGCCCGCATGTCGGCGAAAATCACCGCCCGCCACGGCAACGAACGGCGCAGCTGGATCATGGATTGATTTGTGCCGCCTCACGGCGCTCACCCCTTCGGGGCACGTCGCTTTGCTCCTGTCTATCTCGTTCAACTCGATTGCCGCATCTCCACCGAGGAAACCCTCGATCAAATGCGCCAGGAAGACCCCGCCGAGCTGTGGCGCAACGACATCAACCTCGTGAGCATCGAAGAAAGCTTCCGCACGCTCAAGGGCGATCTCGGACTCCCCCCGTCATTCGCCAACTCGACGGACGCATCGAAGCCCACGTCTTCATCAGCTTCCTCGCTTACTACCTACACGTCACTCATGAGAAATACAACAAGAAGGCGACCACCGGCCTGCGTTCCCGCAGCGTGCTGTAGCGCTTGGGCGAGATCCAGATGCTCGACATGACAATCTCCACCACCGACGGTCGTGAAGTGCGGATGAAACGCTACACCAAGCCCGAAAAGATCCACCACCTACTGCTCGATCAACTCGGCTTCACCCTCCCCGCACAGCCTCCGCGCGAAATCAGAGATCCGTAGCCTGTGGTGGAGACCTTTTGCGAGAATGAACGTAATCTCAACGATTCGGACCCGAAAAACCACCTAACAGCGAAAGTCGGGGACGATCAGCTACTGTGGTTTCGGTGGTTCGATTGGTCATCTGACCATTGACAGAAGTCACGGTTGCTATGAACTGCTCTCTCGATTTTGGTGTTTCGGTGAATTTGGAAAACGACTGAACCTCACTCCGTGGTGGAGGCGAAAGATTAGATAACTAGCATACAACCTGCCATGTACCTCGACTGTATCAACCGCCATCTTGCCATCTGCTCTGCTAAGGAGCTACCTGCTGTCGCTCGCCGCGACCCCGGACTCTGGCACTCCATCTCGATCATGGAACCTTGGCGCCCCCGTGCGCCGAAGGACGGGCTTCGCGATGTGCTTTCGCTGCGCTTCGACGACGCCGAGAATCTGGATACGGATGAGAAGGGCATTGTATTTGTAAAACAGGAGCAGATCGCCGAGGCCTTCAGTTTTGCGGACGAGCGATGGGGAGAGCCCTTGTTGGTGCAGTGCTGGGCGGGTCAGTCCCGCAGTGCGGCTCTGGCTCTAGGCATGATCGCCCGAGGTCTATTCGTCGAGGGTGTAGAGGACTTCTGTGATCCTGCTGTTGAGCATCTACTGGAAATTCGACCTCAAGCGCGACCCAATGTGTTGGTGCTTAGACTGTCGCTACAAACCTTTGTGCCAGAGGATCGGGCAGAGGAAGCGATGCGGGAGATGGTTAACCACCCAGTCCTGATGCGGAATCGCTTTGTTCTGTGACGAGGCTTGAGATGGAACATGTTACCGCCATGGATGTTACTCCTTTGATTCTGTTTTACGGAGAACCGTGCCGTGCTCAGAAGAGCAAGCATTGCTGAGGTCGGTTCAAAGAAGGTCCTCCAACTCTGTCAGTAACTGCTCCACCTCAGTCCACGAGCGCTGCTTCACTCCATCCCTCAGTCGCGCAACCAGTTCAACGCGTCTTTCCCTGCGGTTTGGTGAGGGGGCGGCATGACCTTCCGGTTTGAGGATCTCGAAGACCACTTCATTGACATCGGCAGACGTCGGTTGATTGCCCTTGGCCTTCTCCACAGCGGTGCTCCATGCCTGCTTTCTTTGGGACAGCTCGGATAGCCGCAGCAGAGGGCGGACTTGCGACTCGGAAACGGGTGATAGAGAGTTGCCATTTGGCAACTCATTGGCGAGTTCCATGACCACCCGGGTGGCATTGATGATTCGGTGAGCGTAGGATTTGGACAACCCCGCAACCTGGCGGCAATACGCCTCCCATGTGGTGTGCTTGCTGGCCCTCCAGAGCTTGCGCTCCTGAATCTCGATGAGCGCCTTACCGCTCTCGATAAAGGCCTGCACGCCCTTGCGGACGATCCTGTCGAGCCGTTTGAACTCCTTTCTCTCTTCAGCGGTGAGTGTCGGGTCTCCGATCTTCTTGGACTTCGGCTTGTGAATGGGTCTGAGTTTGTCGGAAACAATCATCTCGTCTTTCCGGTAGTCGTGGAAGGCTTTCGGGAATTCCCGGATTCGCAGGGCTTCATCCCACTCCTCCCACTTGCCACCGTGCTGATCTTTGAGTCTGAAGACCTCACCATTCCGCGAGGGATTACGTCCGAGCTGCTTGAGGAAAAATGCCACGCCGTGTTTTTGGCAATGTTCGCGAAGTTCGTCGATCCACTCCAAGGCGAAGGGCCGGGTCAGGCGCAGTCCGGCTCCAGATTCGCCGCCGAGGATCACCCAGTCGATGCCCATGAGATTCAGCTTCGAGGGCGGGATGCGGTCCCATAGTGGTTCGATCGACAGCCCGCGCATCGACGCCTTGACCTTTTTGAGAGCGGCCAGGCGCTTCAAACTCCGATCGTCGGGACCGGTGAGCGTGGTCATTGCGCAGACGTTTTCCGGGAAGCCTCCGATATCCTCGGCGAACTTCGCCATTCTCTCCGGGCGCTTGGTTAGCACGGCGGATTTTTGCACGGGGAGGGTTCACAGGCGGGCTGTGATGGTGGCGAAAGCGAGGCGATTGTTGAACTTATTCATCGCGTCGTGAAAGTCCTTGAAGGAGGATTGCCGGAGGTTT
>Ga0100401_1000998_pt1 | contig 23354 bp, 25 predicted proteins | sample CryGeymeta201525_FD_80421 | JGI IMG/M metagenome (GOLD analysis project Ga0100401, IMG submission 80421) | Groundwater microbial communities from Crystal Geyser aquifers in Utah, USA - Crystal Geyser metaG 2015-25 | ecosystem: Environmental > Aquatic > Deep subsurface > Groundwater | place: USA... | reverse complement strand
GCGGATGGCGCGAAATGGGAACAACATTCAAAACAGGCATTGCATATACTCGTGCCAGCAAACCCATGCGATTTCTCATTATTATGGGAATCGTACAGTCATTCAGCGTTATGGCTCCAAACATGCAATGGACACCGTGGTTCAAGCAATTGCTTGGGAGTACTATAAACCTCGGTTTTGTGTGGTGGGGTATTGCATTGGCAATTGTCTTGGGAGCAGAATTTGCCCGAGCCATTGCAAAAGGAGATTCAAAGCAGAACGAGAAGCTATGGCTTATCCTATCTCAAATTGCAATCGGAGTATGTATTATCTCAACGCCGTTATTGCAAAACGTGCCATTGGCGCTCGTTGCATTTCTGATGCATGAATCCGGACGAGGTCTGTACAAACCCCTGAAAGACGCATACCTGAACGCAAACATCCCATCCGAACAGCGCGCAACGCTTCTATCGTTTGATGCCATGGCATTCCACATTGGCGGAGTAATTGGTCTTGCTACAAGCGGAGCAATTGCAAATGCTTTTGGCATCCCCATGGCATGGGTTGTGTCGGGAAGCGTACTGATTCTTGGAACGCTGGTGATTGCCAGAAATAACAATCATACAAAGAATTGGTAACCAATAGTAAAGATTGTTACAATATATAACGATCGTAACATAATGTAACATATCAAACCCCCGCGAAGAATTCGCGGGGGTTTAGTTTCACTCATCTTCCTTCAAACCCCACTACCCCAATAACACTCACCTGTCCCGCTCATTAGCGGGACGGTTTATTTTCCAAACAACGCCAAAAACTTGATTGGATCAATAGATATGCCCCCTAAACGCACGGTGATATGCAAATGCGGTTGTTCTGCATAGCCTGTCATACCCGATTTTGCTATCAATTGTCCCGGCAGTACCAATTCCCCCACGTTTACATATATTTTTGATAAGTGCATATACATTGTTTGCACACCTAAGCCATGGTCAACTACAATTGTTTTTCCGTAATTGCGGAACATTCGCGCCAGTCTCACCACGCCGCGGTTCATTGCATATACTTTTGTGCCTTGGCTTGCGCGCAAATCAACACCCTTATGCGCAATCGTATATTGGCCAGTTAAACGCGTGTACCCGTACGCGTCGGTTACGGTATTGCTCGCAAGTGGATAACGAAATACTTGAGTCCAAAACGCTTTTTTGCCTGTCCAAAGCGAATTCAAAATCGCGTTTTCCTGCACAAGTGATGTGACAAGCGCTATTTGCGCTTGCAAGGTGTTGCCGCCAAGTTTTTCAGGAATGCCTAATGGTTCGGTTTTCTTTTCGCGCGCCAAAACAGTAATAGTTTGCGTAATGCTTAAACCGTTTTTCAGGGATGCAACAAACGTATACTCCCCTGCCAGTTTATTCAAATCAATGCCGAGCAAGACAGTGGGTTTATTTTGATACAAAAATACCGGAACAGATTTTCCGTCAAAAGTTGTTTTGGAAATCCCAGAAACACTTGCAACGTCGTCAATTCTCACCATTACCGGCTCACCTTGTAAAACTTGCTGATTTGGCAAAACAAAAACCGATGCCGCGAAAACGGATTGGAAGGTGAAAAATGAAACAAGAAAAATGTAAAGAAAATAACGCATACCCATACAATCGCGCAGGTTTACCCCGTCAGACGGGGTTTACCTTTGAATCCGAACACTCTACACTGGCTGGTACCGTGGGGGGCTTATACCCACGAATTCTTTTTATTCTTCCATTATCACTTCAACCCAAAATGCGCGAATCGGATACTTTGCCGCTTTTTGAAGCTGTTGCTGGTAGTCGCGTAAACGCCCGATCGCTGCTTTGTGCTCGTGCTGGTCAACATCAGACAAAACTTGAATTGCTTGCATAAGTAATTCCCATTGCTTTGGGTCGCTAATGTCGTACATTTTTGCTTGTTTTGCCCCTCTCCTTCCTTTGATTTGAAACAAACACTTCTCCGTAATATCCCCATCTTCGTTTTTATTATCACATATGAGGTCAACCGCATGGTCTACATCTTCTGAAACAGTCGGAACATAAAATACCGCATCAGGATATTTCTTTTCGTGCAAATACCAATACGCGCGCATCGCTGCCAAAATGCCCGGCGGAAAGTTTCCCAACGACACCAACTGCAGCTCAAATGACAATGAATTTTTGTAAAAAATATCCTTATACAAATTGAATACTTCTTCCGGTTCAAATCCGCATTCTTTTTGCACTTTCATGAAAAAATCAACAAACTGTAAATTTGCGCGCGACCCCAGTTTATAATCTTCATATTCAATTGGCTGCTCATTTTTATCCCTTTCATCAATTCGGTTAATATATTCAGATACCGCAATAAGCGCCTGAAGCAATTCTACGGTGATAAAACATGTCTGTTCCGAAAGTTCTTCAAGAGACAAGCCGCGCGAAGCCAATTCGTCCAAAACGCTTTGCGCAACACGGATTTTGCCGCGGCGCGCGTCAAGTACTTTCTTGTAATCGCGAAGCATTGCTCGAAGCTTTTCAATTTCTTCAAGCGGAACTCCGCGATGCATATCAACAATGCGCCTTTCCAACGTTACGCACACATCTCGAATCTGCTCAAGAATGTTCTCATGCGCCGCATGCTCTCGTAAAGCCGTAATCGGCGGATTTCTTTGAAGCATACCCTGTAGTGAATTTTCAACTTAATTAACGTTCATTCTAATTACATTGTTAACCTTTAGTATATATGACTATTTCTTTCTACGACGCTATATATTTTGTCGCTTTGCGACTGTTGAAAATCTACTACAGGGCATAGTTTATTTCTTTTCCCAAAATCCTTACGCTATCTCAACTTCATGCCCTTCATTTCTCGTTTCACTTCTTCAGTAAAGGGCAGAAAATGAGACACTTCATCCATAATACCCACAAGCTCTTGTGAAGGAATACGAAATACATCAGCAACTACCTGCGGATCAAAAAGTGTTAATTTATCGCCAGCTTTTAAATCTGGTTCTCTTTTTAAACGTGGTTCTCTTTTTAAATCTGACTCCCTGACAAAAAAGTAACCTGATGGATTATGTAGCTCGTGAAGCGGATCATGGGCAAAAGCACCCCCGCCAGTCCTCGAAAAAATAACGCCTGATTTTCGCAATTTTGCCATTTTTTTAATAATGGCCTCTTTCGAAAATCCAGAAGTGTCCATAAGCTCCTGTACAGAAACCGAATTTCTACCCTGCGACCATGATAACAATATAAACTTCACTAACGCCAAATCACGTTGGCGGTCGTACGGAGTTTGTGTAGAGTGTGTAGAGATAGACATAGCACTGTGCCAATTAATTTATGTTTCGAACAGTATCATATAATACACAACCGCTATTATCGTTATTATTAATTACCTACTAATTCTTATTTCTTTTCCCAAAAATTTGGCGGGCAGTTAATCGTGATTTGCGAATCTTCAAACAGTTTCGCGCCTAAAATCACCCCAACTGCGAACGCGCCAGAAACGAGCAAAAACACGATTGCTGCGGAAATCGCGTCGTCGCGATGGTCTACCCACCATTCCTTGGTCCACGCACTAATTCTCGCAAATGATATGGCGCGGGATTTCATCGCTATATGAGAGCTTAATTCCTGCGACTCAATTTTCTGCTTAACTGTTTTATCTTTTCTTGAATTTTGTAGCTCCATGTTTTATGTTTTTCCCGCCAGCTGGCGTATTGATACTTCGATATACTCAGTATCAATCCTGAGCAAGCCGAACGGATTGATTTTTTGACCTCTTTCCTGTATAATAATACTAACTTATTATAAAGCATCAATCAACAAAATCCAAATACCAAATAACCCTCAATTTTCAAAGTTCAAAACAGTTTGGAATTTGGCGTTTGTAATTTAGATTTTACCCATTATGGCACATACCAAAGCCGGCGGCTCCACAAAGTTAGGACGCGATTCCGGTCCAAAATATCTCGGCGTAAAGGTTTCAGATGGCCAAACAATCAGGGCAGGCGAGATTATCATTCGCCAACGCGGCACACACTATCATGCAGGAATCGGCTCTAAAAAAGGATCTGACGACACAATTTACGCAATGAAACAAGGCAAAGTCAAATTCACCAGTAAAATGGTGCGCAGATTTGACGATTCGCGCAAACAACGAGTTACGGTGCAGGTGCTTTAACTAACAACTGACAACAAAACGAATTATAACAACAAAAAAACCGCTGAAAGGCGGTTTTTTTGTTACTTTGTAATATTAAGGTCTTCGCAAGAACAAAGTTCTTGCGAAGACGAGGACACAAGATTCATGATTCAAGATTCATGAAACAGTATACTCGTAGTAGATTTTCAACATCTTGCTCGCACTTATTGTTTAGTAATCTTCTTCAGGAAAACCTTGTCCAGCTTCGCCTTTTGGCCCTTGTATTTTTTCTGGTTTATCGGTAATGATTGCATCTGAAGTCAAAATCAAACTCGCAACCGATGCCGCATTGGACAACGCGGTCTTGACTACCTTGGTCGGGTCGCTGATGCCTGCTTTGATCATGTCAACGTATTCGCCAGTCAAAGCGTCGTACCCAAATCCAGGTTGGTTTTCCTTGATAAGCCTGCCGAACACGTCTTCTGCAGACTTTCCCGAGTTTTCAACAATCGTGCGTATAGGATATTCAAGCGCGCGAAGCAAAATATCAACCCCGCGGGATTCATCTCCGAACACGGCAAATGCCGAATCTTTTTGCTTTTGCAATTCACGGCTGATGTCAAACAGCGTAACGCCGCCGCCCGCTACGATTCCTTCTTCCAACGCCGCGCGCGTTGCGTTAATCGCATCGTCAATGCGGTATTTCTTTTCTTTCATTTCGGTTTCTGTCATTGCGCCGACTTTTATCACCGCAACGCCGCCGGAAAGCTTTGCCAAATGTTCGTTAAGTTTATCTTTGTCAAACTCGGATTCTGTTTTTTCAAGCTGCATCTTGATTTGCTTAATACGTTTTTCAATTTCGTCTTTTTCTCCTTTGCCGCCAACAATGGTCGTCGTATCTTTAGTGGATACCACGCGGCGCGCTTGCCCAAGCATATGAACATCCGCGCTTTCAAGTTTCAACCCCACGTCGGGCGAAATGACTTTACCACCAGTGACAATCGCGATGTCTTCAAGCATTTCTTTTCTCTTGTCTCCAAATCCCGGGGCTTTCACTGCCAATGCGTTGAATGTGCCACGCAGTTTATTGACTATCAATGTTGCCAACGCCTCACCCTCAACATCTTCCGCAATAATCACAATATTCTTTTTGCCTGATTGCAAAACTTTTTCCAATACAGGCAATAAATCGCTCATAGCGGAAATTTTTTGGTCCGTAATCAAAATGTACGGGTCTTCGTATTCAGCTTCCATCCTGTCCGGATTAGTCATCATATACGGAGATACATATCCGCGGTCAAACTGCAAACCTTCAACGACCTCGCGCGAGAGCCCCAGTGTTTGCGATTCTTCAACCGTTACCACGCCTTGTTTTCCAATTTCATTAAACACTTCAGCAATGAGTTTGCCGATTTCCTTGTCATTTGCAGAAATGGACGCAACTTGTTCAACTTTTTCCTCGTCTTCAATTTTTTCGCTTTTGTTTGACAACATGTCCAATACCTTTGCCAGCGCCGCATCAATGCCGCGCTTGAGCAACACCGGATTAGCGCCTGCCGCAATCTGGTTAAATCCTTCACTCACAATCGCCTGCACCAACAACGCTGCGGTTGTTGTTCCGTCTCCGGCAATGTCAGCTGTTTTGCTCGCAACTTCCTTGACCAACTCTGCTGCGACATTTTCCATTTTATCCGGAAGTGAAATATCTTTGGCAACCGTCACGCCGTCTTTGGTGATAATCGGTGAACCATATCCCCTGTCCAAGATAACATTTCTGCCTTTCGGGCCCAGGGTCGCTTTAACTACATTGACAACTTTATCAATGCCGCGCTTTAACGCTTCGCGCGCTTTATCTTTGTACAAAATTTGTTTTGCCATAGTAGTTTTTAAATTTTAATTTAAAATTTTAAAACAAATCCTAATATCTAATCTCTAAATTCTAAATAAATTCAAAGTTCAAAATTCAAAACGTGTTTTGGTCGTTTGGATTTTTGTCATTAAGATTTGTTTAGGGTTTCGGATTTAGGATTTAGGATTTCTCGCGATTATTTTATTATTGCCAGAATGTCTTCTTCTTTCGCAATCAAGTATTCAACTTCCTTGCCCGATGCGTCCCGCGTTTTGAATTCGTCGGGCCCGTATTTTTTGAAAATCACCGTATCGCCCGCTTTGACCGACATAGCAACGCGCTCGCCTTTGTCATTTATTTTGCCCGGACCAACCGCAATGACTTTTGCTTTTTGCGGGTGCTCTTCCGCAGCAGTATCCGGAATAATAATTCCGCTTGCGGTTGTTTTTTCATCCTTGATCGGCTCAAGGAGAATGTGGTCGTAAATCGGAGTAATAATCATACAATTAAGTTATATCTAATTATTTATTCTCATAACCAGCTTAGCAGCTTACTGTTTTGACTGCTAATTTTCCATTTTACTCGTATATAGGAAAAAGTCAAGAATAACGCAACATAGCTGAATTCAATAATCAATTGCAACGCTTGCGCGATCTCGGGCAATTTGATTATTGACAAGATAGTATATGTCGATAATCAAACGGTTTCATATCTGGCAATCGATTCTAAAGCGAACATGTCGGTTGTCAGAACCTTCCTCCCTAAGGGGTGGGAGGAGATAAAATGTAAAGTACCCCTTACATGGCCCGACGAATAGTCGGGCCGATTTTTTATATAAGGAAAATATAAATAAATATCGCGGTCAAAGCTCCCTGCGTCACAAGCCCCCAAATCTTTTTCGTATGCCGCGTTTGAATGTTTTTATGAAAATCCAGCATAAACAGCTGTTTGGGCTTTTCCCAGTTAAATAGCAAATGTAGCAAAAGCAACATGTCAGGAAACAGCGCACCGAAAAATCCAGCAACAATTGACATATGCGTTTGCGCAAATACCAACACTGCAGGAATGTCCCAAAACTTTGGAACAGCGCCCATTGCGGTAAAAAACAAAAAAATCAAAATCGTCGCGGCCATATCGTAGTAGAGCAATTGTTTTCCTTTTTGCGTCAGCCCCGTATGTTTAATATGCTCGTGTTCATCAGTATGATATTTAGCATCAGGGAGCTGTTCGTTTTGCTCTCCGTCCCAATGCGGCAGCCAATCCAAGATATAGTGCGACATAACGCCGCCCAAAAATGCCGCAAGCGGATTTTGCACGTATTTACCAATCACCAATCCGGCCAAAACATGAACTGTATCAAGCATAAATCTTGAAACGTGAATCTTGAAACGTGAACCACGGTGTTTCGTATTCCATGATTCACATTTCACGATTCATATTTCTCAACATTCCCCACAACATCTTGCCGATATCCTCGGCTAATTCAAATAGTTTCTTGTATTCCTCCTCGCTCATATACTTCTCCTCAAACGAAAATTGCAGGAGGTACTTCGATTCCTGTAGAGAGCCGTACGCAATCTCGATAAAATTCTTGTGCACGCCCGCGCGGAACCGCGCATAGCCTTCGATGTAATTCAAAGCGACGGAAAGGGCGGCGCGTCGTAACTGAGACGTTATTCCGTACATTTCTTCTTTCGGAAATCCACGACTTACGGCGTAGACTTCATGCACATATGAATTAATTTTATGCCTCAACTCTTCGTGAAAGTTTTCCATAATCTAAGCTTCCAAGATCCAAGATTCATATTTCATGATTCATGTTTCATGTTCCAAGATTCAAGTTCCAGGTTTCAAGATTCATGTTTCAAGATTAAGGCTCACTTACTCATTTTCTTCTCCGCTTTCAAGCTCCTTTGATTCAATGTTCCCCTTGGTCAATTGGTCTACTTTGCCAACTAAGAGCCCGAGTCGCTTTTCGGAACTGTCATACGCGCCTTGCGCATTGCCCAAATGTTTACCCAATAAACGGAAATCGTCTGCAAGTTTTTCTCCGTCTTTTTTGATGCGCGTAAATCGCTTGATAATTTCCTGTGTTTGCCTACTCATCTGCACGTCATGGAACCAATGCTCAATGGTTTTTAAATGCAGATACAACTGGTTCGGCGAGGTGACAACAATTTTTTTGTTCCATGCGTATCCCGTAATATCCTCTTTGCGCATTGGAGAACTGGGATTAATCATTTCGTAATACACCGCTTCTGCGGGCACATACATCATGGCGTAATCCAGCGTGCCTTCATCAGGCAGAATATATTTCGTCGCAATTTCATCAATGCGCGCTTTCACATCCCGAACGAACGCCGCTCGCGCAATATCTTTTTCAATTTCAGTCGGCACCTCAACAAGTTTTGTAAAGTTCTCCGCTGGAAACTTGGCGTCAATCACAAGCATTCTGCCATCAGGTAATTTGAAAACCGCATCGGCGCGCTCACCCGATACAAACATGTGCTGAAGTTCATACAATTCTTTGGGATAAAATTGCGACAATAAATGTTCGAGCGATGCTTCACCCCATGTTCCGCGCAGTTTCGGTGATTTGAATATTTCCTGAAATGTTTGCACGCCCTGCATGCTTTGCTCAACATTTTTCAACAGTCCGCTGATTTCAGTTGATTTCTCCACAAACGAACGCATTTCTTTGTTCAACGCCCCGGACGACATATCAAGGCGGCCCTGCATGGCATTCAGCTGATTTGCCAAATGCTCCATGATTTGCACTTGCATGGTTGTCATAGTTTTTTGCAAATCCCCGATTGCCTGATTTTGCGAGATATCCGCATAGCGTTTTTTCAACAATACTGAAACCAAAAACGCAATCACGCTAACCAGTATGACAAAACCAAATGCTGCAAAAATTACAAATGTCGTATTCATAGTACGTATTGTACCTTTTCGACAAAAAATTGTCTACGATGCTTTATCCAGCACCAGTTTTGTTATGACAAAACTGGTGCTGGATTTACCCACGGGGTTTACTTTCCACACGTATGTTTCGTAAATTGCGTTTGCCAAAACGCTCTGCAGCGGCAACTACGGCCAATGGCGCGAAATACCATATGCCATTTGCTATGGGGTTGCCAAAAACGCGCAAACCAAAACGCGGAAGCGCAAAAGCAATTTGTTCAGGAAATGCCACGGCAAGAGTAGAAATGAAAAAACCCGCTAATGAACAATAAATTGCAAAACTGACAAACCATGGAAATATGCGGCGCCCAATGGGAATATATTTTTGCAATAGCGCATACAGTCCCGCAAACAACAATACATCGCACGCAGCCATCACCGTTTCAGGCCGAACGGAAAACGCGCGCATGGGAAACGAATCATATACTGCCGCAGCCACATCAGCCACAATCAACAAACCTGCCCGCCACACATACAATGAAACGAGCATGCGCACGGCTTTGCGCGCGGGAAATGTAATGCTTGCGAAAAAAAGCGCCAGCAAAATAAATGTGCACAAAGCAATTTCCGGAGTAAAGAAATGAAGAATTGCTGTTGTCATTATTCCGCGTCTTGGAAAAATTTTCTTGCAAACTCATCCATCGCCTGCTTCATTTTTTGCGTCACATCCGATGCGTTTTCAACATCAATGTGTAGATTGACGCCGTGCGGGCCTTGATAGGTAAACCGATATGTTGGACGCGCCTGCGTGCGCGTCCGCCTGCCAGTATCAAAATGAATGCCGCCTCCGCCCATGCCCACAAAAAAGTCGCGCAATAAATCATCAAGCGACCCGGAAAAACCGAATCCGCCGGAAAACGGCTCAAACCCCATGCCTTCAAAATCTCCGCCAAAAGCAGGTCCTCTTTGCCTTGCGCTGCTGCCAAATCCGTATTGGCGCATCATATCGTATTGCGCGCGCTTGTCTTTGTCGGAAAGCGTTTGGTATGCCTCGTTGATTTCCTTGAATTTTTTTTCATCACCGCCCGGCCGGTCAGGATGATACTGATGCGCAAGCTCGCGGTATTTCCGCTTGATTTCGTCCTCGCCGGCTTTTTCCGAAACTCCCAAGATTTTGTAATAATCCTTATTCTGCATATATATACAAATTCAAATTTCTAATCCCCGCCTGCTTACCGCAGGCAAAGCCCAAATGACAAAACCCTTTGGTATTCAATCATTTGACATTTATTTAACATTTGGAATTATAACAATAGTGTTTCTTTCTCCACCATCATCGTTCCTATACGCACAATCCGTAACGCGCGTAACAGGGAAAACATTGCGATAAACAACATATCAAAAATAAATCCGAAAAACCTTAATACGGTATACAACGTCACGAACACGATTCCTGCAAAAACTTTTTCAATCATTGACTGCGTTTCAGGGCTCAAACGCAGATAGGCGTTATCCAACCACGCAAATATAATGTCGGGCAATGTTTCTGTTCCTTTCAATTTCATGCCAAACCACGAACTCAATTGGCTTATCATGTTTGCCCTTGCTTCTTTTTTTGCGGCTTCCAATAATTGATTCATGTTTGGCAATTCAAACCCTTGAGGAATTTGATTCACCATATCCTGAATACCGGAAAGGTCAGAAGCTTTTTGTTTTTGCACGAGCGTGTCAACCAGCGAGTTAATGGTTGCATCTGACTGATATCCGGGATACACAAGGCGCACCACGGGGTCCCCTGCCTGAAACAATGCTTGTATATCTGCCTTTGTGACAAACAATCCTTTTTGAGACGACCTGGGTATTGTATACGCAAACGCAATCAACAAACTTATGAAAACAATGGAACTCGCGCGCAGTCCGGAAAACACATCTCTTGCGCGCACATGAATGGCATTGCTCATATATTGGGCGGCGCGCATATATCCGAAAAGCGCAATGACCGCGAACACCAGCCACAAAACAAGCGCGCCATATCCACCCATACGAATCAAGAGCGGGACGCATGAAAGCAAACTGTATATTCCAGCAAGAACCGCAGCCGTAACCCATGATGTTGCTAAGCTGAAAACCGCGTACAAAAATATCCATATGACGCAACCTACCGCAGCCCAAAGCAAAAAAACGAACATGTTGCTTGTTCGAAACGAATATTCAATCAACGCGCCCGTGCCTGCTGAAAACACAATGCCTAAAAACAGCACTATGAATTTTTTAAAAACTGCTCCGCGCGAAGCTGAATCTTCCACTGACACAACATTTGTTTTTTGCGATTGTTCAAACATAATCTTGAATCTTGAATCTTGAATCTTGGATCTTGAAAGCGGAGCATTGTCTTCGCAAGAACAAAGTTCTTGCGAAGACTTTACTATTTTATCCAGTCGTAGTCCCGCTATGCGGGACGAAGGTTGGATAAGGCCAAGAGGAACTTCATGATTTATGAATTTTGATTTTCCGGAGGAGTATCTGATTTTGGCTGATTCTCGTCTTTTGGCTGATTTTCGTTGTCCTGCTTGCCATACATTTGCGAACCGATTTGCTGTACAACATCTGAAAGCTCCTGTATGGAACGTTTGATTGCCTCAACATCATCCCTGTCCCTTACAGCTTTCAAATCATTCATTTTGGCAGTGATTTTTTCTTTCACATCCGCAGGGACTTTATCCCCAAGGTCTTTCATAGACTTTTCCGCCTGATACATAAGCGCGTCTGCGGAATTGCGCGTGTCAATCAACTCTTTTTTCTTTGCATCTTCAGCGGCATGCGCTTCAGCTTCATGTTTCATGCGTTCAATTTCTTCTTTGGACAAACCAGTTGATCCTTCAATGCGGATTGATTGCTTTTTCTTCGTTGCTTTATCCATCGCGGTAACTGATAAAATACCGTTTGCGTCAATGTCAAATGTAACCTCAATTTGAGGCACGCCGCGCGGAGCAGGCGGGATGCCGTCCAAAATAAATCGCCCTAAACTCTTATTGTCCTGCGCCATGGGACGCTCGCCCTGAAGCACATGAATTTCAACAGATGTTTGATTATCAGATGCGGTTGAATATGTTTCCGTGCGCGCGGTCGGAACCGTGGTGTTCTTCGCAACCATAGTCGTCATCACATTGCCTAATGTTTCAATGCCTAAACTTAACGGCGTAGCGTCCAAAAGCAGCACATCGCGCACTTCCCCTTGCAAAATGCCTGCTTGCACTGCAGCGCCAACTGCCACAACTTCGTCGGGGTTAATGTCTTTATGCGGGTCTTTGCCAAAATATTTTTTCACTGCTTCCTGAATCGCGGGCATGCGCGTTTGACCTCCGACTAAAATCAATTCATTGATATCCGACTTCGTCAGTTTGGATTCGCGAAGCGTTTGCTGGACAAGCTCAATGGATTTGTCAATATAATCGCGCACCAAATCTTCAAGTTTTGCGCGCGTCAGCTTCATGAGAAAATGTTTCGGCCCCGACGCATCAGATGTGATAAACGGCAAATTAATTTCTGTTTCGGTCATCGTAGAGAGTTCATGCTTTGCGCGCTCCGCCCCTTCTTTCAAACGCTGCAGCGCAAGATTATCTTTGGACAAATCAATACCTTCCTGCTTTTTATATTCAATAATCAAATGGTCAATAATCCTACGGTCAAAATCGTCTCCGCCCAAATGCGTGTCTCCGCCAATTCCTTTGACTTCAATGGTATCGCCGCCAATTTCCAGCACGGAAATATCAAACGTGCCGCCGCCGAAATCGTATACGAGCACGCGCTCTTCTTTATGTTTATTAAATCCATACGCGAGCGCAGCAGCGGTCGGTTCGGGAAGCACGCGGCGGACCTTAAACCCCGCAATTTCTCCCGCTGCTTTGGTTGCCGCGCGCTGGGAATCGTCAAAATACGCAGGGCATGTAATAACCGCTTGTTCAATTTCTTCTCCGAGTTTTGATTCGGCATCTTGCTTCATTTTCATCAAGACATACGCTGAAACTTCTTCCGGACGATACTTTTTTCCATTCATGGCAACCTCTACCCCGCCGGATTGGGATTGCACGATTTCATATGGAAGCAATTTTTTGTCATACTGCACCACGTTATCGGAAAATCGCCTGCCGATTAAACGCTTGACCGAGAAAATAGTGTTTGACGGATTCACCACTGCTTGGCGTTTTGCCGTGACTCCCACCAAGCGCTCGCCTGATTTTGAAATCGCGACAACCGATGGCGTCAACCTGCTTCCCTCCTGATTTTCCAAAATGCGCGGCTGGCCGCCTTCAATAATTGCCATGACCGAGTTTGTTGTTCCCAAATCAATTCCTAAAATTTTTGCCATATGAGTTTAATTAAATAACTAATAACTGATAACTAATGACTTATAACTTACGACCTACAATGAATGACTTATAACTTATAACTGATAACTGATAACTTGTTGGAAATGAGGTTTATGAAAACCTATTGTACTATTTTCACTCGCGCTGCGCGCAATACTTTTCCATACAGCATATATCCTTTATGAACAACTTCGCAAATACTGCCTGAAGACTTTCCCTCTTGTGCAACTGATTCAATCACTTCGTGCAATTCCGGATTAAATTGGTCTCCTGTATTCGCTGGAATCTCTTCCAGCCCGCGCTTTTTCAATATACTCTCAAACTGGGTACAAATCAAATCAAATGATTTTTTTTCTTGTTCTGTTTGAGCATGGCTGACCGCAAGATGAAAACTGTCTATAATAACTAAAAGGTCGTACAACAAATCTTCATTGGTAAACTGCGCAATGCGGCTCACGCGTTCCGTTTCCGCTTTTTGGTAATTCGCATAATCCGCGCGGGCGCGCTGCCATCCTGCAAGATATTCATCCCTTATTTTTGCGCACTCTTCAAGCTCTTTGCGGAGTTTCTCGCACGACTGGTATGAATCTCCATCACCGTGTTTTGTATGTTTTTTCTCTTCTTGTTTTTTTTCTTCTGCCATATATATGTTAGTTCAAAGAAAATGCGCTGCGCGACAAACAGCGTTTGACTAATTGAAACGTTTTCCAATTTCGTTCATACGGCATGCGAACAGGACCGATGACAAAGAAAACCGCGTCCCGATTGTTTCCTGCCCGGACTGAACCGGTCATGGAGCTGAACGCATCGCTTGCACACGTCAACGTACCGCGCTCGGCAACCCGAATACGCATCGGCGTATCGCGCAATTCAGAAAACAACTCGTTACGGATATTTACTATATCATCAACCAGCCGCGCAAGCTGACAATATTCGTCGCGCGTGGAAAAATCCGGCTGGGAAAATAATTCTTGTACGCCGTCAAACGCAATGTTCATATCCTCATCAATAAGCGCGCTTAACGCGAATGTCCGATGAGCCAAAAACGCCATTGCCTGTTCGTATGACTCAAACGCACTGTGTTGTGTCTCGCACTCTTCGCTATTTTCGGATGCAAGAAATTCATCAACGAAAAATCGGTATGCTTTGTTCGTTGGCACGCTTCCTGACGAATAATACATTTTGCGCACATATCCTTGGTCAGTAAGCCGCGCAAGCTCGTTTCGGATGGTTGCCGGACTGCACGAAACAGAAAACCGATTCGCTAAAAAACTGGAGCTCACCGGCTGCGCGCAGTCAACATACTCACGCACGAGCGTTTTTAACAATTGGCTTTGACGTTCATTCATACAATGGATCCCCACAGGCGAAGCCCATAACGTACGCTTTCTCATTAACGTAAAAAATCCTTCGGCCAGAGGCTGATCCGCCTATGGCGGAAAATTCTAAGCACTAAACTCTAAATAATTTCAAAATTCAAATGTTCTAAATTCAAAACTGTTTTGTATTTTGGATTTTGGAAATTGGAATTTGTTTAGAATTTAGAGTTTAGAGTTTAGAGTTTGAAATGAAGCCCATGGTCTTCTGGCTGAATGGATAAAAGATACTAATATACCTGCCGTCATACCTTACATATCAAGACAGCCGGGCGAATGGTACTAATGATACTAATACTAATTGGTGATTATACTGCTTAGCAATCAAATGTCAAGGCTGCTAATATAGCATTAAGCTGATAACAAAGGCTGAATTCAAGTAAGACCAAGTAAAACGCACCAACGAAAAGCGCGCAGAACACTGCGCGCTTTTTCTGTTAGTTATATGTGAAGCTCCACGGGCTTATCCAGCCTTCGTCCCGCACAGCGGGACTTCGGCGGAGTAGACCGCCCGTGGCATCTTGCTGTTTGGGGTTTCGGGAGCTGAAATCCCGCCCGCCTGCATCGCTATGCAAGCATTGCGGGCAGGTACCGACCCGTTTGACGGGACTGGTACTGGGATAAATTGCTCATTTGTCATTCCTCCCATCTTCCCGTATAATACAATCGTACAAGCCTCCAGCCGCAGATTATTAGTTATAAGTTATAAGTCGTTCGTTATTAGTTATTAGTTAAAATACATGCGCATTATCAAAGAAAAAATTACATGGTACCACCTTTCATCTGCAACAAGCGAAGAGTTGGAATTCATAAAAAGCGAACTCAAAATGCCGGAGCCGGTCATGCAAGAGCTCCAATCCCCTTCTTCGCGGCAGAAAATGGAATCATACCCGGGGCTTTTATATGTCATTGTCAAATTTCCTATTTACGAAAAAAAGAAAAAAACATGCAGAGCAGTTGAAATTGATTTTATTATTACGGATTCGGCAATCGCAACGATTACGTATGAACAAATCCAACCACTTGAAGAGCTTTTCACTCAATGCGAACAACTTGAAGGATTAAGGCAAAAAACATTCGGCAACACAACCGCAGAACTTGCCGAAGCTATTTTCTCGCACGTGTTCACCTACGGCATGCGCGAACTGACGCATATTGATAAAAGCATCAATGAAATTTCAGAACAGCTCTATCAAGGAGTTGAAAAAAGCATGATTCCTTTGATTGCATTGGTTAAACGCGACGTGCTTGATTTTCGAAGAATTTTAAAACCAACCGAAGGGGTTTTACACGATTTACACGACGTCTCCAAAGCTTTGTACGGAGATGAAAAACTATTCACATTTAACAATATCATCGGAGTATACGAGGATATATGGGATGTGGTGGAAAACCAAAAAGACACTATTGAAAGTTTAGAAAGCACAAACCAAGCATTGCTTTCAAGCAAAATCAACGAAGTTATGAAAATCCTTTCCATTATAGCGTTTTTGCTCGCGCCGTTTACCATCGTAGGAAGTATGTTTCAAATGAACCTGCAATTCACCCCGATTGCCGGCATGCCCGGGGATTGGTGGATTGTAATGGCTATTATCGCGGCTTGTTGCATTGGGCTTTTTATTTATTTCAAAAAGAAAAAGTGGATATGAAACACATGATACAGAACAAACAACTAACAACAAGCGAAAAGCGAAAAGCGAAAAACAAAAAACGAAAAACGAAAAACGAAAAACGACGGCGCGACAGCATTATTCCCATCAAGCTTTATAATACCGCAACAAAGAAAAAACAGATTCTCAAACCGTATCGCGCGAATACAATCCGCATGTTTGTATGCGGCCCTACTGTGTATGATTATGCGCACATCGGGCATGCGCGTACCTACATCGCCTACGATATGTTTGTACGATTTTTGCGCATGGCTGGCTATACCGTGGCATACATTCAAAATATTACGGATATAGACGACAAAATCATCACGCGAGCGCGCGAGCAAAAAATGATACCAAAGGACCTCGCGCGCAAATTTGAAAAAGAATACAGGGCCGATATGAAAAACCTCTTGGTTATATCTATATCGCGTTATGTGCGCGCAACATCCAAAATCAAAGAAATTATAAGCCAAGTGAAACGCCTTTTAGAAAAGAAATACGCCTATTTCACCCCGGACGGAATCTATTATGACGTCTCGCGCTTTCAAGATTATGGCAGACTCGCTGGCAGAACTGCGCTTTCGGCAGAGGACTCAATAACGAGAATTGACGAATCAGTGCAAAAACGAAATAAAGGCGATTTTTGCTTATGGAAATCCGCAAAACCGCAAGAACCGAAATGGAAAAGCCCATGGGGATGGGGAAGACCGGGTTGGCATATAGAAGATACCGCAATATCCGAGCATTTTTTCGGTCCGCAATATGAAATACACGGAGGGGCTGTTGACCTCATATTTCCACACCATCAAGCGGAAATAGCGCAAATGGAAGCTTTGTCCGGCAGAAAACCAATGGTCCAAATATGGATGCACACAGGATTTTTGCGTATAGGAAAAGAAAAAATGTCAAAATCGCTTGGGAATTTCACCACAATCCGCGATGCGATGCGCACCGTTCCTGCTCATGTGCTTCGGTTATTTATCGCTTCAACCTTGTATCGCTCGCCTATACTCTTTCATGAATCCATGATTCAACAAGCCCGTGAAAACTGGGAAACCATTAACTCAATGTATAATACCATTCGCCTTATGCATGCCCGCATCGCCCATAACACAAACGCAAAACGAGAAATTTCCCGCATACAACAATACCAAAAACAATTTCGCGCGATGCTCGCAGACGGCTTCAATACCCCTCGCGCGCTCGCGATTGTATTTACATATATTAAGTTCATCCAATCCCTAGGACAATCTCTTTCCCAAGAAACGCGCGCAGCAGCTTTGGAATTCTTCACAGACATAGATACAGTATTCGGCATCCTTCAAAAACAAAAACTGTCCGCCATACCCCGCACCATCACCAATCTTGTTGCGAAACGAGAACAATTTCGGAACAACAAACAATGGCAGCAAGCTGACGCTGTCAGAAAACAAATTGAACGAGCAGGTTATTGCGTTGAAGACACGCCAAGCGGCTCTCGGTTAAGAAAGAAATAATCCACCACATACCCACATATACGTTTGTAAAATACAAAGAAAAATAGGACAATACATTAAATTAAAAACAACACCCACAATCATTACAGAATAAACGATTGCTGATTCTGTAATGTCCGGAAGTACCTTATTGTATTAAAAAACTATTTCAATGGCGCGAAAACAACAATCGGATACTGACAAGTTAAAACTCCCTCCGCAAGATATTGAAGCTGAACAATCAGTGCTAGGGGGTATTATGATTGATAAAAACGCGATTACCAAAGTCGCGGATATTTTGGTTGCAGAAGATTTTTACCGTCCGAACGACCAAAAAATCTACGAAACAATGCTTGAGCTTTTTTCCAAAAGCCAACCCATTGATATTCTGACTGTTTCAAGCCGGCTCAAAGAAAAAGAACAGCTTGAAGAAGTCGGCGGCATATCGTACCTGACCGAACTGATAAATGCGGTTCCCACGTCAAGCCATATCGCGCATTACGCAAAAATCGTAAACAAAAAACGGGTTTTGCGCGAACTGCTCGCCGCTTCGTATGAAATCGGCGAATTGGCGTCACACGAAGAAAAAGAAACGCAAGATATCTTAGATGAGGCCGAACAAAAAATTTTTGCCGTATTCCAACGCATTGTCATTAACGCATTCCAACACATCAAACAAGGGTTGAAACAAGCATTTGAACGCATTGACATGTTGCATAAACAAAAAGGGCAATTGCGCGGGGTTCCCACAGGGTTTAAAGCGCTTGATAATATCCTTGCAGGATTGCAAAAGTCAGACCTTGTGATTCTGGCTTCCCGCCCGTCGCTTGGAAAAAGCTCGCTTGCGCTTGATATCGCCAGAAACGCGGCGACAAAACATAAAATCCCGGTCGGGTTATTCACGCTTGAAATGTCGCGCGACCAAGTTATTGACCGCCTTATCGCTGCGGAAGCAAATGTACCGCTATGGAAAATCAGAACAGGCAAACTTTCCGAAGAAGGAAGCCCAAATGACTTTGAACTTATTCAAGAAGCCATGGCGCGGCTTGACGAAGCGCCTATATATATTGACGATACGGCATCACCCACAGTAATCCAAATACGCGCTATGGCGCGACGGCTCAAGGCAGAGTCAGGTCTTGGACTCTTAATTATTGATTACTTGCAATTGATACTGCCCAGCACCAATACGAATAATATTGTCCAGCAAGTCACGGAAATCTCGCGGTCACTCAAGGGTCTTGCCAAAGAACTCAATGTCCCTGTGCTCGCGCTTTCACAGCTCAATCGCGCAGTGGAGCAGCGCCCGAATCAAATCCCGCGTCTTTCCGACCTTCGTGAATCGGGCGCTATTGAACAAGACGCAGACGTAGTCATGCTTATCTATCGCGAAGACCGCGTGCGAGAGGACTCGTCAAGAGAAAACATGGCTGATATTATTGTTGCCAAACACAGAAACGGGCCGCTTGGAAAAGCAACGATCATGTTCGTCGAACAATATGTGAGTTTTCGCGACCTTGCCGATGAACGGTATATCGGGTCGGATGAAGCCGAACTTGAACCCGGAGGGGAACTATAATTTCAACTTAAAATTCGAAAATCAAACATTAAAATGCTATTTTAGAAAACCAGCAAATTTATTTTGACTTTTAACTTTTTATTCTTGAGTTTTTACTATGCTCCCTTACTCGCTTACCAAATTCATTGAACTGTTCGCAAAAATCCCGGGCATCGGCCCGCGGCAGGCACACCGCATCGCGTTTTGGTTTTTGCGCCATGACAAAAACTTTATTTATACGTACGGATTCACGCTAAAAGATTTGGCTGATAAAATCCATGTATGCCCGCAATGTTTTTTCGTATTTGAACAAACCAATGCGGGCGCAGAAACGCTTTGCACCATTTGCAGAAATCCGAGCAGAGACAACACGCGCATTGCGATTGTTGAAAAAGAAACAGACCTGATCAGCATTGAAAAAACCAAAAAATACAACGGTTTATATCATGTGCTCGGCGGGCTGTTTTCTCCAATTGAAGGCAATAATCACGAACTCAAACTCCCGGAGCTTGTCCAGCGTCTGCGCATAAATCCTCAAACACAAGAAGTGATTTTGGCTTTGAGCCATACCGCAGAAGGAGACCTTACGTCCATGGAATTAGAAAAAGTTTTAAAAAACTTCCCGATTGCCATCACGCGATTAGGATTGGGGCTGCCGCGTGGAGCTGATGTGGAATTTGCGGACGAAGATACCTTAGCCAACGCGATATTGTCGCGTCGGTAAGCCCAGTTAGGGGCCCGCTCTCCTTTTTTGGTTGACAGCAACGGCATCCCGCTATGCGGGATTATCTCTAACGATGAAAATCACCGAGTGTTAGATTTGTATCTCGGTGATTTCTATTTCCGTATATTCTGGTTTGAATCCCTTTTTTACTCTGCTGCGGGCTTTGGGACGGTATTTAAAAGTAATTACCTTTTTCCCGCGCGCATGCTTCAGCACCGTTGCCTGAACTGACGCTCCTGCAACTATAGGTTTGCCAACCCGCATAGTATCATTGTCAATAATTGCGTACACTTCAGGAAACGAAACAATAGCACCTTCTTCTTCAATCATCCGGTCAACACGAAATTTCATTTTCGGGACGACCAAATATTGATGGCCTTTAATTTTTACAATTGCCTGCATAAATTGACTTACAACTTATGACTCACAACCAATGACCGTTATATGTCATTAGTCGTCAGTCGTTAGTTAATAGTTAGTAGGTGTTGACCCGGATGAGAATGAACGAATACATAAGCATAAGCGCTTGATACACTGCAGTCATTCCCAAAAGCATCGGGGAAAAGCTGCGCTCCTTTTCAAACACCGCGTATGCCATCATAGCATTTACGACCAAAATTATCAATGCCGTACACGGCCCGATAAACAGCGCCCACCGATCGCCGAACACATCTCCCCCGCCAAACATCCGATATTGGATAATAAACGGCGCGTTGGATACGGGAATAAAAAAATACACCAAAGCAAATGATGCGATTTGCATCACAACATTCAAGCCCAGCAATACGTAAAAAAATTGTTTTGCAGATATGCGCATATCACTTTTGTTTCAACATTTTTATAAGTGAAACACACACCCAAAAACTTTCCAAGATAAAAAATGGAACGCTCCTAATTTCATACGAATACCATACAAGCAAAACACTGCCAACAAAATTCAACCCATATAACAGCCGCGATTTTTCAGAAACAACATTAAACGTATCAAGAACAAACGCCAATAATAGCAGAATAAGGCCTAAAATACCAAAAAACAATGTCATAGAAAATCTCAATTTCTTTCAACTTATTTTATTCTGCCCTCTTTATATATATTTCGGCAGCTCCAGCGGGATTCTCAACCCAGGGGATGTTAAATATTCCAAAGTTGATCCGCCACCCGCCTGTCTACCTTAAATTATCCTATCTTTTCCAGACGATATGCCCGTTTATATTATGTTTTTCGTAGGTTTCCAAAACATCAGCACAAAACTTTTTTAATTCTTCGTTTTTCTCACCTTTTGCCAATTCATACAAACGGATAAACATTTTTTTGCCGGTTTCTGTTTGCTTCAAATTCTTTTTAATGAAATTGTGCTGCGAGCATAAAGTTTGGCCGTTTTCAATCGTTGCCTCGCCACCAAAATCCTTTGGCTTAATATGGTCAATGTGTAAATCAACGCCGTCCTTTTTGCCCCTGCCGCAAATTACACACTTATAGCCGTCTCTTTTGAGAATTGCTTCTTTTTGTGTGGCGGTAAAATCCTCCAACTCTCTTTTATATGCCTTTTCAGGATCATATTTATAAATTCCCTTGGCAATTTTTATCAGAAAACCACTTTGAGATAACTGGCGAATTGCCCTGTCGGGATCACGAAAAACTTTTCCTGTTCTTTTCTTGTAGGTAAAAACAACCCAATCAACGACTTCGGGATGTTTAATATCTCTGTTTGGATTTTTCCGTTAAATATAATTTTTTCAGATCAAGATAATTTTTAGTTTCGACTTTGCTTAATAAAATCTGTAAGCCAAATAACATTTCTCTTTTTATTAAGTTTGTCCTAAATTTTTTACTATGCGTCTCGGTAATTACAAATTCCCATTCCCGACTAAAACTAAGGTTGGTCATAAGTTCATTTGTTATTATTTGATAAACTTTCGATCATTTCGATACTTTTATGCAACTGAAGCATCAAAATAAATCTGAATCCTGCGGGCGTAATAACAACTTGTTGCCCGACTTTACCGAGTAGTTCCAATTCAATTGCAAAATTAAGAAATGTGTAGGTGGCTGTACTCAACGATTTCTCTGCTTGCCACTCATTGACTTTACCAGAAACTTTTTTAAACATCTCTCTCAAATCAGCGAGCCTCAGTGGGTATGAATTTCGTGATAATAGAAAAGCGCTTTCAACAATTGAATAGATGCCAAAAACGGTTGAAGAATAGAACGGGTCACTTGCTACGAATTGCTTAAGAATTCCAATTTGATCATCATTTAATCGGTCAATAAATGTATCTCTATTTATATTTTGCGCATATTGATCACCAATATCAGTAAGAAAATAATTTTTGTCCCGCTCTCGCACTAAGCCGAACTCCTTTGCTACTTTCAGATGATTATGCACACTCTGTTTAGAGAGCCCTGTTTTTGTGGCTATCTCTTCCTGCTTTGTCTCACCCATGATTAAATAACTCAGGGCACGATTTATTAGACCAAAACTGAATACGCCATAATCATTCGGTTTAATTTTTAGGAAAGGCGCAACCGCAGAAAGATTATCGTAGTAATCTTTCAAAACATCAATCGGTTCGTAGATAATCAATGCGATACCACTTTGTTTTGCCAAATCAAAATCATTACCTTTTGCTTCTGTTACCATTAAATAGCAGAATATGTCGCCAGCAACCAACTCACCAACATTTTGCAAACGAATAAGTTCATCTCTGTAAGAAAGTATTTGTTTCATCCAATCTTCAGAAAAGCCAACAACTTTTAACTCAACTAAACATAAATTTTTTCCGCTCGATAATAAAAGATCAATTCTCTCATCGCCTGACTTCAATCTCAGCTGACGAGTAATCAACTTTAAATCAAGTGGTAATTGCAACAATTTTGCCAAAAAAATTAAATTTGCGGCGAGCGCATCTTCAATTTGGCTTTCACTTATATTTTTTTCTCTTTTAATTGACATAAGAATACTTTTCGTCAATATCAACGCCTATGCCTTTTCTGCCATGCAAATATGAAGCGATAAGCGTTGAGCCACTACCCAAAAATGGGTCCAAAACCGTATCGCCAATAAAACTAAATAATTTTATACATCGTCTTGGTAATTCAATAGGAAATGGCGCAGGGTGTCCGCCCGCCCCTTTTTTACTTTGGCCATTGAAAGTCCAAACTCCATTTGTCCAATCCATAAACTCTTGTTTTGTGATGTCATTTTTTTTACTCCCACCTGTTTTCTTCCAACTATCTTTGTATAAAACTAAAATCAATTCCACAGGAGCAATAACATAGGGGGCGGAGGCGGACATAAACGAACCCCAAGCAGT
>Ga0100401_1000997_pt1 | contig 23366 bp, 15 predicted proteins | sample CryGeymeta201525_FD_80421 | JGI IMG/M metagenome (GOLD analysis project Ga0100401, IMG submission 80421) | Groundwater microbial communities from Crystal Geyser aquifers in Utah, USA - Crystal Geyser metaG 2015-25 | ecosystem: Environmental > Aquatic > Deep subsurface > Groundwater | place: USA... | reverse complement strand
TTCCCAGTGAAAGGCGCTGCGCACCTCCCGCAAGCCCTCGGCACCCTCTGCAGACCGCCCGCTTCAACTAAAAATTCGAAAATCACCCTGCCCGAATGGCTTTTCGAATAGGGTCTAGGATGAGTGCGCGGATTCTTGGCGAACGTCGCTGGAAATCCTGCCGTCGAGGACGTGGATCACGCGCTTTGCATAGGTGGCGACTTCATCCTCGTGGGTGACCATGATGACGGTGATGCCCTTATCCTCGTTCAGCTTGCGAAGCAGCTCCATGATTTCGTGAGTGGTCTGCGAGTCGAGGTTGCCGGTGGGCTCGTCGGCAAACAGGGTTTCGGGGTTGGTGACGATCGCGCGGGCGATGGCGACGCGCTGCTGCTGGCCGCCGGAAAGTTCGGCCGGAGTGTTCCGCTCCTTGTCGTGAAGTCCGACGCTGGCAAGCGCGGCGCGCGCGAGTTCATGTCGGCGTTTCCGAGAGTAGCCTCGATAGAGCAACGGCAGCTCGACGTTTTCCAATGCGGACGTCCGGGCCAGCAAGTTGAAGCCTTGGAAGATGAATCCCAGGGCATGCCGCCGGATCAAAGAACGCTGGTCCTTGTTGAGCGTTTCAATCTCGATCCCTTTGAATCGATAGGAGCCCGAGCTGGCCGAATCGAGGCAGCCAAGCAGATTCATTAGAGTGGATTTCCCCGATCCGCTCGGTCCCATGACCGCCACGAAATCACCCTGATGGATATCCAGATCAATGCCACGTAGCGCCTTGAAGGCAGCTTCGCCGGTGCCGTAAATCTTGACGAACTTCCGCAGCTCGATGAGAACTTCACCCTTCATTCCTTGATCGGCTCGATGCTGGTAATCAGTGCCATGCCCGGCTTGAGCGAGTCATCAACGATCTGGGTAATCCTGCCATCGGTGATCCCGGTTCGGACTTCGAGCTTGGCTGGTTCACCATCGCGGAGAACCCACACCACTCCAACTCCCTCCTCGGCATTCTTTCCGCCCGCGCCACGATCGCGTCGTCCGCGCCAGAATCGTCGACCTGGTGAAAGACTCTCAACCAGCGTTTTGTCATCGTCATCTTCCGGTTCGTTGAGGGCTTTGTACATCTCCGGATCAAAGCGCAGCGCTTCGTTAGGCACGGCGATGATGTCGCGTTCATCCACCACGGCGATGTCGACGGTGGCAGTCATGCCGGGGCGCAGTGAGAGGTCTTCATTGTCGACGGAAAGCTCAGTGTCATAGGTGACGACTCCGCCACCACCACCGCCGCCACCTGCATTTCCCGCATTGGCCAGCGCTGCCGAGCCGAAGGCGACCTTCTGCACCGTGGCGGTGTAGGTGCGTCCGGGCCAGGCATCGACATTGAAAGTCGCGGTCTGCCCCGCTTTAACCCGTCCGATGTCAGCTTCGGCCACCGAAACCACGACCTCCATTCTCCGCAGGTCTTCGGCGATGGTGAAGAGAGTCGGCGAGTTGAACGAGGCCGCCACCGTCTGGCCAACTTCGATCGAGCGCAGCAACACCATGCCGTCAACGGGCGAGCGGATCAGGGCTCGAGTGAGGTCACTCTCGATCGCTCCAATCTCCGCTTCGGCAGCAGCGACGGTAGCCTTGGCACTCTGCAAATCGGCCTCGGCGCGGGCAAGCACGGCGCGCGAGCTTTCCATCACGGCGCGCGATGGTGTCTTTCCTCCGCTGAGTTCTAACAGTTCTTCCTGGCGGGCGAGTGTCGCCTGAGCTTCCTTCAAAGTGGCCTCAGATTGTTTCACCCGCGCCTTGGCGGAAAGCAGGTTGGCGCGGCTGCGCTCGGTCTGTTGTTCCAGCTTTTCGGTGTCGAGCCGAAGAAGCGGGTCGCCCTTTTTTACGCTGTCGTTCGTGTCTGCGTGGACCTCCATCACCGTGCCGGAAAGCTCGCTGCCGATGACCACTTGATTGGTCGGCTTGAGATTGCCAGAGGCGGTGACGATGATCGAAATGTCAGTCTTTTCGACCGGTCGCGTCACATAAGTCGAACCCTGAGCTTCGGTCTTCTTTTTGGAGACGAGGAAATAAGCACCGCCCACCACCAGGCCGAGCACGACCACGATGATCGCGATCTTTCTTGCAGGACGGGACGCACCCTTTTGGATAATGGCAGCGAGGTCTTCTTCGGAATCGGACATGATGATTGGTAATCGGAAATACGAGATCTCTAGTCGTTAACGATTGGCATTCCAGCCGCCCCCGACAGCGCGGTAGAGGCTGACATACGCGTTGCTGCGGTCGGCCTGAGTCGAAAGCAGGCTGTCCTCGAGGCCAAGCAGTGTCCGCTGAGAGTCGAGCACGGAAAGGAAGTCGAGTTCACCTGCTTCATACTGCAGTCGCGCGATGCGATCGGCCTCGCGGGCGAGCACCGTCGCATCCTTGATGATCGTCAGTCTTTCCCCGGATCGCATGCAGGCAATCAGCGCGTCCTCCACCTCGGAGAGCGCCGTCAGGATCGAGGCACGGTAGTTTTGCAACGCCTGATCGGTTCCCGCTTCGTTCGCCTCGATGTTCGCACTGATCCGACCTGCGTCGAAAATTGGCCCCGCGAGCCCTGCAGCCAGACTTCCCGAAATGGCTTGGGGATCGAAAAGTTTCCCCGCCTTCAGAGAACTCATCCCGAGCGAGCCCGAAAGATTGAGCGAGGGAAAGCGGTCGGCATACGATGCCTCGGTTTGCGCTGCGGATGAGAGCAGTTGATAGCCAGCAATCCGCACGTCCGGCCGCTGGCGAATGGCATCGGTCGGCACGCCGATCGCCAATCGGCTCGCTGGAACCGGCACATCCCCCGTGCGCGAACCAAGTGTGGAGTCGAGCGTCCCCGGCTCGTATCCACACAAACGGTTGATCAGGTTTTTCGTCTGCTCGATGTTCTGCTGGATCGAAGGGATCGCGCCGCGCGACTGCTTGAGGCTGGTCTCCGCCTGAATCCGTTCGTACTCGTCCGCCTCCCCGACTTCCGTGCGCCAGGAGACAAATCGGAAAGTTTCCTCCTGATTCGCAAGGTTCCGATTGAGAACGCTGAGGCCCGCCTCGCTCGACCGGAGCCGGACATAGGCCGATGCGACTTCCGAAGCCAACGAAGCCTGAACCGAGTAAAACGTTTCCTGCGTTGCTTCAAAATTGGCAGCGGCGGCTAGCAGGTTGTTGCGGTTGCGACCGTAGAGATCGACCTCCCATGAAGCACTGAGCCCGGCCGAGTAGGACTCGCTCGTCGTGGAGGGACCACCCCGCAAATCACTGAAACCGGTCCGGCCGGACGCCGATCCGGAAAGCGAGGGAAAGAGCGAAGCCGCTGTGGCCTTGGTATTCGCCCGCGCCTGTCGCACCCGTGCCATTGCTAAATCAATGTCCGGACTGTTCGCTAGCGACTTCTGAATAAGCTGGGTGAGGACGGGGTCTTCGAAGGATTTCCACCAACGTCCCAGATCCGCGCTTGGCGATGCCACGGGAAACGCGCCCACATTTCTCCAGGCAACCGGCAGTGGCCCGGACTTCGGAAGCCCCAGCGAGCCGACGGAGCAACTGGTGAGCAAAAGGCTGAATGCAAGCCCGCGTGGATTCATTGCCCGAAACCTGCCACGACCAACCTTTAAGGAACATGAAGAAAGCCAAAATCAAGCTCTGCGCGTCAAAAGGGCATAGAGGGTAGCCTGCCCTCAGTCGCCTAACTGGAACGTCTCATGCCCGCATGACGATTCCCCGGTGGGTCGCTTCATCGGGTCGCAGCGGAGTGTGTCATGATTGTTGAGATCCTCGGATCCCATCACCGGACACCAGATTACGCTGTTTTAAAAGTTCGGGAAGCCTGGCTTCCAATCAGAATTTCTTTGATCCTCCGCCATCATTCTTCGGAGCGGGACCTTGAGTCGATGGTGGGCCTCTACGGAGCGGGTCACCACCAAAGGCCGTTTTTACTAACCAAATATCGCAAAATCAAGGGATCAGGCGTATCGGAGGGCCGCAAAAAGACTGGAAGAGGCAAAACGGGGAGAGTTTCAGAGAATCTGACTTGTGAATGCAGAAATCTGCGGAGCCATGCCGGGAGAATGAGTTACAACCTCCACTCACGGCGAGGAAACTGAATAAGCGGATCTCTCCGAGCGAATGATCAGATGGCCCGAAATTGGGTTTGGAGCTTGCCAAATCTTTTTAGGCAGTATTAGGGTTCAGATTATTCGTCTAACCGTAACTGACCCCTGACCCAAAACCATGAAACTCGTGAGAAATCTCCGACCCTTTGTCTTGCCGGCGAAATATCGAAAACTCATCGTCTCGTTGCCATGGCTCGCTGGCGGAGCCTCGGTGGCAGGTTTGCTGGTGATCTCTTGCTCCAATCTAGGCTACACAATTGTCGCCCCACCGGGAATTCCCGGGGCGGAGTTTGTTGGTTCCGAGGAGTGCGCCCAGTGCCACGAGGACATTACCCGCGGCTTCAAGACGGCGGCCCATGCCAAGCTGATGGTCAAGAGCGAGAACGCTCCGGTGCTCGGCTGTGAAGGGTGCCACGGCCCCGGGAGCAAGCACGTGGAAGCGGGCGGCGGTGTCGGCACAATCGTCAACATGGGAAAGAACCCCGAGGGCTGCATGAACTGCCACCTCGACGTGAAAGCCTCCTTTAACCTTCCTTACGCTCACCCGGTGCTCGGCGGTCAGATGAGCTGCGCAGACTGCCATGATCCGCATGGCGGACCTGCCATCAGGGGTGGCGGCACGCAGCTCGCTCGCATGAACGATACCTGTATCCAGTGTCACACCCAGCAGTCCGGTCCTTGGGTCTTTGAGCACGAGGCGACCCGCGAGGGCTGCACTTCCTGCCACAGTCCGCACGGCTCGACCAACCAGAAGATGCTCACCGAGCGCAATGCGACTCTTTGTCTTAAGTGCCACATCCAGACCCAGCCCGCCGGTGGCGTTCTGGAGATCGGTGGCCGCAATCACGCAGGCTTCCTGCCACGCGGCACTTGCTGGACCACTGGCTGCCACGAGGGCGTCCACGGTTCGAACACCAGTCCTCATCTTCGCAACTGACCAAACCCAATCGACTAAGATCATGAAATCAATGCCATTTCTCAGGGGGGCTACCCGCGGTGGCTCCTGTCTAGCGCTGCTTGGAACGGCGCTTATAGCCCCAAACGCCGTCGCTGAAGGTGACAATTGGGTTGAACTATCGGCCGGAGGGTACGCCGTTGGAGGTAACGATGCGGCCCAATCCCGCCGAAACGGAAACAACGGCGACTTCTTTGGTGGCGTTCAGTCCTTCCATTTCGAGCAACTCGGTGACAAGGGCATGTTTGAGGCCGATGGGCATCTTCTTTTCGGACTTGAGGACTATGAAGTCGACCTGAAGTATACCCGCGACGATATCGGCTTTGTCCGTGCGGGCTTTAAGCAGTTCCGAACTTGGTATGATGGCTCGGGCGGCTACATCCCGGGCAGGACCGGGGGAGCTGGCTGGTTCGATCCGATTTCGCCTTATGATGACCAACTCGAACTCGATCGGGGCTCAATCTGGTTCGAGGCCGGCCTGCGGGTGCCCGATATCCCGGAGCTTACCTTCGGTTGGGAGCATGACTGGCGAGATGGAAGCAAGGATTCGACCATGTGGCAGCGGGCCAACGATGCCGTGCCGAACAATGCCTATCCAGGGCTCTATCGCATCGATGAGGTGCGCGACACCTTCAGGCTCGATGTGAATCACACCATCGGCAATACCGACCTCGGAGGCGGTCTGCGCTACGTCACCGTTCGCAACGACGACACCCGCTACACCCGCTACGGCAGTAAAGGGGGAGCCAAACTTACTCAGCAGGACATCAACGAGTATGATCTTTGGAGCGGTTACCTCTACAGCACGTCGCGCTTCAAGGACGACGAGGTGATGCTCAGCATTGGCTACAATTTGACGACGTTGAATTCCGACATCGGCGGCTATCGAACGGTCAACCACACCTACAACAACCTGTTGGGTGGTGGTCAGAGTATCTCCAGTGTCCTCAACGCCAGCTTGTGGTGGAATCCGATCGAGGATCTCGTGATCGTTCCTTCCTTCCGCTACGAATGGTGGGAGCAGGAAATGTGGGGTGGCCATCTCTCGGGAGCCGACCAGATTATCGATCATAGCAATTATGATTCTAACGAAGCGACCGCCGAGTGTGAGATCCGCTACTCGGGGGTCGATAGCGCCCTGTTCTATGCCCGGGCCATGTATTCAGCGCGCACTGGAGACATGTCTCAGATGACGCTTGAGAACTCGGTATTGGACGGGACCCGTTACACGGATGCCGACACGGATATTCAGAAGTATGTGATCGGCGCGAACTGGTATCCGGTTTCGGGAGTGAGCGTTGCCTCGCAAGCCTACTATAGGGTTTATGATCAGGATTTCGACAACGCCGTCACGGGTAGTTATGATGCCCTGCTGAGCGGGCATAAAACCGAGACGATGGATGCGAACCTCCGGGTGACTTGGCGCTGCCTACCTTGCCTGACCTTCGTCAGCCGCTACGACTATCAACAGATCGAATACGAGAATTCAGCGTGGGTGAACCCGATTCCGGTCCAGAGCGGAAAAGTCACGAAAAACATCCTTACCGAAAGTGTGAGTTGGACGCCTATCGATCGACTTTACATGACGCTTGGTGTGCACTGGATCAGCTCTGAGACTGACACGCCGGCCGATGTCGCCCTGCCAGGCGTGGTCGGCGATTGGGACAACGACTATTGGTCGGCTTCGTTCAGTGGCGGCTACGCTATCTCTGAGGACACTCAACTCAGCTTTAGCTACTACTACTATCAAGCCGACAACTATGACTGGGCGGCGATGCCCTACGGCTTCATTGGCGACGAGCACGCATTGACCATTGGTGTCGACCATCGACTGAATGAAAACATGGTCTTGAATCTTCGCTACGGTTACCTTACGGGTGACGACGCTGCCGCCGGTGGCTTCAACGACTACGACGCGCATGTGGTTTCAACCGGATTCCGGATGAATTTCTGAGGGTCCTGAACCGTCATAGCACTGAAACATCCACCCCAATACCAACCAACCGATGAAAATGACTAAAATGATTCTACTCGCAGCCGCGCTCGTGCTGCCCGTCTCCGTGGCCTCTGCCGATGCAGGTGCCGTTTACAAGAAGAACTGCGCGTCGTGCCATGGGGCCGACGGCAGTGGCAATACCCGCATGGGTAAGAAAGCTGGCGCACGTGACTATCGCGACGCAAAGGTTCAGGCTTCCTTCTCTGATTCCGAGGCGCTTGCCGCCATCAAGAACGGCGTTAAGAAGGACGGCAAGGAAGTGATGAAAGGCTACAGCTCAAAGGTCTCGGACGCTGAGGCCAAGGAGCTGGTAAAATACATCCGCGCCTTCAAAAAATAATCCCGTTTGATCCCACTGCCGCCTCCGCGTCTCGCGGCCGAGATCGGCCCGATTCCGGGGGCGTCTGTCTTTTGCTCCTTCCATTCCGCTATTCCAGATTACAACCATGAGCACAAAGTCTGACGAAACGTCCGCCGCCAAGCCCGAGCGGCCCCCTTGGTTCTTCCGAATCGTCCGCAACTGGATCAGTCTGGCCGGAGCGGTGCTTGCGATGGCGGCGGTCTTTGCCTTCGTCCTGCTCTTCGGCGTCGACATCCTTGCGAAGCATGCCAATCCCTACATGGGTATCCTCGCCTATGTCGTGGCACCGGCGTTCTTCTTTGCTGGGGTGGCGTTGGTGCTACTGGGGCACTGGATCCAGCGGCGACATACGAAGAAGACCGGTGCCGAGGAGGGATCACTCAGATTTCACATCGACCTGTCGAAAAAGCGCCACCGTTTCCTGCTGCTGCTCTTCGGCTTCGGAAGCGTGTTCTTCCTTTTCCTCACGGCGTTCGGTAGCTACCAGACCTACCACCTCACTGAAACGGTCTCTTTCTGCGGCGAGACCTGCCACGAGCCGATGGAGCCGCAGCATGTGACGTATCAATCGTCCGCACATGCCAAGGTGGAGTGTGTGGCATGCCACGTCGGCCCGGGAGCCACCGCCTACATTAAAACCAAGGTCAACGGTGTACGTCAGCTCTACCACACGGTGCTTGGCGACTACGACCGCCCGATCCGCCTGCACCAGCGTGATCGACGTCCGTCCGAGGAGACCTGCCAGAGCTGCCACTGGCAGCAGAAGTATACCGGCTCCATCCTCAAGGAATATAAATACTACCTTGCCGACGAGGAGAATACGCCGTGGACGATGAAGATGATGGTTCACGTTGGCGGTGCCGATCCGCTTCAGGGCCCCGTCAGTGGGATCCACTGGCACATGAATCTTTCCAACCGCATCGAGTTTGTCGAACGTGGCGAGACCGGTGAGACTATCCCGTGGGTGCGCCTAACTGACGCCGATGGAAAGGTGACTGTTTTTCGAACCGAGGAGATGGATGGAGACCCGGTGCCTGAGGAGATTGTCACCATGGACTGCATGGATTGCCACAATCGTCCCGCCCACCGCTTCGAAACGCCGAATGATGCCGTCGACCGGGCGATGTCCACGAACGCCATCGATTCCACGATTCCGTGGGTGAAGATGAAAGCAGTGGAAGCGCTGACGAAAGAATACTCGAATCGCGACGAGGCACTGGCGAGTATTGAAGAATACCTGACGGCGGAATATCCGGACGACCCGCGGAGAGGAGACCTTGTTGATAAGGTCCGGGACATTTACGTAAAGAACTTTTTCCCGGAGATGAAGACCAACTGGCAGACCTATCCGGAACACATTGGCCACAAAAACTGGGCTGGCTGCTTCCGCTGCCACGATGGCAATCACGTGGCTGAGGACGGTGAAAAGATGATCAAGGCAAGCGACTGCACGACTTGTCACACCATCATTTCGCAGGGTAGCACTCCGGATGAGATATCGAAGGTCGATCCCAACGGCTTGCCGTTCGTTCATATCGACTTCGAATACGATTCATTCGACTGTGCCGATTGCCATACCGGGGCAAATCAGGAAGAGTAGCTGTAACAACCGACGGTGAGCCCGGGTCGATTCGCCGAGTCCGCGCCAGAGAGGCGCGGCCGTCGGCAGCCCCGCGCTGGGCCCGGCATGGTTGGTCTCACAAAAGTCAGCGACGTCCTTCCGCGCAGCTTACCGCCATGTAGCCGTCCCTTGATCGGGAGGAGTGTGCGCATCCTACGGGATATCGAGCCTCTTTTGCGCAGGTGTTGAAAGCTGTCGGCAATCGACGTAACAGTTCATGGGTTGATTTGGCTTTCAGTCAGAACATCTGAAAACTAACAAGACATGAAGACGTTCGGTATTCCCGCAAGGGCCGCGTTCATGATGGGAATCGCATTTGGCCTTGGCGTGTGTCAGGCAGCGGGTGAAGAGGAGGAGCCCATTTCCAGCGAGTCTTGTCTTGATTGTCACAGCTACTCCGACCTCACGATGGAGGATGCCGAGGGCAACGAGATCTCGATCTTCGTCGATGAAGAAAAGCTGCGGGAAACCGCCCACGCCAAGCTCGCGTGTGCCGAGTGCCACAAGGACCTCACCCTCGAGCATCCGGACGACGAAAAGGCGGCCGCGCGAGTCGACTGCGCCGGATGTCATGAGGAGCAATCGCGCAGTTTCGGGGCTAGTGTCCATGGTTTGGCATTGAAGGCGGGGGACGGGTTGGCGGCGACCTGCAGCGACTGCCACGGCGAGCACGACGTCTTCCCCCACGGCTCGATCCGTTCGCGCATCCACTACACCAACCTCGCCAAGACCTGCGGTGAGTGCCACGTCACCGAAGCCGAGGAACTGGCCGCCAGTGTCCACGGCCTGGCGATGGCCGCCGGTGAGCGCACCTCGGCCACCTGTTCCGACTGCCACGCCGAACACAAGATCCGCAGTCTCGCGGGCGACGGGGCCTCGCTGGCAACGGCCGAGGCATGCAGCAAGTGCCACGACAGCGAGCGCATCAACAGTCGACTGCGGCTGACTTCCAATCCAGTCGAGAGCTTCTTCTCCAGCTATCACGGACTCGCCACCGAGGGTGGCTCGACCACCGCCGCCAACTGTTCGAGTTGCCACGCCTATCACCTTATCCTTCCGCCGTCCGATCCGCTGTCGACCGTCCACCCATCGAACCTGATAAATACCTGTGGCGAGTGTCATCCCGGCATCGGCGAGAATTTCGTCAGCGGCAAGATCCACAGCAATGGCCGGGACGCCAACTTTGGTTCGGTCGTCAACCATTGGGTGAAACGCATTTATCTGATCCTGATCGTGGCGACTGTTGGACTGCTGAGCTTGCATAATGGGATCATCTGGTGGCGCAAAGCCGCTGCGGCCCGACGCCACCGCGGCGAGACGATCGTCCGCATGGATCTCAATCAGCGTGCCCAACACATGGTGCTGGCGCTGACCTTCATCGTGCTTGCGATCACCGGCTTCGCGCTGAAGTTCCCTGATACTTGGTATGCCAAGCTGATGGGCGGCGAGGAGATCCGGCGCTGGATCCACCGGGCGGCGGGACTGTTCCTGATCGGTGCCGGCCTCTATCACATCGGCTACGTCCTGATCAGCCGCCACGGTCGCCGCTTCCTGCGCGACATCTGGCCGCGCTTCAAGGACGCCCGTGATCTTGGCACGAACACCAGGCACTTCATGCTGGGAGGACCGAAGGTTCGCTTCGGGCGTTTTGGCTACCCGGAAAAAATCGAATACTGGGCGGTAGTCTGGGGAACCGTGATCATGGGGGCGACCGGACTGGCGATCTGGTTTAAGGTCAATGTCACTTACTGGCTCCCTCGGTGGGCAGTCGAGGTTGCGATCACCATCCACTACTACGAAGCGATCCTCGCCTGCCTCGCGATCATCGTCTGGCATTTCTACCACGTGATGTTCGACCCGAGTGTCTACCCGATGAACTGGGCGTGGCTCGATGGCAGGATGTCGAAGAAGCAACACGAGGAAGAACATCCGTTGGAGACGGGTGAGGCGGCCACGAAAACCGACCCGGCGGAACAACCACCATTGGAATGAATCGGGTTTGGAATGAATCGGGGTTCTACTCACGCTGATCATCTCTACGCTTCTCGGCCAACGAAGCCATGAGAGGTTTCTCAACAGCGACTCTATTGTTACGGCGGACTGCCAAGCGAATCAGAAGGGATGCGTAGCCTAACAGTGCTTGATCGATCAGACTCCGTTAAAAGGTGATGGAACTATTTTTTTCTCGTGCAGCTTCAATTCTCGCCCTTCTGCTCGTTGCGGGAGGATGTCGGCGTGAATCCGAGATCTCGGTCTATGAACTTCCCAAGGAATCGTCTCCTTTGGCGGCGCAGCCGACCGATCCCCATGGTGGAATGGCGATGCCGGAAGGCCGTGGCGATCCGCATGCGGCGATGCCTTCCGGCGACCAAGTGATTCAACCGGGTGTCGTCGGGGAGGTTCCGGATCACTGGCAGCTAGCGGCCGGTTCCTCGATGCGGATCGCGAGTTATCGGGTCGAAGGCGATGACGGTGCGGTGGCCGACATTTCACTAGTGACTCTGCCCGGTGCGGCAGGCGGAGTGCTCGACAACATCAATCGCTGGCGTACGCAGATCGGTCTTGATGCCGTCGATGAAGCGGGCCTCGCCGCAGTGTCTGAAAAGCGGACGTCCCCGGTGGGCGAGGCCGTGGTGGTCGATCTCGGCGAGGGATCAGAAGAGCGGATCATTGCAGCGGTCATCTCGCTCTCCGATGCCACCTGGTTTTACAAGATGCGCGGCGACCCGAATCTGGTGGGATTGGAAAAACAGGCTTTCCTGCGCTGGATCGAAACGGCCAAGGTGAAGGTCGAGATCCCGGGGGCGGCACCGCTTGCTCCGATAGCGCCAGTCGTTGCCACGCCTCCGCCAGGAGTTGAATGGACGGTGCCGGAGGGCTGGCAACCGCTATCAGCTGGCGGCATGCGGGTGGCGGCCTTTCAAGTATCCGATGGGGCGGAGGTCACGGTGATCCGTCTCGGTGGCGACGGCGGTGGCGACCTCGCCAACGTCAATCGCTGGCGCGGGCAGATCGGCCTCGATGCGCTCGAGGTGCTCGATGGTGCGCTTGAAAATATTGAAGCCGGCGGCGTCTCGATGCCGCTGATCGACATGACGGGTGCCGATCAGGAGACCGTGGCAGCTTGGACGCGGCTCGACGGGGCGAGCTGGTTCTTCAAACTGACCGGTCCGACCGATGCGGTGAAATCCGAGCGGCAAGCGTTTCTTGGTTTCCTCAAATCCATCCACTTTGGCGAACGATGAAGTCTTTTCTCGTTAAATTCATTGAGTTCATCAGCTCGTTGAAGCTGACCCTATTCTGTCTCTCGGCGGCCTTGTTGCTGGTCTTTGCCGGCACGCTGGCGCAGGTGCGCTACGGCATCGACATCGTCCAGGAACGCTACTTTCAGAGCCTGTTCATCTGGTGGCCACCGGTGGAGACCGGCGCTTTCAGGATTCCGGTGTTTCCGGGCGGTCATCTGATCGGCGGTCTGCTGCTGGCCAACCTGATCGCTGCCCATGTTCGCCGTTTCCGCTGGGGTTGGAAGAAAGCCGGCATCCAGCTCACTCACGGGGGGCTGATCATCATGCTTGCTGGCGGCCTGTTGACCGACTTGTTCTCGGTCGAGAGCTTCATGCGGATTCAAGAGGGCGAGACAAAGCGCTACTCGGAGAGTTTCCTCGAACGCGAGCTGGCGGTCATCGACACCAGCGATCCGTCGCTCGACCGTGTCGTGGCGATCCCCGAGGACCGGCTTGAGCCCGGACGGCTGATTTCCCACGAGAGCCTGCCGTTCAGGATCGTGGTGAAGGACTATCTGGTGAACTCCGAGCTGAAGATGATCGCGCCGAGTGATACCGAATCGAAGCCGGCCTCGAGCCGGGGTTCCGGGGCGCGGATCTTGCTGACCAAACAATCACGGGCGACCGGGATGAAGGACCGGGACACCCGCAGCGCGGTCGTCGAGCTGATCGCCGGGCCAGATGCGGCTGATGGCGCTGGTCTTCTCGGAACGTGGCTGGTTTCCGATGCGTTGGCCCAGCCACAGACGGTTGAGGTCGGGGGGAAGGTGTGGACGCTGACACTGCGGGCGAAGCGCTATTACAAGCCGTTTTCTCTCACGCTGCACGAGTTCACCCACGAGCGGTATCCGGGCACGCAGATTCCGAAGGATTTCTCGAGCGAGGTCACGCTGAATGACGAGGACACCGGCGAGTCGCGCGAGGCCCTTATCTACATGAACCACCCGCTGCGTTATGGCGGCGAGACATTCTATCAGGCGGGCTTCGAGCGAACCGAGGACGTGACGGTCCTGCAGGTCGTGCGCAACCCGAGTTTCGTCGCTCCGTATATCGGCTGCGTGGTCGTTGGTGTCGGGCTGCTGTTGCAGTTTGGCATGCATCTCGTCGGTTTTGCCGGTCGAAGAAAAGCTTTATCGAAAACATGAAACGCTGGATTCCATGGTTGGTTGGTTTGGTGGTGATCCTCTGGATCGCCGGAACGGTGCGTCCACCGAAAGCATCGGCGGAGGGCTACGACACTCCTGCCTTTGGGCGGCTACCGGTGCTCTCCGGAGGGCGGATTCAGCCGATTGACACCGTCGCGCGGAATTCGCTGCGCATTCTCAGCGGCAAGCAGGTGGTGCGCACCGGTGACGGCAAACTCGACGCCACCCGCTGGCTGGCCGAAGTTTTCTTTGATTCAAGTCAGGCCGCCAAACGGACAATTTTCAAGATCGATAACCCGGAGGTACTCGGCTTGTTTGGCTGGAAGCAGGAGCAGCGGAAGTATTTTTCCTACGCCGAGCTGTTTCCCTTTTTACAGGCGATCGAGGACCAGGGTCAGAGCGCGGCGGAGGTCGAGGCGGCGCATCGCTCGCCCTACCAGACTGGCGTGCTCAACCTACGCAATGGACTGATCCTTTACCAACGGTTGGCGGACTGCTTGCGCCCGGCAGAGCTTGAAGACTTCGCGGCGGAAGTTGATCGTTACGCTGAGGTTCTGCCGATAGGGCTCGCGGCGATGAGTGCCCGCGCCTCCGGCAAAGAGTATGATGAGGAGGCAATGCGGAGTTTCTCCGGGCTCGTCAACCGTTTCGAAGTTCTGGGGAAAGCCAACCACGTGATGCCGGTGCCTCCACCCAATGGGGATGGCGAGTGGATGAGTCTGGGTGCGGCGCTGCTGGCCACGGCGAAAGATGGCGTCGCGGATCCGATTGTCCGGGGATACGCTGCAGCCGGAGATGCGATGCATGCTGGCAATCCGGAAGCTTTCAATCAAGCTGTGGCTAAACTCGGCGAAGCGACCTTGGCGCGGGTGCCGGAGGCCAAGTCCCGGGCGGGTTTTGAGGGGGGGTTCAACACGATCCAGCCCTTTTACGTGAGCATGGGACTGTGCGTGCTGGCCTTTCTGGTCGCGTGCGCATCGTGGATGTCCGATGCTGCCGCTCCACAACTCCGGCGAGGAGCCTTTGGCACCCTGCTGGTGGCGCTGTTGATCATGAGCTTCGGCCTGATCGCGCGCATGTATCTGCAAGGGCGGCCGCCGGTGACGAATCTCTATTCGTCGGCAATTTTCATCGGCTGGGGCACGGCGGTGATCGGTCTGTTGCTCGAGAAGATCTTCAAGGATGGCATCGGCACGGCCTGTGCCGGGATGGTTGGGTTCATCACGCTGATCATTGCCCATCACCTCGCAGCCAACGGCGACACGCTCGAAATGCTCCAAGCAGTGCTGGATACCAATATCTGGCTGGCAACGCATGTGGTGGTGATCACCATGGGCTACTGCGCGATGTTTCTCGCGGGTATGCTGGCGATCATCTACGTGATCCGAGGTCGCTTCAGCCGGAATTTTGACAAGGCCACTGCCGCCGGCCTGCAGCGGATGGTGTATGGGGTGATCTGCTTCGCAACGCTGTTCAGCTTCGTCGGCACGGTCCTTGGCGGGATCTGGGCGGACCAATCGTGGGGCCGTTTCTGGGGCTGGGACCCGAAGGAGAATGGAGCGCTACTGATTGTCCTGTGGTGCACCCTGATTCTTCATGCGCGCTGGGGTGGGTTCATCAAGGTGCGCGGCCTCATGATCATGACGATTTTCGGAAACGTGATCACCGCCTTCTCATGGTTCGGGGTGAACATGCTCGGCATTGGGCTTCACTCCTACGGCTTCATGAACAAAGCGTTCCCTTGGCTGATCGCCTTCATGGCCAGCCAGCTTCTTCTGATGGCCATCGCTATGCCGACGCTCGAGAAGTGGCGGGGCCTCAAACAGAGTTGAGTGGCCTTCTGTTAGAATTTGTGGGGGGCAGTAGCCGGTCGGCCAGTAGTATCAGACGGTTTCAAGTGTTTTTTTGAGGGCGGATTTTTGGGCGGCCGGAGTCGGGCTGGCGCGTTCGGTGTCTTTCGGCCTGGCTAGTTCGGCGGGTCCGGCGCTTGGCGCAGCGAAGTGGGCGCGAACGTCGTGGGGGCGGGTGGTGGCGATAACCCGGCGGCCTTGTTCTCAAGGAGCGCCCCGTGTCTCTGGCTGACTGGTTACAAGTCCACCGGGAATGGTGCGCCCGGTGGATGCCGCAGTTCGGAGAGAATCTTTAAGCCTACCAAGAGAACGTGTCGGATCAATTGGCATGCCGGTCAGGAAGAACGCCCGGCCGTGACTCGCTCAATCGTCTCCATGAGTTGCTGACGGTTGAACGGTTTGGTCAAATAACCGTCGGCGCCGGCTCCACGGGCCCGACTCATATCGTCCGCCTGCGCATACGCGGAAAGTGCAATCACCGGCAAGCTGGGGTGCTCCTGCCTGATCATTCCGGTGGCCTCGATCCCACCCATGACCGGCATTTTGAGGTCCATCAAGACCAGCGCGATTTCGGGATTTTGGCGGCAGGCCTCCACCGCCTCTCTCCCGTTCTCCACACTGAGAAATTGATAACCAGCTGCTGAAAGGAGTTTTTCCAGATAGAATCGGTTGGAGGCATCATCTTCGACCACGAGGATCTTGCCGGTCCGAGCTGGAGCGGGATCTTGCTTCGCAGCGGCACCTGCGCCGCCGAGTGAGATCCTTCCCGGCAGCGCGATCTTGATGCGGGTGCCACTCCCTTTCTCCGAGTCGAGTTCGATCCTTCCTCCCAACAGTTCGATGATTCCCTTCACAATGTAGAGGCCCAGCCCGCTGCCCTCATAGCCGCTGGTGCTGCGAATATCTTCCTGCTGAAAGTAATCAAAGATAGCCTCTTGTAGTTCCGGAGCGATTCCCTTGCCGGTATCGTTGACGAAAAACTGCTGCCCGTCCTTTCTTTCTTCGTAACCAAAGCAGATGGTCCCGCTCTCGGTAAACTTCACCGCGTTGTCGAGCAGGTGGCTGAAGGCCTTGGAGAGAAGATCCGCGTCGGTGCGGATTTCCAAAGCGTCATCGGGAAAAACCAGATCCAGGCGCAAGCCTTTCTCCCGACAGTGCTGCTCGCAGGGCTCCGCGAGTTTTCGTAACAATTTATTGAGCGAAATGACTTCCGGGTGCGGCTGCATATTACCGGAAAGCAGCAAGGAGCCATCCATGTAAGCCGTGATGGTATCCAACAAGCGCTTGGAACTTTGATTCAGCACATCGAAATAACTTTTCCTTTCCGCCTCGGACAGGCCAGGTCCCACCAGAATCTCGGCAAACCCTAAAATGCCGTTCAAAGGGGTTCTCACCTCATGGGAGATATTGTTCAAAAAAGCGGCCTTAAGACCATCGGCGGCCTCGGCACGCTCTTTGGCTTCCTTTAGCTCCTCCACTAATTTTTTGCTTTCGGTGATGTCTTCCTGAACTGCAACAAAGTGTGTGATCGCCCCTGCTTTATCTACCAGCGGTGAGATACTGACACTGACCCAGTAATTCTCGCCATTTTTCTTCCGGTTTTCCATCTCACCGAACCAGTTCTGTCCGGATAGTATCGTTTCCCACAGTTCGCGGTAAAAGGATTCGCTTTGCCTGCCGGATTTCAACAGCCGGGGATTGCGGCCTTTAACCTCCTCCAGCGTGTAACCGCTCATGCAGTGAAACTGAGGATTTGCATACTCGATACTTCCTTCCTTGTCCGTGATCGTGATACCGACCGGACTTTGAATGACCGCCTGCGAAAGTTTGCGTGACGTCTCTTCGAAGCTTTTCCGTTTCGAGATGTCGCGTGCGGTGCCCAACAATCCGGTCACGCGGCCCGCTGGGTCGGTCAAGACAGAGAAAACAGTCTCCACCCAAATGCGGGAACCGTCCTCGCAATTCAGTTCGTGCTCCCATAAGGAAGATTTTTCAAATGCATAACGCTCTCCCGCCTGTTCGGCCTCGCGGATTCCACGTATAAGTCGCCCGACCTCGTCCACTTGCTGGACGGGGAGTAGACGGGACACGGGGTTCCCTGCAAATTGTTTCGGATCATGTCCGGTCAACCGGAAAATTGCCGGGCTGATATAACCGAGCGTCAGGTCGAGGCCGACGGTGAAGATGACATCGCGCGAGTTTTCTGCCAGCAGCAGGTAACGGGCTTCGCTCTCGGCCAGCGCCTGCTGTTGCCGCAGGAGGGTGCGGCGCTGGATGGCGTTGGTGATAGCCGAGGGAGCCCGAAACAGGTAGCGCTCCCGTTTGACCAGATAGTCGCTGGCACCGAGCTTCAAGGATTGGACGGCAATCTCCTCGCTGCCTTGCCCCGTGATGACGATGATTGGGACATCCAGCTTGCGCTCCTGCCGGACCGCCTTGATGAAATCCAGCGCGTTCATGCCGGGCAGCTGATAATCCACCAACAAGGCATCGTAGGGCCGCTCAGAGGCGGCATCCGTGTCCATCTGGAGCCGCTCCAAAGCAGCTTCCGCATGCGGCACAAAATCAAAGTGAAAATTGGGCGCATACCGCGTGAAATGCCGCTGCGTCAGGTCGAGATCCGCCGCATTGTGCTCGATGTAAAGCAGGCGAATGTCCTGCGGATTCAGCTGGATGCATTCCCGGCGGCGCTCCAGCGCCAGACGCATCGCAACAGGGACACTGGCGGCGAAGTCGGCTTGTTTGACCAGATAGTCATCCGCGCCCGCTTTGAGTGCTGCGACGGCAAGGTCTTCGTCGCCTGTGCCAGTCAGCACGATGACGGCGGTGTCCAGACGCGCCTCACGGATTTCGGCGAGAATCTCCAGTCCGTTACCGTCCGGAATTTTGATGTCGAGCAGAGCGACATCAAAAGGCCGGCCTTCGTTCAGTGCCTGTCGGGCAGCGGCCAGCAAAGTCACCGCATCGACTTCGCAACCGGGCCACCCTGTCTTCAATGACCGCGTGATCAGGTCGATATCGGCGGCGTTGTCTTCCAGGAGGAGTATTTTCATCATATCGATTGCGTGGAGCTTAAGCGAAATGATTCAACACGCGCCAGTAGAGGTTAATCTGTTTGGCCACGCCGAGGAATTTTTCAAAGTCCACCGGCTTGACGATGTAGGAATTGGCCCCCAGCCGATAGGCTTCCTCCACATCGGAGTCTTCCGAGGAGGTGGTCAGAATCACCACCGGGATGGTGCGGAAGCGGGGATGTTGCTTGAGGGTTCTCAGAACCTCCAGCCCATTGACCTTTGGCATTTTCAAGTCCAGCAGGATCACCACCGGAACGGACGATTTGTTGCGCGCCCACTCGTCCATGTAGCCCAGGGCCTCCTCGCCGTCGCGGGCGGTAAGGATAGGATTGTCGAGGTGCTGGGCTTTGAAAGCGCGCAGGGTCAGGTCGAGATCAACCGGGTTGTCCTCCACCAGCAGGATGGGACGTTCGAGGGTATGTTTGGTTTTCATAGGGTAATTTTTGGGATATTCATCGTGAAAGTGGCCCCTTTACCGATTTCGCTCTGGGCATAGATCTGGCCGCCCATGCGCTTCACCGCTTTGGCAACTATGGCCAGGCCCACGCCGGTGCCGGGATAGTCCTCACTGCGGTGCAGGCGCTGGAATATCTCGAAGATGCGGTCGTGGTATTTCATGTCGAAGCCGGAGCCGTTGTCCGCTACGGAGAGCTGCCAGCCGTCCTCCGTATCGAGGGCGCTCAGGGTGATTTCCGCTGCGGCGGCCCCGCTGCTGAACTTGATGGCGTTATCCAACAAATTGCGCAGGGCGATCGAGAGCGCTGTCGTATCGGCCACGATTTCCTCCAACTCGATCTTCCGACGAAGCAAGATCGATTTCTCCTCCAAGTCGCGACGATAAGAGGCGAGGATCGCATCGATGAAACCCGAAAGCTCGATGCGCTCCAAATTAAGGGCCGCACGCTCCATGCGGGAGTAAGCCAACAGGTCACTGATCAATGTATTCATCTGCCGGGTGGATTCCCGGATGGTGGTGATGAAGAACCGCGCCTCGTCGTCGAGTTCAGTTTCATATTGGTCCAGCAATAATTTACTATAGCCGTCGATTCCCCGCAGGGGTGCCTTCAGATCATGGGAGACCGAATAGGTAAAGGTTTCCAGTTCACGATTGGCCGCCTCCAGAGCTGCGGTGCGCGCGGCCACCCGCTGTTCGAGTTTCTGGGTCAGCTGTATCGTCTCGATGGCGCGGGCGGTGGCATAGGAGAGTGCGTCCAGGAGCTCCATTTCCTCATCACTGGCCCGGTGCAGGTCCTTCCAATAGGCGCCAAGAGCACCCATCGGTTCGGTGGTGTGAATCGGCACCATCGCCAGGCTCCGCACAAAAGTGGATGCGTATGTATCCTGCGGAATACGCTCGTCCGCACGAATATCTTCGATGACCGCTGCTTGATTCTCCCTGATCACCCAGCCGGAGATACAGGCGTCCATCGGGAATCGATGCCCTTTCCAGAGCGGCTCTATCGCATCCTCGTCCAGATAATAGACCTGATCGCCCTCCTGCAGCACCAGTGTCGCCGCGTCACAATCCAGCATGGCACGCACGGCACGCACCAGATGTTCCTGCACCGCCTCCAGAGAACTCGCTGCTGCCAGCTGTTGAATCGCCTCCACCAGAATCATCAGCCGTTCATTCAGCTGGCGGATCGTCTGCTCCCGCTCTTTGCGTTCGTTGATCAGTTCGGAATAGAGAATCATCCCGCCAATGGAACCATCCGACTGATACCAGGGCCGACACTCCCAGGTGGTCCAATCGACGGATCCGTCCGGACGCTCGAAAGAGTCTTCTTCCATGCTGAGCACCTCCCCGGCCAGGGCCCGCCGGTGCACCTCCCGCCACCGCTCTGGAATCTCCGGAAACACCTCATAATGGTGTTTGCCGATGATGTCCTTATCCCCAACCGCATAGTCGTGCAGGTAGCGCTGGCTGACGTAGACATGCCGCAGGTCGCGATCAAAAATCGCGATCGCATGCTTGTCATGATCGATAATGTAGCGGAGCAGCTCCACCGAGTGCGAGCGTTCGCGTTCGGCATGTTTGCGCTGGGTAATGTCATGCACGATCGAGAAGATTAATTCATTCCCGTCGATGCGAATGCGGTTGGTGTAAACTTCCACGTCCCGCAGCGCCCCACTGGCGATGCGGTGCTGGAATTGCAGGCAATTGCTTGTGCTTCGGCTGACCTTTTCGACCGCCTCACGGATTTGTTCAACCGGCAGCGTATTGATGTCATCGACACGCATGGCTTGCAGTTCCTCCAGCGGCCAGCCGTAAAAGTCCGCAGCGGCATGGTTGGCCGAAACAATCCGGTGGGTCTGCGGATCCACCAGCAGCATCACCGCCAGACTGTTCTCGAAGATACCCCGGAATTTATTTTCTCTGCGCCGCAGCAGCTTCTGTTTTTTCTGGCAGGCAGCAAGTTCCTGCGCCAGGTCCGCTTTCTCTTTTGCACATGCCTGCAAACGCAGGAGGTTCCGGACGCGCATGCTCAGTTCCACTTCATCCAACGGCAGGTAAACGAGGTCATCCAGCCACTCTTTGTCAGCCTCACTCAACGCTGCCGTATCCCTTCCATCCACCAGTAGCAAAACAAAGATGGGGCTTGAGGCATGCGCCCGCCTCATTTTCGCGATTACCCCAGCTGCCTCCGTCAGCATCGCCTCTTCCAGCAAAATCAAACCGGGCGGGACAGCGTCCGCCCGCAAAGCTTGTTTCCAATCCGAGCAAATCGGAAAATCCGGCAATCGGGCCTGCAGCGCGTCGGCTAATGCCCGCCCCGCCGTGATCAAGCATATGGAGGGCCGCGCATGCATCCGTCAAAATTGTGAGCGCCCCGAACCCGCAGATTGCAGGTATCGTTGATCCCGTGCAATGACGCTTGCCGGTTCTTGACCAAGCATACAAGACGGATCGCCTGAATGGCCCAAATTCTTTCCGGGAAGCATCGAGATATAAAATACCCGATAGCGGACTATTTCAATGATAAACCTGGAAAAGCCCTACGGCATTGGGTTTAAGTTAAAGGTCCGGGGCAAAGGGAGCGGGAACATTTCCGATCCATAGGAAGGGAAGCGGCTCCATCGCCACCTCATTCATGGGCTTGAGGAAAGCCACTCAAACTGGCAAAGCCCATGACAGGGGTGAGCACTCCACACTACCGCGAAGTACCCTCCGGCTGGGCAGCCCCCGCGCCAGCGCGCGATTTGTTCGAAAGCATTGAGTGCGGGAACGGGTATAGTCACTAGCTGCATATTTTACTGATGCTCCTTTCCCTTCCCCTTTTTCGTTTTCGCATGGCTACGATGATTCACCTCGGGTGCCTCGCGTCGCTTTTGCCATGCCACGCGCAGTCATCGTCGGAAGCGACGCAGGTGCCGCGGGTGGTGCACTATGAGGAATTCGGGGCGGTCGGGGACGGCAAGACCGACGACTTCGAGGCGCTTGCGAAGGCTCATCAGCATGCCAATGCCCATGGAGGCTCCGTGAGGGCACGCGATGGAGCCACTTACTACCTGGGCGGAGCGAATCTCACGATTCCGATCGAAACCGACACCGATTTCGGTGCGGCGCGGTTCATCATCGACGACACCAAGCTTGAGAATCCGCGAGCCCAGGTCTTCCGCGTCGTCTCGCGGCAGCAGCGGACTAATCTCTCCGGCTTGAAGTCCTTGTCAAAAGGACAGTCGCGCCTCGGCTTCAAGCTGCCGGGGCCCTGCCTGATCATCGTCACGGATGACAGAACCAAGCGCTTCATCCGCCGTGGGAAAAATCGAAACAGCGGAAGCGCCCAGAGCGATGTTTTCCTTGTCGATGCCGATGGCGTCGTGGATCCGAAAACGCCGATCATCTGGAACTATGAGCGGGTGACCCGTGCCGAATGCCTGCCTGTGGACAAGGAGCCCCTGATGCTGCGCGGTGGTACTTTCACCACCATCGCGAGCACCCGCGAAACCTCCGCGTATCACAGCCGAGGCATCTCCATTGAACGTTCGAACGTGGTGATCGATGGCGTCCGGCATCTTGTTCAAGGCGAGGGAAAGACCGGGCCACCGTATCGTGGTTTCATCAATATCTCGCGCTGCTCCGATGTCATCATCAGGAACTCGGTCCTGAGCGGTCGGAAGACCTATTCGAAGATCGGCTCGGCCGGCGAGCGGGTGGCCATGGGCTCTTATGACATCAGCCTCGACCGTGCGGTCAATGTGGCACTGATCAACTGCTCGCAGACTAACGATATTATGGACCGCAGCCGGTGGGGCATCATGGGATCAAACTTCTGCAAGAACCTCATTTTCGATCGCTGCGAACTCTCACGCTTCGACGCCCATCAGGGCGTGACCAACGGAGCAATCCGAAATTCCACCATCGGTTACATGGGAATCAAGCTGACCGGCGGGGGTCTGTTCGTGGTGGAGAATACCACGGTGAAAAGCCACGAGTTCATCGAATTGCGGCCCGACTACGGCAGCACCTGGGATGGTGACCTCGTGATCGTCAACTGCCGCCTGGAGGCACCACCCGGCAACCACACCCCCGTGGTTCTGGGCGGGTCGAACGATAGCCAGCACGACTTCGGTTACACCTGCCATCTACCACGACGAATCGAGATTGATGGATTACACATTGAGGATTCGGGCCAACCGAAAAGCGCCAAGGGACCGGCCATCTTTGCCAACTTCAGCCCAAAGTTCCTCACTAACCGCTACAAACCACCGCATCCCCAGGTCATCACCCGCGAGGTGACATCCCGTCGGGTTTCCACGGCCAGCGGCAAGGCGCTGCGCGTCAGTGACAATCCCCATATGTTTCGAGGCGTCCGAATCAAAGGGCATTGAATGGCCAAACCAAGCTAGACCCTATTCGAAAAGCCGCTGACCGGCCGAAAACACGTCGCAGCCTGCGTATGAATCATTCATTGAAAATAAAATAAATACCTTGAAAAGGTGTGACTCAACATGTTGTAATTCAAC
>Ga0100401_1000984_pt1 | contig 23545 bp, 23 predicted proteins | sample CryGeymeta201525_FD_80421 | JGI IMG/M metagenome (GOLD analysis project Ga0100401, IMG submission 80421) | Groundwater microbial communities from Crystal Geyser aquifers in Utah, USA - Crystal Geyser metaG 2015-25 | ecosystem: Environmental > Aquatic > Deep subsurface > Groundwater | place: USA... | reverse complement strand
TGTTATTCACTACGTTCATAATAAGAACCTGTCGCTTCGCTCCAGAACCTTGTTATTCACTACGTTCATAATAAGAACCTGTCGCTTCGCTCCAGAACCTTGTTATTCACTTTGTTCATAATAGATTTCGCTTTGGCAGGCGGGCGTTTTGCGGGAAGGAGTTGTACTGGGGTCAAGGTCCAAGCGGGTGGAAACACCGCTTGGACCACGAACAACACGAATTGTTTACGAATTTCACGAATATTATTGTTGTGTTCCAAAATAGGCCTGGAAAATCTGCCGGGCAACTGGTGCGGCCGAGGCATAGCCCTCGCCGCCTTCCTCAATTAAAACAATCACTGCTATTTGGGATCCGCCAGCTGGCGGATCATACGGCGCATAACCAGCAAACCAGGCATGAGTTTTGCCTTCTTTGCCAAATTGGGCAGTACCAGTTTTCCCTGCCACTTTCACTGGTAAATCTGATAAACTTGTACCTGAACCGCTAGTAATGGTTTGGCGCATTCCTTCTTGGACAATTTCTAAATTCTCCTTACTTATAAAATTTGATCTAATGATATCTTTGTCCAAAAATCTCAATTCCTCCCCTTTTACATTAGTAATTTTACTCAAAAGATGCGGCCGATAGAGTGTCCCACCATTAGCTATTGTGGCAATGGAATTAAGCAATTGTAAGGGTGTGACCAAAACATCACCTTGACCAATGGCTAAATGATAGGTATCGCCGATATACCAACTTTCGCCTTTAGCTGCTTTTTTCCAAGCAGGATCGGGCAACAAACCTTTTTCCTCGCCCGGTAAATCTACACCAGTAGTATTACCCCAACCAAAAAGATGAAGATATTTTTTAATCCGCTCTACCCCCAGTCCTTTAATGTTGCCAAAACCACCACCGACTGTGTAGAAAAAGACATTGCAGCTTTCAGCAATGGCTTTTTTGACATCAACTATGCCATGGGCCTTCCAGTCAGGAAATGACCACTGCCCAATTTGAATATTGCCTTCTTTATCGTTAATGGTAGTAGTAGGGGAAATCACTTTTTCTTGTAGAGCAGCTGAAGCAATCATTGGTTTAATACTCGAGCCAGAAGGGTATTGACCGGAAATTGCCCGGTTAAATAAAGGACGATTAAGATCTTGAATTAATTTTTGAAAATCCTGGGGCCCACGACTTATTGAAAAAAGATTATCATCATAAGAAGGTAAAGAAACCATGGCTAAAATCGCACCATTTTGAGGATTTATAACAATAGCTACGCCCTTGGATAGATTCTGGGCATTAAGTTGATTAGAAAGAGCATCAGAAACTTGTTTTTGTAAATTATAATCTAATGTCAAATATAGATTGTTGCCTTGTTCTGGTTGAACGGATGAAAGAATCCTTTGGGTCTGCCCTGCTGCATTAACCTCAACTTGCTCCTGACCGTTTTGTCCGCGCAAAAACTGCTCATAAAATTTTTCCAATCCTACCTTGCCAATTTCACTTTGTATTGTATAATCGGATAATTTTTGCAGTTCATCTTGATTAATCTTGCCCACATAGCCCAAAAGATGGCCCATGGCAGCATCAGATTTATAAATACGAGTTGGCCGCAAATTTAAGACAACACCCGGCGTGCCATATAATTTCATTTTCCAATAGAGGGCTGTCTCGCCTGAAATTTTATCAGCTAAAATGATGCTTTCCGTTTTATTTTTTTCTGCCTCAATTTTTTCGGCTGCTTTGGGGTCAATACCAGTTAAATCTATTACTTTTTTATAAATTTCTTGCCGTTTTTCTTGCTCTTTGGGTAAATCAGCTGGGTATATCTCCAGCGAAAAAGCAGACTGATTTTCAACAAGAGGAGTATTGTTTTTATCGTATATTAAACCGCGAGGAGCAGGAATCTGTCTTATCCGTAGCCGATTACCTTCAGCCAAAAGACGATTTTTGCTGCCTTGGATAATTTGCAGATTGAAAGTTTGGGCGATTAAAAGCAAAAAAATAATTGTTGCCAAGATGTAAAAAACTACTGGCTTGGCAGTTTTTTGATCTAAAATCTGCTCCTGTAGAGGTGTCAATTGATGCTCATATTCCTCAAAATCAGTTTTGACTTTGCCTAAATTTTGGAATCGCTCAAAGATAGACATCGGGTAAATTCCTAATTTCTAAACGCTTACTTCGAATAATGTGAGAAATCAAGGTTCTGTCGCCAAAGGCGACAGGTTCTTCAATCCTAAACAATCTTTAATTTTCGAAATTCAAATGTTTAAAACATTAGGATTTTGAATTTGTTTAGAATTTCGGATTTAGGATTTAGAATTTTAAATATTATTATACTTCTATTTTTTCCTCTAGGGTGATAAAACGTTTGTAAACAAGATAAAAAATCGGAGCAAGAATAAGAAGATATAAAGGACCAATAATAAACTGCCATGAGTAAGCATTAGCAAAAATCATCAAAAGTAAATAAAATATCACTCCGGTGCAAAAGTAAAAAAGCATCGCCCAAATAAAGGGGATGACGGCTAAATATTTTTCTAAAAGAAGTTGGGTTAAAAGTAAAATGGCAATAATGGCAATAGTTTGGCCACCAAAGCGCAAATCTGGCGAAAACCAATCTAAAAGTAAAAAGCCAAGACAACCATATAAAAAGGCTTCATTGCGCCGGGATACTAAAAGAAATGATAAAACTACTGCCAAAAAGAAAGGTGGCCCGTAGCCAAAAACTGCAAAATGAGGCAAAAATGCCAATTGAATAATAACTAAAACTAAAATTATAAACAGATTTAAAAAAATCATTAATGTATTTTAACTGAAATAAATTTTAAATCAAAAAGATGTAGAAAAATCATTAGCGTATTTTAACTGAAATAAATTTTAAATCTGTGAAATTTAATGGGGAAGAAACCAAAACTTTTTGGAAAACTTCAGAAGGGGAAGAGAGAATTTTTTTGACCTGCCCTACTGGCAAACCAGCCGGCCATTCGGCGCCTAAGGAAGAAGTAGCAACTTCCTGACCAATCTCTATTTTAGAAGTTGTGGGTACATCTTCCAACTCTAATCCAGCCAAACTACCATGCAAAAGCCCCATTCCTCCACCCTTTAATGTTGCCGGCACCACGAGATCTGAGGAAGAAATAAGTATCACTTGACTAGCATCCAAAGTTGTTACAATGACTTTTCCGGCTAAATATCCTTGACTTAAAACTGCTTGATCTTTTTTGACGCCAGCCTTCTCTCCCTGATCTATCCAAACCATATGACGACCACCAGAAGCCGAATAAGATGTTACCTGTACGGGCAAAAAATCACCTTCTTTTTGACTTTGAATAAAACCTAATTGTTTTTTTAAAAGTTCGTTTTCTGCTTCTTTTTCTTTTAAACTTTGGATATTAGCTTGTAGACTGACAATCTTATCTTTAAGCCGATTATTTTCCGCTACCATCTGCCGAGCTAAAAATAGAGCTAAAAACCAATCAGAGACATTTTGTGCGCCAATATCTGCCCCGCGTTTGGGATAGAATAAAATTTTTTGAGAAAATCCTCTGGCATTGGTAACTGGTTCAAGTGGCGACAAAATAAAACCTAAAACTGCTAAAGAAAAAACAATTAAAACTAAACGATATGGCAATTTTTTCATTTTTGTTTATTTGATGAATTCTGTTGGCAAAAGAACTTCTCGCAACGCATCTATATCTTCCAAAACCACACCAGCTCCTCGCGCTACACAGGTCAGCGGATCATCAGCCAAATGAACCTTTGTCATTGTGGCAGAAGAAAGCAACCGATCCAATCCCTTAAGTAAACTACCACCTCCTGTGAGAACAATGCCTTTTTCCATTATATCAGCTACCAACTCTGGCGGCGTCTCTTCAATTGTCGTCTTGACTGCTTCAACAATTTGTTTTGTACTTTTATTAAGGGCTGTGCGTAAATCCTCGTCAGAAATCAAAACTTCTTTTGGCAAACCAGTGACTAAATCCCTCCCTCGCATTGGTACTTCAATTTTATCCTTTAGGGGCAGGGCTGAACCGGCAGCAATTTTGATCTCTTCGGCAGTCCGCTCACCAAGCAAAAGGTTAAACTGATCGCGGGCAAAATTGATAATATCTTGATCCATTTCATCACCGGCGATCCGAAGGGAGCGGGAGGCAACAATACCACCCAGTGATATGACTGCCACCTCGGTTGTCCCACCACCAATATCAACTACCATATTGCCAGTGGCTTCCTGGACAGGCAGGCGAGCACCAATGGCCGCTGCCAGCGGTTCTTCAATTAAATAAACCTCCCGGGCGCCAGCGTTGGTGGCGGCCTCTTCCACTGCCCGGCGCTCCACTTCGGTCACACCATAAGGAATGCCGATGACAACACGGGGCCGGGGCAAAAGTGAAAAGCGCGTCCGGTGGACTTTATCAATGAAATAACGCAGCATTTGCTCAGTAACTTCAAAATCAGAAATCACGCCATCAACAAGAGGACGAATGGCAATGATATGAGCCGGGGTTTTGCCAACCATTCGCCGGGCCTCTTCCCCAATGGCTAAAATTTGTTTAGTTTTTTGATTAATGGCGACAACTGAGGGTTCATTAATAATAATGCCCTTGCCTTTGACATAGACAAGAGTATTGGCCGTCCCCAAGTCAATGCCAATATCATGTGACAATAAACCAAAAATTCTATCAAACATATTGCAGATTTTAGCATGAGCTTGATTTCAGTCCCTGGCTCACTGCGGTTCGCCGGGGTGCTGAAATTTAGCGTAGGACAAAATGGGAAAAATGTAAAGCCTGTCCGCCGACTTGTCCGCCGAAGCTTCAGCGGAGGCGGAAGCCATGCTTGTCCACCTTAGCTTTAGCGGAGGTGGGGCGTAGGCGGGAGTTAAAAAAGGCGGCCTGCCGGCCAAAGCCGGCAAGGTCGCCAAGAATGTTCGCTATTTCCCCTCATTCTCCCTCGGGCTGAGATTGCTCTTTCAACCAATCGCCTAGGTGTTGGATGGCGTGAGCAGCAGTTGAGGTCCCTATTAAGTAATACGGTGCTTCACCTTCAGGTCCACAGATGAAAAAGGGACGGTTTGAGGTTTGCGGTCCATCAATTATATGGGAGCAGTAAACCTTGCAAACATTATAAGGCCGGCCTGGAACATCTGGCATTGGAACATATGGTTCTTCGGATCGAGCAACAATGATTGGCTTAAACTTTTCCAGTAACTCTGACCAATCTTCTTCACGAATCTGAAAAACCTTGCCTGACATAATCATTTCTATAAGTGTCTGACTCTGACCTCTCATCTTAGCTTGCAGAAATCCAGGAATCATCTTCCTTCCTCCCTTGTTGTGAGGTGCGATACCAAGGTTAATATAGTAAAGGGGAATGATGATGTCAAGAAAAAAGGGGTAGCCGTTTAGCTACCCCGAATCTACTGTGAAATCCCCCTATGTTCCTAACTGAAGAACGAACTGCTTGATGGCCTCAAGACCAAAATAGCGTTTCCCCGCCGGTGTTTCAAGAAATGGCATTTCAAACCATTCAGCTAAGAGAGGACCTTCCCGCACAATGGTTAATGCGATGCCGCCCTTCTCTATCAACTCGATGATCCTTCTTTTCATCACCACTACGGAAGAAAAGCCAATCTTTCTCCTGTTGTCCAATTACCCCTGCTAGATTCATCAGCATTGCCCCCTTTGGGAAGACTATCCCCACAATAAACTATAAATTTTCATCTGTCAATTAGTTAGCGATTTGAGATCGATATTTTTCCAAATTTGCCTCGTGTTCTTCTTTGGTCTGGGAAAAAATTGTCGTCCCATCTTTGAGGTGGAAAAAGTAAAGATAGTCATTGGCTGGCGGATTAATAGAGGCCTTAATGCTCTTTAGCCCCGGATTACAGATGGGCCCCGGCGGCAGGCTTTTATATAAATAGGTATTATAGAATGAATCAATTTTTTTATCGCCATTTTGAATTTTCTCCCAGTTGCCTTTGGCATATTGGATGGTTGGATCGGCCTCCAGCTTCATTCCTTTATCCAGCCGATTTAAATAAACTCGGGCAATTGGCGCTCTGTCACCATCCAGTTTTGCCTCTCGTTCAACAATGGAAGCTAGGATAATTGTTTTTTTATCGATTTTTAACCCAGCAGTTTTTTTGGCAAAATTATCTTCAAAAAGTTTGATAATTTTATCAAGTGAAGTATTGACCGGTATAAAGTAAGTATCAGGAAATAAATAGCCTTCTTTATCTTCGGTTTTGGCTAAAAATTCATCTTTTTTTGCCAGCCGATATTTTTCCAAAATTGCCCCAATTTCCTCCCGTCTATAACCTTCTTTAATAACAATACTTCGTTCTAAAACATCACCTTTTGCCATTTTGGCGATAATATCGCCAATTGTTTGGGAAGACGAAAGATCATAGACACCACTTTGTAAATTGGCCCGTTTAACTTTGGCATAGAGAGCAAAAAGCCAGCCCGAGCGGATAAATTGCTGGCTTTGAAGATTGTTGCCAATTGTTACTTTTGACTCTCCAGGCATCACTTTAAATTGGCGCATTTGGGCGGCTGATTTTGAGAGAGGCTGTCTTAATTCAATCACGACATATAAAAGAAGGCCAACAATTGCGGCCAACAAAATCCAGAAAAAAATTATCCCTACCCTCCTAAAAATCATTACTTAGCTTGCCTTTCCAAATACTGCTGAAGGATTAATTTGGCAGAAAATCGATCAACCAGTTCTTTCATTTCATCTGGCGTGGCGCCCTCTGATTTTAAAATATCTTCTGCCTCAAAGGTAGTCAGTGTTTCATCCTCCAAAATTATCTCGCAATTTGTTTTTTCTTTTAATTTTTGGGCAAAATCTTTCACAATCTTTGCCTGGGCATGTTCTTGCCGATCTAAAGATACCGGCAGGCCTATAACAATTTTACCGATTGTCTCATCTTCACAAATCTCTTTAATCTCCTCAATTGTTTCATCAATGTTTTTGACCTTTAGCGTCATATATTCATTAGCTAAAAAGCCCTCGGAGATGGAGAGCCCAACTTGTTTTTCGCCCCAATCTATTCCTAATATACGCATGGTTAAATCCTAAATTCTAATATCTAAATCCTAAATAATATCAAAATTCTAATGTTTGAATGTTCTAAACTTAGTTTGGAATTTATGATTTTAGTCATTTGAATTTGTTTAGAAATTAGTGCTTAGGAATTAGAAATTATATTTACTGGTATTCCCATTTGATTTTAATGCTGGTAGTCAGTCGTGGCAAGAATTTAAAGAAATTGGGATAAAGGTCAACTTTGACTTTATCAATATCGGGCAAATTTTTCAAGTAAGCCTCTGCCGAGCTGATGCTTTTGCCCTTCACGGCTTTTTTGAGGGCATCTTCACTCAGTGCTGGCATAATTTTACCATTAATCTTGGCCTTGATAACCATTTTTCCCTCCTCCAATTGCAAACGGACAACTTCTAAGGTGATGCCGCCTTTCTCCGGCAGAAGCAATTGTTTTTGGCTGCCGATTGATTCTTTAGTTAATTCATTAATACTATCCTGCAGAACCTTATTTTTTACGCCCAGGGTTTGACTTTTGACTTTGATCTTTGCTTCAAACTCAGAAACTTCCTGATCTTTTTTGGCTGAATACGATTCCTCGGAAACGGTATTTTCTATGGCATTTTCAATTTGGTAAAAATTGGTTGTTTTTTTGGTCAATTCCTCTTTATTTTGGATAGAAAGCATATCAACTAAGGTGCTTTTAGCTTTATCTAAATCATCTTTTTTCAAAACTTTTACCTTTTGAGAGGAACCGCCGGAAAAAGAAGAAGTTGATTGAGCATAGACATTAGCCTGCAAAGATGAGGATAAAGAAGTGATTGTAAAATTAATTGCGCTGATATTATACTGATCGCCGGCCGATTCTGCCTCAACATCAACGCCTACTTTGCCAGGATTGACACTGACATTGCCCTGACTATCAATTGAGGCCGTGCCAGCTGGCACTGACACCTCTTTTTGGGTAAGAAAATTCAAACCAGAAGAAGAGCGCAATTTTGCCCCAGCACCCACTGTTTGGCTGGCGCCAGTTTTGTTAAAGATAGTCAGAGTCCCCTTGGCTTTGGCGCCAATATCTTTTTCACCGGTAGCAGGAAATTTTTGACTTTTTTCTGCGCTCACATCTATCATCTGGCCAGGAATAGTTTTCTTTGATAAATCCAGCCCCCCAGTTTGAGTAATCAAAAGTTCCATCTCGCTTTGATAGGGCTGGGTTTTCATTGCTAAAGTGATGGTTGCCCGGGGTAAAAAGATATAAAACAAAACAGCGCCACAAATTAAAGTTAAAATTGTGCCTAAAATAAAGGCTTTGAGTTTGCGTTTTTCTTTAGGTTTTAAGCGCGCGGCAGATGGGACAATTGGGGAAATTTCGGAAGAAGTTGGCACGCCCTCTTGGAAATGATGGACCTTGACACCTTTGGGCTGATCAATTTTGCGAGTGGTAAAATCAATTTCAATCACTTCATCTGGCTTGGGATTGGGACGGGAGGGCAAAATTAATGGTTTTGTTGCATCAATATTTTCAAAGACAGAAATGCCCAGTTGGGCAGCTAAGTTTCTGCCGATGGGATCTTGGGTAACAAGAGCAATGGTTTTTCCTTTGGCTTGGGCTTGCGATTGCAAAAGTTTTAAATTGACAATTGACTGCAAAAGAGTGCAGCCACGAGGAATTACTAAGATTACGTTCGTACCGGAAGATCTTTCTAATCGCTCAATTAGAGTGGGTAATTCTTCTTCATTTTCTAAATAAATTATGTCAGTCATATTATTTCCCCAATGACGATACTACCTTATTTAATGTTCCGCCAACAACACCCTGACTACCAACCAGTTCAATCGCTAAATTAGCTAATGCCATTGGTGTAATATCGCGGGGTTTGGTTAATTTTTTGGTTTCATCTATCACATTAGTCACATATTGAGGTTTGATATAAGTAATAGTTGGCCGGCGGGCAAAGGGCAATTTTTTATTCCAACTGGCTTTTTCTAACATTTCTTTAATATCTGGCAATTCACTGCCTCCTCCGCATAAATAAATCCGGGAGGGCAAAAGATCAATATTGGGAAATTCTGAAAGGGTTAGCTCTACTCCAGCAAACCAAACCCGACAATCATTAGACAGAGCTGTGCGGATTTTATCTGCTTTCTCTTCTGGCAACTTACCAGCTGAATAATCCAACTTTAACTCCTCTGCCTCGGAAAAAGGCATACCAAATTCTTGAGATAGCCGTTTGGTAAAGGTGCGACCTCCCAGGGCAAACATTTTTGTTCCCTCTACTCCTCCGCCCCGCACTACCGCAATATCGCTGGTGCCACCGCCAACATCAATAAAAATGGCAGAAAAATCAACTTCTTCCTCAGGGGTAACAGAGCGGGCAACAGCATAAGGCTCAGCGGCAATGGACAATAAATCAAGTTCCAGTGATTCAGCAATGGTTTGCAGGGCCTCAAGATGGACAATCGGTGCAAAGGCATTAAAAACACCAACTTGCACTTCCCGGCCAACAAAACCAAGGGGATTGGTGACTTTATAACCATCAATTTTGACATCAGTTATTGCCGCATTAACCAGGCGTATATCAATTTCTGCCTGGCCGGTTTCCCAAGCCAGCACTCCTCGTGCCCGGTCAAAAGCCCGACGCTGAACCCGGGCGATAATATCCTGCAGCTCACGGAGCGTAATTTTTTCCTTAGGGTTTTCGCGAGAATATTTAATGGTAATGGTTGTCCCCTTAACCAGCTCCCCGGCGATACCGATAATCACTTGCTCGGGTAAAATTTTGGCTTTTTGGACAGCTTGGGCAAGGGAAGATTCACAATTTTTAATCACCCCTTGGATATCGGTTACCCCGCCAGCAGCCATATCAGATAATTTTTGCCGCTCAATTCCCACTCCCTTAACCAGTGCCTTATCCTCAACTACTTCAAAAATCAAAGTTTTAACAAACTCTGTACCAATATCTAAAGAAATTGCAAAACGATCCTTCTTTGCTTTCAGGAAATCAAAAAGACCCATTTGAGTATATTTTAACACAAAATTATAAGATTGGTGTTATTGGTGTCTTTTTTGTGGCATTGGTGGGCTTTAGCCCCTTGACAAATGAGATGAAATGTGCTATAATAGGTGGTTATCCTGGAAATCCAGATTCTGGTGAACCAGGAAACGAACCTATATTTGGAGGTGTTTGAGTTGCCGACGGAATTGGCATTCAACGCGATGGGAAAGGTTAAGTGGTTCGACGACACCCAGGGGTACGGTTTCATCGTCCCCGACCCCTATTGTCGCCCACCTGATTTGAAGGGCGACATCTTCGTCCCCAGGTCTGAGCTCAACGAGGAGGTTCAGGAAGGCGATAAAGTCGCCTTCCACTGCCAGCTCGTTACGGAAGGCCGTCACGCAGGAAAATATCAGGCCTGCAATGTCACCAAAACGAGTCAACAGGGCGATCAGGAGGAGCCTCTCGACCGCCACGGCATTCTCCAATTGGACCGTCCTTTCAATAGTCGCCAAACCGGCGACAACGGCGGCAACGGCCGGGGGAATAGCCGGAAGAACGGCAAGAAAAACGCCCGTCAACTTGAGGGCGTCTTCTCGGGAACGATCCAGAGGAAGGATGAAAAAGGCAACTGCCTCATCCTCCTCAACCCCGCCGAGCATCCCAGAATTCGCCAGTTTTACCTGACGGTCAACGCCGATCCGGAAGACCTCAACTGTCTTGAGGGTGGTGGGGTGGAAGTTCGTCTGCCCTACTATCACGTTCCGGAGGAGACGGACTGGTCCAAGGGGACCCTCGTGGAGTTCGAGCTCGCCTCCACTCCTGATAAGGGTTTCCAAGCTCTCCATCCTCGCCAAAAGGAGAAGACGGCAATGTCCCAGGCTTTCGCCCACGCCGGCGTCGGTTAGTCACCCCGCCACTGGGCGGAGCTTCCCTCCAAAACGGCCCCGCGCGCACTTTGCGCGGGGCCGTTTTTTTAAATCCTTAAAATTTCTTAGTCCACTTTGGCTTTAATTCGCCTTATGCCCGAGCCGGCTGATTTTTCACTTATAATTTTAAATTGGTCAATTTCTGAAGTATTTTTGACATGCGGCCCACCGCAAAGTTCTTTGGAAAAAGCCGACTCCAAATCACGACCTATATAATATAATGTAACTTTATCGCCGTATTTTTGATAAAAAAGCGCTGTTGCTCCTAATTTTTTTGCTTCCTGTAAGGTTGTTTCTATTGTTTGGACTGGCAAGTTGGCAGCAATTTTTTCTTGCACAATCTTTTCAATTTTTCCAAGCTCCTCTTCTGATAATTTTGATGGGTGACTAAAATCAAAACGTAAAACTTCTCCTGTAATATCCTGCCCCCGCTGAAGAGCATTAGGTCCTAAAACTTCTTGCAACGTTTTATGCAAAAGATGGGCGGCAGTGTGTAACCGGGGATTAGCTTCGCGTTTGGTAAAAATTTCCGCTGAAGCGCGCGCTCTTTCTTTTTGCTCTCCCATTAATTTTTCAAATTCATCAGTTTCAATTTTAACGCCTTTTTGGCCGGCCAGTTCCTGGGTTAATTCCAGCGGGAAACCAAAAGTATCATAGAGGACAAAAGCGTCTTTGCCAGAAAGCTCATTATCTTTTATCCGGCGCTCTAATTCTTTGAGGCCAGTAGCTAAGGTTTTTTCAAAACGCTCTTCTTCCTCTTTCAAATTCTTCTCAATTTCATCTTTATTTTTAGCCAAAAGTGGATAAACCTCACCCATCTCATCAACTACAATTTGAGCTAATTGGGGCAAAAATATTCCCTCCACTCCCAACAACTGGCCAAAAACTTTGGCTCGGCGAATTAAACGGCGCAAAACATAACCCTGGGCTTTATTGGAAGGCAAAATGCCTTCAGCCAAAAGGAAGGTGATGGCGCGAATGTGATCACAAATAATACGGATTTTTCTCTCGTCTTCGGCCCCTTCTTTTAAATTTTGCACTTTTAGTTTTAAGTTTTCAAATAAGTCAGTTTCATAAACTGTTTTTTTGCCCTGCCCGCCGGCAGGCGGGGCATTTAAAACCGCCAACAGCCGCTCAAAACCCACACCGGTATCCACCCCCGGAGTTTGTAAGGGAGACAATTTGCCATCTTTGTAATAATACTCGTTAAAAACTAAATTCCAAACCTCAACTTTGTCAACATAAATTTCACTTGTGGGTCCGCAAGGGCCTTGCGCTCCGGTTGGCCCCCAAAAAAGTTCATCACGGCCTAACTTTTTAATTTTTTCTTCTGGAATTTTTAACAACTTCCAATAAGATTCTGATTCCTGATCTAGGGGGATATCTTTATCGCCAGCAAAAACCCCAACTGATATCCGCTCATGGGAAATAGCCAAATCTTTGGTCAAAAATTCATAGGCGTATTTGATGGCCACCTCTTTGAAATATCCTCCAAAGGAAAAATTGCCCAGCATTTCAAAAAAGGTCAAATGGCTATCATCACCAACCAGCTCAATATCAGAAGTTCTCACACAGGGCTGGCAAGTAGCGATATTTTGAGCCGGTGCTTTTTGGGGATGAATGTAATAGTCCTTAAACTGCTGCATGCCGGCAGTAGTAAATAAAACTGTTGGATCGTTTTCCGGCACTAAAGAAGAAGGCGGCAAAATTTTGTGACCGTTTTTTTGGAAAAATTTAAGAAAAATTTCGCGCAATTGTTTTGAGTTCATTGGAAAAGTCCCCAGAAACCTTGCTGAAAGCGATCCCACAAACTGGGCGGTTGTGCTTGTTTAAACAGCTTTGATTTGACATTTTGCGGAGTCAGTTCTTTAGAATAAACTTCTTCATATTTTTGCTGGGCATTGGTGACCGAGCGGATAAAACCGGCGGTTTCGGTTGGAACGGGAGCGGCTCGGGAGGCAAGATATCTGTCAGCCACGCCGGCCCCGCCATTATAGGCAGCCAAAGCCACCTCAGTATTGCCATGATATTGATCCAAAAGTTCCTTTAAGTAAAATGAGCCAAAGCGGATATTGGTCTCCGGATCATAGAGTTTGTCTGGCGTATAACCTTGATAGCCCATTCTCTGGGCGATGGCATTGCCGGTGGCTGGCATAATTTGCATGAGACCCCTTGCGCCCACCCGGGAAGTGGCCTCGGGATTGTAGTGGGATTCCTGAAAAATAACCGCTGCCACAAGATAGGGGGAAATATTGTTTTCTTTGGCGTATTTTTGGATTATATCTTCATAAGCCAAGGGATACAAAACCCCACCCCAAACTTTGGGGAAATAAAAATAGATAATTACACCTAAAAGAAGGACCGACAACCCAATAATAATGCCTTTTGTCAGCTTTCTCATTTCCCTCATAATATCAGATTTAAAAACCCTTGACAAATGATAAAAAATATGATATTTTTGAAAGGATAGAGAGATAGGTGGTGAGGAAAGTGTATGTAGCCATCGTCCAGATGCAGGATGGAACGATCCATAAGATTCCTACTGGTAATTGCCGTAATCTCGAACTGATAGGAAGAAACCTACATCAAGAGTATAATGGTCAGTTGGTCAATTGGTGGCTGCTGCCACTTAATAATCTTCAACGGATAGCCAATTTGATTTGTCGGTTGGAAATTGAACCAATTCTCCAAGCGCCCTTTCCAAAACTGATTGAAATGGTGGGGTTTTCTCAAGCCGGAACAAAACGGCTGGCCCAAATTCTTGAGGGAATAACTCAACTGGAACAATACTATCCCAACGCCCAACTTGGCCCCAAAATCACTGATATCTTCCGCGCCGCCCTCATCGTCCAACTCATAACTACCCCTACTGTTCCCTAACCCCGACGGTTCCGCCAGCTAGCGAATGGTGGATATCGGGGTTTTTTGATGCATCAAAAAAATCAAGAAAAAAACAGGCATTGCGGCCTGTTTTTTTCTGCTGGTGCCGGGGGCGGGACTCGAACCCGCACGGGCTTATTCAGCCCACAAGATTTTAAGTCTTGCGTGGCTACCGGTTACACCACCCCGGCATAATAAATAAAATCAAAAATCAAAATGTAAAATTCAAAAATATAATTCAAAATTTTTTAATTTTTAACTTTTAATTTTAAATTACAATCTTCCACCCCTTCTTTTCTATCATAATCCTTCCCGGTATTATAAATCCAGCCGCCTTTTTGTGACCGCCACCACCAAAAATCTCAGCCAAATGTGCCATATCAATATGAGCTTCTTCTGTCCGTAAACTGGCCTTTACTCCTTCCGGCGTCTGGGAAAATAATATCGCTCCCTTTACCCCTTCTGTGGCTGCCATCAAATTGGCCAGCCCTGATAGAGCTGATTCTTCCTCGCCCGCTTCTTGTAAATCCTTGGCCGATATTGCTGAAATTAACAGTCCATAACTGTTTTTTTGCGCCCGCTCTAATACCTTGCCCCAAATTTTCAAGGTGGAAACTGATTTATTCAAACTTATATTTTCCACAATTTCTGGCAAACGCGCCCCACAAGATAAAAGTTGAGAGGTAATTTTTAGGGTTTGTGGCGAGATATTGGCATGTTGGAAGCCGCCAGTATCAGTATATAAACCAGTCAAAAGACCCGTTGCCATTAAAGAATCAATTTTTATATTCAGTTGACAAAGCAGGCCGTAAATAATTTCCGCCGCTGAAGATACATTATAATCGAAAAGATTGATTGTGGCAAGGCGGTGGATGTCATTTTTATGGTGATGATCAATATTTAAAAGGGGCCGGTGAGTGTGGGTAAAATCTTTCAGCCGCTCTGAGAAGCCAGTTCTCCGCAGATCTCCGCAATCAATCAAGATGACATTTTCAAAATCGCCCAAAAGGAAATCATGGACAATTTTTTGCTCTTTGATTAAAAAATCAAAAATTGCTGGCAGGGGATCGCGACAGGCCAAAAGGGCTTTTTTGCCCATTTTTTTTAATCCCAAAACCAAAGTCAGGGCGGAGCCAACAGCGTCGCCGTCTGGATCAATATGAATAATAATTAGAAAGTTATCTCCCCGTTGCAAAAATTTGAGTGCGTCTATCATTTAATAATAACCAGTTGGGTATTCTCCGAGATTAGATTTTTTTTGGCAACTTTTAAGGTTGACTCTTCCTTTTTGGGCCAGCCGCCTTCTTTTGCCAACTCCTCCAACTCGTGACAAAATACCGGTATGGCAATTTTTGGTTCAATTTGGGAAATTGTTTTGACAGCGGCGGAGACGGATAAAGTATCCTTGCCCACTGGAATCAGCAAAATATCAGTATCATTAATTTTCTCCAGTTGGTCATCGCTCGGTGGCTCTTTGAGATGATCTAAAAAGCAGACGGTTAAATCCTCACTTTCAAAGATAAAAATACCAGATGACTGGCCTGTGGCCATAACATCAGCCACTTCATATTCGCCGGGACCAGATAAAATAACATCATTTATTTTAATAGCATCATCAAGATGAATGGTGGCTTCTTTAGTTTTAATCTCATAAAGATTGGGTTTGGGTTGTGTAATTTGCATAATCATATTTTAGCAAAAAAATCCCCCTTTGGGAAGGGGGAAAGAGATTAGCAATAATCACCATTTGCGCTGGAAGGTCCTGGTAGCAAGCAACTGCCCGTCAACATAGGCACGTAGAGTGTACTGGCCGGGCGGATACAAAATCCCATATATCTTGTTCCAGTCCACCCACCTAAAGCTACCGCCAGGAATTTCTCGCTTTTGACTAAACCAATACTCGCCGCCGGGAATATACCACCTTAATTCATAGTGATGATTACCGGATGGAAGAGAGGCACAGACATAAGCATAGATGCATTCAGTCATATTAAAAACATCTGTTGGATAGCGAGGTCTATCGGTCGGGAAGGTGCCCTTGTCGTATTCGTAGGGATCATTGGCTCCGATAACGATTTTAATCCAAGGGGGTGGAGGAGGGGAAGGAGTGGGAATTGGCGGCCGATCAAGGATGACAAACTGAAATTGTGGCCCCATAACCTGACCGGGCGAGTAAATACACAGGGTATGCAGGCCTTGAGACAGTTCTGGCAAACGGAACTGAAGGAAAGCGTGTTAGTAGTCAACGGCACGATGATGTGTCTTTGACTGGAACCTGGCAGCTCTACCCCATCCAGTAAAAGTTTTATCTCTTTGTCAGCAAGGAGAGGATTGGGCCAAACGATGCCAAAGGATATCTTTATTGGTTGTTGATCGGTATAAATCTCGTATTCTTCATCTCCCAATGGGTAGAAGCCGGCAGGTGTGGGAAAGGAAATATTCTCAACTTTTCCACTCCAGGCCGAGGCATAACTTTTGCCAGAAAGAATCCCGTTGATGAGATCATTTCTATCAATCCCATCAGCCTGGATGAAAGTATAATTATGCTTTAACCCAACTTCTGTGTAATGCATATCGTTGCCGCAAGTAACGGCAACACCTGGCAAGAAGATATCGGGCCGCCAACGAAGAAACTGCTGGTACAAAGCCAGTTGGATTTCTTCCTTGGCACGAGGGGAAGGATGGAAGAATTCAATTGCATCAATGGGTGAAAAAAGTGGACCGTCGGCCTCGGGTGAATCAATGGTTTTGTAAGATGGAAAGTCAAAAGGCGGATTCCAGAGGGAAGGATGGGCAATAACAACGGCGATGGGCTGCTTTGATTCATCAAGACGGAATTGATCCCAAAGGATCTGGAGGACTGGTATTTCATCTAAGGGCCGATAGGGCAGATACCAATACTTGGCCGGAACAGACAAACCCGCATGAGGGTCCCCCTCTTGGTCTAATCCCAAAAGAAGCATGTGACGGGAGAGTTTATAGTCGCTACAGGGAAACTCAATGCCAGGGATTATTAAAGGTCGGCCTTTTGGGGAAAGTTCTTGGCAATGATAGACATAGGTATCATAGTAGTTAGGATTAGGATGACGGTGGGCTACAGGAGAGTGAAATTCAGGAAAAATGAAGTTGGCCCCAATGGAATGGTCGACATCTTCGCCAAAACAATCCACATGATCAGTCATAAAAATGAAATCCAGGCCCAGTCGGCTACCTTCCTGCCAAATTTCATCCAAGCTGACTGAACCATCTGAGTAGGTGGAGTGGCAATGGATTATTCCCTTATACCACTGGGCAAGACAGGCAGAAGTTGAACAAACCAAAACTGCCAAAATAATCAGCACTGCGACCAACCAGACCTTGCGCATTTTGCCTTCCTCCTTTGAGTTGTCAAGGTGCGGGTTATCTGTAGATTGTTCTATAGAAAAAATCCCCCTTTGGGAAGGGGGAAGGGATGGTTTGGAGAGAAAGAAAAATCAGGGAAGGATAGTAAACCCGATCAACCCACTGCCCCCGCTGGTGGTCCCCTGATAACTCCACGAGCCCTGATAGACCCCAGTTTGGGCATCGCCGATATTAATCAGAGGCTCGTAATCCAAAAGCCAAGGGCCTGGGGAGTGACGGGTTTGTCTTTGAATGCTCTTGACCAGCTTCCCATCCGGCGAGTTAAGGGTAATCTCCAGACGGCCCGGTTGCTCAGGAGCTGGATAAATAATAAAACAAACGCAAATCTTGTCAGAAGGCGAGAGTTCTCCCTTGGAAAAACGGCCCTGGTAGGAAGGATAGAATAGATTATCTGCTTGTTGGCACCATTTTTCCAGGTCGGGATGGAAAAGACATGACCCTGCTCCGCTACAAGAACCAATCTGAGAGTTATCTGGTGGAAAGTAATCACGATGCAAAAAAACTGGTTCATCTACTACTTCCACCCGGTTTGGGGAGGTAACATAAAGCAACTGACCGGTGGAAGCATCACGAACAACCAGATTGTAGATATGCCAATCGGTCTGTCTAATCAAACGAAGCTCAAAAAAATCGTCCAGAAATACTTCCTCTTTGCCGGCCTCAACCGATCGGAAGGTTGTCTCCAGAAACTCGCCATCCCGCATCATCACTAAAGCTTTTTGACCTTGATGAAACTGGTTATTGCAAGTAATACGCACAACTTCAGAACCAACATATTGTCGCCTTGTCGGGCAACCGCCGAGAAAGAGCTGACCGCTATCTATTTTTACCCCCAAACGGCCGGCTGCTGTCCGCCCCAGACGAAAGGCCTCAATAACTGCCTCCTCGGCCTTTCTTGCCTCGGCTAAAACATCAAGCCGAAGTGGAATTGCTTTTCCTTCCAGATAAGGGATTTGAGAAGATGCTACAACGTAGGTGGTGTAAGAAAAAGGTTCTGACTGCGGACCCAAATGATAGTCGCAGTCAGAATAAAGAGTAAGGTGTCGACTAGGATCTTGTCGAAGATTTGTGAGCTTTTGGATGAGAAGATTTTCGTCTAAGCTCTCGTGGTTGCTACCAGGGTAGAAGAGACCAAAGCCATCGATATCCATCAATAACCCCGGGTCATAACGGTAATCAGACAATTCCCAAGGGGTTAGGCTGGCTTGTCCAACAGTAGTGGAATAAGGATGGGCAGCCAGAACCGGCAAATTACAACGCCGTAAAACCTGATGGACTTCTCCCAGCTCTATCCGGCCATTAGTATTTAAGTCCCATTTCTGGTTAGGATTGGGACCGGTGAAGCTAATGAAACCAGCCTCTATCAACGGCCTGATGCTCAAAACAAGAGTGTGGGCAACTGATTGGTCACCTTCCCGACTCCATGGGGTGGCTATTTCTGCTCCCGGTAAAACTAAAATCTTTCCGTTGGCAGTAATTTGATCACAAACTTCAAGATACTGCTTAACTCCCACCAGTTTGTAATTGGTATATTTATAACCCGCTTTATCGGTTGAGTTGATCTGCTCCAGATGGGGAGTGGCGACCATTATCTGGTAGCCCAGGGAGTTTAACTCTTCAGCCAACTGCTGGTAAGGAACAAAGCCATCCGAAAAGGGATCATGGATATGAACTAATGCTTTATACTGCCTTGACCAGCAATAGGCTGGTTGAGAGGAAAAAACAATCAACAACCCAACCAGAAGCAAGAGAGACAACCGTTTCATCCACCATTCCTCCTTCTATTTGTCAAGGTGTCTCCACCCATAGGGCGGAGCTGGTCGTCAAAACTGCTTTTTTAGGCAGTTCCAACGTCAATTATTTTTTGCTTTTGGAGACCTTGGTGGTTTTCTTGGTGGTTTTTACGACTTTGGTCGCTTTTGTGGTTTTAATGGTTTTGATGGTTTTGGTGGTTTTGGGAGCTTTGGCGGTTTCCTTTTTACTGGTCTCCTTACTTTTGGGTTTTAGGGAAATTTTATGGGCCTCTGGTTCAATAGCTAAAATTTCAAAATCATATTTTTCACCTTCTTTAAATAAATCTTCTGGCTTGGATTTATCTAAAACTGAAATATGAACTAATCCTTCTAAATTTTCTTTTAATCTGACAAAAGCGCCGTAAGGAGTAATTTTGGTCACTTCGCCTTTGACTTTATCGCCAACTTTTAGTTTTTTTACTTCTTCCTGCCAAGGATCTTTTTGCAACCGTTTGATGGAAAGTGATACTCGTGGCCCTTCAATGGCAATAACTTCCACCTCAACCTCATCGCCGACTTTATATAATTTTTTCAAATCCTCCACTCTATCCCAAGAAACCTCAGAAATATGAACCAGTCCTTCTAGCCCGCCAACATCAACAAATAAACCAAAATTAACTAAACCAGTTACTTTACCCTTTAATCGCTGGCCAATTTTAAATTGTTTAACTTTTTCTTCCTGTTCTTTATCACCGGCTGCTTTTTCAGAAAAAATTAGTTTATTTTGAGCTCGCTCAAAACTTAGCACTTTCACCGTTAAAAATTGGCCAACAAAACGCTGGAGCTTTCTTAAAATTTCACCAGTGTTGCCGCCAGGTACGCGGGGATAATGGGAAGGGGAAAGTTGGGACAAAGGTATAAAGCCTTCCATATCGCCATAGACCACCAAAAGCCCACCCCGATTAGCTTCTTTGACCATAACTTGCAGCGGGTCACCAGTTTCTAATCTATTTTGCAGGGTTTTATAAATCCGTTCTTTATCGGCTCGCCGCAACGATAATATCACCATACCATCATCATTTTCCTGAACGAGTACATAGGCCAAAATTTTATCACCAGGTGCAATATCAGAAATTGTTGTTGACATTTCCTTGGCCGGGATAACTCCTAAATTAAGTTTGCAGACATTAACAATGATACGGCTTTTGGAAACAGATAAAACTTCCACCTCTACCAAATCGCCTTGCCGGTAGGGGACAAGGTTAACACTTTGGGCTGCTTCATCTATTGTCAGCTCTTTAGTCACTTTCTCCTCTTTTTACTAGTTGGCAAATATTGAATAAATCTTGTTTGCTTTTGAGAATGTTTAATTTTGGTCGGCAAAACTCGGATAAAATAGTAGAGTAAATATCCTCCCCAAATAATAAAGCCGGCGACAAGCAAAGCCAACATTAGCCGGCTGGCAAGATAGGGGAGTGTTTCAAAGCGGAAAAAGAGCAAAACCAAACCTAATATACCAAAAGTTAGAAAAAAGTTCAATAGTTTTCCGCGGGTCTCAAGATAAGGAGGATATTTTTGGGAAAGATGTCCTAGCCACACCCATTCCCCTGCCCCAAAAATTATAAAAAAAACAAATATACCCAATAATATATATAATGTTTGGGTGGATGGCGCTGACGGATACGGATCAGCCAGATAATTCCAATCAAAAAATTTAGTAAAATCAAACATAATTTTTAATTTTTATCTTTAAATTATTTTTGGTGCCTGGGGGCAGAATCGGACTGCCGACGCCAGGTTTTTTCCGCCTTCGCTAAAGCTACGGCGGACCAACCGAAGATTTGGTGCTGGGGGGCAGAATCGAACTGCCGACTCCAGGTTTTTCAGACCTGAGCTCTACCACTGAGCTACCCCAGCGAAGGTTGGCACACCTGTGCTCTACCACTGAGCTACCCAGGCGCTTCGATAAACTCATTCTTTATCTTAACTATTTTTATTGCTATTGTAAAGATATGAAAAGATTAAAAAATCTTTTTTTAGTCCTTTGGCCATGGCTTTTGGTCTATGGTATTTTATGCTGGATCTTGCCGCCCTGGCTTTTATTCAATCAAACCCCTACTGTCGGCGGTGATTTGGGCAGTCAAGGCGCCGCCTTATATTTATGGCTAAAACAGATTTTCCCCCATTTTTCTGGCTGGACTTTTTCCTGGTATTTTGGCATGCCGCTTATGGCCTTTTATTTCCCCATCCCCTTTTATATTGCCGCAATTTTAGCCAAAATCTTTGGTGGCGCCATTGGTTTCAAGCTGGCCTATATGGGCGGGGTTTGGCTGGCTCCTTTTTGTTTTTACTTTTTTGCTAAAAAAGCCAAATTGCCTATGCCTCAAACAGCCGTCCTCTTTTCCCTCTTACCGCTCTTTCTCAAATCCAATACTATTGTCGGCGGTTCAGTCCAATCAGTTTTTTGCGGTGAGTGGACTCATATGTGGAGCTTGAATTTTTTGCTCTTATTTTTGGGTTTTGCCTTGGCTCGGGAAAAATGGTGGCTGGCTGGAATATTTCTGGCCTTCTCTTTATCCAGCCATATTTTAACACTACCTTTTATTGCTATGGCGATTTTAGCAATGCTAATTTTAGAGAAAGGTAAAAACTGGCTTTATCTGCTGTTGGCCTGCCTTTTGGCTGGTGCGATTTTATCACCTTGGCTAATTCCTTTTGTTCGCTATCATCAATTTTCTGCCATTACTGGTTACGGTGGAGGCCAGGAACTTTATCGCTATTTATATCAAGACATTATCATACCAATTGCTGCTGCGCTGGCATTAATACAAAATTACAAACAAAAATGGGTTTGGTTTCTTTTAGTTATGACTTTATGGCCGCTCGCCCTTTGGCAATTTTTCCCACAAAATTATGGGATTTGGTTGGCCCGCTTTTTTGGCTATTTTTACTGGTTTTTATTTTTACTGGCAAGTCAGTGTTGGCTTTTCCAAAAATTTACCAAAATCAATTACGCCCTGGGCAGTCTAATTGTTTTGATATTTTTCTTTGCCGGTCTTTTAACTTCTTCCAATGGCGATTTAACAATGAATTATAAATATGCGGTCCATGCGCCAAAATATTCCGATGCAACTTATAGATTGATTGATGATCTTAATAAAAAATATTTGCCCGCCGACCTGTCCGCCGAAGATTCAGCGAAGGCGGGAGTCTTGGCGAAGGCGGGTCCACCTCGGTTGATTAATGAATATAATGATAGCGTTAATAATTTCCACTCGCCCCGCGGTTTTGAAATGTTGCCAATGTATGCACCCATTGATTATGTTGGCGGGTTGTATGTTGAGTCAGCTTTGTCGGCTGGAACGTTTTTCACCCTGCAGGCGGAGATTTCCGAGGCCAAATATCAAGTCGGCAATTATTTTCCAGCGCTCGTCAATTTAAATAATTTATCGGCCGAGGATGCCTATGATGATTTAAAATTTATGGGAGTAAAATATCTGGTGGCCAATAAAATGGCGTCTTTTTTTGAGGGAGAGCCGGCCAATTTTAAACTTTTGGAAAAATATGATGAGGATACGGTTTTGTTTGAAGTGATTGATACTGACCTAATTGTTTCGCCGGTTTTAACCCAGCCAGTTGTGCTGGCCTCTCAATTAACCCAGCACCAGCGCCAGGATATTGGGCTGAAATGGCTAGTGGAAAATCAAGAAATCCCGTTGATTTTTGGGCAGGGCGATTCCTCTTGGGCGACAATTCAAAACTACGATGAAATAAAAAATATGGCGCCTCAATCAATTACCGGTGCCGAGGATGTAAAGGTTGAGTACAAGATTGATAAAGATAAAATTGTAATTAAAACTAATAAACCCGGTCTTCCGCTCTGGGTCAAAGTTTCCTATTTCCCCACCTGGCAGGCAGAAGGTGGAAAGTTATATTATGCCGCACCATCTGTCATGATTGTGGTGCCAGAAAAAGAAGAAGTAGTACTCAAAATTTAATTTTTTACGAGAACTTTTTCAAAATCTTGGATAATAAATTTCTGGCCTTTTCTAATAACTTTATGTTCCTCTTTTTCCAAAAGTTTCCTCTGCGCCTCTACCCCACCGGGATATTTTTCGTTGATTGTGCCATCAGATTTTAGAGTCCGCCAGTAGGGGATTAAGGGCTTGCCTTGTTTGTGTAAATCCTCGGCTGCATTGGCGGAAATAACGGAAAAAATCCCACAAGTTATCGGGCAACCGATAGTGGCTTTGTGTTTTTTAGCAATCATCTTTCGTATTTGATTAACAGTAGTCAGTTTACCCTTGGGCACTTTGGCCATAATTTCATAAACTTCCCTGGGGGCCGGAATAGCCACAGTGCCGGTTCCCCACCTTGTTGTCAACTTCCCTTCAATTTTTTCTACTTTGGGCAGGCCATGGGTTTCATTTAATTTTTCGATCCATGTTTTTCGTTGGTACATATTTTTCCTTTTAATGGTGGGCGGTGGGGGATTTAAACCTCCGACCTCCTGCGTGTAAAGCAGGCGCTCTAATCGCTGAGCTAACCGCCCCTGGTGCGATTATTTGACGAAAT